>Ga0209399_10000054_pt1 | contig 64302 bp, 58 predicted proteins | sample OV2TP3_FD_184130 | JGI IMG/M metagenome (GOLD analysis project Ga0209399, IMG submission 184130) | Hot spring microbial communities from Beatty, Nevada to study Microbial Dark Matter (Phase II) - OV2 TP3 (SPAdes) (version 3) | ecosystem: Environmental > Aquatic > Thermal springs > Hot (42-90C) ... | reverse complement strand
CAGCGCTCGCCGCGTTTCAGGGCCTCGGTGATGACCGGGCCCGTGATTTCAAGGTCAAGGTCCAGGTCCCAGTAGCGGGCGCCACCGAAGAGGTCCACCGCAGTCTCGTCGGAGCGGAAGACCCGGTAGGTGAGGAATCCTTCCAGCATAGTTTGCTCGAACTCCACATCGGTGACGCGCTCGGCTCCGATCACGGCGCCGGTCGAGGGGATGCTGGCGCCGAGCTCTACGTAGGCGAACTCGAACATCCCGCCCCACCGGCCCTTCCTCACTTCGAAGCGCCCCATGCCGCCGAATTGGAAGTTCTCCAGAATGTCGCCGGCGCTGACATCGAGCTGCACCGAAGGCGCTCGGCCCACGCTCATGTCGCCGTTGAGGCTGGCCAGGTACAGGTAAGGGGCGAGAATGATCTCCCACTCGTCTTCCGGCGCCACGGGAGGCGAAGCGGGGGCGCTGCTGGCCGAGCCGGCCAGGCCGGGAGCCGAGCGGTTCGTTCGAACCGGGGACCATAGCGGCGTTACGCGAGCCTGACGTCCTGCAAACGGGAATAGTTCTATGGTGGGCGTGGTCGCGTCCGGCGTTGGCACGGCCGCCGGATCGTTTGTGTTTCCGTTTTCCTCACCGCCGTCGGCGTACGCCGCCGGGCACAGCAGCGCCAGGACGGTCAGGGCAATCACTACAGCCAGTTTCTTGGTCAGCATAGGCTCTCCTTTTCCTCCTCGGATGTCGGTCGGCTCACTGAATCAGCGGAAGCTGAGCCGTAACCTGCAAATCAATCAAACGCTCAATCTGATTCTGGACTTGAACCCAACGGGCCGCCTTCACCGGCGGCAGCACCTTGGCGAATTCCTGGTAGTACTTCTTCTTGAGCTGGGTGGAGCGGTCTTGCAGGTCGAACACGCGGTTCACCAGCTCCGCCGCTTTGGCATCAGTCATCTGGTTGTACGAGGCGGCAAAGTCTTTGATCAATGCCACTTTGTCGTCGCCGAGCTTGGTGTACTCACCTTCGTACTTCTTATAGATGGGCCAGAAGGCTACCGCTTCGTCGGCGGAGAGCTGCATGCCCTGGCCGACCAGGGACGCAGCTTGCTTCCTAACATCCGAGCGGAAGAGCTCGATGTAGGCGTCGTTCGAAGTCGTAGTTGGTGTTGAGGGCCCCTGAGCCCAGGCTAGAGGACAGATGAACAGCAGGAAAGCCAGAACCAGCTTCTTCATCACGGGAATCTCCTTTGTATTGTTCATAGTGTGGTCTCCACCCCAGGGAGCGGCACCTGAGGGATGGTAAAGAGAGGGGACAAGGGAATCTACTGTCAAAACTGACAGGGGGATTCGGGGGTTAGGATTCGCGCCGCTTTGCTGGCCAGCGCGGCTTCCTCCAGCCACACCCGGCATTGCTTTGGCTGTTGGACCATTCACCAGTCGCCTTGAGGATCGCCGGGACCGGAGGGGGAAGCTATTCCGCCTTGCGCCAAGTGTCGTCGGGGTTGTAGTCCTTCATCTGGCTGGCGATCGCAGCCGTGTCTTCTCCCGAGTCCTTTTCGTAGACGATGCCATCGTGGTTCACAATGAAGGTCATGATGCCGCTATTGCCGTATTCCGCCGGCCAGGCCACCAGCGCAAACCCGCCAGTCATGTTCCCGTTGACGACGTAGCTCTGGGCGCCGCCGGGCGCGGCCGGCCCCTGCGCCGTCAGGATGCGGAAGTAGTAGCCGTGAAACGGCCGCGGGGCGGGGTTGGGGTTGGTACCTTCTCGCAAGTAGCCTTCCGAAGAAGCTTCCGCGACAAACTCGCCCAGCGGGCTCAAGGGTTCGCCCGGCTTGGCCGGCCAGTAGAGGCCATTCTGCTTGCCCGGGTCGCTGGCGAATTTCTGCGCGAACAGGCCTTCCGGCATGCCGTCGTGCCCGCGGCTGGCGTACTCGTTCTGAACCTGGACGTACATCCGACAAGCTTGGATGGTGTTCAATTCGTTGCGTCCGATGCGGCGGAAGAGAATCTCTTCCTTCCCGGCTGCGGTGTCGAACCGCCACCCGCTTTCTTCCTTGACCAGCGGAATCGGCAGGGGCCAGTCTTCGTAGCCGATGACGACGGTCTTGACCCCGGACACTTCCTCCTCCAGCTTCCATTGCTGGTCGAATGCGGTCAGGACAACCTGGCGGTTCAGCCGGTCGGCCACCGGGTCGCCGGAGGAGAGGACGTCCTTGGCCTCGGGCCCGAGGATGGCCAGCAGCTCCTCCATGTTCTCCGCCTTTGCCGCGCTCACCAAGGCCTTCACGGCCTCCTCCGGAGTCGCAAAGCTCTTCTGCGCCTGCCCGGCCGCCGGAAGGGCGGAGAGGCCGATCACCACCAGCAGGACCGCGGCCACGGCGGTCTGGGCCAACCTTGCCGGGTCTGCTGCGGTCTTGAGAATCGAGCTGTTCATTTCAATGCTCCTTTTCATGTTAGCTTCCCTCAATCCCTGTTTTATCCGACTACCGACGCCGGCCGCCGCCACTGCGCCCGCCACTGCGGCTCATGCCGCCTGAGCTGCTCCGGCCGCGCGAACTGCTCGACCGGGTAGAGCGGCCGCCGCCATATCCGGAGAAGGCCCCCGAGGAGGACCCCGACCGTTGCTGGGACAACTGGCCACGGTTCTGACCGTATCCTCTGGAACTCATGTCGGAGCCGCGATTCTGAGCCCCGCCGGCGCTCCGGTCCGACTGCCGCTGCGCCGCCGCGTCGCGGCGTCCCTGAAGCGCGTCGTCGCCCGTCTGTCGCCCTTCCTGCCGCGTGCTCCTATCTTGGTCACGGCCTTCCTGTCGGCCTGCCCTGTCTTCCTGGCGGCCGGCCTGATTCTCTTGCCTGTCGCCTTGCCGCTCCGTCCGGTTGTCTTCCCGGTTTCCTTGCCGTTCGGTCCGGCTATCCTGACGGTTCTGCTGACGTTCCGTGCGCTCCCCGGCCATGTCCTGGCGGTGGTCCGACCAGTCTTCGAACATGTCTTCCCGGTGGTCGTACCAGTCGTCCCACGCCTCGGCGTACCAATAGCCGGCGCCCCCGTAGTACGGGTACGGTCCCCAGCCCCAACCCCAATAGGGATTGGCTGCCGCCCCGACAATCACTCCGGCCGTGAAGCCTATGGCCGCCGCGGCAGCTTCATCATCGTCGTCGTCCACGACGACCACTTGCGTAGTCGGGGGCGACTGGACGTAGACGACTTGCGGGTTGTACTGGGGAACGTAGATGACTTCGGGGTTGGCCGGCTGAATGACGATGACCTGCGTGCCGTCCGGCGTGGTCTCGGTCTTTACCTCCTGCTCAGGACTGGATTTCAAGTTGCCGACAGCGGCCGCCTGGGAGCGGAGGCGCTGGGCGGACTGCAGCAGCCCTTCTCGATCATTCTGGAAGGCCTGGCCGATTTGCTGGGTCCACTCGAGGTCTGCCGCCATCATCCTCACCACCTGGGGAAACGCGAGCAGGGCGACGTAGCTCGGGTCAAAGCCCTCCTTCTGAGCGGCTTCTTGCAGGGCGCTACCTCTGAGGTTCTCGTTTTTCTTCAACCAGTCATTCACTGCGCGCACCTGGAACGGGCTGGTCGAACAGATGAAGATCTGAACCAGAAGCTGGTCGGGATAGAGCGCGATCGGGGCCAGAAGCTTATCCAGCGCGTCCGGAGACAGTTTCTGAGCGGCCGGCGCCTGCTGTTGTTGCGCGGCAGCGAGAGCAGGCTGGCCCAGACCTGCGAGCAGCCCGAGCATGCCGACAAGGACAACAACTGTTCTCCTAACTCTTGCCATGGGAAAGTCCTCCCTTTGCAGTGTTCAGCACCACCCTACCCCGCGATGCCGGGAGCATCAACTGTCAAATCTTACAGGGGACTGCCGGGCCTCTTGTTAACGACGGCGGCCTCCACCACTGCGGCTTCCACCGCTCCTGCTTCCTCGGGAACTGCTCGAGCTCCTTTGGCCACGCGAGCTGCTTTCCCGGGTCCGGCTGCCGCTTTCATAGCCGGAGAAAGCGCCGGAGCGCGTGCCGCTTCGATCCTGGGAGGCTTGCCCGCGGCCCCCGCTGAATCCGCGGGGCTCGGCGCTGGAGCCGCGCTCGCCCTGCCGGCCGGTTTGGAGCTCATCCCGCGTCCCTTGCCTCTGGGTTTGGTTCTCCTGTCGCCCAGTCTGGCGCTCAGCCTGGTTCTCCTGGCGGCCGCCTTGACGCTCAGTGCGTTCCTCCTGCCGGGTTCCCTGGCGCTCGGTGCGTTCTTGAGCCATGTTCTCCCGGTGCTCGTAGTATTGTTCGGCCATATCCTCGCGGTGGTCGAGGTAGTCATCCCAGGCTTCGTTGTACATTCCGTACGGCCCCCAGTAGTAGTTGTTGGAGGCGGCGGCGCCGATGATGATGCCGGCCGTGAAGCCGATAACTCCGGCCGCGGCGGCGCTGGAGCTGCTGCTCTCCTGGACCACTACAGTAGTCGTCTGAGGCGGTGGGGTAACGTAGACCGTCTGCGGGTTGTATTGCGGGACGTAGATGACTTGCGGGTTGGCGGGCTGGACCACGATTACCTGCTGGCCGCTCTGGGTCGTTTGCGTCTGCACGTCCTGCTGCGGCGTGTCCTTGAGCGTTCCTGCCGCCATCGCTTGCTGGCGCAGGCGCTGGATGGAGGCCATGACCGCACTGCGGTCGCCGGCGAAGGCCTGGCCGAGCTGGCGCGTCCAGTCCAGTTGGCCGGCCATCATCTGAACGACATCGGGGAAGGAGCTCAGGGCAGCAAAGCTGGGGTCAAAACCCTCCTTCTGAACCGCGTCCTGCACCGCACTGCCTTTGAGGGTCGAGTTGGCTTGCAACCACTTGCCCAGCTCATCCACCTGGAAGGGGCTCATGGAACACATCAGGATTTGCCCCAGCAGCGCGTCAGGATAGAGCGCGACCGGGGCCAGCAGCTTGTCCAACGCTGCCGGATCCAAGGCCGGAACCTGGCCTTGCCCCGCCGGCGGTGCGCCGGCGGGCGCCGCCTGGAGGGGTTTATAGTCGGAATTCTCGATCACGACTTGGACCTTCTTGTCAGGGTAGTCGAGAGTCGTGCGGGCCGAAACCGTCGGGCCGTTCGGCAGAGCTTGAAACTCGACGGTGAGATTCATCGGTTTCTTGTCGTAGACGCTGTCGATCTGCACCTGGCGGAAGAGGAAGGTCTGGGGATCCACCCACAGTGTCATCGTGTCGCCATCCACCACTACGTTGGTTCCCTGGACGCGCAGGGTTCCCTGCATTTCGCCCTGGCCCTGGGAGATGGAGGCGCTCTGCACCAGGGCCTGCATCTGCTCGGGGGTGAGGTGAGCATAGGACTGGGCGAGCCCGCCGAGGCCTTCCATCAGTTCCTTGAACTCTCCCTTCTTCTTATCCACGATGCGCTGCTTGAGGCGGCCGCCGCCCGAGTCTTGCTGCTGGGGCGTGCTCTCGACCACGGTCTTCTCAAGCTGGCCCTGGTTGTTGTAGCGGACGCTCTCGACCTTCACGTTCTTGCTCTCGCCCTTCAGCAGGAGCTCGGTGCGGGACATCCAGGTGTACTGCCGTTGCGCGGCGGCGTTGCTCTTCTGCGCATGGGAAAACCTCTGCTTCATGTCGGGCTGCTGCGCCCTCAGGCCCAGGCCCGCGGCAAGAAAGACGACTGCAAGTCCTATGACGAGATTACGTGAAGTCATTAACTCCTCTGTAACCACTCTGGAATAGAAACTCTTCCATTCCGCGCGAAAAGTGCTACTTCTTTTCGGGCGGGAACTTCTTGAACATCTTCTCCAGTGCCTTGTTGAGCTTCTTCTCGTTCTTCTCCGGCTTGTCGCTGATGGTATCGCTGGCAACCCCGCGCCAGATGATTTGTTTCGTCTGTGCGTCGTAGATGTCGACCACCAGAGTGCCCACGTTGTAGGTGGTGGTCGTGGCCGTCGACGTGCCGCCGCCCCAGCGTCCCCAGCGCCCGCCGTAGCCATAGCCGGTCACGTTGAGCTGTTTTTCCTGGTCCAGGATTCCATAGACTACGACGAATACGTCGGGAGACTCCTCAACTTCGTGCAGCCCCTTGAGGGTAAGGTGGTAGCTGACGCCCTTGAGGGCCCGCTGGGCCATGAGCGGGTTGCGCGGCGGCTCGCTCTGGTTGAGCGCGACCGCGAAGGTGCTGTACGTGGAAAAGTCCGCGTCCTTGTCAAAGTCCACGTTGATCTTTTGGGCGTGGGCCCCGGTGCTGACCAGCAGCAAGAGAGCCAAGAGAGTCAGGATAATTGGCGCCTTTTTCATGGTTCGCCTCCGCGTTGGGGCCAGTTTCCGCAGCGGAAAGAATAGGGCGGGCCGCCCACGCCTGGCTACTGTCAAAACTGACAGGTCTGCTAGGTTCGGCCAATCCCCGAGGTTCCGAAATGCTTCTTTACTCGGACTTCTCGGCCAGCAGGACTACCTCGTAGGGACGCCGATCCGGCGGGGCATACCCCTGTTGCGCAACCAGCTCTTGGAACTCGCGCTCCCGCTCCGCTCTCCCCGAGCGGCCCACAAAGGCCTCGAAGTCGGCCTGGCTGCGCCACTGCAGGTAATTGAGGATGGTCGTCCCGTCCGAACTGCGGTGTAGGCCGGCGGCCACGAATCCCGGGTGCTTCCTCATCCCTTGGACGGAGAGCTTGAAGGCGTTCAAGAATCTCTCCTGATCCTCAGGCTTGGTGGTAAAGAGAGTCACCACGGTGAACACCGGGCTATCGGTGGTAATGGTCATCATTGAGGTCTCACCCCCTCGTCCTCGGCTATCCCGAGAAGCCCTGTGCGCTTGATCACCACCGCGGTCAGGTCGTCCTGCTGATTGATTCTGCGGGCGAATCCTCTCACCTCGGAGTAAAGCTTGGCGATCAATTCGTGAGCCGGCAGATCTCTCGCGGCCTGAACCGCCGCCTTGAGCCTTTCGAGGCCGAATTGCTCGTCCCTCGGCCCAGCCCATTCGAAGAACCCGTCCGTCAGCAACACCACGAAGTCACTCGGGGCGAGGAACACCACCGCCCCAGCCAGAAGCTTGGGGAGCGCGAGAATCTCGGCCTCGGTCCCAAGCCCAGCTGTTCGCACCAGCACCGCCGCAAGAAGCGCCAGAAGAACACCAATGAGCACCTGAATGCGCAGCCGCTCGCTTTCCAGCGCCGCGCGCCGGAAAGCAGGGGAGTCGATTTTTTGGATAGGGAATTCGGTGTCGCCAGGCGGGGCGTCTATTTCAACCACAGTGGCGCTCCCGAATCAGTTTCCCGAGACTTCGTTGACGGAGAGAGGCGGGGACACAAAAGAGCGGCCAGCGAGGACTTCCTGGATGGCCAGGGCGAGGTCCGTCCCCAAGCGGGGCTTGATGACGTAGGCCATGCCTCCGCTGGCGAAGGACTCGCGGACGAAGTCGGATTCCTCGTGAACGGTGAGGAAGACGACCTTGGCGTGGCTCCCGGCCTTCTTCAGCTCGCGAGCCACCTGCAAGCCGCTGAGACCGGGCATGGAGATGTCCAGGACCAACACGTCCGGGTCGAGGCGGGTCGCCGCCTCCAGGAGAGCCTTGCCGTCGCTGAAGGCGCCGACAACATCGTAGTCGAGCTCCAACATGCGGGCCACGTGGTAGAGCAGGGCCTTGTGGTCGTCGGCCAGGAGCACGCGCACACGATTCAAAGGAGCCTCCACTACCTCAGCCAAAGATCGACTGCCTGGACGAGTCCCCGATTCCTCCGCAGGGGGAACGTATCCCGAAGGCTCGCGCGCGTCTACTGTCAGAACTTACAGTGGGGAGGATTGTCCTTCTGGGCTAGACGGAGACCAGCCCGTGCTTGAGGGCGTACTGCACCAGCTCGGCGCTGGACCTGATTTGCAGTTGCGCCATCAGGCGGTATTTGTGGAAGGCCACGGTGCGCTCGGCAATGTCGAGGGCAGCGGCCACCTGCTTCATGGAGTGGCCTTCGGCCAGCAGTTGCAGGATCTCGCGCTGCCGTTCGGTCAGGTCAACCCGCCCGCGGCGCTGCCGTCGGCGGGCCAGCTTTTCGGGGGTTTCCTCACCCAAGAGAGGAGTCATATAGGTCTTGCCGCGCAGGGCCACTCGAAGGGCGTGACGCAGTTCCGAGGCAGCGGAACTCTTGACCAGGAAGGCCGAAGCGCCGAGGTTGAAAGCCTCAGCGGCCAACGCGACATCCTGATTCATGGTCAGGAACACAAGCCTCGCCGTGGGCAACGACTTCTTGAGGCGGCGTCCCGCTTCGAGCCCGTTCAACATCGGCATGGAAATGTCCACCACGATTACGTCAGGCTTGAGGTTCGGGGCGGCCGCGAGCAAACTGCGGCCGTCCGTGACCGTCCCCACTACATCGAACTCCGGCTCGAGAAGCTTCTGAAAAGCTTCCAGGAGCAGCTTGTGGTCATCGGCGAGCAGCACGCGGGGACGCCCCAACCGGCCGCCCGGCGGATGCAGGCGCAGCGACGAACCAGGCGATGAGCGTGACTGCACACGGGGTTTCACGCCGAGGACTCCTTGAGAGGGATGTGCACTTCGAGGCGGGTGCCGGCACCGGGCTGGGAATACACAGCAAGTTCCCCATGCGCAAAGCGAGCGCGCTCGCGCATGCTCACCAACCCCAGGCCGGCAGCGGCTCCCAGCAATGCGGGGTCGAAGCCTCTACCGTTGTCCGTGACGGTGAGGTGCACGGCCCCTGCGTCTCCCCCCAGGGTTACCCGGGCCCATCCGGCGCCGGAGTGCTTGCAGGTGTTGTGCAGTCCTTCCTGCACAATGCGGTACAGGCAAAGGGAAACCTCCGGCGGGAGCTCCTGGGGTGTTCCTTCGTGCCGGAAGTCGATGGGCAGCCCTTTCTGTTTGGACAGATCCGCGCAGTAGCCGCGCAGGGCAGGGACTAGGCCCAGTACTTCGAGCTGGGAGGGATGAAGCTGGCGGGAGAGGCGGTGGATGTCGGTACCGATTTCCCGCGTTTGCGCTCCCAGCGCCTGCAGATGTTCCTGCAAGGCCGGCGCGGATGGCGCCGTTTGGTGGCCCGCTTCTTCCAGTCCCATGGACAGTAGAGCCAAGCGCTGGCTGAGGTCATCGTGAAGCTCGCGGGCGATGCGCGTCCGCTCATCTTCCTGGGCTTGGATGAGCCGGCCACCCAGCTCATGCAGCGATTCCTCCGCCTTCTTTCTCTCCGTCACGTCGAAAGCGGTACCGATGATGGCGGGGCGGCCCTGGTAGTGGGTCATGGAGGCGGCAAAATCCACCCAACGTTCCTCTCCCTGCTTGGTAACGATCTTGAGCTCGTAGCGCGCTGGGACACGGTCTCCGCGCAGGCGCGCCTGGGCCCGCTCGGGCACCAGCGCGCGGAAGTCGGGATGGATCAGCTCTTCCACGCTCTGGGAGAGCAGTTCATCCGCGGAGTAGCCGGTGATATCCGTTGCCCGGGGATTGATGTAGAGAAAACGGTCTCCTTGATAGATGCCGATGGCACAGGTGGCCGTCTCGGCCAGCAGCCTGAACTTGGCCTCGCTCTCCTGCAAGGCTTCGCGGGAGCGTTTGCCGGTCAGGGCGCCGGCGAAGATCTCGCCGAGCAACTGAAGCCGTTGGACCACCTTGTCCGGCCACTGCCGGGGGGAGCGATGCGAGTCCACGTTGAGAATGTACGCCACCCCACCTCGGACCTTGATGGGTACGGACAGATGGGCTCTCATCCCTGTGGCGATCACATATTCTTTCTCTGCCTCGGCTTCGGGTGGTAAACCCTCCGGTAGGGACTGGTAGCGTTGGATTTCTCCCCGCCGCACCCGGGATGTGTACCAAGGGAACTGCGCATGCAAAACCTGCGGTGGAGGTGGGGCCATGCCCGGAACAGCGTAGAAATGGGTTGTGGTAAGCGTCCCCTGTTCATTGGAGAACTCGCCAAAGCCGTTTCGGTCTACATCCAGGAACTCGGCGATCCGCCGGAGACCTCGGGTGATTTCGGCGTCGACGTCCTTGAGCTGGAGGTTGGCGAAGCGCGCCGAGATGTCCGTAACCAGCCGCTCGAACGCGAGCTGTTCCTCGAGGGCCTGCTGAGCGCGGCTGCGGGCCAGAGCGCCGGCGAACATCTCACCCAGGAGCCGAAGCCGCTGAACCAACTCATCGGGCCATTTCCGGTAGGAGCGGAAACTACCGACCGAGAGCACATAGGCCACTGCCCCGGCCATGCCGATGGGGATGGTCAAGATCGCTTTGAAGCCCGTAGCGGTTATGTATTCCCGCTCCTTCTCCGCTTCGGGCGGGAGATCCTCAGGTAAGCGCTCGCAGCGTACTATGTCCCCGCGGCGCAGCCTGGTTGCATACCAGGGAAACTGTTGGTCCAGGTTCACGCGCGGCACAGGGTCGAAGCCGGGCAACGCGTAGGAATGGCTAACGACGAGGAGGCCCTCTTCGCTTGAGAACTCGCCCAAGCTGCTCCGGTCCAAGCCTAGGAACTCGACGACCTGTTGCAGGGAACGCACAATCTCCTCGTCGACGTTCTCGATCGGCATGCGGGCGAAGCGAGCGGAGATGTCGATTATGAGCTTTTCAAATGCAAGTTGCTCTCCCACGGTGTGTAGGAGCCGGGCAGAAAGATCTCGGATGGAGCAAACGATGTGGGTGCCCTCCGGCGTCTGTCGCGGGCTGAGCGAGATATCCACGGGGAATTCGCTCCCGTCCTTGCGCAGCCCCCACAAATCCATCCCGGAGCCCATGGCGCGAGGGCGGGGCTCGTGAATGTAGCGGGCAGAGTGACGGGCATGGCCCTGCCGGAAGCGCTCGGGGATCAGAGCGTCCAGGTTCTGGCCCACCAGTTCTTCTCGCCGGTAGCCGAAAAGAGCTTCCGCATACTGGTTGAGGTCGGCGATGATGCCATCGGCTCGAACCAGCAAGGCGGCGTCAGGCATCGTCTCCAGCGATTGTTGGAGAGGGCGCTGGCGTTGGCGCGAGGCCGCTTTTGCAGTTCTCAAGGCGTTCGGGCCGGGACGAGGGGTCATGGCCGCTGGAGCCCAGTTTCAAGGACGTGCGAGCGGGTGGCCAGGCGGGAGAGAGAAATCCCCAAGAGGATCAGGGGAACCTGGGTGAGGAAATAGATGGTCATGGCGACCGCAAGGTCCAAGTGATCCTGGGGCGTGAGGTCGAGACCGACAACAACCATGACGAAGAAAACAACGACAGCAATGGCTACGCTAATAGGATCCATGACCCACTACCCACTTGTGCGGGAACCCTCCCCCCTCCGAGGCCGCCAGTATACCATCGCCACCGCCTCTTTGGGCCTCTCGGGCCAAGCCGCCTACCTTCCCCCTGTCAGTTTTGACAGTTGTTCCACCGTGGAGGCGCCAGTAGGCTCTGCGACCAGTAGAGTACTGGGCGTCCGTTCTACGGTCGGCCCAGGACCTCCACCCAGAGCCACGCCCAGACCCCCTCAAGACCCCCGGGCGTGGCTCTCCGCCTTTGACACCCCTGTAACTTCTGACAGTTGCGGCGGAGGCCGCCCGAAGTCAGGATTGCGCTCGGTCGTGGCCGGCGGTTTGAGCCATCACACACCGAGGATGGTGAGAATGCAGAGGAATGCAACGGCAGGAGCTACGATACTGCTGTGCGCTCTGCTGAGCGAGGCCGCGGCATTCGGGCAAAGCGAGTTGGCCCCGGAAAAGGAACGCGCCGCCAGACCAACCCTGTCCGCGCCGACTTGTCCCCAGGCGGAGAACGAGAACGGCGCAGCGAAGGAGCCAGCCTCCGCGGAGAAGGCGGTGGGCAAGCGAAAGGAAAATTGTCTCAGAATGATCAATGTAGTTCGCGGGTCTCTTCGCCAAAGCGCGACATATGCGTCGTTGTTCTCCGCCTCGGCAACGCAGGCCGGAACCGGGGCCCCGCCGCCGGCTGCCAGTGAGGACGCCGCGGCGCTGGCGAAAAAGCTCTCCAACCCGGTGGCCTCGCTGATCAGCGTGCCCTTCCAGAACAACTTCGATTTCAACATGGGATCCGAGGACGCCGGCTGGCGCTACACGCTGAACTTCCAGCCGGTGATCCCCATTACGCTCAACCAGAACTGGAACTTGATCTCGCGCACAATCCTGCCCATCATTCACCAGGACAACGTCGTGGAAACGAGCGGACAGACAGGGCTGGGAGACATCGTGCAAAGCTTCTTCCTTTCGCCCGCGAAGACCGAGCCGTTCATTTGGGGATTCGGGCCGGTGCTGCTGATTCCAACTGCAACCGATGATTTCCTTGGAACCGAGAAGTTCGGGATCGGGCCGACGTTCGTGATCCTGAAGCAACAGAAAGGCTGGACCTACGGAGCGCTCTTGAATCACATCTGGTCGGTGGCGGGCGACACGGGCCGGCCCGACGTCAACTCAACCTTCCTGCAGCCGTTCTTGTCCTACACCACCCGGACAGCGTGGACGTTCACGGTGAACACGGAATCGACCTACGACTGGACGGGAGAGCCGTGGGCGGTGCCGATTCACTTCCAAGTGGCGAAGTTGGTACGCTTCGGCAAGCAGCCGGTGAGCTTCGGGGTTGCCCTGCGCTGCTGGGCCACAGCTCCTCCGGGTGGGCCCGAGGGCTGCGGCCCGCGCTTCATCGTCACCCCGCTCTTCCCGAAGAAGTGAAGGTGACTGCGCGGCTGACTCAGGTTTGGAAGCCAAAGGGAAAAAGGAGATGGACACGTGTCTACTTACATTGCTCTGTTTCGCTTGACCGACCGGGGAGTGCAGGCCATCAAGAAGACCCCGGACAACCTCGAACTGAACCGCGCCTTCTTCGGGCCAGTGATGGGAGTGCGCCTCAAGGCGGTGTACCTTGTCACGGGCCAGTATGACGGCGTCGCGGTGTTGGAAGCCGACAGCGACCAGGCTCTGGCCCGGATGCTGCTGACGGTGGCCTCGTTCGGGAACATCCGAACGGAAACCATGCGGGCTTTCACCGAAGAGGAGTTCAAGAACATCCTGGCGGAGTTGCCCTAATCTCCGCTTCGCTTGCAGCCGACCTGCACACAAGGCTGCACTGGGATTGCGCTTTGTGCCAGGGCAGCGAGGGTGACGAACCAACATGAACGCTGGTCACACGAGCCGGCGTTCGGGGGGATCGCACCGCCTATGAACCGAAAGGGATCAGGCGGCGGCCAAGTGAATCACTGAAGCTCTGGAACCAACGCTGTGCGGGCGCGGATTCGCGACGGAGTCAAACGAAGCGAAAGCGCGGCGGGTGTGGATCACCGTATGCGCCAGAAGCAGAGGTCAGGGTTGCCTAGCTCGCTGAAAAGAATGGCGCGCCTGGGGCGATTCGAACGCCCGACCTCTGGTTCCGGAGACCAGCGCTCTATCCACTGAGCTACAGGCGCACCGAGAGCGGACAGAACCCATTGTATTGACTGGGTAGCAAATGGGTCAAGGCGCCCGCGCCGCCTGAGGGGAGATTTTCCGCTTTTTCTTTGCCTCCGGTTTGGATACCATCAGGCAACTCCGATGTCGGCGGCGCGGATTGGTTTTTTCCTCTGGGCAGCAGCTCTCCTTCTGGCCGGAGCAGCGGGCGCGGCCGCGCAGCAGCGGACCGGCACCCCTGAGCTGCGCAACATCCGCGGGCAGGTGATGGATGCGGCCACGCAGCGGCCACTCGACCGGGTGTTCGTGTCGCTGCGCCGGGAGGGGGGCTCGACCGTAGATCAGATGACCACCTCGTCGACCGGCCGGTTCGAGTTCGTGCGCGTCCCGGCCGACATGTACTACCTGGTGGCGGAGCTGCTCGGCTACCAGCCCTTCAGCCAGAGGATTGACGCCACCATCGGCGCGGCCGGCTACGTTGCCGTCTACCTCCAACCCATCGCCGGCGAGGCCCCGGCGCGCCCCGGTGCGCCGGTGGGGGTGGAGAGCCTGGCGGTGCCGGAGGCTGCGCGCGCGGAGTACGAGCGCGGGTACCAGGCGCTGTTCCAGGAGAAGAACATGGAGGTGGGTGTCCAGCACCTGCGCGAGGCCATCCGGCTGTACCCAGATTATGTCGAGGCCCACCACCTGCTGGGCACCTCCTACATGGATCAGAAGAAGTGGCCGGAGGCGGAAGCGGAGTTGAGGCAGGCGGTGCAGATCAACGAGCGCTTCGCGCCCAGCCACTTCGCCCTCGGCGTCGTGTGCCAGGAACTGGGCAAGCCCGAGGAGGCCCGGGCGGCGTTCGAGCGCGGGCTGCAGGCGGACCCGAGCTCGTGGCGGGGCCACCTGCAACTCGCGGAAGCACTGCTGGGGGAAGACCAGTTGGAGAAAGCCGACGAGCACGCCCGGCGGGCACACGAACTCGCCCCGGAGGAGCCGATGGCGCACGCTCTGCTGGCCAAGGTTCTGTTGCGGCAGCAGAAACCGTCCGAGGCCCGCAAGGAGATGGAGCACTATCTGACGCTGGCCCCGGACGGGCCACTGGCGGCGGAAGCGCGGGCGAAGATGTCCGAGCTCGAGAAGGGAACGCAGGAGCCGGGCCCGCCGGCAGCGGCTCCCGCGGCGCGCGCGCCGATTCCCGCGGCCGCCCAGGCGGAATACGCGGAAGGGCAGAAGGCTCTGCAGAGCCGCGAGGCGGGGAAGGCGAGGCAGCATTTCCGCAAAGCGGTCGAGCTGCACCAGGAGTTCGTCGAGGCGCACTACGCCCTGGGAATGCTCTTCATGGACGAACAGAAAGGCGCCGAAGCGGAGCAGAGCTTCAAGCAGTGTCTCGAGGTGGACGAGAACTATGCGCCCGCGCTGGTGGGTTTGGGCGCGCTCTACAATCTGGAAGGGAAGACGCCCGAGGCGGTGGAGGCGCTGGAGCGCGCGGTGGCGCTCGACCCTGAGTCCTGGTTGGGGCATCTGGAGTTGGCGCAGAGCCTGCTGGCGCAGCGGAAGGTGGCCCGCGCCGCCGAGCACGCCGAGCGGGCGCACGAGTTGAGGCCGGAAGACGCGCTGGTGCACGTGGTGCTGGGCAACGTCAAGCTGACGCAGCGGGACCTGCGGGGGGCGCGGGTCGAGTTCCAGCGCTACCTCGACCTCGAGCCGGAGGGGCCCATAGCCCCGGCGCTCAAGGAAAAGATCGGGCAGATTGACGCCGCGCTGGCGAAGCAAAGCCCCTGACGGCGGCGCGCCGGCAGCGCGCTAGGGGCGCGCGGGGATGATCTCGACCCGGACGCGGAAGCTGCCCCGGTTGTCGCCGGGCTTGTCGTCATTGATGCCGAGGACGAGGCGTCCCTTGGCCGAAACCTTGGATTCGAATCTGGCTCCCACGAGGAACGGACGGGCGACGTCGGTGCCGCCGATGGCGCCCACCAGAGCGCCACGGCCAGAGTCGTTGACGGGAAGAGGGAGAGCCAGATCGATCCACTCGCGCTTGCCGCCGTCAGGCCCGGAAGACTTCGAGGCGGTGTAGTAGACGGTGCCCTCGGCGGTGATGCGCAGAGTATCGCCTTCGAAGAGGTCAATCCCGGTATCCAGCCATTCGGTCGTCCCGGGAACTTCGAGGTCGTAGCGGAGTTGTCGCTGCTGGGTCTGCATGGGCGGGGGAGGCGGCGCGCTAGAGCCGGTCCCGCCGGTGGCGCCGCCCGCGCTGCCGGACGAGCCTACGGAGATGCGTGCGGTGTAGCTGCCGGTGGCGCCGGCGAGCGAGCGGGCGTTGACCTGGAGGTAGAGCAGGCCGTCGGAGGAGGCTGTGAACTCCTTGCTTTCGCCGATGGGCTCGTAGGTGGGACTGGTGGGGCTGCCCACCATGGCCATCAGCGCCCCGAACGGTTCGCCGGGGAAGGGCCAGGACTCGGTATCGCGAGTGCCGGCGGGCCCGCTGCGGCGGCCGTCGGCGAAGCGGATTTCCCCCGAGGCGGTGATGCGCACCGGGTCGCCGCGGCGCACCTGGACGCCGGTGGCGACGACCTCTTCGCGGGTGTCGACCGTAACCACGGTTTCGTGGGTGGCGCCGAGCGGGGGCGCGGGTCCGCCGTCTGCGGCGGGCGGAACCGGGATGCGGTCGAAGTCCACGCTCTCGATGTTCTCCACGAGCACAATCATGCGGTCGCCGGAATCGAGTCGAATCACGAACTCGCCGTTGGCAAAGCGCTCGACCTGGCCTTTGACCATCCGGCCGTTCTTGAGGCGGACGGTGTCGGCCGGGGCGGCCAGGGCCACGACAAGCGGCAGCAGCAGCGCCAGGAACACGCGGGGTAGGGAAATAGTGCGGGTCATAGTGTCCTCCCCTCGAAACAGGTTTCGCCCTCTCCTGCTTCGACGGCAACAGAGCGCGCGGGGTTTTCTCCCGCGCGTTATGGATGGCTCCAGCCTAGCGCGGACGGTGGCGAGGGTCAACCGGCCGTCGAAGCGGGTGCCTGCGCGCCGGTCAGGGCAGCGCCGAGCGGCGGGTAGCGCCCGGCATAGAAGTGCAGCGTGTAGGACTGGAAGAAAACCGCTGCCGGGACAGAGATGAAGGCTACGACGTAGATGATGAGCGCGAGCGCGAGGAGGGCGGCGACAGCCACCAGGGCGATGGTCGCCGGCGTCCAGGCGAGCGCGGAGAAGAATCCGGCGACGCCGAGGACGGCGCCCAGAATCACCAGCGGGACGACAATCAGCAGCACCGCAATGGCGCCGAGGATGCCGAAGAGGATGCCGGCGGCGATGGCGAGCACAATCTTCATCCCGATGTAGCCGGCGAAGCTGAGCTTGGCGCCGCTCATCAAGGGCAGGGCGCGCCGCCAGCCTTCGAGGACGCCGACGTCGGCGAGCGCCATAACGGGGACGACGAAATCCCTGGCCAGGGCATCCACCACCAAGCCAGCGGCAACGGTTACAAACACCAGCAGGAGCAAGGCCAGAACTCCGAGCACCAGGCCTCCCACGTGCTGGCTCGCCTGCTCGAACCACCCGGCATGAACGGCCAGAAGCACCGGCAGGCCGACGACCAGGCCCAGCACCACCAGGAAGAGCAGACTGAAGCCGAGCTGCCAGAGGAAGAAGCTCGAGGCGCGACGCGCCCAGCGGCTCCAGCCGGCGCGGAGGTGCCAGCGGTCATGGAGCACGGCGTCGAACAGAATGAAGCGGAAGACGCTGCGAATGAACATCCAGACCAGCACCAGGCCGAACAGGGCCAGCACGCCCAGCAGAATCCACGGCAGGAATTCCAGGAAGCGCTGCTCGACCGGAGATGACTGCAGAAAGAAGGATTCCCCGTTTCCGCCACCGCTCGGAGGCGGCACGGGGAACTGAAAGCCGGTGCCGCCCGTCCCGCCGCCTATGACTTCGCCGCTCAGGAAGGTGATGACCGCCAGGCGCGCCCACTTGGCGAAGCGGAAGGGGCGGAAGAGGTGGTTGCGGGTGTGGTCGAGGGCGGGGGAGACGGCGTCGACGGCAGAAAGTGGTTCAGCCATGGGCGTGTTCTTCGGCACGACTCTACGCGTGCCGGAGGAGCAGTGCAAGGAGATGTTGGGGTGATGAATGCGTCCGCATTCACCCTGAGCGCAGCCGAAGGGAACCCGCGACCCGCCCTTCGTCTCGCTCACCCGTCGCGGCGGGTTCGCTCGCTCCCTTCGACTTCGCTCAGGGTCTGCGACAGGGTCTTTTTTCTTCGAAAAAAGAGGGTGAGCGACGGGATTCGTGAATGCGTCCGCATTCACCCTGAGCGCAGCCGAAGGGAACCTGCGACTAGCCCTTCGTCTCGCTCACCCGCCGCGGCGGGTTCGCTCGTTTAGGGTCTTTTTTTCTTCGAAAAAAGAGGGTGAGCGACGGGATTCGAACCCGCGACCCTCGGAGCCACAGTCCGATGCTCTACCAAACTGAGCTACGCTCACCGTCGCGTGGAACGCGCTACAGAGATTATTGAGCAGGGGCGGAGGGATGTCAACGGCGCGCCCTCGTGCGACCCTTCGCCCCGCTTTGCGGGACTCCCTTCGGTTTCGCTCAGGGCAGGCAGGACAAGCGTGCACCGAGCGTCGTGCCCGCCTGCGGCAGACAGGCAACGGGTGGCACGGCGCTGCTGAGGCTTTCTCCTAAGCCCGTCGCCCGGAGCCCGTTTTCCCCTTTTGGGACAGCGCCCGACCCAGGCGAACTGCGCAACCACAGAGTAGTCAACCACATACGGCCAGCGAGACCCTGGCCCTGAGTTTGCAAGTTGGAGGCGGACGTCGGGAGGGTTGGTGTCGTTCCTCGAAGTGGTGGAGGCGGCGTGCTGGGCGCTGGTGGTGTCGAACCTAGCGCTGGTGGTCTTGCTGGTGGGGCGGAGGTGGATCCGCCAGAGGTACTTTGCGCAGCGCAATTCGCTGGCGCTGCGCCTGGAGCACGAGTGGGGAGGCTGGCTGCGAGCGGGGCAACCGCCGCCGAGCTGGCTGGCGGAGGAACTGCCGCGAACCCTGCTGGTGGAAAAAGCTATCGAGAGCATTGAGCAGGAGGGGAAGCTGTGCGCGCAGACGGGCGTGTGCGCGCTGCTGCCGGCGGAGGTGAGGCTGCCGTGCGTGGAGCCGGGAGCGGGTTGCGCGGGGCCGGAGTTCGTGCGGCGGCGGATGGAAGAGTGGAGCTTGGTCGAGTGGCAGCTCGAGGCGGCGCGGCGGACGGATGACCTGGAACGGGCGGAGCGAATCATCCGCCTGGGGCGCTTGAGGTCGCGCCGGGCGCTTCAGTTCCTGTCCGAGCAGTTGGAGGATGCGAGTGCGGACGTGCGCCTGGCGGCGGTGCGGGCGTTGGGCATGCTGGCGACGCCGGAGGCGGCGCAACCGCTGCTGGCCCTGCTGCGCCGGCCGGCGCTTCGGGTGTCCATCCCGTCCTGGCAAGAGGCGGTGATGAACTGTTGCCAGGAGAATCCGAGCCTGCTGCTCCCCGAGGTGCGTGAGTTCCGCGGTCTGCCGCGGACGTTGCTGCTACGGGTGCTGGCCCAGGTGGCGACGCGGGAGATGACGCCGCTGCTGGGAGAGTTGGCGGGCGATGAAGACGGTCAGATCCGGGCGCACGTGGGCCGGGCGCTGGGGCGCATTCCGGAGGGGGAGGCGCGGGCCTTGCTGCTGGTGCTGGCGCGCGACCCGGTGTGGTTCGTGCGGGTGCGGGCCATGCGTTCGCTGGAGCAACAAGGCGACTGGGAGGCGGTGCGGGGACTGCTGCAGGGGCTCAACGACGCTCACCCGAAGGTGCGGCAGGCGGCCGGCGAGAGCCTGGCGCGGCGTCCGCTGGCGCTGGACGAACTCTTTGCCGAAGCGCGGGTGCTGCTGACGCCGGTGGGCTGGCGCGTCCTGCTGGGCGAAGTGGGACGGCAAGGACTGTTCTGGATGTTGAGCGAGCAGTTGGCCAGCCCGGCCGAGCCGGTGCGGAAGCTAGCGGAGGACTGGCTGCGGGCCGCGCTGGCCAACGGCGCGCACAAGACCCTGCTCGATGCCCTCGGCCACCCCAATCCGACGGTGGCCGACGCAGTGGCGGAGTTCGTGGCGCGGTACGGGGACGCGGGCTTGTTGCCGGCGCTCGAGTCGGCGCAGGGCCGCGCGCCCGTGGCGCAGGCGAAGCGCCTGCGGCGGGTGCAGCAGCGGCTGGCGGAAAGCGTGGCGGGCTGATGCCCTTCCAACCATTGGGATTGCCAGCCGGCGCCTGGCCAGGGAGCTGTAATCGGAGGCGCAGGATGCTCTTTTCTAACGGAAACAAGTTGGAACGGCACTAGATGGAACTTCTGCTCTGGATCGACCGGCTCATCCTCTACTACTACGCCGTGCTGTGCGTGGTCTACCTGGTGCTGTTCGCGGCGGCGCTGCTCGACAGCCTGCGGCACCAGCGCTGGGTGCACACGCTGCCGCTGGAGCGGCTGGCGAGCTCGCCGCTGGCCCCGACGGTGGCGGTGCTGGTGCCGGCGCACAACGAGGAGGCGGGGATTGTGCAGTCGGTGCAGTCACTGCTGGCCTTGGAGTACCCGGAGTTCGAAGTCATCGTGGTGAGCGACGGCAGTACGGACGAAACGCTCGACCGGCTGCGGGAGGCGTTCGGGCTGGTGCGGATTGATTTCAGCTACGAGGGGCAGATCTCGACGGCGCGGGTGCGCGAGATCTACACCAGCCCGGAGCATCCGCGGCTGATGGTGTGCGACAAAGAGCAAGGGGGCAAGAGCGACGCCCTGAACGCCGGGCTCAACCTCTGCCACTCCTCCTACTTCTGCACGGTGGACGCCGACGCCATCCTGGAGCCGGACGCGCTGCTGCGGGTGATGCTGCCGGTGTACAACGACCGCGCGGTGGTGGCGAGCGGGGGCGTAGTGCGGGTGTCGAACGGAAGCGTGTTCAGCGGCGGGCGGCTGCGGGAAACGCGGCTGCCGCGGCGGGCGCTGGAAATCCTGCAGGTGGTGGAGTACCTGCGGGCGTTCTTGTGGGGGAGGCAGGGGTGGAGCGCGCTGGGCTCGCTGCTCATCATCTCCGGCGCCTTCGGGGTATTCCGCCGGGAGATAACGGTCGAGATCGGCGGCTTCCGGACGGGCACGGTGGGCGAAGACATGGACCTGGTGGTGCGGCTGCACCGGCACCTGCGACGCGAGGGGCGGCCCTACTCGATCCGCTTCGTGCCCGACCCCATCTGCTGGACGGAGGCGCCGGCGACAGTGCGCGCGTTGAGCCGGCAGCGGCGGCGCTGGCAGCGGGGGCTGGGCGAGTCGCTGTGGCACAGCCGCGGGCTGCTGCTGGCGCGGGGCAGCGGGCGCATCGGCTGGTTCGCGTACCCGTACCAGTTGGTCTATGAATTCTTCGGCCCGCTGGTGGAGACGGTGGGATTGGCGGCGGTGATGGTCAGCGCCGCGCTGGGCCTGCTCGACTCCAACTATTACGTGCACCTGCTGCTGTTCGCCTATCTCTTCGGGACGCTGACGTCCATTGCGGCGGTTTACCTCGAAGACATCAGCTACCACCGCTACCGGCGGTGGCGCGAGGTGGCGCTGCTGGTCGCCTTCAGCCTGTTCGACTACTTTCCCTATCGGCTGCTGGTCAACCTCTTCCGCGTGCGGGGAATGTTGGAGTTTTTCCTGGGCCGGCGGGGGTGGGGGGCGCTCCAGCGCCGCGGCTTCGCCGAACCGGCCCCGGCGGCGGGCGGGAAGACGACCTAGGGGCCACGCGAAGGTCGGAAGGTGTTCAACCCCGTGGCTCCTGCCACGGGGCTCCCAGCGGCGGGAGCCGCTGGGTTGAACTCAAATTGGTTCGGGAGGGCATGGGACGGTGCATCAGCCTGCGAGCAGGCTACCGCGGGCCGCGATGGTGCGCGTCGAGCCGGTCGCGGGCGGTTTGCGCCCAGGGGCTGTTCGGGTCGAGCTCGAGATAACGCCGCCAGTGGCGCCGGGCTTCGGCGAAGGCGCCCAGCTTCTCCGCCACCAGGGCCAGGTTGTAGTGGGCATCGGCGTAGGTCGAGTTGAGGCGGACGGCGGCGCGCAACTCCTCGCGCGCCGAGGTCAACTGGCCGAGCTCGTCGAAGACGCTGCCGAGGTTGAAGCGGGCCAGCGGGTTGCGCGGGTCGAGGGTGACGGCACGGCGGTAGCAGGCCAGGGCGTCCTCCGGGAAGCCTTCTTCGTAGAGCAGCGTGCCGAGGTTGAGCTGCGCCTCGACCCACTGCGGGCATTTCTCCAGCACGTGGCGGTAGGCTTCGATGGCGCGACGGCGGCCGGCGGCGCTGCTCTCGAGGCTCAGCGCCAGCGCGAACCATTCTTCGGGGGTACGCTCGGGCAGAACGCGCACGCGTTCGTCGAGGGTGCGAGTGTCGAAGTTGAGCAGGAGCTGGCCGGAGAGCGGCTCGAGGCGCGCGCCGCGGTGCTCGACTACGAGCCGCCGCCCGTCCGACTGGATGCGCAGCTCGGTGAGCGGCGCCTTGACCTCCGCCAGTTGCTGGCGCAGCGCCTCCAGCGCCCGCCGTAGCCGCGAGGCCGGCACGCGCCGCTCGGTGAGCTGCTTGATGGTGCGCAGCGCGATGAGGTCGTCGAAGCGGTAGACTTTTTCCCGCCAGCTCTTGTGCGGGGTCACCAGGCCGAGCCGTTCCCAATAGCCGAGTTGTCGAGGGGTGACGTCGAGGATGCGGAGCACTTCGCGGCGAGTGAATTGCTCCATCGCGCCGCATCTTAGTCCATCGCTAGCCGGCGGGCAAGACCGACCTGTGAGCTAGTTGAGAGACCTGTTTGACCTTGCCAACAGCATGCTGGCGCTACGAATGCCGGTTTGTGGTTGTGGTAGCGCCGGCTTCCAGCCGGCTCAGTTTCTTGCGTGGCTGTGCAGGCCGGCAGGATGCCGGCGCTACAGAATGCGTCGTCGAGCGGTGGCACGGCCACTCTGGCTGTGCTTTATGTCCGGGAGCGGCCTGCCTGCGCAGGCAGGCAGTAGAAGTCGAGGATGCTGCCCCAGCGCGGCGCTTCCAGCGCGGCGCGCAGGAGGCTCGTCACCCACGCCGGCTGGGTTTCCTTGGGCGGCACGGGCGTCTCCCAGCGCGCTACGCTGAATCCGGCGCGCTCGACCACGCGCCGCAGGGTCGCGGGCGTAAAGAACCAGAGGTGGTGCAGGGCCGCATAGTGGCGCCACGGCCGCGCCTTCAGACGCAGCCGGCTTTGCCAGCTCTTCAGCCGCGGGCTCAAGCCGGCCAGGTTGGGGACGCTGAGGTAGAGCACGCCCTGAGGTGTCAGCAGGCCGCGCGCGCGCTCCAGCTCCGCCAGCGGGTTGGGCGTGTGCTCGAGCACGTGGTGAAAGCGCAGCGCGTCGAACTGCTCGCCGCCAAAGTCGATGCTCTCCAGCGTCCCCGCCCAGAGGCGCGCGCCGCTCGATTGCGCGGCGGGCTCGAGCTCGATGTCGGTCCCTGCCGCCTCCCACCCGCGCTGCTGCGCCGCGCGCAGGAAGGCGCCGCCGCCGCAGCCGACGTCGAGCAGTGTTCCGCGCCGCGGGAGGAATTGCTCGAGGCGGTCAAGCTGGCGGCCGAACAATGCCCGGTTCTCGGGGATCAGCTCGAAGTCGGCGCGCTCGTGGTGGTAATCGCGGGCGTAGACGCGCTCGGCCAGGAGCGCGAGCGTCGGGCGCGGGCTCACGAATTCCAGCCGGCATTGCGGACAGCGGACGAGTTGGAAGCCTTGCGGGTCGACGGCGAACGGCTCGGGGTCGGTATCGCACAGCGGGCAACGGACCGGCTCGCGCTCGGCCAGCTCGGCTTCCACCACCTCGCGCGGCTGGCCGAACAAGGAAGGGGGCGGCTTGCTCATCGGCGTCGCCATAGTAGAAGAGCGCTGAAGGAGGCGCAAGCATCTCGCGAATCGGCAGAACATTGTGTAGCGCCGGCTTCCAGCCGGCTTCCATTCTTTCGGATCGTCGGCTCCAGCCAGCCTGCCGGCAAGATGCCGGCGCTACAAAAGCATGCAGCCACGGTCGGTTCCGGGGCCGAGGGGAGGTACCCTCCACACCGTAGGCTGGCCCTAGGCGTAGTGGGCAGGTTTGTGTTCAACCCAGCGGCTCCCGCCGCTGGGCACCCCGTGGCAGGAGCCACGGGGTTGAACATCTTGGCACGTACACGGCAAGGCGACCCACTACCGCCTCAGGGCTCAAATTGACACCCCGCGTTCACTCTCCTAGAATGTGCCCGCATTGGTAGAAAGCTCTCCCACTTCCTCGGCGGCCAGCCCGACTACGCTCTCGCTGGAGCGCATCCGGGCGCGGGCGCGCCTGGTGCTGGCGGCCACGGTCGGAGTGGCGCTGCTGCTGGCGCCGCCGCGCGGCAGCGCCGCCCTCCCGCTGGTTGGCCTGGTCTTCGCGGTGTACTTCCTCTTCAGCGGAGCTGCCCTGATGTACCCGCAGTGGCTGGCCACGCGGGCGGGGCAGGCAGCCTCCTGGGCGGGCGACGCCGCGGCGCTGCTGGTGGTGCTGCTGTTCGCGCCCACGCACCCGGCGCCGTTCGTGCTGTTCTTCGTCTATTTCACGCTGGTGGCCGGTTTGTGGTGGAGCTGGGTGGCGGCGGCGGCGCTGAGCCTGGTGGCGAGCGTGGGCTACCTCCTGGTTTCCTGGCGCGAGAGCGAAGGACCGCTGCCGTCGTGGGAGGTGTGGGCGGTGGGCGGCGGTCTGTTCGTGGCGGGCGGGTTTGTCGGCGCCATCGCCGAGCGCGAACGCCGCTACGTTGGGCGCGCCGCGCTCACCGATCAATACGCGCGCCTGCTCAGCCTCGACACCCGTTGGGCCGACCTCTGGCGGCGCTGGCTGGCCGCCCTCTGCCAGCGCTACGCCTGCTCGCGCGCCCTGCTGGCCTATCACGACCCCGAGACCGACCGCGTGCTGCTGTGGGACTTCCACCGCAACGGCAACCAGCCGCGTTGCGAAGAATCCGATCGGCCCCCGCGCGACGCCCGCGTGTTGCTGCTCGATGCCGAGCCCTGGAGCCTCCTCGGGCAAGGCCTGGGGGCGCGCGGCAGCGCCCGCTGGCAGCTTCGGCGAGAGTACGATCCCGCGCCGGTGGGCGAGCCGTTCACCCTGCCCGAGCGTTTCCCGCGGGAGTTCACCACCGGCTCGCTGATGAGCGCGCCGGTGGCCGTTGGCGGCGCGTGGCGCGGGCGGCTGTTCATTCTCGATCCGGTTTCCGGACGCTTCGAGCCGCGGCAGTTGGACGACCTGCAGGGGCTGGTCGAGGGCTTGGGGCCGGTGCTGGCCAACCTGCTGGTGGTGCGCAGCCTGCTGGTGCAGGTGGCCGACCGGGAGCGCGAGCAGATCAGCCGCGAGCTGCACGACGGGGTGGCCCAGACCCTGGCCAGCCTGCAAATGCAGTTGAACGTGCTGCGGCGCGTGGCGGCCGCCGACCCTTCGCGAGCGCTGGAGAGCGTCGACCGCCTGCACAAGGTGGTTCAGCAGGAGCAGGACGAGCTGCGGCGCTTCCTGCGCACGCTCAAGCCCGTACGCGTTCCGGCGTCGGAGCTCAACCGCTGGCTGCTGGCGCACTGCATCCAGTTCCAGCAGGAGACGGGCATCGAAGTGGAGCTGCTGGCCGACCGGGTGGACGACAAGCTCCCCGAAGGAGTGTGCCGCGAAGTGTTTCTCATTCTGCGCGAAGCGTTGCATAATGTCCGCAAGCACGCCGCCGCCCGGAACGTGCTGGTGCGGCTGCGGCTGGAGGAGACGAACTTGCAACTGGTGGTGGATGACGACGGCCGCGGCTTTCCCTTCGCCGGCACCTACACCAGCCGGGCGCTGGAGGAGCAGGGGTTGATGCCGGTCTCCATCGGGGAGCACACCCGCGCCCTGGGCGGCGCCGTCACCATCGACTCCACTCCCGGCAGCGGCGCCACCGTCCGGGTGGACATCCCGCTGAGTTGACCATGTGTGCTGCGAAAAAAGCCGGGAGCATCACGGTGCTGGTGGCCGACGACCACACCATCTTCCGCGACGGGCTGCGGCAGTTGCTCGAAGCCGAAGACGACATCACCGTGGTCGGCGAAGCCCGGACCGGCAGCGAGTGCCTGGCGCTGGCCGAGCGCCTCAAGCCGACCATCGTGCTGCTCGACCTCAAGATGACCCCCATGGATGGCTTCGAGGTGCTGAGCCAGCTTCAGGGCGCCGGCTCGGCGGCCAAGCCCATCGTCTTGACCGCCTCGGAGGATGAGCAGGACTACGTCGAGGCGGTGCGCCGCGGGGCGCGCGGCATCGTGCTCAAGGCCGCCGCCAGCGACCGCCTGCTGGAGGGTATCCGCAAAGTCCATCGCGGCGAGATGTGGATCGACCAGCGCGTAGCCGCCGACGTGATGAAGGCCATGAGCGAGCCGCGGCCGGTCACGCGGGCCGAGCGCGCCCAGCTCACCGCCCGCGAGCAGGAGATCGTCAGCCTGGTCGCTCAGGGTTTCCGCAACAAGGAGATCGCCGACAAGCTCTCCATCAGCGAGCAGACGGTGAAGAACCACCTGCACAACATCTTCGACAAGCTCGGCGTGTCCGACCGGCTCGAGCTCGCCCTCTACGCCATCCACCACAAGATCGCCCGCGCCGAATAGGTCCGCCTGGCACCTCAGTACTAGTATTCTCCCTAGAACTGAAACGGTACCTTCGCTCCATTGTGCTCACCACTTTGGTTCTCTACAGTTGAACGCGTGAAGAGGAGAGAGACGCAGAAACGATGAGTTGAGCCAGGCCCAAATCGAGATTCTCTGCCTTCCCTTTTACCCACAGGCGATGGAGGTGGGTGAGGACGGGCCGGGGACCGGAGACGCCCTCCACCGGAACCGGCCCGTCCAACTTTTTTCGGGCCGGCGTCAAAGAGCGATTGTCGTCCCGTAGTGCCCTGGTTTGAATGCCAGAGCCGTCAAACCCACCCTATGTTCAGCCCCGTGGCTCCTGCCACGGGGAAACCCAGCGGCGGGAGCCGCTGGGCTGAACTGAATTGGGGCACTAGGCGTCATTCCGACTCCTTCCTTGGGAATCTGGGGGGAGAAACGTGCTCTTCAGCTGGTGGCAACCTAGGGTTGTTCAGGGGGCGGCGGGTTGTGGGTGGGGCGGACGCTGCGGCCCGCCGGGCTGCGGCGGGCGGGGCGGAAGCGGAGCAGGGAATTGCGGTGGAGATGCAGGTGGTCGCCGCGGGCGAACCAGACCACCAGGTTGCCGCTCTCATCCTCGACGCGGAAGCGCAGGGCGCGCCGGCCGACGCTGACCTCTTCGATGTCTTGCGTGAAGAGCGGGTCATCGCCGTGGCTTTCGCCGCACTGCTCGCAGCAGCATTCGAGCTTCTCGCCGGTTTCAAAGACCAGCCACAGCTTCTGCCCGCGTCGGCTCACTTTCTCCACCTTGCGCGGGGCCACGTAGCGGTTCAGGTACTCGAGCGCGCATACTCGCTCGCCCTGCCGGGCGAAAGTTTGCAAGCCGTGCTCGCAGGGTTCGGAGGAGACGCGCGGGGCTGCTCGGCGGGCGGTCATCGCTTCTAGGATAACCCAAATCGGCTCGCTTGACACTGGTCGGTTAGTCCACTAAGGTGCGGCTACTTGGAGCGCTTATGAGGCGGCCGAATCCTCCTTGCAGGTTTCTTGCTCTTCTGTTCGCTTTGTCGTTCGTAGGTCTCGTTGGGCTGAGCTCTTGCGGCAAGAAGGAAGCGGGCCAGTCGATCGGGGCTGCGCCGGGCACGGGGCAGGTTCGCGTGGTGTCGGTGCCGTCCGGCTTGGACATCTACCTCGCCAAAACCTCCGAGGTCCCGGAAATCTTTTTCGGCGGGGAGTATCACGCTCTTGTGGGCGGGTCGCTGACCCAAGTCGGTGTGCTGGGAAATCCTGACCGGTTCATGCCCCTCTTCGGGCGCAAGTACTTGAAGGGCGCGACCCCGGCGGTGCTGGACCTCGAGCCCGGCGAGTACTGGGTTGGGGTCGCCCAGTCCTATCCCCGAGACCAGTTAAAGGATTCTCCGCTCGAGTTTGCGTCGCAGATGGGGGAAGCCGCCCATTGGCGCGCGAATCTCGGGTCGAACGACTTTGTCCTCAGCGACAACAATGTGGGCATCATCGTCGACTTCAAACAGGTGATGACGGATTCGGGGAGATCGGGCGTGGGATTGGCCACGCCCAGCTTTGAAACACTCGGTCCGGATTTCATCTACGGGAAGTATTACCGGGTTCAAAAGCAGTCCGGTGCCGCCGCAACCCTGGTGGCTCTGTTTCAACGCCCGGAGGATTCGCCGGAATCGCTGGCGGCGAAGTATCCCGCCGGTCAAAACTTCGAGTTCGCCGAGGGAGACCTGAGGCAGGCCTTGCTTCAGCAGGGCGCCATAGAAGACCAGCTCGGCGGGCGGCTGGACCTGCTGCGGCGCGGGGGAAAAGTGATTCTTCCCGGGAAGTCGGGCTCTCTGGTCGTCGAGATAAGCAGTCCCAACAAGTGGCTCATCACACCCATCCGCTGGCCTGAGAAAGAGTGATTCCGGAAAACCTGGTGAGCCCGGCCGCGTCGAGAAAGTGGTCGGGGCGGTGGGATTTGAACCCACAGCCTCCTGCTCCCAAAGCAGGCGCGCTACCAGATTGCGCCACGCCCCGGCCAATGAGAATCGTAGCACGGCGCCGGACAGCGGGGAAGGGATGAGAAATTCAGACAACAACGAAAAGAGAAAACAGAAAACAGAAAATAGCCAGGCCTCTTTTCTAATTTCTAGTTTCTCTTTTCGGCCTTGGCTCTGATCAGCGTTTCTTCTTGGCGGGTTTGGCCGCCTTGGTGGCCGCGGCGGGCGCGCCCATGAGGAATACGCGCAGGGTGGCGACGCGGGCGTTCTGCTTGATGTGAACTTGTGCGCAGGTGACGCTGATAAGGCTGCTAAGAGGGTTGTGCGACCCGCGCAGATACTGCGAGGGAATGTCGGCGCCGGCGCGCAGCAGGCGGTCGTTGGGCTCGAGCAGGGCCACCTCGCCCTCGCCCAGCTCCAGCACCTCGTTGAACTCGACCCCGTAGGCGCCGTGCACCAGCGTCCACCACTGATAGCGATCCTGCGAGTGCTTCTGGTGCGCGGGGAGCGGATGGCGCTCGGCGGCCACGTATTCGCTGCCGCCGAAGTCCACGTGCCCGGTCGGGTCGAGCCGGTAGATCTGCTTGGCGGTCAGGTCCACCGAGTAGCCGTGGACCTGCTGCTTGTCATTGATGAGGTTGCGGACGCGCTGGACGGCTTCCTTGCCGCTCACCAGTTGCATCGCTGCGCCTCCTGCAAATGTGAAGTCGACCGCCCCTTGGAGCCCCGCACACTATAGCGCGAGCCGCGGCGGCGAGTCCAGCCCGCTTTCACGGCCGCTGGGCTGTGGTATGCTTTTGCTCCGATGAGGGTGACTGCCGAGCAGATCAAAAAACGACTGGCAGAAGCCGCCGGCGACAGCTTCCCGGTCGTGACCTGGGGTCTGGGTTATGTCGGGCCGTCCCTCTACATCGTCTGGGGCGTCTCGCTGGTCGTGTTGGCGCTCGGGCTGGCCATCGCCGCCTTCACCTACGAAAGCTGGATTGGCGCAGGATTCGCAGGATTGGTGGCGCTCATCGTCTACCTGACGCTGCGCGCGCGCGTTAAATTCTGCGCCATCGGCGTGACGCCGCGCCACTTCATCGCCATCGACATCACCGGCGGCGGCCGCTTCCTCCCGCCCGCGCACCAGGGCCTCAGCGCCATCCAGTTCCCGCGCATCATCGACAAGGAGCTCACCACCACCCTCCACTACGTCCTCGGCAACGGCTCGCTCCACTGGGTCCGCTTCCAGGACTTCCGCCGCTTCCCCGACAACCGCGCCGCGGCCCGCCGCCTCCGCCAGGCCATCCACGACCTGGTCTACGACCCCAACGCCGCGGCCGCCGCGCAGCAGGAGCCCAAGGCCAGCTAACCCTCTCGCTTGTCACCCTGAGCGCAGCGAAGGGTCTCAGCGCAGCAACGTCCAACTAGACCGTCTTGTCTTTCGAGTAGCAGAGGTCCTCGACTGAGCAATCCATGCAGCGAGGCTTGCGGGCCTGGCAGACCAGCCGCCCGTGCCAGATGAGCTGGTGGGAGAACTCAATCCACCTCTTCTTGGGGATGACCTTCATCAAGTCCTGTTCGATCTTCTTAGGGTCGTCCTGCTTGGTCAGGTCGAGTCGGCGGCTCAGCCGCTGCACGTGCGTATCGACCACGACACCGGAGGCGATTCCGTAGGCTGTGCCCAGCACCACGTTGGCCGTCTTCCGCGCTACTCCCGGCAGCTCGAGCATCTCGTCCATCGTCCGCGGCAGCTCGCCCCCGAATCTCTCCAGCAGCATCTTCGAAGCCCCCATGATGCTCTTGGTCTTGTTGCGGAAGAAACCGGTGGGGCGGATGTCCTGCTCCAGCTCGCGCGGGTCGGCAGCGGCGAAGTCCTCCGGGGTCGGATACTTGGGGAAGAGCGTCTGGGTGACCTGGTTGACCCGCTCGTCGGTGCACTGCGCGGAAAGAATGGTCGAGATGAGCAGTTGAAACGGAGTGCGGTGTTCCAGTGCGCAGCTGGCGTTCGGATAGGCCTTGTCCAGGCGTTGGAGGATTTTCTTGACCCGCTCTTTCAGCGCCAGCTTGCGCGCGTTCCGGACGCGCTTGGTGATGCGGACAGGGAGCGGGTAGGTGGCGTGCCGCGGCGCTTCCGCCATCAGGAACCTCAGGGGCTAAAGCCCCGCCAAAGAGGGGCCGGCCATGTTTTGTCGCCCCTGAAGTGGCGACCCTAACTTGCGCGGTCCAGACTCACGGTGGGGTCGCCGCTTCAGCGGCGACATTGGGGCCGGGCCCTAAATCCCTGGGGCTTTAGCCCCTGGAGTCCTCCTAACCTATCCACCCAACAAGCTGAGCACTTCGTCAATCGGCCGGTGCACGCAGGTGAAGATGGGCGTGTCGCGCAGCGTGTAGCGGCTGGCCTCGCTCTCGCGCAGCTCCATCACCAGGTCGACGAAGTCTTCCGGGAAGTCCGACTCGAACGCCACCACGAACTCCTGGTCGTCCAGCCCGAACGAATAGGTCGTGTTGAGCTTCACCCGCGGGTACTTGTGCCCGATGGCGATGTGCTCCTTCATCATCCCCTGCCGCGCCGACTCGGTCATGCGGTACCACTCGCGCGTCTTCACGAACGGGTAAATGAACAGGTACTTGTGCGTGCCCGGCTCGATGCGCCCGCGCGAGTCGAGCTGCCCCTCGTGCTTGTGCCCCACGAGATAGATGGAGCCCTTGGTCATCGACAGGTAGGAGTAGGGAACCGTCAGCCAGCGGCCGAGGCCGGTGGCGAGCAGTTTGGCCGTCATCTCCTGAAACGGCTCCAGCGCGTAGCCGATGCGCCAGAGCAGGAAGTCGCAGTCGCCCCGCACCCCCACCATCGAGTATGGGAGGATGGTCATCTGCTGCTGGTAGTCCTGCACCACCTGGCAGAACTCGTGCCTGCCCTGTTCGCGCTCCGCCGCCGGCAGCCGCCGCCACCCCGGGTCAACTTGGAAGAACGTGAATGTCACCAGTTGGCGACGGTTGTCGCTGCTTGCCTCAGCCATGTTGGGTCTTTCCTCCTGGGTCGAAACGAAAACTATAGCACAGCCGGATGCTGCTTCAAGTAGGCCAGCAGCTTCCGAAACGCCTTTCCGCGATGGCTGTGAATGTTCTTCTCAGCCACCTCCAGCTCCGCCATCGTCGTCCCCAGCGGGGGGAAGAAAAACACCGGGTCGTAGCCGAACCCGCCCGTCCCGCGCGGCGCCTCCAGCAGGCGCCCTTCGCACGAAGCAGAAAAGAGGGCCAGCACACGCTCTCGCTGCGCCAGCGCCAGCACGCAGATGTAGCGCGCCGTGCGCTTTTCCTCGGGCGTGTCGCGGAGCTCTTCCAGCAGCTTGCGGTTGTTGTCTGCGTCGGTTGCCGCCGGCCCGGCGTAGCGCGCCGAGTGTACCCCCGGCCGCCCGCCCAGCGCATCCACTACAATGCCGGAGTCATCGGCGACCACCAGGCCTTCGGCATGGCGGCTGTAGTGCAGCGCCTTCTCCAGCGCGTTGAGCGCGAAGCTCGGCTCGTTCTCCGGAAACTTCGGCAGCCGGTCGTAGCCCGGCAGCGGCTCCAGCGCAAAGCCCTCCGCCCGCGCCAGCGCCGCCAGCTCCCGCAGCTTGCCGCGGTTCGAAGAAGCCAGATAGAGACGGGTTGCCACGCCGCAGACTATAACCCGACTCTCTATTCAGCAGAGTTAGAGGGAAGTCAGTCAGCGGCCGAGCAGGATGGTTACGCTGTTGCCCTGCAAGTTGGCGGTCAGGATGTCGGGCTTGCCATCGCCATTGACATCGGCCACCGCAACTGCCCAGGGACCGGGGCCGGCGGCGAAGGGGGAGCCCAGCGCCGGAGCGAAGCCACCGCGGGCGTTCCCGAGCAAGACCACGACCGTGTCGGCGGCCGTGCCGGAGGCCAGGTCGAGTCGGCCGTCGCGGTTGAAGTCCGCCAGAACGAGCCGGCCGGCGCGGTGGCCGACATCGTACGGTGAGCCAGGCGCAGGCCGGAAGCCGCCGCGGCCGTCACCGAGCAGAATAGTAATGAGGGTAATGTCGTCGTGACTGATAACGGAGTCGAGCCGCCCGTCGGCATTCAGGTCACCGAGAGCAACTGCATAGGGGCGGGTTGCCACCGCAATCGGCGAACCGGCGGCGGCCCGGAAGTCGCCACGACCGTCGCCGAGCAAGACGCTCACGCTGTTGGAGCCGACATTAGGGGCAACGATGTCGAGATGCCGGTCGCGGTTGACATCGCCCAGCGCGAGCGGATAGGGCGAGCGACCTACCGCGAAGGGCGAGCCCGGAGCCGGCCGGAAGGCGCCGCCGTCGCCCAGCAGGACTGAAACGCTGTTGTCATTCTGATTGCCGGTAACGATGTCCACCTCTCCGTCGCCGTTGAGGTCGGCCACCTCGAGACCGTGGTTGTGGGGCGGCGTCGCCCGCAGAGCAGGGAAGGGCGAGCCGGGAGCCGAGGCAAATCCCCCGTGACCGTCACCCAACAGGACGACAACGTCGTTGCTGTCGTGGCTGCTCACCACCAGGTCAGGCCTCTTATCGTTGTTCACGTCGCGGATGAGAATCCGGTGCGGCGGCGTCGAGCCGGGAAACGCGATGGCCGGGGCTGCTCGGAAGCCGCCGCGACCCTCTCCCAGCAAGAGGCTGATGTCGCTGCTGCCGACATTGGCGGTGAGGATGTCCAAATGGCCGTCGCCATTCACGTCCCCGACGGCTACGTCGGCGGGCTGGCGGCCTACAGCGAGCGGCGAGCCTGGAGCGAGAGCAAAGAGAGTCGCCGGGGGCCGCTCCGGCGGCGCCAGGGTTACCGTCGCAAGCAGAAAGAAGACTGAGACCGCACGGAGCATTGGCTCACCGTTGTTGAGTTGTTTTCCAGTAACAAAGACGCAAGGGCCGCCCGGGTGTTAACGGCGGCGCGAGCACGGGCAGAACTCCCAGTGGAGCTTGGCCTCAGGGGTTGGCCGTGCTGGGGTCGATCAGGCGGGCGACCTCGGAGATGCGGTCGGCGGGGAAGCCGCCCTGGCGGGCGTGCTCGCGGATGAGCTCGGCGCTGGGCGCCTCGTAGACGCAATAAATCTTGTCGTCGGTGACGTAGCTGTGCAGCCACCGAATCTGCGGCCCCAGGCCGTCGAGCACGCTGCACGACTTCTGCGAGATGGCCTGCAGCTCCTGCGCCGACTTCTTTCCGATTCCCGGAATATTGCGCTCGATGACGTACTTCGGCATTGCACTCTCTCCTACGGTTGGGCGAAGTTCAGAGGCAATACCTGCTGCTGCTTCTCCAGCAGCTCGAAGATGCCCTTGCGCGCCAGCGCCAGCAGGCGCTCCAGGTCGGCCTCGTTGAAGGGCGCGGCCTCGGCGGTGGCCTGGACCTCGACGAAGCGGCCGCTGCCGGTCATGACCACGTTCATGTCGACGTCCGCATGCGAGTCCTCGTCGTAGGTGAGGTCGAGCAGCGCCGTGCCTTCGACCAGGCCGACGCTGGTGGCGGCCAGCGCGTCCGTCAGCGGCATGGTGCGCAGGATGCGCATCTCCATCAGCTTCTGGCAGGCGAGGCCGAGGGCCACGTAGGCGCCCGTGATGGACGCGGTGCGCGTGCCGCCGTCGGCTTGAATCACGTCGCAGTCGAGCACGATGGTGCGCTCGCCCAGCGCCTCGAGATGCGTCACCGCCCGCAGCGCCCGCCCGATGAGCCGCTGGATTTCCTGCGAGCGTCCGGCCACCCGCCCGCGCTGCGCATCGCGCGGCGTCCGCTGCGCGGTGGCGCGCGGCAGCATCGCGTACTCGCCCGTCACCCAACCCTCCCCCGTGCCTTTGCGGAACGAGGGCACGGCGTCCTCGACCGTGGCGGTGCAGATGACCCGCGTCCCGCCCACCTCGATGAGCACGCTGCCTTCGGCGGTAGGGATGAAGTTCGGCGTCAGCTTCACCGGGCGAAGCTCGTCGGCGGCGCGGCTGTCGTTGCGGCGAAAGGGCATGGAAGGATTATAAAGGAGGCCGAAAGAAAAAGGGCAGGGCGCTTCAGGCCCCGCCCTTCCCACGGCGATGGAGTTGGGTTACTTCGGCGGCGCTGCCTTGAAGATGAGTGAGCGCATGATCTCGTGCCGTGTGGCCGTCGGCTCAATCACCCCCAGGATGCTGTGCATGATGATGCTGCGGTCAGCGGGCGTGCGCGCCGCCCGGTCGGCCTCGAAGGCGGCGTTCACCTTGTCGCGCGCCGCCAGGTTGGGCAAGGAGACCGCGACGTAGTGGGTGAAGAAGTCGGTGCGGACGGCCTCCTGGGTGCCGAGCGCGTAGCCGTGGATGGCCCCGTCGGCCGCCAGCTTGTCGTAGACTGGCTTGAAGTACTGCTCCCAAACCTTGCGGAACTCATCGCTCTTGCCCGGTTGCACCTTGACCAGCGTCAGCCAGAGGTAGGGCTTGGCGTCGGCGCCGGGCTGGTTGGGGCCATCGCCCGCCACGAGGTCGCGTAGCAGGAAATCAATGTGCTTGCTGAGGTCGAGGGTCCCCATGAAGCGCGCGCGCGAGCCGTCCTCGGCCATCTTGGCAGTGAGCTCGGCGATGGCGGCGTTGACCTTGTCCATCCCGGCCATGTTGGGGCAGGCCCACCACAGCGTATGGGTGGAGCCGCCGGGTGTATGCAGCCACGGAACGTCGACGCCCCAGGCCAGCACGGCCCCGTCAGCCATGAGCTTGTCGAACATGGGCAGATGGTTGTTGTTGACCACGTCGAGGAATTCGCCCTCCTTCCCGGGATGGACGTGGAAATCGGCGATGTAGATGACCGGAAGCGCTTCTTGCGCCGCCGCGCCGGCGGCGAACACCAACGCCAGCGCCAAAGCCAGAACGATGCGGGTGCGCATGGGAACCCTCCTACAGAATTGAATGCGGGAGCCTGCTTAGTACCACATTCCGCCTCCGGATACTAGCGGTTTGTTGACCGGGATTGGTGCGAGTGCTATCTTGGGTTAGACGCTTCGTTTCCGTGGGGGCGAAACGGTTTCGACGGAAGCTGGAGCTGTCAGGAGGCATGCCGGGCCTCAGGTGCCCGTACTCGCCTGAACCAACGATAACTGCCAACTCACAGTTGGCTCTCGCTGCCTAATTAGGTAGCGCGTCCGTCGTCGGCAGCCTGCGGCCGGGGACAGGGCGTCAACTTAGCAGGATAGCCGGCGCGGCCACCGCCTGAGGCCGCCCTCGGCGAAACCAACCAGGCTAGCGGCGCCGCGTTCTTGTCGGTTCCTTACCGGCGCTGCGAACCAACAGAACCGGATACGCATGTAGGCTCCTGGCGGCAACGCTTTTCGGACGCGGGTTCGACTCCCGCCGCCTCCACCATTCCTCGATTGAGGAGTGTCTCCTGGAAACCATTCTTCGACAGCCTGGAAGAAATGAAGGCAAGCGAGGGGCGAAGGTATGAGGAAGCGGACTGTCCGAAGAGGCGTGACATTGCTAGCTGCCAGTGTCGGTCTCACCTTGTTTCTTTTTGCTCTCGCATATCTCACGCTACCCGATCCGGCAGCCGTTCCAAGAGGTTCGGATGGGCAGGCCGATCTAATTGGGCTGTACGAACGGATGCCGCCCACAACCAAGCTCGCATTCGGTGTGGTGGGACTTGGCGGCGTTCTTCTTTGGTGGACGGGATTAGCAATGCTGATCACCGGGCTCATCCTCCCAGAGCGCTAGCCGGGTCGACCGACAACAGTTGGAAGCGTTGATTAGGAGCATCCAGCCGGCGTTCTTGTGTGCTCGGGTGGCCGCAGGCTTGGCTTGACACCCGCGCGCGCGGTGCCGATAATGCAAAAATCTTCGCGTCGAGGCGAGGCAATCGATGGCCGACAACCCCACCGCGGTGCAGCAGGGAGTGCAGCGCGCGCTTTCGGAAGCCCTGGGCACCGTCCAGCGGCAGCTCGCCGAGGTGCAGAGCTCGTTCGACACCGTGAAGCGCGCCGTCGAGAGCGGCCAGGCCGGGGCCGACAGCTTCGTCGGCCTGCTCCCGCCGCTCCTGCACATGCAGGCCTCCGGTGCCTCTCTGGCCGCTACCATCGAGAGCGTCCTGCGCTTCATCGGTGCCTCCGCGCAGTGGACGGGAGTTCCGGCAACGGCCATGCCGGTGTCGGTGGCGGCTCCGGCGCCGCCTCCCGCGGCGCCCGCGCGCGAAGCGAAGCAAGTCGAGGAGGCAGAAGAAGAGGCGGCCACGGTCGAGGTCGAGCCCGCGGTCGCCGCCGAGCCGGCCGAGTCGGTGCACGAGATTGCGCTGGAGGCCCCCGCTGCGGAGCCTGCGCTCGTCGAAGCCGCGGCGCCGGCGGCCCCGGCGCGCGTCGACGTCAGCTCGCTCCCCGACGACCTCAAGCAGCTCCACCAGAAGGCCAAGCGCTTCGCCAAGGTCACAGTCCAGGAGCTCATCATGTACAAGAAGGACGAAGTGGCCAAGGGACGGGAGAACAACGACCTCTACTCGCGCTTCAAGGACGAAATCGACAAGTCGAAGCAGCTCTACGACAAGCGTTTCGAGAAGATCGCCGCGCACAACATCGATTACCTCTATGACGAGCTGGTGCGCGTGCTCGCCGACAACAACGCCGACGCCCTCGGCAACTATCCCTACAGGCCCCGGTAAGCCCGTGGCGCGACGACCTCCGGCCTCCCTCCTCTTTTTCTCTTTCAGCGTTCTTGCGGCGCTGCTCTTTGCTGGCGCAGAACCGCTGCTGGCCGTGGAAGCGCAGCCCGGCGACGAGCTGGCGCGGCTAGCGGCGGAGCTGCGCGCCGAGCCGACCCCTCGCCACTACCAGCGCCTGGCGCGCTTCGCTGAGCGCTACGCCGAGAGTGAGCTGAGCGCGCAGGCCAGCTTCGCCCTCGGGCTGGCCGACTTCGAGCAGAAGCGCTGGGGCGAAGCGCGCGCCCGCTTCACCGCCGCCCGCTCCAGCGCCGTGCTGGCCGACTACGCCGCGCTCTACCTGGCGCGGGCGCAGATGGAGCACGGCACGCCGGACGCCGCCCGCCAGACTCTGCACTCCTTCTCCTTCGCCTCCAGCCTGCTGGCGGAGTCGGCCCTGGCGCTGGAAGCCGAGGCGCTCAGCCGCCTGGGGCGCAACGAGGAGGCCGTGGACTTGCTCCAGCGCGCCCCCAATCTCCGTGAGCGCCCGGCGTTGCTCTATGCGCTCGGCCAGGCGCAGCGCGCCGCGCGCCGCCCCAAGGCCGCCGCCGAAACCTTGAACCTGGTCTACTACCACTTTCCCTTGAGCCCGCAGGCGGAGCCGGCCAACAAGCTGCTGTCGCAACTTCGTGCCGAGATGAAGAGTGCTTTCCCGGACGCCAGCGAGAAGTTGCGGCGCGCCCGCGCCGACCTGCTCTGGGCGCAGAAAGCCTACCGCGGCGCCCGCTCGGCTTACACCGACCTGGCCATGAAGGCCGGCGACCCGGCCACACGCCGCGACGCCAGTATTCGCGCCACCGCGGCGCTCTATCTGCTGGGAAGCGTCACGCAGGTGTGCAAGGAGATTGCCGACATCACCGGTTCCGGCGGCGCCGCCGAAGCCGAGCTGCGCTCCATCCGTGCCCGCTGTGCCGTGCGCGCCAACGACGCCGCGGCCCTCGAAGTCGAGCTCAAGTTCCTGGCGGAGAACTTCCCCGCCAGCGAATGGTACGAGGCGGCGCTGCTGGCCGCCGGTGACAGCATGCTCACCCGCGGCAACCAGCCGCAAGCGCGCGACTACTACCGCCGCCTGGCCGCCGCGTTTCCCGGCAGCCGTGCCGCCGCGGAGGCGCACTGGAGGCTGACCTGGCTGGCTTACCGCGGCCGCGACCGGGACGCCACGGCGCTGATGCAAGAGCATCTGGAGCGTTTCCCGGAGTCGCCTTTCCTTCCGCGTGCGCTCTACTGGCGGGCGCGGCAGGCGGTGGCCGCGGGACAGGAGCCGCTGGCCGAGCGCCTGCTGGCGCTGCTGCGCGAATTCTCCCCGCGCGACTATCCGGCGCAGCAGGGTGAAATCCTCGAAGCTACCTTGCAGGGCGGGCCGGCCGGCGACGACCCGCCCGACCCGCCCTGGCTGGAGCAGTTGCGCCGGCGCTCGCGCCCGCCGGAGTCGCCTCCGCTGGCTCCGCTGCTGGCAGCCCAGGTGGAAAAAGCGGAAGCGCTGGCGCGGCTCAGCCGCCACGAGCTGGCCACCGAAGGGCTGGACGCCGCGCTGGAACGGCAAGCGCATCCCGAGCTCTACCTGGCCCAGGCTCGCGTCGCCTTCGCGCAACAGAAGTACGCTCGCGCTACCGTGCTGCTCACTCGCGCCTACCCGTCGTACTGGCGCTACCGGCTCGAAGACCTGCCGCGCGAGGCCTGGGAGATCATGTATCCGAAGCTCTACTGGGACCTCATCGTGCGCGAGTCACGCAAGCACAACCTCGACCCGTACCTGGTCGCCGGGCTGATCCGCCAGGAGTCCCGGTTTGAGTCGGAGGCGGTGTCCTCGGCGGGCGCCCTGGGACTGATGCAGTTGATGCCCGGCACGGCGCGCACCCTGGCGGGCCGCCGGATGTCGCGCCGGCAGACCTTCGACCCCGAGACCAACATCCGCCTGGGCACGCAATTCCTGGCCCAATTGATGGCGCGCTTCGGGGGCAACGTCGAAAAGGCGGTGGCGGGCTACAACGCCGGCGGCACGCGCGTGGAGCAGTGGTCGAGCGAGACCTATTCCGACCCGGCCGAGTTCGTCGAGTCGATCCCCATCACCCAGACCCGCGAGTTCGTCCACACCGTCCTGCGCAACTACCGCTTCTACCACGACCTCTACCCCGAGCGCTGACCAATTCTCGCCATGCCTGAACCTGTTGCACAGTTAAAGCGGTTGACGAGCGAGAAGGCGGAGCGGTTCACCGAGTCGGTGATCCGCGAGATGACGCGCCAGGCGATGCTCCACGGCGCGGTCAACCTCGCCCAGGGCTTCCCCGACTTTCCCGCGCCGGAGGAGGTCAAGCGCGCCGCTCAGCAAGCCATCGCCGCCGACATCAACCAGTACGCCATCACCTGGGGCGCCAAGAAGCTGCGCGAGGCCATCGCCCACCAGATGAAGCTCTGGCAGGGGCTTGAGGTCGACCCCGAGCGCGACATCACCGTCTGCTGCGGCTCCACCGAAGCCATGATTTCCGCCATGCTCGCCGTCACCAACCCCGGCGACGAAGTCGTCATCTTCGAGCCCTTCTATGAGAACTACGGGCCCGACGCCATTCTCTCCGGCGCCCGGCCCCGGTTTGTGAAACTTCATCCGCCTGCCGCCTCCTCCTCGCTGTCATCCCGAGCGACCCCGCCCGTTGCCTCGCAACGGGCGGGGGAGTCGAGGGATCTGCTTTTCAAAGAGGAATGGACGTTCGACCCCGATGAGCTGCGCGCCGCCTTCAACGCCAACACCAAAGCCATCATCCTCAACACCCCCAACAACCCCACCGGCAAAGTCTTCACCCGCGCCGAGCTCGAGTTCATCCGCGACCTCTGTGTCGAGTGGAACGCGCTGGCGCTCACCGACGAAATCTACGAGCACATCCTCTACGACGGGGCCAAACATATCTCCGTCGCCGCGCTCGAGGGCATGCGCGACCGCACCGTCACCATCAACGGGATGTCGAAGACCTACGCCGTGACCGGCTGGCGCGTGGGCTGGGCGGTGGCGCCGCCTCACCTGACCGCCGCCATCCGCAAGGTTCACGACTTCCTCACTGTGGGTGCCGCCGCGCCCTTGCAGGAGGCGGGCGCGGTCGCTCTCTCGCTGCCGCCGAGCTACTACCAGAAGCTGGCGGCCGACTACCGCGTCCGCCGCGACGTTCTGCTCGCCGGGCTGCGCGCCGCCGGCTTCCGCTGCTTCGTCCCCCGCGGCGCCTACTACATCATGACCGACATCTCCGCCTTTCAATCGTTGTTCAACCCAGCGGCTCCCGCCGCTGGGACGTTTGACGTTCAGTTCACGCAGTTCCTGACCCAAAAGGTCGGCGTCGCCCCCGTCCCCGGCTCCAGCTTCTACAACGACCCGCGCGACGGCTCGCAGCAAGTCCGATTCGCCTTTTGCAAAACGCTGCCGACGCTGGAGGAAGCCTCCCGGCGACTGCAACATCTGAAGCACGGGTAGCGCGGGTTCCCCGAGCGAGGCCCTGCGCTTGCGCAGGCCGAGTCGAAGGGTACCTGCGGCTTTTCCTTCACGGTTTCGTGCAGTAGAATGACTCGACAAGCAAAGGCGATGGAGTTCGCCGAAACCGTCCCGCCCTTTCTCAGAAAGGGCGGGACTGATGACTCCTGAATCCCGCGAGTGGGGCTCAGGAGTTTTTTGTTGAGGACAGTGGAGAAGGGAGAGTTAGGTGCGCATCCTGCTGCTGATTGTCTTCGGGGCGCTGGGGACGCTGGCGCGCTACGGGTTGCAAGGGCTGGTGCAGTACCGCACCGGCGCGCTGTTTCCCACCGGGACGCTGGCGGTGAATCTGGTGGGGTGCTTCCTGTTGGGCGGTATTGCCCAGTACGCGCTGCACCGGCTGACGATTCCGCCGGAGTGGCGCGTGGCCCTGACCATCGGGTTCTTCGGCGCCTTCACCACCTTTTCCACCTTCGGGTATGAGACAGTGAAAATGCTTGAGGACGCGGAGTGGGCGAAGGCGGCGGTCTACGTCGGCGCCAGCGTCCTCGGCGGGCTGCTGGCGGTGGTGGCCGGTATGCGCCTGGCCGACCTGCTCTAGCCATGCTCGCGCAATTCGCTACCATGTTGCGTCAAGGACCGTCAGGGCACGGCTTCTCGGAGCGAAGCGGAGACCCTGAGCCTGCCGAAGGAAGCCGTGCCGTAAAGGTTACTTTTTTGTTATCTCTCCACAGGGGCTTTTCGGAGCGAGTCACGATGCCATCGGGACGAGCGGAGACCCCGAGCGAAGCGAGGGGAGCCCCTGCGTCCGCCGAAGGCGGATGTTTTCCCCAACCCGTTAGGGAGGAGCCATGGAACACAAAGCGGAGCACGAGCGCTTCGAAGGCGAGCGCGTCCTCATGCGCATCCACATCGGCGAGGCGGACAAGTGGGACGGCAAGCCGCTCTACCAGGCGTTGATTGAGCTCTTCCGCCGCGAGCACTTCTACGGCGTCACGGTGCTGCGCGGCGTGGGCGGCTACGGCTCCTCCAGCCGCGGCCAGCACCCCTATCACACCGAGAAGATTCTTCGCCTCTCGCAGGACTTGCCCATCGTGGTGGAGGTAGTCGAGTACGCCGACCGCATCGAGGCCATCCTCCCCAAGCTCGACGAAATGATTGGCGGCGGCCTCATCACCCTCGAGAAAGTCCGCGTCATCCTCTACCGCTCCAACAAGTAGAGTGAGACGTCGCTGGGAGTTAGCCCGGGCCTTTGCCGCCACCTTTGCCGCTGTTGCTGCTGCCTTTGCCGCTGTTGCTCGAGCCCGAACCGCGGTTGCTGCCGCTGCGGTCGTCGTAGTCGAACCCGGAATAGCTGGGGTAGGAGCCGTCCACGTAGGGGAAACCGTTGGGGTAGTCGCGGTCGAAGTTGGCATCGTAGCGGCCGAACTCGCGCGAGTCGTCCCGGGCGCGCTGCAGCTCTTTCTCTCCCCAGACACGCGGCGGCGTAGGAGGATTCCCCAGAGGAACGCGGGTGCCGTAGCCGGGCCGGACGAACACGACCACGTCGATCTTGGGATCGCTGGAACGTACCCAGAGCAGCGAGTTGGGATCGCTGCTCAGATTGGCGACGATGGTTTCTTCGGGGAACGCCGCTACGAACTCTTCGGTGCCGATCGCCCCGATCACCGCCGTGCGCGTCTGCACGGTGAACCGGCCTTGCGGATGCGTGCGCTTCATTACCTCGGCCCGCAGCCGCCCGGCCACCAGCAACAGGTGGGACTGCTGGCTCTGCTCGTTCATCTCGGCCACGATAAAGCGCGTCCGCGGCCCCAGGTTGACCTGCGAGCCGTCGAGCAACAGCAGCCGCGCCCGCGCTTTCTTTTCGGTCTGGAGCAGATCCTGGAGGAAGAGCGGGTCGTTCACTTGAACATCCAGCTTGGCCTTGGCGCGGGTGAGTCGAACCTTTGGCAGCAGGTTGGTCACGTTGCCTGCCGCCTTGCCCGCAGGCGCCGTCGCGGCCGGCAGCGATGCCGGGGCAGGCGTTTGGCCCGCGAGTGGCAACGCCATCGCCATCCCCAAGGCGGTCGGAAGGACACACCCGAACCGTTGAAGGCGGAACCTTGTCTGCATGCTGGTCTCCCCGACGAATGCCCCAGCGGCCGCGAGCGTACTCCGGCATTCCGGGAGAGTCAAGCCTTGACTTCGTGCGTAGCCGGCGTGGGGCTGGTATACTCATCGCCAGTTGAGGCCATCGATGGGCGCGCTGCAAACACTGGGATTCATCCTCGGGGCGTCGTTCGCTTCGGGGCTGAACCTGTACGCCACCGTCGCGGCGCTGGGGCTGCTGCACCGGTTTGAGGTCGTCCGCCTGCCGGGCTCGCTCGACCTGCTGGCGCATCCAGTAGTGCTGGGCATCGCCTGCGTGCTCTACGTCATCGAGTTCTTCGCCGACAAGGTTCCCTACGTCGACAACGTCTGGGACGTGGTGCACACCTTCATCCGGCCGCCGGCGGCGGGCGTGCTGGCCTATGCGGCCATGGGCGACGTGCCCGAGGTCTGGAAGCTGAGCGCGGCGCTGCTGGCCGGCACGGTGGCGCTGGGCTCGCACGGCACCAAGGCCTCCACCCGCGCCGCCGTCAACGCCAGCCCCGAGCCCTTCAGCAACTGGATTCTCAGCCTGGCCGAGGACGGCATCGCCCTCTTCCTCGTCACCATGGCCGTCACCCATCCCGTCCTGACCGTGGCGATTGTCCTGGTCCTGGCGGTGGTTTCGGCCTACCTGCTCTACAAGCTCTTCCACTTCCTGCTTCTCGTCTTTCGACGCGTCTTCCGCCGCGCGCCCCCCGAACCTCAGCGCGCGTAGCCCACATTTGTAGCGCCGGCATCCTGCCGGCTAAGTTGGCTGAAGGCGAGAGCCGGCTGGAAGCCGGCGTTACGCAATGGGCTGAGTCCAATCGTTTTCGTGTGTGCTAGAATCGGCCGCCATGACGGAGACGAAGACGGCGACGGAATTGGCGCTGGTGCCGGCGGGCACGGTGGTTGAGGCCAACGGCGAGGGCGAGGCACTCGAAGTGCCGGCGAACGGCGCGCGCGTGTTCGTCGTGCAGATGGACATCGTCGAGACGGTGGAGCAGGAGTCGCTCGAGCTTTCCATCTGGGGCTCGGCCGATGGCGCCGACTGGGGCGCGATGCCGCTGGTCAAGTTCCCGCAGCGCTTCTACCGCGGCTCCACCCGCATGGCGCTCGACCTCACGCTGCGGCCTGAGGTGAGACTCCTCCGCGCCCGCTGGGAGCTCAACCGCTGGGGCCGCGGCCGGCCCCTCCCGCGCTTCCGCTTCCAGGTCACCGCGCGGTCATCCTGAACGGTGCTTGGTTTTGACCTTCGACTCTTGGACTCTTTCTTAAAGTGAGGGTAGGGGACGAAGTCGAGGGTCGGTTCTCGGTGGGTAGTCCGCCCCCCACCCTCTCAAGGGAGTGTGGGTCCTCCCATCTACCTGATTGGATTGTCCAGGAGCGGCGCAGGTTGCAGGTTTAATCCGGGCATCAAGGAGTTGCCATGGCCAAATTGGCTCTCGTGTACGGAATGCGGTTGTTCCCCGTGGACGACCTGAAGGAAGTGCGCGAGGCCACCGTGGTGCTGGCCGATGGCCGCACCGCCCGGGTCACCATGCATCTGCTGGAAGGTTCGCTCGACGACATCCGCCGCCAGTTCGACCAGTCGGTCGGCGCCTTCTTCGACCTCTACCCCGAGATCTAACTTCGCTGTCCGTTTCCGAACCGTCCCGCCCATTTCGGGAAGAGTGGGTGCTTCGACCTGTTCCTTCCTCTTGGAACCCATTGAATCCTCTAGTGTTAGTACCAACAGCCAATGGCCACGGGATTGCTCCCTAGCGTACGCAAAAGGAGAGCAACCGATTCGCATCCGACCGCCAAGTGTCGGCCGAAAGCTGCTGCTGGCTGGATTGTTGTGCGGGCTGGCGATCTTTCTCCTCATCCAGTGGGTTGCCTATCTCGCCTCGGAAGGGCTGGTGGAAGCCAGCGAGGCAGTCGCCGAGAGCCAGCACATCTTGCTCGGTCTCGAAGAGGTCGTCACCGGGCTGCAGGACGCCCAGCGCGGCCAGCGGGGATACGTAATCACGGGGGACGAGAGCTACCTCGACATCTTCCATCGCGCCGTGGAGCGAATCCCGCAGGAGATGGACGACGTCCGCCAACTGACGGTTGACCGTCCGCTCCTGCAGCGACAACTGCAAGAGTTGGAGCTATTGGTGGCTCAGGCCCTGGAAGAGTTCCAGGACATCATCGACGCCCGCAAGACCTCCGGCTTCCTGGCGGCGCAGCAGTTGGTGCTGGCCGGGGAGGGCCGAAAGGCCATGGCGGACACGCGCCAGCTCGTCAGCCAGATGCAGGAGCAGGTGCGCGTCTCCCTGGAGGAGAAGGAGCGCACCGCCAAAACCGCCGCCGCGCGCGCCCCCCTGGTGATGCTCGGCGGAACCGCCGTCAGTTTTTCCCTGTTGCTGGCCGTGTTCTTTCTGCTCAATCGCGAGATCGCCCAGCGCCGCGCCGCCGAGCAGGCCGTGGCCCGGCACGCGCAGGAGCTGGCGCGCTCGAATCAGGAGCTGGAACAGTTCGCCTACGTGGCCTCGCACGACCTCCAGGAGCCGCTGCGCATGGTGGCGAGCTATACGCAGTTATTGGCGCGGCGCTACCGGGACCGGCTCGACTCCGATGCCCACGACTTCATCCGCTACGCGGCCGACGGCGCCACCCGCATGCAGTCGCTCATCAACGACCTCCTGGCCTACTCGCGCGTGGGCACGCGGGGGGAGCCGTTGCGGTCGGCCGACAGCGAGGCCGTCTGCGAGGAGGCCATCCGCAACCTGCGCGCCGCCATTGAGGAGAGCGGCGCCGAGGTGGCGCGCGACCCGCTGCCGCGCGTGCTGGCCGACGCCGCGCAGCTCCGCCAACTGTTCCAGAACCTCATCAGCAACGCCCTCAAGTTCCGCAGCCCGGAGCCGCCGCGCGTGCACGTCAGCGCCGACCGCAACGGCAACGAGTGGCGGTTCTCGGTCCGCGACAACGGCATCGGCATCGACCCCGAGCACGCCCAGCGCATCTTCGTTCTCTTCCAGCGCCTGCACAACCGGGCGGAGTATCCCGGCACCGGTATCGGGCTGGCGATTTGCAAGAAGATTGTGGAGCGCCACGGGGGACGCATCTGGGTGGAGTCGGAGCCCGGGAGCGGGGCGACCTTTTGCTTCACGCTTCCGGATTCCCGCCCGCAACCCTAGAGACAAGGAGACAACCATGAGAGAGGCAGGCCCCAAAGCGATTGAAATCCTTCTGGTGGAGGACAACCCCGGCGATGTCCGGCTCACCGTGGAAGCCCTGAAAGAAGGCAAGGTGCGCAACAACCTCAGTGTGGTCACCGACGGCGCGGAGGCCTTGGCCTTCCTGCGCCGACACGGGAAGTACGGGGACGCCCCGCAACCCGACCTCATCCTGCTTGACCTCAACCTGCCCAAGAAGGATGGGCGCGAAGTGTTGGGCGAGATCAAGCTCGACGAGGCGCTCAAACGCATCCCCGTCGTCGTGCTCACCACCTCGCGCGCGGAAGAGGACATCCTGAGGAGCTACGACCTGCACGCCAACTGCTACATCACCAAGCCGGTGGACCTGGAGCGCTTTTTTACCGTGGTGAAATCCATCGAAGAGTTCTGGCTGACGGTGGTGAAGCTGCCCACGGACAGGACGGCGTAGACGTCGATGCCCCTCAAGGTTCTGCTGGTGGAGGACAATCCGGGAGACGTCCGCCTGTTCCGGGAAATGCTGGCCGAGGTGCCCACCGCTCCTTTTTCCCTGGAGACCGTCGACCGGCTCTCCACCGCCCTGACGCGCCTGGCCGCTGGAGACATCAGCGCCGTCTTGCTGGACCTCGGGTTGCCGGACAGTCAGGGATTCGACACTTTCTACCGCACCTACGAGCAGGCGCCTAGCGTGCCGATTCTGGTGCTGACCGGACTGGATGACGAAGCCCTGGCGGTGAAAGCGGTTCGAGAAGGGGCACAGGATTACTTGGTCAAAGGGCGAGTGGAAGGGCAGTTGCTCGTTCGCGCCATCCGCTACGCCATCGAGCGCAAGCGGATCGAAGACGAGATGCGCCAGCTCAACCGCGCCCTCGAGCAGCGCGTCCGGGAGCGCACGGCCGAGTTGGAGCGCGCCAACGAGTTCTTGCGCACGGTGGTCGCCGAGCGCAAGCGGGCCGAGGAAGAGTTGAGCCGCTTCTTCACGGTTTCCCTCGACCTGTTCTGCATCGCCGGCTTCGACGGCTATTTCAAGCGGCTCAACCCGGCCTGGGAGCGAACCCTCGGATTCACGCCGGTCGAGTTGCTGGCCCGGCCTTACCTCGAGTTTGTCCATCCCGACGACCGTGAGTCCACGCTGGCCGAAGCGCGAAAGATTTCTGCCGGCGCCGACACGATTTCCTTCGAGAACCGCTACCGCTGCAAGGACGGCTCCTACCGTTGGCTGTTGTGGAAATCCACCCCCGTCGCCGGCCAACACCTCGTCTATGCCGCCGCCCGCGACATCACCGAGCGCAAGAAGCAGGAGGCCAGCGTTCAGGAAATCAACGCCCAACTGGAAGCCGCCAACAAGGAGTTGGAAGCCTTCACCTACTCGGTCTCCCACGACCTGCGCGCCCCTCTGCGCCACATCGACGGCTTCGCCCGCATCCTGCGCGAGGACTACGGGCCTCAGCTCGACGCCACCGCCCAGCACTACCTCGACCGCGTCCAGCAGGGGGCCGGGCAGATGGGCCAGCTCATCGAGGACCTGCTCGCCTTCTCCCGCGCCGCCCGGCAGGAGGTCCGGCGCCAGAGCGTCTCCCTGCAACGGCTGGTCGAAGACGTGCAGCAGGCGCTGGACACCGGCGGCCGCTCCATTGACTGGCGCATCGGCCGCCTGCCGTCGGCGCCCTGCGACCCGGTTCTGATGAAGCAGGTGTTCTTGAACCTGCTCGCCAACGCCGTCAAGTTCACCCGTCCGCGTCAGCCGGCCGTCATTGAAGTCGGCGCCGAGCAGCAGAACGGCGAGCAGGTGGTCTTCGTTCGCGACAACGGCGTCGGCTTCCCCATGAAGTATGCCGACAAGCTCTTCGGCGTCTTCCAGCGCCTTCACCGCCAGGAGGACTTCGAAGGCACCGGCGTCGGCCTGGCCATCGTCCAGCGCATCCTGCACAAGCACGGCGGGCGCGTGTGGGCCGAGGCTGAGCTCGATCAGGGGGCCACCTTCTACTTCACCCTGGGCGCCACCGGACCAACTGTCGAGGAGTGGCGCCCCTCTGAGGTGGAGGCGGCACCGTGAGCGCATCCGAGCTGGACATCCTGCTGGTCGAGGACAACCCCGCCGACGCCGAGCTGGCCCTGCGCGCCCTGCGCACTCACCACTTGAGCAACCCCGTTCACCTGGTGCGCGACGGCGAAGAAGCGCTCGACTTCCTCTTCTGCCGCGGGGCCTTCACCGGCCGCAGTTTCGAGCGGGCGCCGAAACTGGTTCTCCTCGACCTCAAGCTCCCCAAGGTGGACGGCATGGAAGTCTTGCGCCAGCTCAAGGCCGACCCCCGCACCCGGCCCATCCCCGTGGTCATCCTGACCTCTTCGCGGGAGGAGCGCGACCTGGTGGAGAGCTACCAGCTCGGGGTCAACAGCTACATCCAGAAGCCGGTGGACTTCGACCAGTTCCGCCAAGTGGTCAAGCAGTTGGGGCTGTACTGGATGGTTGTAAATGTGCCTCCGCCGGCCAACGCCTTCCGGCCGAAGTGAGAGGCGACAGGAATGAGCCAGCGCGTGCCCAACGGAAGAAACGGAAGAATAGGAAAGCTGCGCGTGCTTTTCGTGGAGGACCAGGCGGCCGACGTCGAGCTCTGCCTGCGCGAGTTGAGGCACGCTGGCTTCGAGGTCCTAGCCGACGTCGCCCGCAACCGCGTCGAGTTCCTTGAGCATCTCGGACGCAACGCCCACGACCTCGTCCTCTGCGACTACAACCTGCCCGGGTGGACCGGCCTGGACGTCCTGGAGGCCTTGCGGCAGCACGGGAAAGAGAACATCCCCTTCATCCTGGTGAGCGGGTCGGTGGGCGAAGAGGCGGCGGTGGAGTTGGTGCGCCAGGGGGCTTCGGACTTCATCATCAAGGACCGCATGGCCCGCCTGCCGCTGGCCATCTGCCGCGCGCTGGAAGAAAAGGCCCTGCGGGAAGAGCGCCAGCGCGCCGAAGAAGCCTTGCGGCTGCGAACCAAAGCCCTGGAATCGGCCGCCAACGCCGTCGTCATCACCGACCGCGAAGGGCGCATCACCTGGGTCAACCCCGCCTTTACCCGTCTGACCGGCTATTCTGCTGCGGAAGTTCTCGGGCAGACGCCGCGACTCCTCAAGTCCGGAAAGCACGATGCCGCTTTCTTCCGCTCGCTGTGGAACACGATCCTGGCGGGTGAGGTGTGGCAGGGAGAGATCGTCAACCGGCGCAAGGATGGGACCCTCTACACCGAAGAACAGACCATCACGCCGATGCTCAACGAGCGCGGCGAGATTTCCCACTTCATCAGCATCAAGCAGGACGCCACCGAGCGCAAGCTGGCCGAGCAGGAGCGCCTGCGCGCCCTGCAGCTCGAGGCGGAAAACGTGGCGCTGACCCGCGCCGACCAGATGAAGTCGGAGTTCCTGGCCGACATGAGCCACGAATTCCGCACGCCGCTCAACTCTATCCTCGGCTTCTCCGAGCTGCTGCTGGAGACCTGCCAGAACCTGAACGCCAAGCAGCAGGAGGACCTTCGTCTCGTCTACCAGTCGGCCCAGAACCTGCTCAACCTGGTCAATGACTCGCTCGACCTGGCCCGCATCGAGGCCGGGCACGTCAAGCTCGAGCGCACCCGGGTGCCGCTGAAGGACACCTTCGCGCGCATCCTCGACGTCTTCGCCCCGCGCCTGCAACAGAGCAACCTCCGGGCCGCCGCTGAAGTCCATCCGCCCGAGCTGGCGGTCCACGCCGACAGCCGCCGCGTCGAGCAAATCCTCACCAACCTGGTCGGGAACGCCCTCAAGTTCACCGGGCGGGGTGCCATCACCCTCTCCGCGCGGCCCGTGGAGGCCGGCGTCCAGGTATCCGTCCAGGACACCGGCGTCGGCATCCCCGTCGAGGATCTGCCCCATGTCTTCGACAAGTTCTACCAGGCAAGAAAGCACGCCAATGGGATCGCGCGCGGCACCGGGCTCGGCCTGGCCATCACCCGGCAGCTCGTCGAGCTGCACGGCGGACGCATCTGGGCGCACAGCGTTCTGGGGAAGGGAACCACCGTTTTTTTCCTGCTGCCGGGTGAAGAGTCGGCGCACCGGGTTGCGCCCAAGGAGGCGCGTCGTGTCGCCAGCGCGCACCGTGCTGGTAGTTGACGACGACCCCGGCTCGCGCCGCCTCCTGGTTCGCTGGCTGGAGGAGAACGGGTGGCGAGTCTTGGAAGCCGGCACGGGAGAGATGGCGGTGCAGACGGTGTCGGAGGCGATGGTGGACCTCATCCTGCTCGACGTTCGCATGCCCGGCGCCCTTGACGGACTCCACGCCGCGGTGGTTCTGCGGCAAATTCCCGCGTTGCAGTCCGTGCCCATCATTGCGGTCTCCGCCAGCCCGCAGGAGACCTTCCGCCACCGCGCGCTGGCCGCCGGCTGCTCGGCCTTCTTGAGCAAGCCGGTGAACCTCAAGTCGCTGCTGAAAGAAATCGAACGCTTTGTCTCCACAGGAGAGCCCTCATGAGCACTCGCACTGTGTCTCGCACCTGGACAATCACCCGGACGCAAGCTGTGCCCGAATTCCCCGCCGGCCGCCGCCCCCGGGTTTTGGTCGTAGACGACCTGGCCGCCAACCGGCGGTTGCTCGAAGGCCTGCTGGAGCCGCTGGGCGTGACCGTGTGCCAGGCCGGCGACGGCCGGGAGGCCCTCGAGGACGTCGAAACCCAGCCGCCCGACCTCATCCTGCTGGACGTGATGATGCCGGAGGTGAACGGGCTCGAGGTGTGCGCGCAGCTCAAGGCCGACCCCCGCACCCGGCTCATCCCCATCGTGGTCATCACCGCGCTCCACGGCGAGCAGGAAAAAGTCCGCGCCATTGACGCCGGGGCGGACGATTTCCTCAACAAGCCCTTCAGCAAAGCCGAGCTGCTGGCGCGGGTGCGCGCCCTGCTGCGGCTGAAGCGGTTCACCGACGAGCTGGAGTACGTCGAGACCGTCCTCTTCAGCCTGGCGCTGGCGGTGGAGTCGCGCGACCCGCACTTGGGAAACCATTGCCAGCGCCTGGCGCGCATGGGCGTCGAGCTGGGCCGCGTGCTCGACCTCTCCGAAGACGAGCTGAACGCGCTCCGTCGCGGCGGCTACCTGCACGACATCGGCAAGGTGGCCGTCTCGGACGCCATCCTGCTCAAGCCCACCTCCCTCAGCCCCGCCGAACGCCACCAGATGCAACAGCACGCGCTGATCGGGGAGGAAATCTGCCGGCCGCTGCACTCGCTGGAGGCCGTTCTGCCCATCATCCGCTCCCATCACGAGCGCTGGGACGGGAGCGGGTACCCCGACGGGCTGGCGGGCGAAGCCATCCCGCTGCCGGCGCGCGTCCTGCAGATGGTGGACATCTACGACGCCCTGCGCACCCCCCGGCCGTACAAAGTGGCGCTGGAGTCTCACACCACGCGCGCCCGGATGAAGCTCGAGGCCGAGCAGGGGCTGCTGGACCCGCGCCTGCTGGAGGTGTTCCTCGCCCATCACGATGAGATTGTGCGCCAGGAATACGCCCCGGCCGCGCGTTGACAAACTCCGCGGCCTTCGCCGACAATGGTTGCGCCTTGCCGGTGGGCGTGTGGCGCAGTTGGGAGCGCGCTTCGATGGCATCGAAGAGGTCGCGGGTTCGAATCCCGCCACGTCCACCATTCGCCTTCGCCCTGCGGGCTTCGGCGAATCCGGCGACCTTCCTTGACTTGCCCGCACCGCTGCTTTAGACTGAAAAATCGGGCTGAATCCCCGAATTCTGCAAGGAACTGCGACTCTCTTGTCCCCGCGACTAGCCTGGGTTCCCGCAGCGACGCTGGCACTCCTGCTGCCGGCCTCGGCTGCCCGCGCCGACGTTTCCTATGAAGTCACGCTCGACGCTAGCCCGCAGCTTTTCGCCGCGCTGTGCGCCGCTCGCGCCGGAGGCCTGACCAACTCCCTGGGGGCCCCGGGAGACCCAGTGGCCGCCCGTGCGGAGGCCTATCTGGCCCGGCTGGACCCAAGCGTCACCGAGCCCCTGCGCTCGTACTTCAAGAACAAGCACACGCGCCCGGGCCCGCACCTGCTGAGCACCTACATCTCGCTGGGGCTGGTCGTGGGCGCCCCGCCGAGCTTCGAATGGACGGTGGCGCGCGACCAGCTTCCCCCCGACGTGTGGGAGGTGCAGGAGTTCCAGCCGCTGCTGCGCGTGTTCTACGAGCAGGCCCGGCTGGAAACGCTGTGGCGGGAGCTGCGGCCCGCCTACGAGCAGGCTCTGGAAGCGCGCCGACCGGAGACCATGCAGCTCCTGTTCGAGATTCGCGGCTACCTGCGCATGACCGGGGAAAGCTACCTGGCCCGGTCGTACGTGATTTATCTCGACCTGCTGCACCCGCCGGCGCTGGTCAGCGCCCGCAACTACGGCGAGCACTACTTCCTGGCGCTGCACCCCAATGACGGGGAGTTTGCGGCGGCGGTGCGTCACCAATACCTGCACTACACGCTCGACCCGCTGATGGTCAAGCATGGCCTGCAGCTCAAGAGCTGGCAGCCGCTGCTCGCGGTGGCGGCTCGCGCCCCGCGCCTGCCCGCAGCCTTCCGCAGCGACATCGTGCTGCTGGCGACGGAATGCCTGATCCAGGCGGCGGAGCTGCGCCTGCGCCGGGTGGACTACGAAGAGGCTTTGAAAGAAATCGACGACCGGGAACGCACCGGGTACATCCTGACCCGCTACTTCTATGACGCGCTGGAGCGCTACGAACAGGATGACCCCTCGATGCGGTATTACTTCCCCGAGCTGCTCGCCGGCTTCCGGCCGGAGGCGGAGCGGACGCGCCTGCAGCGGATCGAATTCACCACGGCGGAAACACCCACTGCGCGGCCAGCGCAGCCGGTCCCGGCGCCCAGCGACGCCGCCCGGGCGCAGTTGCTCAAGGACGGGCAGCGCCACCTGGAGCAGGGCGACTCGGCCGCGGCGCGCGCCGCTTTTGAAGAAGTGCTCAAGACCAGCCGTAACGACCCCAACGCTCTTTACGGGCTGGCCATCGTCGCCAGCCAGGAGGAGAATCGTCCGGAAGCGCGCGAGTTCTTCCTGCGCACCCTGGAGCATGCGCGCTCGCCCGACATCCTGGGGTGGTCGCATGTGTACCTTGGACGCATCTATGATTTAGAGGGGAATCGCGAACAGGCGATTGCCCACTACCGCGCCGCCCTGGCGCTGAACTCCCGGGTGGAGCGGGTGGAGCAAGCGGCCCGGCGGGGTTTGGAGCGGCCCTTCGGCGAGGACGAGGAACCCGAGCCGCGCTAGGGCGGACGCCGGAGGGAGACCTAACCTGAGAAGAGGAGAGCGAAGAGTGAGAATACAACCGAGTGTATGGGCGGGAGTGGCTCTGCTGGTGCTGCTGGCCGGGTGGATGCCGGGCGCGGTTGCCAACGCGCAGGAGCAGCAACAGCAGCAGCCGGCTTTCGGGGCGCCGGCGAACCAGCCTACCCCGGAAGAAGAGAATGCGATCCGGCAGATCTACACGACCGGGGACCCGGATCAAAAGCTGGCGCTGGTGAAGGAATTCATCGAGAAGTACCCGGACAGCCAGTACACCGGTTTGGCGTACCGGGCCGCGGCGGAGGCCTACCGCCGGCAAGCCAAGTTTGCCCAAGTCGTGGAGTATGGTGAGAAGGCGATTGAATTCAGCCAGGGTCGCGATGCCATCGCGTATCTGGTCGTCGCCGATGCCCTGGCCGAATCCGCGCTGCCGATCCACGCTGACGCCAAAGAAAAGCTGGCCAAGGCTGAGGAATACGCCCTCCGCGCTCTCCAGATCCTCCCCGAGATGGCCGCCGGGCGCCAGCGGCGGGAAGGTGTCTCGGAAGAGGAATACAAGCGCCAGCACGGGATGGTCGAAGGCCTGGGGCACGCCATTCTGGGTAACGTCTACTTCCGTCGGCAGGAGCACGCCAAAGCCGTGGAAGAGCTGACCAAGGCGATTGCGACCGACGGCTATCAGCCCGATGGCGTGGATTTCCAGCGGCTGGGGTTCGCCCATCTCCGCCAGCAACAGCTCAAAGAGGCCGAAGCCGCTTTCCAGCAGTGCGTCGAGCGCGGCGGCAGCGCGGGCGCCGAGTGCCAGAAGCGGGTCGAGTACGTGCGCGAGCAGTTGGCCGCGCAGGAGAAGCCGCAGCCCTAGCCCTTATGCCGCACAAGGCCCACGTCCCGGGACCGCCGGAGCAACTGGAAGAGCGTCTGGACTACCGCTTCCGCTCGGCGGCGCTGCTTGAACAGGCGCTCACCCACCGCTCCCGTCGCGGCCACGCCGATGGCGCCCGAACGCTCGACAACGAGCGGCTGGAGTTTCTGGGGGACGCCATCGTGGGTTTTGTGGTCAGCGAAGCCCTCTACTCGCTGTTCCCGCAAATGAACGAGGGCAAGCTCTCGCGCATCAAGGCCAACCTGGTCAGCGCCTCGCACTTGCGGCGGGTGGCCGAGCAACTCGAGCTGGGCCGCTACCTGCGCCTGGGGCCGGGGGAGGAGAAGACCGGCGGGCGCAGCAAGCACGCCATCCTGGCCAATGCGCTGGAAAGTGTGTTGGCGGCGGTATATCTCGACGGGGGAATGGAAGAAGCCCGCCGCATGGTGCACAGATTCGTCCTCGAAGGCCTGCAGAAGCAGGGCGTGGAGCCGTTGGCCCGCGCCGACTTCAAGTCCGCCCTCCAGGAGTACCTGCAGGGGCGGCGGCTGCCGCCGGCGCGGTACGAGACCGTGGAGGCGCGCGGGCCCGAGCACCGCAAGACCTTCACCATCGAGCTGTGGGTCGGCGACCAATGCCTGGCGCGCGCCGAAGGGGCGTCCAAGAAGCAGGCCGAACAGCAGGCCGCCCGCCGCGCCCTCGACCACCTGCCCCTGGAAGTGGGAACGGAGTCCGCATGAGCGACGAGAAGCAGGACAAAGGAATCTCCCTCCTGCGCGAGTACACGGACTCGCTGCTGGTCACCGTCATCCTGGCGCTGTTCGGGATCACCTTTCTGGTGCAAGCCTTCAAGATCCCCTCACAGTCGATGGAAGAGACGCTGCTGGTGGGCGACCACCTGCTGGTCAACAAGTTCGTCTTTGCCGACACCAACGGAGGCGGCCCGCCGCTGCTGCCCTACCGGGACGTGCGGCGCGGCGACATCATCGTCTTCAAGTATCCCTTCCCCCCGCACCAGCACTTCGTCAAGCGGGTGATCGGGTTGCCGGGGGACCGGCTGCGGATTGTGGAGCGCCAGGTCTACATCAACGGGGGGCCGTTGCCGGAGCCGTACAAGATTCATCGCGCGGGCGCCTATTCCTCGTCGGTGGCCGACGATTTTCCGCCGCCGGAAGGCACCTACTACTTCCGCATGGAAAGCTCCTGGCGAGAGCAGCTGGAGATCCTGCGCCAGGGCGATGAGCTGGTGATCCCACGGGGGAAGTACTTCGTGATGGGCGACAACCGCGACAACAGCCAGGACAGCCGCTACTGGGGATTGGTGGACCGCGACAACATCATCGGCCGCCCGCTGCTCATCTACTGGTCGTTTGACGCCTCGGGCCGCGGCGCCCTGGCCGGGGACGACCGCCGGCACGCCGGCGGGAACGGCTTCTTCGCCCGCACGCGCTGGAACCGTCTGCTGCGGCTGGTGCGCTGAGCTTGCTCCAGCCTCTCGGAGCCCAACGTGCCCTTTGACGAACGCCTGCGCCGGAGCGGGTTGGACCGGCGCTAGCCGTCCGCATCATGCGCCGGAAACGGCTCTGGATCGCAGTCCTGCTGCTGCTGGGCCTCGTTCTCTCCCTCCCCCTGCTCGTGAACCTGGAAATCTTCCGCACACCCGTGCATCGGGCGTTGGAGCGAGAGGTGGGCCGGAAGGTTGAATTCGCCGGCCTGACGGCGCGGCTGGTGCCGCGGCCGGGGATCGTGGCCCGAGGCGTCCTTGTCCACGAAGCCGACGGGTTCGGCCACGAACCCTTCCTGTATGCCGAGGAGGTGCACTGCAACCTCTCTGGCAGCCTGCTGCGGCGCGGGGAACTGGACTGCGCGGAACTGTACTTCCTCCGGCCCAGCATCAATCTCGTGCGGAGGTCGGATGGCGAGTGGAACTTGGTCCGCTTCCTCCGTGCCCTGAGGCCCGCGGGCGCTTCTCCGCCGCCGGTAGTGGCGATGACGGAAGGCCGCATCAACTTCAAGTTCGGAGCGGACAAGCAGGTGGTCGCGCTGGCAGATGCGCGCGCGCGCATGGAGCCCCAGCCGGACGGCAACTGGCAGGTTGCGCTCACCGCCCAACCGCTGCGCACCGACCGGCGTCTGAACGAAACCGGCGAGTTGAGACTGAGCGGGGAACTGCGCCCCGGCGCCGACGGGGCGTCGCCGGGCTTCCGCCTCGACGCCGGTCTCGAGAACGGCTCCCTGTCCCAGTGGTGGACGCTGTTCGCGGGCACCGAGTTGCCGGTACGGGCGCAGGCCTCGCTGCAAGCACGCCTTGAAGGCACCCTGGCGGACTGGCGGGCGCAAGGCACCCTGGCTCTGGAGAACCTGCGGCGCTGGGACCTGGTGGCCCGGCCGCGGAGCCCGCGCTGGGAAATGGCTCTGCGGATTCACCGGACCAGCGCCGACGACCGGCTGGTGATAGAAGAAGGCGCGGTCCGGGGACCACAGTCCGAGTTGCAGCTCAGGGGCCGCGTGGAAAGTCTCCTCGGCCAGCCTCGGTGGGCGCTGGAAGCGAACGCCGACCGCCTGACGCTGGAGGAGCTCGGCGTCCAGTTCGCCGGCCTCAGACCCAACGTGGAGCCGGCCCTGCGGTGGGAAGGCGTGGCCCAGTTGGTTCTGGCCGCCGGCGGATCGTTGGCGGACTGGAAAGGGACGCTGGCCATCCCGGCCGGTGCGACGCTTCGTGTTCCCGGAGTTCCCGAGCCCATCGAGCTCGGCGAGTTGCGGGTGCGGTGCGAGCGCGGCCGGCTGACGCTCGACCCGCTGGCCGTGCAGGTTTCTCCGGAGCACCGTCTGGTGCTCAGCGGCGAGGCGCGCCTGGATGCGCCCGGCCTGCCCTACCGCCTGCGCTGGCAGAGCGCGCAAGTCGAGTTGGAGCCGCTGTGGCGGGTCGCAGAGGCGCTGGGCTGGGAGCTGTTCGACTCTACGCGCTGGGTTGGCCGAGCCCGGATTGACTTGGAATGGCGGGGCGAGTTGCTGGGCCAAGCGGCCTCGCGCTGGCCCGCTTCGGGCTGGCAGGGCGCCGTACAGCTCACCGAGGCCAGCTACCATCCGCCCGAGTTCAACACCGGTCTGGGAATCCCCTCGGCGCGCCTGGTGTGGAGCGGGACGGCGCTTCAGGTGCAGCCGCTGACGCTGCGTCTGGGAGAAGACAACCTGTCCGGCTCGATGGAACGGCGCAGCCCCGAAGCGCCCTGGGACGTCAATCTCGCCGGCGCACGCCTGCGGCTGGCCGACGTGAACGCGCTGGTCAACCCGGCGCAACGCGGCCTGTTCGAGCGTCTGGTGCGGGCCGAAACGAGGCCCGGGGCCGACTGGAGCCGCGGCGCGCTGGTAGCGAAGCTGCGCGTTCAGGAAGTTATTGCCGGGCCGCTGCGTCTCAACGCGTTCGAGGCTGACGCGGAGTGGCGCGCCGGCGTCCTGTCCTTCCAGCGGCTCCGTTTCCGCGCTTATGCGGGCCGGTTTGACGGCCGGTTGCAGGCCGACTTCCGCGGTTCGCCGCCGCGCTACCGGCTGGCAGGGAATGTCCGGCAGATGGCGGTGGCGGGCCTGCTCGCGGATGCAACACGCCTCGGCGGCCGATACACCGGCCTGGCCTCGGCCGAGGTGGCGCTGGAGAGCGCCGGGATGCGCCCGCGCGAGCTGGCGCGGAACCTGCAAGGACGAGTTGTCGGCGGCATCAATCACGGCGTCATCACGCACGTGGACCTGCTGGCAGCGATCGCCGCCGCCGCCGGCGCCGACGCCATGCCTTCCTCCGACGGCACCACCGCGATGCAGAGTCTGGTGGGCGAGTTCCGGCTGGTGGAAGAGCGGGTGGAGCTGGAAGCGGTGCAACTGATTGTGGACGACGCCGCGCTGGAGCTCTCCGGCCGCGTCGGCTTCGACGGCCGCATGGAGTTGTCGGTGCGCGGCGAGCCGCTGCGCGTGGCTGGTCGCGAGGCGCCGCCGTTGACCACGCGTCTGCTGGCCGGCAGCTATCGCTTCGCGGGAACGCTGGCGGAGCCGCGCGTGGAAGTTGTCGAGCCGCCGCCAGCGCCGGCCCGGTAGGCCACCAGGCTGGTTCTCCCCAGGCGCACGAGCGGAAGAGTCCGGCTGAGCTCGTTCAAGTAGCGGTAGACGTCCTTGCCGCTGGCCGCCGGCTCGCGGTAATCGTGCCAGAGCAGCAACCCGCCCTCCTTGAGCATCCGCAGCGCTTTCTCGGTGTCGTTCTTGACGTAGGAGTAGGCATGCGAGCCGTCGATGAAAATCAGGTCGCATTGGCCGAGGTACGGGCTTTCATCGAGCTCCTTGCTGTCGCCGAAGAGCTGGGTGATTTTCTTCTCCGCCTCGGTCCCGGTGTAGAGGAAGCGGGCGAAGGTCGAGCCGCCCAGCGCCAGCCGGGTGGCCGAGCGGCTGTCGCCCGGCGCGGTGGCGTAGCGGTCCTTCTGGTCGGGCAGAAGCGTCAGCGTGATGATCTGGGCGTCCGGCGCCGAGTTGCGCGCCCAGAGGTAGGCGGTGCGGCCGGTGCAGGTCCCGAACTCGAACAGGCAGGTGGAGCGCTTGGCCAGCACCGCCAGAATCCACGCCTCTTCGTCGGTGGTGCCGTGCGGCACGCCGTCTCCCTTCCCGATGAAAGCGACCTCGCTGGCCGGCGTCGGCCCCAGCTCGGTGGAGGCGAAGAGCGGGTCGAAGTCGTCCAGGCGAACGCTGGCAATGGGACCACCGCCCGGCCGTCCCAGGGCGCGGTCCAGCCGCCGCCGCGTGCGCAGATAGAGAACGACCACCAGCGCCAGAAGAACAACCAGGATCACATTGGCGGCCAGCAAGAGTGACGACATTCAGGCACCGGGTTCCCGCATCGGCGTACTTTTACCCGACTGCCGGCGCGGGGTCAACCGCGGCGCGTTGAGGAATCGAGACGCCTATGCTACTTTCGGCGCGATGAAGCTCCTACGGTTGCTGCCTCTTCTCGTCCTCATTGCCGCCGGCGCGACAACCAGCCGCGCCGAGGAGCCGGCGGCTCGCTACCGCGTCGAGCAGGTGCTTCGCCTCGAGACCGTTTCGGCGGAGGAGCGCCCCGCACCGGGTCGGATGCCGGCCGAGCCCGTGCGCACCAGCGTCCGCGGCCGGCTCGTCATTCTCCTGGAACAGCGGCCGGATCCTGAGCAGCCGGGACGCGGCACTTGGCGCTTCGCTCAGGTTGAAACCGAGCCGCCGCAGACCGAGCCCGCCGGGCGCGCCGACGCCGGCGTCGAGCGCGTCTTCAGCCTGGCCATGGCCTGGATGAAGCGGCTGGAAGGGCAGGAGTTCAATGGCTCGTTGAGCGAGCTGCCCGTGCTGCCGCTGGGCGAATCGGCGCCGCCGTGGCTTTCGAGCTGGCTGCGCTGGGCGCAGACCGGAGCCTTCTCGGGCGTGGAAGGCGATCCCGCCAACGTTGCGGCTGCCGACGCCGACAATCCCTCCCCGGTTTCGTACCAACTCAACTGGTTGCGGGGCGAGTTCCGCCGCGTGCCGTGCCACGTGCAGCAAGCGCGCTGGGCGGTGCCGGTGACGCCGGCGCCGGACTCGCTGCCGCCGACGCTGGCCGCCGAAGGCGTGGAGGCGCGCACGCACTTCGCCGCGCAAAGCCTAGAGTGGGTCTCGCAGGAAAGCCCTACGCTCATCTACGCCGAGCGCAGCGGCGTGCGCGAAACCTTCTGGAGCCTGGCGGGCGTGGAGAAGCCGGAGCTCAAGGAGCTGGTCTTCCGCCTGCGGCTCGCGGTCGAAGTGCGCGTGGAGCGGCTGCCGTGAGGCGCCGCGAAATTTGGGCATGCCTGGGCTGCTTGCTGGCCACCTTCGCATCCTTTGCCTCGCTCGGCGAGGCTCAGGACAGGCCGGGCGCGCTGCTGGTGCCGCGCTTCGCCGCCGGGGAGCGCGTGCGCTACTGGATGACGATGACGGTCGAGACGCAGTCGAGGCTCGAGCCTTCGAGCCCGTCGGCCGCTGACGCCGGCGCCGTCCGCGTGGTCTTCGACGTCGGCTGGCAGCTCGAAGCCCTGGAGGCCGCCGCCGATGGCTCGGCCACCTTGCGCGCCACCATCGAAACCCTGCGGATGGAGGCGTCGCCGCCGTCGACGCCGCTCCCGGCGACCGAGGGCTACGTCGGCAAGCCCATTGTCTATCGGATAACCCCCGACGGCCGGGTCGAGGACATCCAGGCGCCCCCGGAGTGGCTCGAGGGCGGCCAGCCGCCGGCCTGGCTGCAGTCGTGGCTGGAGCGGGGCAGCCAGTCCCCGGGCGAGGTGCCGCGGCGGCCAATCCAGGTCGGAGAAAGCTGGCGGGACGAGCGTGACCTCGAGGTTGAGGGCCTCCCGCGTCAGCGCCTGAGTTCGGAGAGCACCTACCAACGCAATGAGGACGTGAACGGCGTGCCCTGCGCTTTGGTGACGACGCGGTTCGAGCTCCATGGCGCCGAGAGCCGCGAAGACCGCACCGACGCCGCCGCGCCCGTCACTATGGACAGCCGCGTGGAAGGCTCGGGCAACCGCCTGAGCTGCTTCGACCTCGCCAACGGACGCCTGCTGGAGTCCACCCAAACCGCAGAGGAGAGTTACCGGGTCGCCATCCGGCGCGGGGCCGCGAAGGCGGGCGGGCAGCCGGCGATGCTGCTGGAGTCGCGGACAAAGACCGTGGCGCGCCTGCGAGTGGTCTTCTGACGCCGCCCACCCCACACCTACGCCGGCGGGAAGGGCTTTCGGCTCAGCGCACCACTGCCTGAGGCGTATAATTGAGGGTTCGCTTGCACACCGTGGAGTCGACTGTGGGCGAAGCCTTCCAACTCGTCAGTCCCTACCAGCCGCGCGGCGACCAGCAGCAGGCCATTGATGCGCTGGCGGGCGGCGTCCTCAACGCCGAGAAGCACCAGGTGCTGCTCGGCGTCACCGGCTCGGGCAAGACCTACACCATGGCGCGGGTCATCGAGCTCGTCGGCCGGCCGACGCTGGTGCTGGCGCACAACAAGACGCTGGCGGCGCAGCTCTTCCACGAGTTCCGCAACTTCTTCCCGCGCAACGCCGTCGAATACTTCGTCAGCTACTACGACTACTACCAGCCCGAGGCCTACCTGCCGTCCAGCGACACCTACATCGAAAAGGAAGCCACCATCAACGACGAGCTCGACAAGCTGCGCATGTCGGCGACGCGCGCGCTGTTCGAGCGGCGCGACGTCGTCATCGTCGCCTCGGTCTCTTGCATCTACGGCCTGGGCTCGCCCGAGGCCTACTACGGCATGCTGCTGCTGCTGGAGAAGGGCCAGCGCACCGCGCGCGAAGACATCCTCAAGAAGCTGGTCGAGATTCAGTACGAGCGCAACGACGAGCTGCGGCGCGGAACCTTCCGCGTGCGCGGCGACTTGGTGGAGGTCTATCCGACCTACTCTGACAGCGCCTACCGCCTCGAGCTCTGGGGCGACCAGGTCGAGCAGCTGCACGAGATCGACCCGCTCACCGGCGAAGTGCGCGCTGCCCACCTGCGCGTGCCCATCTATCCCAAGACGCACTACGTCATGCCGCCCGACCAGAAGGAACGCGCCATCGAGGCCATCTTGGCGGAGCTGCGCGAGTGGAAGCCGGAGCTGGAGAAGCAGGGCAAGCACACCGAAGCGCAGCGGCTGTGGCAGCGCACGATGTTCGACGTTGAGATGATGCGCACCATCGGCTACTGCCACGGCATCGAGAACTACTCACGCCACCTCTCCGGCCGCCGCGCCGGCGAGCCGCCGCCCACGCTGCTCGATTATTTTCCGGGTGACTACTTGTTGTTCGTGGACGAATCGCACCAGACCATCCCGCAGGTGCGCGGGATGTTCGAAGGTGACCGCTCCCGCAAAACGGTGCTGGTGGAGCACGGCTTCCGCCTGCCTTCGGCGCTGGATAACCGCCCACTGGCCTTCGATGAGTTCGAGCATCGCGTGAACCAGGTCATCTACGTCTCGGCGACGCCGGGCCCGTATGAGCTGACGCGCACCGCGGGCGAAGTGGTCGAGCAGATTGTTCGGCCGACAGGCCTGGTTGACCCCGAGGTCGAAGTGCGGCCGGTGCGCGGCCAAGTGGACAACCTGCTCGAGGAAATCCGCCGGCGCGTCGCGCGCGGGGAGCGCGTGCTGGTGACCACGCTTACCAAACGCATGGCGGAAGACCTGGCGCAGTACTACACCGAAGTCGGCGTGCGCTGCCGCTACCTGCACGCCGAGATCGACACGCTGGAGCGGGTGCGCATCCTGCGCGACCTCCGCCGCGGCATGTTCGACGTCCTCATCGGCATCAACCTGTTGCGCGAAGGGCTGGACCTGCCCGAGGTGTCGCTGGTCGCCATTCTCGACGCCGACAAGGAAGGCTACCTGCGCTCGAAGACCGCGCTCATCCAGACCATCGGCCGCGCGGCGCGGCACCTGAACGGCACGGCGATGCTCTACGCCGACGTGGTGACCGAGTCGATGCGCGCGGCGCTGGACGAGACCGGGCGGCGGCGCGCCATCCAGGTGAGCTACAACCAGGAGCACGGCATCACGCCGGAGAGCATCGTCAAGCCGGTGGACATGGCGCTGGCCTCCATCGTCGCGGCCGACTACACCACCGTGCCGCTGGAGGAAACCGAGTTCGACGAAATCCAGAGCGAGCAGCAACTCCACGAGGTCATCCAGAAGCTGGAAGACAAAATGCGCGAGGCGGCCAAGCGCTTCGAGTTCGAGCGCGCCGCCGAGCTCCGCGACCGCCTGCGCGCCCTCAAGCACAAGGACGTGGGCATGCTCTTCCAGCCCGCGCTCTTCCAGCGCGAGCCGCTGCGGGTGGAGGAGCTGCTCGCTCCGGCCGCGGCGACCCCTGACGCAAGGTCAAAGCCACGCAAGGGAAAGAAGCTCAAAGCAGAGAAGCCGTCGAAGTAAGGCCCGCGTTTTCTCTGCGTCCTCTGCGCCTTCTCAGCGCCCTCTGCGGTAAATCTTTTTCCGGCATCAGACGATTCCCTTTCTCAAGTCGTCCAGTGAGTAAAAGGTTTCCCTCCAGACGACGCCGCCGCGGCCGAGGGTGACGACCGTCGAGCGCACCAGGATGTAGGCGAAGAGGATGGCCCCGAGCGGATGCGTGAGAGCGTTGAGCGGGGAAAGGTGAGCGTTGCGGGCGGCACCGGCGTGCAGGATGAGAATCGCCAGCACAGCGACGGCAGCAAAGAGGCGTGCGAGGCCAGTGGCGAAGAAGAGCGCGGCGAAGGGGAGCACGCTCAGCATGGCGATGGCGGCGACGCTGAGCACAGTGCGCAAGGCGTTGAAGTTGAGCGAGGCGAAGGCATTCTTCGTCAGCCCCTTGATGACGTTGGTCGCGCCTTCCTGCCAGCGCACGCGCAAATTGTCGAACGCCTGCGCGCACACCGAGCGGTAGCCGCCGTGCTTGACCATCTTGCCCAGCTTGACGTCGTCCACCACCTCCAGCGCCAGCCGCCGGTGCGTCCCCACGGCCTCATAGACCGAGCGGCGCACGAGCTGAAACGCCCCGATGCCGACGTAGTAGGGCGAACGCGGGTTCTCGGCTTCCCACGGCTGGATGCTGAGCAGGAAGCCGAGGATGAAGTAGCTGACCATCACGTTTTCCCAGAAGCCTTTGAGCTCGATGAGCGAGATCAGGCAGACGTGGTCGGCGCTGCGGGTGCGCGCCAGCGCCATCGTGCGGCGAAGGACGTCCCGGTCGAAGCGCACGTCGGCGTCGGTGAAGAGCAACCACTCGCCGGAGGAGTGCTGGTAAGCGGTCTGCAGGCCGTGGTTCTTGCCCAGCCAGCCGGCGGGCAGCTCGGTGATGTGGACGACCTTGACCCGCGGGTCGCGCGCCGCGGCCTCATCGAGAATCCTGCCGGTGGCGTCCTTGGAGCGGTCATCGATGGCGACGATTTCGAGACGCGGATAGTCGAGGGCCAGCAGGGTGGCGATAGCCTGCGGCAGCTTGGCGGCTTCGTCGCGCGCGGTCACGAGCAGCGAGACCGTCGGACAGTCGGCGTCGGGCAGGGGAGGGAACTCCGACAGCCGCGGCATGCCGTAGATGCCGCGCAGGGCGCGCCCGCCACCGACCACCCAGACCAGCGCGGCGAGCCCGAGAAGAATGGTGAGCGCGAGGTTCACTGGGATTCGTAGTGCCTTTGTATGAGTGTGAGTGTCTCTTCCATCGGATTCTTTCTACGTTCAGCCCCGTGGCTCCTGCCACGGGGGGACCCAGCAGCAGGAGCCGCTGGGCTGAACAAACTATGGATCAAGGCGTCGATTTCATGCCCTAGGAACGCCTCGCGCGGTAGTATAACAATCGCCGTGGCGAAGAAGACGATTGCGATTGTGGGCGCAGGGCGCGTGGGCCAGACGCTGGGGCGGGCGCTGCGGCGTCGCGGCTGGCGCATCGGCGCGGTCGTGACTCGCCGGGCGAGCTCGGCGCGTGCGGCGGCGCGCTTCATCGGCGCCGGCCATCCAATCTCAAATGTGAAATCTCAAATCTCAAAGCTCGAGAGCGCAGGGATCATCCTGGTAACGACCAACGACAACCAGGTGCCGGTGGCGGCGCGGGCGCTGGCGCGGCTGAGAAAGAGCTGGCGCGGCCGCGTGGTGCTGCAGGCAAGCGGCGCGCTTTCTTCGCGCGTGCTGGCGCCACTAGGACGTCGCGGCGCCGCGGTGGGCTCACTGCATCCGCTCTATCCTTTTCCCAAGCCGTTGCGGGTGTTTCCGCCCGGCGTGGTCTTCGGCGTTGAAGGCGACCCACAGGCGCTGAAGCAGGCGCTGGCGCTGGTGCGCTCGTTGAAGGGCGAGCCGATGGAA
>Ga0209399_10000053_pt1 | contig 65169 bp, 51 predicted proteins | sample OV2TP3_FD_184130 | JGI IMG/M metagenome (GOLD analysis project Ga0209399, IMG submission 184130) | Hot spring microbial communities from Beatty, Nevada to study Microbial Dark Matter (Phase II) - OV2 TP3 (SPAdes) (version 3) | ecosystem: Environmental > Aquatic > Thermal springs > Hot (42-90C) ... | reverse complement strand
GCGTGCGCTTGTTCCAGTGGTAGCGGCCTTGGAGGTAAAGCCGATAGGCTTCGGGGTGGACGGAGTGAGTGGGAGTCAGGCGCGTCTGCTCCTCGGGGGTCAGGGTGACCCGGACTTGGCTGGCGATGGCGCGTGCCACCTCGCTTTGCAAAGCCAGGATGCCGCGCAGCTCGCGCTGATAGCTCTCTGCCCACAGATGTTTGTCGCTGGGGCCGTGGATGAGCTGCACGGTGATGCGCACCTCGTCGCCCTCGCGGGCGACCGAGCCCTCAATGACTCCGTCCACCCCCAACTCGCGGGCAATCTCCGGGAGCGGCTTCTTTACCCCCTTGTACTGCATCGCCGAAGTGCGCGAGATGACTTTCAGGGCGCTGATTTTCGAAAGCTCCGCGGTCAGCGCCTCGGTCATGCCGTCGGCGAAGTACTCCTGCTCGGGGTCACGGGAGAGGTTGTCGAGCGGCAGCACCGCCAGCGAGTCGATCTTCGGTGTCGCAGGCCCGAACAACTTCTCCCGTAGCCCGCCCGCATTCAGTCCCAAAAGCAACGCCAGCACTACGGCGACAGCTGCCAGCCCCACTCCCACCCGCAAGACCAAAGCCGCTGAGCCCGGTGGCACCTGCCACCGGGAGCCAATCCTCCCCCAGGCAGGGGCCTGGGGGCTCGGTGCTGGAGTGGGCGCGGCCAGCCGCCGCAGGTCGACCGCCAACTCTTTCGCTGACTGGTAGCGGTTCTCCGGCTCCTCCTCCAGGCATTTCTCCGCAATGCGCTGCAACCCGGGCGAGACGCTTCCGCTCAATGCCCGCCCAGCCACGGGCGGCTTGCCGGTCGCCATCTCCCACAGCACCAGCCCGGCCGCGTAGAGGTCAGTGCGGGCGTCGACCGGCTCGCCCCGGCGCTGCTCGGGCGCCATGTAGAGAGGCGTGCCCGCCACCGTTTGCGCCGCGGTTTCGGTGGCCGCCGTGGCGCCCACCGGGGCGAGCAACTTGGCCACCCCGAAGTCGAGAATCTTCAGCCGGCCGTCGGGGGTGACTCGCAGGTTCGCGGGCTTGAGGTCGCGGTGGATGATGCCTTGCTCGTGGGCCGCCGCCAAACCTTCGGCCAATTGCTGCCCCAGCCGCAAGACCTCTTTTTCGGGTAGCCCTTTCCCTGCTACCCGTTCATTCAGCGTCGCGCCGGGGACGTACTCGGTGACCAGGAAGTCAACCCCGTCCTGGGTGTCAAAGTCATGCACGGTTTGGATGTTGGGGTGGTTGAGCTTCGAAAGGGCCAGGGCTTCCTTGCGGAAGCGCTGGCGGGCGGCGTCGTCGGCGAGCGTGCCCGCGGGGAGAACCTTCACGGCCACGTCGCGGTCGAGGCGTTCATCGCGGGCGCGATAGACCACGCCCATGCCGCCCTTCCCGATCTCTTCCACGATGCGATAGTGGCCCAGTGTGCGGCCAATCACGAGAGGGCTCCGTTGGCGGGCATCTTAGGCCGCACCCGTGCCCAAGTCAACGCGCTGAAGCAGCGCCCGGGACGCCGGGCGTTGAGCCCGCCGTCCCCGGTGACAGACAGGAATGTCTGTCCTACCAAGTGAGGAGGCGGCGACCGCTGGCCGGGCCCGGCTAGGGACGCGTGCGCTCGCGCCCTACCCTCTTGTCATTCCGAGCCCGCAGGGCGAGGAATCTCTTCTTGTCGCACGAAGATCCCTCACTTCGTTCGGGATGACACCATAAAGGCCTACGGGCGGGCGCGTTCCTTGAGCAGGTGGCGGAGCTCGCCCATAAACTCCTTGACGTCCTTGAAGTCCAAATAGACCGAGGCGAAGCGCACGTAGGCGACTTTGTCGAGCTTGCGCAGGCGGGCCATGATGAGCTCGCCGACTTCGCTCGAAGCGCGCTCGCGGTTGGGGGCGTCGGCCACGAGCGACTCGGCTTCGTCCACAATCGCCTCGAGCTTGGCCATCGGCACGGGGCGCTTCTCGCAGGCGCGCAGCAGCCCGGCCAGCACCTTGCCGCGGTCGAAGCGCTCCCGCCGGCCGTCCTTCTTGATGACCATGTAGGGGATTTCGTCGATGCGCTCGTAGGTGGTGAAGCGGCGGCTGCACTTGAAGCACTGGCGGCGTCGGCGGACGACGTCGCCCACGCGGGCCTCGCGCGAGTCGACGACTTTGTCCTGGACGTGGCCGCAGAAGGGGCACTTCATCTCTGGTTCTTCCCCGAGAAACGGCCACAGCCTAATACGGATTGAGCCGAGCGGCAAGGCGGGGGAAGACATGACTCGTGACCCGTGAAAAAGGATGATGGTGGCCGGTGAGAAGCCGCAGGTAGCTCGGCCCTGCGGCCTCGCAACCTGCGCTACCAGTGCGCGAAGCGGTTGCCGGGGAGGGGCGGAGGGGCTAAGATGGCGCGCGGACGTCGGGGCGAGTCAGCGCGGGACGAGCCCTTCACCCCGCTGGCGCGGGGACTCAGGGTAAAGGCTGCCCTGAGGCGCGCGAGCGCGCCGAAGGGAACATTTCGGGGCCCAAATCCGTTCTTCCATAGTGGGCAGCCGATGAATCGGGAGCAGACGAGGTGGATGATGCCCAGCTCGTGGCGCGATGCCTGGGGGGCGACGCCGCCGCCTGGGAAGACATCGTGCGCACGCACACGCGGCGCATCTACAACCTCTGCTACCGCTTCACCTCCCGGCGCGAAGAGGCCGAGGACCTGACCCAGGAGGTTTTTCTCCGCGTGTTCCGCACGCTGACCAGCTACGACTCGAGGCAGGGGCCGCTGGGGGTGTGGCTGCACCGGGTGGCGCGCAACCTGCTCATCGACCACTACCGGGCCACGCGCAAGCTCAAGCACGACGTTTCGCTGGAAGACTCGATGCCCTTCCTGGAAGAAAAAGAATCGGCGGCGCCGCGGCCCGACCGGGTGCTGGCGCGGCACGAGCTGAGCGAGACGGTGCAGGCGGCGCTGCTGCGGCTGTCGCCGGAGCTGCGCGAAGCCGTCATCCTGCGCGACTTGCAAGAACTCGACTACCGGGAGATCGCCGACGTGCTCGACGTCCCCGAGGGCACGGTGAAGTCGCGCATCAACCGCGGCCGCGCGGAACTGGCGCGGCTGCTGAAACGTATCCCGGGATATGAGAACCCGGAGGCGGTGACCGAACTATGACGTGGGATTGCACTCAACTCGAAGCGCGGCTGACTGAGTACCTCGACAGCCGCCTGGCGCCGGCGGAGCTGACGGCCGCCGACGCCCACGCGCGCGGCTGCACGCGCTGCGCCGAATGGTTCGACGCCCGCCGCGCCGCGCTCTGGCTGCAGAAGGTGGAGAAGCTCGAAACCCCGCCGGGGCTGGAGACCCGCATCCTGGCGCTCACGACGGCGCCGCGGCCCAAGCCCAGCTTCTGGGCGGTGCCGGCGGTGAACTGGCGGCAGGCGCTGACGCTGCGCTTCGCGCTGGGGACGAGCTCGGCCATGCTGTCGCTGCTGCTGGTGCTGAACTTCTTCGGCGTCTCGCTCAGCCAGGTGCGCCTGGCCGACCTGCACCCGGCGAACCTCTACCGCGCCGCCGACCGTCAGGCCTACCAGAGCTACGCCTGGGGCGTGCGCTTCGTCAACGACCTGCGTGTAGTCTACGAGATCCGCTCGCGGCTGGAAGAGATGCAGGAGCCGGTGGAGACGCCCGAGCCCGCCCCTCAGGGCCAGCCGCCGGCCGGCCAGACTCCGCCGCAGCAACAGAAGCAGACCGACCAAAACCAACGACGTGAGAATCCCTCCACGCAGGGCGTGCGCCAGTACTGGCTGATGGCCGCGCACCTGGGAGGGTGGGGAGCCAATAGATGAACTGCGCAGTCCACGCGGACGCCGCCTCGACCGGCTTCTGCAGCCAATGCGGCAAAGCCATGTGCGAGGCCTGCGCCCGCGACGTGCGCGGCGTGCTCTTCTGCGAGGAGTGCCTGGCGGCGCGCGTCACCGCTCCCCCGGCCCCGCCTCCCGGAACGCCCAACGCGGTCATCGCCGCGCTGCTCGGCACCATCCCCGGCGTAGGAGCCATCTACAACGGCGAGTACCTCAAAGGGCTGATCCACATCCTGGTCTTCTTCGGGCTCATCGGGTTTGCCGACCGCGCCCACGGTCCCTTCGAAGCCATGTTCGGCATGTTGGCTTTCGGCTTCTGGGTCTACATGATCATTGACGCCTACCGCACCGCCAAGCTGCGCGCCACCGGGCAGGCAGCGGCCCCCGCCAGCGGCTGGGCGTTCCCAGGGACAAGCCCCGTGACTGCCGCGCCTATCGGGCCCATCATCCTCGTCGTGGTGGGCGTGCTGTTCCTGGCAGACAACATGGGCCTGTTCGACTTCGATTACATTCGCAGGGTGTGGGATTTCTGGCCGGTCATCCTCATCGCCATCGGCGCCTGGATGCTCTGGCGGCGCACAACGGGAGGCGCGCCGCCGGCCGGCTCGCCCCCCAACGCCCCGCCCAAGGAAGGGATGCAGCCATGAGCGACGGCCACGCACCCTGCGGCTGCGCCCGCTGCCGCACGCGCTCGCTGTTTGCGCCGGTGCTGCTCATCACCATCGGCGGGCTGTTTTTGGCGGACCAACTCATCGCCGCCATCCGCTTCCGCCACATCTGGCCCGTCATCCTCATCGTCATTGGCCTGCTCAAGCTGGCGGCGTACTTCGCCTCCGCGGAAGGGCACCGGGCGGGCGCATGAGAGGCATTTGCAGCCTGGAGGAAGAAGGCAATGGCTAACGGCACCACCACCTACCGGCGCGGGTCGATCTTCGGCGCGCTGCTGCTCATCGGGATCGGTTTTCTTTTCCTCTACGCCAACGTCAACACCGAGTTCAACCCCTGGACCCTGCTGGCCCGGTACTGGCCCGTGCTCATCATCTTCTGGGGCCTCAGCCGCCTGGCCGACTACTTCATCCTGCGCAACACCGACCAGGCCGCCGCCGTCACCCGCATCGGCGCCGGCGACATCATCGGGCTCATCTTCATCCTCATCTTCGGGACCATCTTCACGCAGATGGTACGCTGGGGGAGCGGGGACCGTCCCTGGGGGCCGTTCCGGCACGAAATGGGCTGCCTGTTCGGCCAGGAGCAGGAGTTCACCGAGCTGCTCGAGCAGGCCTGGGCGCCGGCCGACCGGCTCGACCTCTCCAACCTGCGCGGCAACGTCACCGTCACCGCCGCCTCAACTCCGCAGCTCCGCGTCAACGTGCGCAAGACCTTCTGCGCCGCCAACCCCGCCGACGCCGAAAACCTGAACCAGATCGTCCAGGCGCGGCTGGAGCGCATCTCCGACGGCTACCAGTTCCGCATGGAAGGAACCGGGAACCTGGACCGGACGCCGCTGGTGCGCACCGACCTTGACGTTCAACTGCCGCCCGCCCGCGAGCTGGTGCTCGGCACGCGCCGCGGCGACGTCACCCTGCGCGGCGCCTCCGGCAACGTCACCCTGCGCGTGCAAAGCGGCGACGTCACCATCGAAGGCGTTAAAGGCGACGTCTCGCTCGACCTCCGCCACGGCGACGTCTCCATCGCCGACATCAGCGGCGCCGTGCGCGTAGACGGCCCCGGCGGCGAAGTGGAAATCCGCAACGTCACCGGCGCCGCCGCCGTCCTCGGCACCTACGGCGGACCCATTCGCTTGGCCAACATCCAGGGCCCAGCGCGCTTCGAGTCGAGCCGAACGCGCTTCACCGCCTCCAGGATCGACGGCGAGTTCACCACCAGCGGCGGCTTCCGCCTCCGCGGCGTGCCCGGCGACGTTCAGCTCGAAACCAAGGACTACGACATCGAGATGGAGGAAGTCACCGGCGAGGTCAACATCACCAACCGCAACGGGCCCGTGCGCGTGCGTGTGCCCCGCGCGCCCCGCTACCCCATCTCCATCGAAACCCGCAACGGCGACATCGAGCTCACCCTCCCCGCCGACAGCGGCTTCAAGATTGACGCCTCCGCCCGCGACGGCGAGATTGACTCCGACTTTGAAGGGCCGGGGCTGCAGAAGAGCGAAGACCGCCGCGACAACGTCACCCTCACCGGCACCGTGGGCTCCGGCGCCGTCGCCATCAAGCTCGCCACCACCCACGGCACCATCCGCCTCCGCCGCCGCTAGTCTGTTGTAGCGCCGGCATCTTGCCGGCCGTTGTAGCGCCGGCATCTTGCCGGCTGTTGTAGCCCCGGCATCTTGCCGGCAGAAAAGAGCCGGCTGGAAGCCGGCGCTACGAAAGGCCGGAAGCCGGAGCTACCAAGGCGCTGGCGGTCCCGGTCGCTCCCTAGAGTGCCCCGAGAACGCGTAAGAACGCGTTTTGTACGCATTTCGCCCCCTCCCCCGACCTACCCCCTACCCCCCAATCCCCAGCGGCAGGAGCCGCTGGGCTGAACGGTATGGGTGGACGTAGGTAGCGCAGGTTGCCCGAGAGCCCGTACGGGCGTCTTCGAGGGCTACCTGCGGCTTTTCGCCCCAGACAAAAACCCGAGGGTAGGTCTTCGGCCAACCGGCGCTACTCCCGCAACGCTTCCATCACTTCGAAGAACCCGGGGAAGGAAACGTCGGCGCAGTCGGCGTCCTCAATCGTCGTCTCGCCCTCCGCGACCAGGCCCGCCACCGCCATCGCCATGGCGATGCGGTGGTCGCCGAAGCTTTCGACCCGCGCGCCGCGCAACCGCTGGCGGCCGGGAATGTCCAGCCCGTCGGGGTGCTCCTCCACGCGCGCGCCCAGCCGCCGCAGGTTTTCCGCGATAGCGTGCAACCGGTCGCTCTCCTTGACGCGCAGCTCGGCGGCGTCGCGCAGCCGCAACCCCTCCTCCGTCTGCGTGCCGAGCACCGCCAGCACCGGCAGCTCGTCAATCAGCTTCGCCGTCAGCGCGCCTGCAACCACTCCGCCCTTCAGCTTGTTGCCAGCCCGCACGTGGAGATTCCCGCGCAGCTCGCCTTGCTGGGTTTCGACGTCGAGAACTTTGATCTGCGCGCCCTGCGGCAGGAGAAAATCCAGCAGCGCCGCGCGCGTCGGGTTCAAGCCCACCTGCGGCAGCACCAGGTTCGACTTCGGCAGCACCAGGCCAGCCACCAGGAAGAACGCCGCGGCGCTCAGGTCGTTGGGAATCACGAACCGCCCACCGCGAAGCCTCGTCTGCCCGTGCACCGCCACCCGCCGACGTTCACGCGTAACCGAAGCCCCGAAAGCTCCCAGCGCAATCTCGGTGTGGTCGCGCGTGCGCGCGGGCTCTTCCACCGAGGTCGTGCCGGGCGCGTGCAGCCCCGCCAGCAGCACCGCGGTCTTCACCTGCGCGCTGGCCACCGGCAGGACGTAGTCAATCGGCCGCAGTCCCGCGCCTGCGGGACCGCGGATGCGCAGCGGGGGGAACTCGCCCGCGCGCGCCTCGAGCGCGGCGCCCATCCGCTCCAGCGGCTCGATGACCCGCCGCATCGGCCGCCGGCGGAGCGAAGCGTCGCCGGTCAACACCGACTCGAAGGGATGAGCGGCCAGCACGCCGGCGAGCATGCGCAGCGTCGAGCCGGAGTTGCCGGCGTCGAGCTCGCCCGCGGGCGCTTCCAGCCCGCCCAGCCCGCGGCCTTCGACCGAAACCTTTGGGACACCGTCGGCATCTTCTGTAGCGATGCGCACGCTGAGCGCGCGCAGGCAGTCGAGCGTGCTCCGGCAGTCGCGCCCGGGCGAGTAGTTGACCAACTCGCTCGCGCCCTCGGCCAGCGCTCCGAGAATCGCCAGGCGGTGCGAGATGGATTTGTCGCCCGGCAGCCGCGCCGTGCCTACCAGTCCTTCGGCCGGCTGCACGACTCGCGCGCTCATGCGGCGATTCTACACTGCGGGGTGGTGTGCTACTTTGAGATTGCGGTTGTTTGGGGTCACGGCTTCAGCCGTGACAGTCAGGCCGGTAAGCAGAACCCGGGCTCTGTTGATTCCTGCATGCGCAATATTCTTACAAACTGTCATTCCGAGTCTGTTCTCCCGCCGTGCGGGAGAGCAGGCGAGGAATCTGCTTTTTCTGCAAGTAGTCCAACACTGGGACAGGACGGATTGCGCCCGGCGCGTGTTCGGGCTATCATTAACTTTTTAGGGGGCCTGCTGCAGGATAGTCAGGTGACGACCCGAGCCCGACACACACACATTCTTTTCTGCCTGGCGGCGCTCGCCCTGAGCGCGCCTTCGCTCGCGCGGGCGCAGGCCCCGCCGGCCCACGCCGACATCCTTCCGCTCAGCGAAGTCAAGCCCGGCATGCGCGGCACCGCCTACACCATCTTTGCCGGGCCGGAGACCGAGCCCTTCGAGCTCGAAGTCCTCGGCGTGCTCCCCAACCTGCTGGGCCCCAAGCAGGACATCATCCTGGTGCGGCTGCTGGGCGAGAAGGCCACCTACACCGGCGTGGTCTCCGGCATGAGCGGCAGCCCGGTGTACATCAACGGCAAGCTGGCCGGCGCCCTCTCGCTCCGCTTCGGCGCTTTCACCAAGGAGCCCATCGGCGGCGTTACCCCCATCGAGTACATGCTGCGCGCGGCCGAGTTCGGCCCGCCGCCCCGGCGCGCCGGCGCCAACGGCCCGGTGGAGATTGATTCGAGCTCGACCCAAACCTCGCCGCCGCGCTACCCGCTTCCGACCGAACTTGCATCCTCTTTCGGCGTGCCCGCCGGCACCCAGCCCTATCTCATGCCCATCGAGACCCCGCTCACCTTCTCCGGCTTCGACCCGCGGGCGGTGGCGCGGTTTGCCGACGAGTTCCGGCAGCTCGGCTTCGTCGCCGTCCAGGGCGGAGGCGCCGCCGCCCCCGGGGCCGGCGGCACGCTCGAGCCCGGCGGCGCCGTCGCCGGCGTGCTCGTCGCCGGTGACTTCACCATCGGCGGCACCTGCACCATCAGCTACCGCGACTCGAACCAGCTCTGGGCCTGCGGCCACCCGTTGCTCGGCCTGGGCAACGTCGAGATGCCCATGGCGCGCGCCGACATCGTCACCACCGTCCCCTCCGAGCTCGGCTCCTTCAAGATCAGCAACATCGGCGACATCATCGGCAGCTTCCAGCACGACCGCCGCAGCGCCATCGTCGGCCGCCTCGGCCCGCCCCCGCCCCTGGTTCCGGTCGACCTCACCCTGGTCAGCGGCGGCCGCGCTTTCCGCTACCACTACGAAATCTTCCAGCACCCCAAGCTCTCCGCCACCCTGATGGACATCACCATCTTCAACGGCCTGCTGGCCACGCTCGAGTCCAGCGAGGAAGTCACCTACCGCCTGAAGGGTCGCGTCGTCCTCGACGGCCACCCCGACGTCGTCCTCGACGACATGTTCAGCCCCACCGACAGCTTTTTCTCCGACGCCTTCTGGGTCGTGGCCAGCGTGGGCCAGACCTTCCGCCGCATCTTCAACAACCCCTTCGAGTCGCCCGACATCCGGCGCATCGAGCTGCAGGTCGAGCTCCTGCCCGACCGCCAGACTGCCGCCATCGAGAACGCCTGGGTGAGCAAGAGCGAGGTCCGCCCCGGCGAAACCCTCACCGTCAAGGTCGTCCTCCGCCCCTACCGCGGCCCGCGCCTGGTCCAGGAAGTCCCGCTCACCATCCCCGCCCACGCGCCCCGCGGCGACCTGCGCATCCTGGTCAGCGACGCTACGCTCCTCAACCGCCTCACCAGCTCCTTGATGATGACCACCGGCTTCGCCGCCCAGGCCGGCTTCCGCCTCCGCCTCACCAGCCTCGACCAACTCATCAGCCTCATCAACCGCGAGCGCACCTCCGACCACCTCTATGTCGCCGTCTTCCAGCCCACCCCCACCATGCTCCTCGAAGACAAAGTCCTCCCCAGCGTCCCGCTCTCGCAGATCAACGTCCTCAACAGCGACTCCTTCATCCGCCAGGGCGAGTCGCTCTTCTACCCGCAGTCCGTTCTCACTGAAGCCGCCGTCCCCCACGGCCAGGTCATCACCGGCAGCTACTGGCTCACGGTCACGGTGCGATGATCCCCCCGGAGGCCCATCGGATGCCGCAAGCAAATCAAAAACTGTCATTCCGCTTGTCCCGAGCGAAGTCGAGGGAAGCTTGGTCTCGCCGCAGGCGGGAGCAAGCGTCGAAGACCCCGAGCGCAGTCGAAGGGAGGAATCTGCTTTTTCTGTCGCTGCTCGTCGCCGCCCTCGCCGGCCCGGCCCTCGCCGAGTCCACCCGCTTCTGGCGCCAGGCCAACTACGCCGACTTCGACAAAGGCACCGCCACCGGCGTCGCCCTGCGCAGCGACGGCGAGCTCGTGCTCGCCCCGCGCTACACAGTCGTTGCCGACCCCGACCTCGAGTTCCTCTGGGCGGTCGCCGAAGACCGCCAGGGCAACCTCTACGTCGCCGGCGGCGGCCCTGCCAAAGTCGTCCAGGTCGCCCGCGACGGCCAGACCAAGGTCGTCTTTGAATCCAAGGAGCTCGAAGTCCACGCCCTCGTCTCCGATCCGCGCACCGGCGCTCTCTACCTCGCCACTTCCCCCGACGGCGCCGTCTACCAGCTGCCCGCCGCCGGCGGCGAAGCGCGCAAGCTCTTCGAGCCCGGCGCCAAGTATCTCTGGGACCTCGTCCGCGCCTCCGACGGCACCCTCTACCTCGCCACCGGCGACAAAGGCGAAATCTTCCGCATCTCCCCCGACGGCAAGGGCGAGCTCTTCTTCTCCAGCGGCGAAACCCACGTCCGCTCCCTCGCCCTCGACTCCAAGGGCAACCTCTACGCCGGCACCGAGCCCAACGGCCTCGTCCTCCGCCTCTCGCCCAAAGCGGAAGCGTTTGTGGTCTATGAAACCTCCCGCCGCGAAGTCACCGCCTTGAGCTTCGCCTCCGACGGCAACCTCTACGTCGCCGCCATCGGCCAGAAGCTCCGCGCCCCCGGGCTCCCGACGGTTCTTCCTGGCGCCATCCCACCCCAGCAGCCCCCCGTGCAGCAGCAGGGCGCCACCGTGACGGTCACGGCCACCCCCGCCGCCAGCGTGGGTGTCGCTCCGTCGGCCCGACTGCCCTTCATGGCGGCGGGCGGCAGCGATGTCTACCGCATCGCCCCCGACGGCTACCCGGAGCTGGTCTGGAGTTCTCCGGCCGAGCTCGTCTATTCGCTTTCCTTCGACTCCCAGGGCCGCGTGCTGGTCGGCACCGGCAACCAGGGCAAGCTGCTGGCCATTGATTCCCCCGCGCTCTTTTCCACTCTGGTCAAGTCCTCCTCGCAACAGGTCACCGGCCTGCTGCGCAGCGCCTCCGGCCGCGTCTATCTCGCCACCGCCAACCCGGGCAAGCTCGCCGCCCTCGGGCCCGAGCTGGAGGCCGAAGGCAGCTTCGAGTCCGACGTCTTCGACGCCGGGCTCTTCTCCCAGTGGGGCCGCATCAGTTGGCAGAGCCGCAACACCCTCTCCGCCGGCAGTGTCCAGCTCTTCTCCCGCTCCGGCAACACCTCCGACCCGCTGAAGAACTGGAGCCCGTGGTCGGAAACCTACGCCGACGCCCAGGGCACGCCCGTCACCAGCCCCGCCGGCCGCTTCGTGCAATGGAAGGCCGTCCTGCGCGCCACCGACTCCCACACCCCCAGCCTCTCTTCCGTCTCGGTCGCTTACCTGCGCCGCAACTCCGCTCCGGTCGTCGACAAGATCATCGTGCAAGCCCCCGGCATCGGCGTCCGCGGCCTGCCCGCCGGCGCCCAGGGCGGCCCTGAGCCCGTCCAGCTCGATCTGCCACAGCCCGCTGGCCCCGCCCAGCGGGGCGGACCACAGCCGCCCCAGGGCCAGCCGCGCGTCGAGCCGCCTCCGCAAGGCCTCGCCGATCCCGCCGCCCGCAGCGTCCTCTGGAGCGCGTCCGACGAAAACGACGACACCCTCCTCTACTCCGTCCTCTACCGCGGCGAAGGCGAAACCCGCTGGAAGCTGATGAAGGACAACCTGCGCGACCGCTTCCACACCTGGGACGCCGCCGCGTTGCCCGACGGCGCCTACTACATCAAGATCGTCGCCTCCGACTCCCCCTCCAACCCCGCCGACCGCGCCCTTACCGGCGAAAACACCTCCGACCGCTTCGAGGTCGACAACACTCCGCCGCGCATCGACTCGCTCGCCGCCGCGCCCCGCAGCCGCTCCGTCGAGGCCTCCTTCGTCGCCCGCGACACCTACAGCCCGCTGAAAAAAGCCGAGTACTCTCTCAACGCCGGCGAATGGAAACCCCTCTTTCCCGCCGACGGCCCCATCGATGCCCGCGAGCACCGCTTCGCCTTCCGCCTCGAAAATCTCGAGCCCGGCGAGCACACCCTCGTCGTGCGTGTCTACGACCAGTTCTCCAACCCCGCCCTCGCCAAAATTACCTTCACGGTGAAGTAGAGCCTTCGCCGGCGTTCAGTAACAGGCATCCCGGCCCGCACGCGCGTTCGTCATCCTCAGCCTGCCCGCCGTAGCCCGAAGGGCGCAGGCGGGCGAAGCGAAGGATCTCGCCAACTTCTCGACTCCGCGGGGGAGACAGTCCTGTCTGCCCCGACATCCAGACTCGAAGCAAGCGCAGGTTGTCGCTCGCTCCCGCGAGCGCTACCTGCGGCTTTTGCTTTCAAATCTGAGATCTCAAATCTGAGATTCGCCTCTCCTTCTTTGTGCCGGTGTTCCCTCGTGGCCAATCCCCTGCCGCTTTCGTTTGCATTCCTACCCCCGCAGGGGTAAAATTTCCCCCTCGCAAAACCATGGCTACCCAGACGCCCCGGCCCAAAGTCGCCATCGTCGATGACGACCCGCAGACGCGCCAGACACTGGCCGCGCCCCTGCGCGGCGACTACGAGCTGCTCGAGGCCACCGACCACGACGGCGCCTACCGCCTCCTGCAGCAGCACGCCCCCGACATCCTCCTCCTCGACCTCAACCTCCCCTCCGGCAGCGTGCGCGAGTGCGTCGCCCTGCTCAACGACCTCACCCAGTCCGACCTCGAGACCCTCATCATCGTCCTCAGCGACGACCGCAGCAAGAACACCGCCCTCAAGGTCATGGACGCCGGGGCCTACGACTACTTCCACAAGCCCACCGATCCCGACCTCTTGCGCACCATCATCGACCGCGCCGTCGAGAAGGTCCGCATCCAGCGCGAAAACCGCATCCTGCGTGAAGAGATCCGCCGCAAGGATTCCTTCGGCGACCTCCTCGGCTCCACCGACGCCATGCGCGGGCTCTTCGAGTCCATCCGCCGCGTCGCTCCCTCCAGCTCCTCCGTCGTCATCCGCGGCGAGAGCGGCACCGGCAAGGAGCTGGTCGCCCGCGCCATCCACGACTTGAGCCCCCGCCGCAACCGCTCCTTCATCGGCGTCAACTGCGCCGCCCTGCCCGAAACTCTCATGGAAGCCGAGCTCTTCGGCTACGAGAGGGGCGCCTTCACCGGCGCCACCGCCGCCAAGGAAGGCCGGGTCGAGCTCGCCCACAAGGGCACGCTCTTCCTCGACGAGATCGGCACCCTCGGCCCCGCCCTGCAGAGCAAGCTCCTGCGCGTGCTGGAAGACCGCTCGCTCGTCCGCCTGGGCGGCAAGAAGGCCATCAAGGTCGACTTCCGCCTTCTCACCGCCACCAACGAAGATTTGGAGGAGCGCGTACGCCAGGGGCAGTTCCGCGAGGACCTCTACTACCGCATCCACGTCGTCCCTCTCTTCGTCCCGCCTTTGCGCGAGCGCGTGGACGACATCCCGCTGCTCATCGACTACTTCATCAAGGTCTACTGTGCCGCCAACCGCGTCCCGCCCCGCCGCGTCAGCGACGACGCCCTTCAGATCCTCCGCCGCTACCGCTGGCCCGGCAACGTCCGCGAGCTCGAAAACGTCGTCCAGCGCCTCGTGCTCATGACCGACGACGAGCTCGTCACCGCCAAGCACGTCCCGCGCGACATCGTTCAGGTCGCCGGCGGCGACCCCCGCGGCGCCCGCCAGTTCCGCATCCCCGCCCAGGGCGTCAAGCTCGAAGAAGAGCTCGCCAGCTTCGAGCGCCGCTGGCTGGAAACCGCCCTCGCCCACGCCGACGGCGTCAAGGCCAAGGCCGCCCACCTCCTCGGCCTCAACAAGGACAAGATGAAATACCTCTGCCGCAAGTACGACCTCTAATCCGACAGACGTTCTCGCTTGCCCTGAGTCCCTCTTCGCGGGACGAAGGATCGGCTGGTGGAGCAGTGCTCTGGAGGGGCAAGAATTACCCCTCAGGTAGAAATTTACCCTGCTAAAACTCCTCCTCTCACGAACGGGCTTGAAACCGGTTTGGGGACTGGAATGCAACTCCAATCCTTTCAGTAGCTTCCGATTCTGTGCCTTGCCCGGCGGTTTGGCACCCGGCTTGCTCCCTGTAGTAGCGACAGTCCCGAGGGGTAAGAGAGAGGGCAAGGAAGAGCAAACCAAGGGGCTCAGCCCCAGAGATTGAACAGGGAGGAAACAGTCATGGCGAAGAAAGCGAAGAAGGCAGCGAAGAAGTCGAGGTTGGGCAGCCGCAAGCTGACCCGCCGGAGTGCACTCTCTCCGCGTGGCGATCTGGCCCCGCGGGGTGACTTGGCTCCGCGTGGTGATCTGGCCCCGCGTGGCGACCTGGCTCCGCGTGGCGACCTGGCCCCGCGTGGCGACCTGGCCCCGCGTGGCGACCTGGCTCCGCGTGGCAGCGGGCTCGAGGACTAGGCGTTCGGATCTGTCTGGAAGGATTCGTGGGCTGCTGTTGCAAAACAGCAGCCCAGTTTCTTTCTAGGCGGGTTTACCAGAAGAACTGCACGGAAGCTACCCAGCGCCCGACTGCCCGAACGGCCCGCACCGCCAGCGGCGCGCCCCCGCCATAAATCTTCGCCGTGCCGGTCATTCCTTCTTGCAGCCTGCCGTCGGGATTCTCCACTTCCATCACGACGGCGAAGTAGTTGGTCAGCACCTGCCCTTTGCGCTCCAGCGTCTTCGGGTCCGAGATCGGGCGATCGGCGGCGGCCGCGGGCAGGATCTCCTGAATCGTCCCGGTGTAGGAGCGCAGCGGGTAGGCGCGCAGGTTGAGTTTCACGCGAGCCCCGGGCTTCACGTCTTCGAGCTCCCAGTCGCGCACCAGGATCCGCGCCCGCATCCGGCTGCGGTCGGCCAGCGCCGTGAACAGGTCTCCTTCCTGCAAGTCCTCGCCGACCCTCTGGCTCAGTTGCGGCGTCGTGACCACTCCGGCGAACGGCGCCCGCAGCGTCAACGCCTCCTGTTGGCGCCGCAGCTCGGCGGCTTCGGCCGCCGCCCGCTGCCGCTCCTGGGCGCGGCGCTCCACCTCGCCCAGGTCGCCCCGCGCGCGCGCCGCCAGCATGTCGCGTTCCGCCCGGTTGCGCTCATACTCCGCCGCGGCCAGCGCCGACTCGATCTCGGGATTGCGGAGCACGGCCAGGATGGTCCCGCCCGCCACCGTCTCGCCCCCCGTCACCGGAATCTGCGCCACTCGTCCCGGGACCACCGCGCGCACGTCCGCTCGCTGCACCGGCTCGAGCGTGAACTCGCCGGAAACCGCGGGAGGCCGGAGGCCCGACGGCAGCGGCGCCAGCAGCACCGCGGCGGCCAGCGCCCCGCCCACCATCTGCTTGCGTGTCATCTGCCACACGGCGTACGCCTCCTTCAGTTTCTGCCACCCGCCCTGCGCCAGCGGCACCAGACCCTTCAGCCGCTTCTTCAGCAGCACGTACATCACATAGCCGGTCAGGGGGTAGCCCCAGATGTCGAACTTGGCGGTGAAAACGTTCAGCAGGAACCCGGCGATGATGATCATCACCACGGTAATGTAGGTCAGCGAGGCCACGGCGTAGAAAAAGTAGATGCGCGCCCGGCGGCGGCTGACCACCGGCAGGTCCACCTCCAGCCGCTCCGGGAAGAGCCGCATGAAGGGCGTCTGCGAAAGCAACAGGCCCGCTCCCGCTCCCGCCAGGTAGCGCGAAATCCCCATCTGCGGCGGCAGGAACCAGATCACCACCAGCACCACTGCCGCCAGCGCCGCAGTGCCGTAGGGGTTGCGCCGCACCCACTGCCCCAGGTAGTTGTACGCCTCGTCGAACAGGTTCTCGATCTCCAGGTACTGGCTCAAGGCGTAGTAGCCGTCCCATTTCATCAGCGGGTTCAGGTTGAAGAACACCCCGGAGACCCCGGTCATCAGCAGGATCTTGTAGGACAGATCTCCGAGGAACGAGCCCGGGGGGAGAAAGAACCAGGCCCAGGTGGCCACGCAGCACAGCACCAGCTCGATCCAGATGCCGGCAAAGATGGTCCACAACCGCTTCTCCCGCCGGTCGAACAGGTACATGTCGCTCACATCGGTGTAAAACGCCGGCGTGAAGTAGACCAGCATGAAGCCCATGGCCGGCACTTCCCCGCCGAAGTGCTTGCAGGTCAGCCCGTGGCCGAACTCGTGCACCCCGCTGACGAAGAACAGCAGAAACCAGAAGATCCAGATGTCGTACCAGCTCTTGTTGGTAAAGGTGTAGAACTCGAGCGTGTCCTGGCGGACGCGCGTCCAGTCGGCCGCAATCAACCCGAAGGTGACGGCGAACAGGACCAGGCAGGCGAAGACGAACTCGCGCGTGTACATCCAGCGCAGATAGGGGTGAATCGCGTTCAGCACCCGAGTGGGGCTCCAGGCGGCCAGCTTGCGCTGCGCCAGGTTGGAGCGGTCGACCCGCTGCTTGCGCTCGTCGCGGATCTTCTCCAGGATGGCCAGGTTCTTCTCGCCCGCGCCCCGCTCCCAAAAGCTCGGGTGCACGCTGTCCACGTAGTCGGCCACTTCCTGCCCGGTGACCGGCCGGTCGGGGTAGATCTCGTTCAGGGCGTCGGCCAGCTCGGCCGGAGTGCGGTGGCCGTCGCAGAGTCTCAGCAGCGCCAGCTCAAAGGGGCTGACCTGCCCGTAGCCGATGGCGTCCGGGATGCTGAACACATGGCGGGTTTGTCCGGCGATGACCTGTTCGACGATTCTCAGGTCGGTGCGGAACTTCGGCCGGCGCAGCCCTTTGGCCAGCACACCGGCCAGGCGCAGGCTGGTCGACCCGAAGCGCATGGTTGAGTCGGATTACGGCGTGCCGGAAGGGTCCGAGGCCGCCGCCGTCTCCCACAGAACTTTTACCGACATCCCCGGCCGCAGCTCGCCCAGGTCCGCGCCCGTCAGCCGGGCCGTGACGTCGTAGCTTCCGCTGGCCGGGTCCACCACCGGGCTCACCATCGTGATGCGGGCCGGGTAGACCCGCTGGCTGTCGCTCACCGGCACCACGTTCACCATCTCTCCCGCCCGCGGCCGCCGCGCCGCCGTCTCCGGCACCAGAAAGCGCACCCGCAGCGGGCTCAGCTCGCTCACCCGGTAACACTTTTCGTCCTTGAGGACGTTCTGGCCCAGCCGCACGTAGCGTCGCGCCACCACGCCTCCGAACGGCGCCCGCAGCCGCGTCCGTTCGAGCTCCAGGTCAAGCACCCGCACTTCGGCGTGCGCTTTTTCCAGTCGCGCCTGCGACGCCGCCAAATCATGCTCCGAGCCCTTCGCTCTGAATTCCGCCTCTTCCAGCTCCGCCTCGCTGCTCAGCCTCTCGCGGAACATCTCCTGGGCCCGGCGGTAGGCCGCCGCCGTCGCCTTGCGCTCGGCCTCGTTGAACTTGACGTCATTCTCCTGCGCGGCGACCTCCGCCCGCGCCCGGTCCAGTTGCGCCAGCAGCTCCCGGTCGTCCAGCCGCGCCAGCACCGTTCCCTTGCTTACCCGCGCTCCTTCATCCTGCAGGATTTCCACCACCACCCCGTCGCGCTCGGCCAGCACGTCCACTTCGTGCTCCACCGAAAGCACGCTCAGGATCTCCTGCGCGCCCGGGGCCGCCTTCGGCGCCGCCGGCTCCGGCGCCGCCGGCCGCGCCCCTGACTGGGCTTTGGTGGCCGGTTCGCTGCCGCACGCCGCCAGCCCCAGCGCCGCCAGCGCCAGCGCGGCTAGTCTCATCTTCCTCTTCATGCGGTCCCTCCCTTTGGACTCACGGGAGCCACGTCCACAACTTCCGCCAGACCCAGCTCGCCGGCGCCCGCAGCAGCACGTAGCCCACCGGGTACCAGCCGCTGTCGAACCAGCCGCCGGCGGCGCTGATCTTCGCCCGCCCGGCCATGCCCGGCCGCATCCGACCCTCCGGGTTCTCAAACACGCCCCGCACCACGAAAAACTGCTCGCCCTCGGCCGCAATCGTCTGCGCGCTCATCCGCTCCACCTCCCCGGGGAAGGTCTCGGCGGGATAGGTGTTGAGCTTGAGGGTCACGTAGTTCTGCGAGCGCACCAGGGCCACCTCGGTCTCGGGGACGTTCATCTCCACCGCCATCCGGTCCAGCGCCACCAGTTCGCAAAAAACCTCCCCGGCCGGCAGCAATTGTCCGGCTTTCTCTTCGACCTTGGGAGTGACCACCACGCCGGCAATGGGGGCCCGCAGCCGGGCGTGATCGACGCGCTCCCGGTAGAGTACCACTTCGGCCTCGTGCTTCTGCATCCGCAAGCGCGCCTGGGTGGCCTGGGCCGAATCGCGCCGGCCTTCCGCGTCCGCCAGTTCGCGCCGCGCCAGGCCCAGGTCGGCCTCGGCCCGAGCTAGGCGCACCAGATCGTCGCTGTCGTCCAGCTCGGCCAACACCGCGCCCGCCTCCACCACCTGGCCCTCGCGCACCTGGACCTGGCGGATGACCCGCTCGACCTCCGACGTCACCTGCCGCCGCTCCGCCGGCACCACCGTGGCGTTCACCGCCACCCGCATCTTCCACGGGACCACCACCAACAGCAGGGCGATCACGCCCACCTGGAGCCAGCGCGTGGCCGAGACGCTCAGCAGCTGCTGCTTCTTGGCCACCAGCGGCTGCCACACGCTCATCAGTGGGACTTCCTGGTAGAGGCGCGCGTTGCGGATGGCCACCGTAGTCTGGTTGGCCAGGATGCTCAGGATCTCGAGGTGGCTTTCGGTCAGGAACTCGGCGTCGCCGCTCAGCAGCGCCAGCACGCCCACCGTCCCCTGCTCGTCCTTCAGCGGCACGGCGTAGAAGCCGTTGCGCTCGTGCTTGTCGAGGAACTCCGTCACCCGCGCCCGGCCTTCCTCGACGTTGATCTCCCAGCCCTCCTCGTAGTTGTCCGCCTTCACCGCCTCCGTCTGCGTCCCCACCCACTCCAGCACCGCGCGCAGCTGCTCCATCTCCGCCGTCTTCGGGACCTCGGACTCGCCCGAAACCGCCCCCAGGATGAACTTGTTGCGGTCGTAGAGCCCGATGACGCAGCGGTCGAACGGCACCACCGTGGCCGCCTGGTGCACCACCGTGGTGAGCACGTGGTCGAGGTTGAGGGTGGAGGTGATTTCCTTGCTGATGTTGAGCAGGGCGTCCAGCTCGTGCACCTTGCGCTCGGCTTCCAGCAGGTTGGCGTTGTGCAGCGCGATGGCCGCCTGGTCGCAGATGCTGCTCAGGAAGAAGAGGTCGTCCTCGTCGAACGCCTCTCCCGTCTTCTTGTTGACCACTTCCACCACGCCCAGCACTTCGTCTTCCTTCAGCAGCGGCGCCGCCATCACCGACCGGATCTCGAACTCGTCGCTGGCCTCCCGCCGCTCCGCCAGCCGCTCGTCTTCCGCCGCGTCGGCCACCACCTGCCCCTCGCCCTTCTGCGCCACCTCGCCCGCCAGCCCCTCGCCCATCGCCACCCGGGCGTCCTCCTCCACCGTCGGGTCCGCGCCGCTTTGCTGGGAGAGATAGAGCTCGTTCGACTCCGGGTCGATCAGCCACAGGTTGCAGGCGTCCGCGCCGCAGATGTCGCGGATCTTCTCGGCCACCACCGGCGTCAGGTCGTCGAGCTCGAGCGTGGAATTGAAGATGCGCGCAATGTCGTAAAGCGCCGTCAGCCGCTCCACCGTGGCCAGTTGCCCCCGCTGCTCTTCCTCAAGCGAGAGCAGCGTCGCCATCGCCGGACCCGTCAGCCGGCTCACCTCTTCCAGGTAGGCCGCGTCTTCGGCCGTGAACTCCCCCGGCTTGTTCAGGCACTCCACCACCCCCACCACGCCCTTGGGGCTCACCAGCGGGGCGTAGAGCGCCGCCTTCACCCGCTCGCGGTCATTGGCGGAAAGATGTCCGACGACCTTCGACGAAACCTCTTGCGGCGCCAGCCGCCGCGCCCGCGTCGCCTCCAGCATCTCCCGCAACAGCCCACGGCCGATGAGCCCCGGCGCGGGCTCGAAGCGCTCGCCCACGTCGAACCAGCCGCCCCGGCAAGCCAGCTGCTGCCGGCCGTCCGCCACCAGCCACACCAGCACCGCGCGCGCCTTCAGGCGCGGCCCCACGTGCATGGTAAAGGTTTTGGTGAGGGAGTCGACGTCGCGGGCATTGTGGTAGGCCCGGGACAGCTCGAACAGGGCGGGCAACTGCTCCATGACGCTCCCCCGGAAAAAGAACTCGCCCCTCGCTCCCTGGCTGCGGAAGAACGAAGTGCGTACCCGACGCCCGCGCAGGCTAGCAGACGCCCGCAGGGGTGTCAAGACAACCCGCCCATCCGTGAGCCCCAGGGCGGATCCGGGGGGCCGACATTCGTGTCTGCCCCGGCAGGGTATCGGGTTCCGCGCCCCTCTCGCCGGCAGATGACTTGGAGGGGCTTGACAACGTCTAATAACTGACCTATGGTCATATATGAACTACGGTCATACTTTATGAACGCCGCCCCCGCCCCCAGGCCCGGACGCCGCGCCCGCCGCAAGGCCGAGCTCCGCCAGCGCCTCCTGCGCGCTGCCCTCGACCTCTTCGCCCGCCAGGGCTTCTTCCCCACCACCGTCGAACAGATCACCGAGGCCGCCGACGTCGCCAAGGGCACCTTCTTCAACTACTTCCCCACCAAAGAGCACGTGCTCGCCGGCTTCGGCGATATGCAGCTCGCCCGCATCGAAGCCGCCCGCGCCGAAGCCCGCGCCGCCCGCCGCCCTGCCCGCGACATCCTCCACCGCCTGGTGCACGCCCTGGCGGAAAACCCCGGCCGCAGCCAGGCCTTGGTGCGCAGCCTGCTGGTGGCCAACCTCTCCAGCGAGGCCGTGCGCAAGCTGCTCCGCCGCAAGCTCCTCTACGGCCGCCGCCGCCTGGCCGACATCATCGCCTACGGCCAGCGCCGCGGGGAGATCACCCGTCGCCGCAAGCCCATCGAGCTGGCGCGCTTCCTCCAGCAACTGATGTTCGGAACCTTTCTTCTCTGGGCGGCCTTTCCTCCGTCCCGGCTTGCCGACTGGATCGAACCGACCTTTGAGCTCTTTTGGTCCGGCGTCTCCGCGCACAATCGAGGGTGACAGCATGAATGCGAACCGGAAGTGGACACAGATTCTTTCTTTGCTGGCGGTGCTGGCCGCTTTCGGCGCCGCCGACGCCGCGGCGCAAGCGCCGCCGCAGCCGCTCACGCTCAACGACGCGGTCGAACTCGGCCTGCGCCACAACCTGCGCGTGCTGGTGGCCGGCACCCAGGTCGACGAAGCCACGGGCACCCGCCAGCGCCGCTTGAGCGCCTTGCTCCCGGCCGCCCGCGCCGAAAGTTACGCCAACATCCAGACCCGCAACCTGCGCGCCTTCGGCATCGAAGCCCCCGGCCTGCCCAGCCTGGTCGGCCCCTTCTCCAACTACGACTTCCGCGGCTACGCCGAGCAGCCCCTGCTCGACCTCCGCGCCTGGCACCGCTGGAAGGCCGGCGGCCTCAACGAAGAAGCCGCTCGCGAGAACTATCAGGACGTCCGCGACCTCATCGTCCGCCAGGTGGCGGCTCTCTACTTGAACGCCCAGGCCGCCGCCGCCCGGGTCGAAGCCGCCGAATCTCGCGTCGCTACCGCCGAGCGGCTCGACCAGCTCGCCCGCGACCAGCGCGAGAGCGGCGTCGCCACCGGCGTCGACGTCCTGCGCGCCCAGGTCGAGCTGGCCAACGAGCGCCAACGCCTGCTCGAATCCCGCAACGCCACCCAGCAGTCGCTCCTCAGCCTCAAGCGCGCCATCGGCCTCGACCTGGGTACGGACGTCGCGCTCGCCGAGCCGCTCGACTTCCGGCCCGTGGCCCCGCCCGACGTGTCCGCTGCGCTCGCCGCCGCGCTCGAGAACCGCCCCGACTACCGCACATTGGAAACCCAGCACCGAGCGCTCGAGCGCGAAGCGAAAGCCAACCGCGCCCGTTACTACCCGCGGATTTCCGTCGGCGGCAACTACGGCGCTCTTGGCCGCACCCTCGGCGACATCCGCGGCACCGGCCTGCTCCAAGGCACCGTTTCCGTCACTCTCTTCGACTACGACCGCCGCGGCGAGCGCACCGAGCTCGACAGCCGCCGCCAACGCCTCCAGCACCAGTTAAGCGACTTGCGCCAGGGCATCGAGCAGGAAATCCGCGACGCGCTGCTGCTGCTCGAGTCGGCCGCGCAGGAGGTCGACGTCGCCGACCAGGGCCGCGCGCTGGCCGAGCGCGAGCTCGACCTCGCCCGCGAGCGCTTCCAGGCCGGCGTCACCAACAACATCGAGGTCATCTCCGCCCAGGAAGCCCTGGCCCGCGCGCAGGAGAACCGCATCCTGGCCCGGGCGCGCTACTCCGACGCCAAGGCCGCGCTGGCCCGTGCCCTGGGCGCGACCGAACGGAACTACGAGCACTACCTGGGCGACTCCTCCGCCGCCCCGGAAGGACGGACGCCATGAAACGACTCCCGATTATCATTCTTCTCCTCGCCGCGGCGGCCGCGGCCTACTACTTCCTCCCGCGCTGGCTCGAAAAGCCCGCCGAGGCCCAGAACGTCCTCCTGCTCTCGGGCAACATCGAAGCCCACGAAAGCGTGCTCGGCTTCAAGGTGGCCGGCCGCATCGTCGAGCTGCCCGTCGAAGAAGGCCAGTGGGTCGAAGAGGGCCAGGTGCTGGCCCGGCTCGATGCTGCCGACTTCCGCCAGCAGGTGACGCTCGATGAGGCCGCGCTCCACGTGCGCGAATCCGAGCTCGCGCTGGCGCTCGCCGGCAGCCGCCGCCAGGAAATCGAAGCTGCCGAGCAGACCCTGCGCGACGCCGAAGCCGACCTCGCCCAGAAAAACCTCGACTTCGACCGCGCCCACCAGCTGCACCAGAAGGACGCCCTCTCCGCCCAGGACCGCGACCGCGCCGAAACCAACCTCCGGCGCGCCCAGGCCGTCGCCGAGCGCGCCCGCCAGCGCCTCGATGAGACCCGCGAAGGCACCCGCAAGGAACAGATTGCCATCGCCCAGGCCAACGTCCGCCAGGCCCGCGAGCGCATCCGGCTTTCCCGCGTCAACCTCGACTACGCCGAGCTGCGCGCCCCGCGCGCCGGCGTCGTTACCGTCCGCCCGGCCGAGCTCGGCGAAGTCGTCTCCCCCGGCACGCCCGTGGTGACCCTCGCCGACCTCGACAACGTCTGGCTGCGCGCCTACGTCCCCGAGACCGACCTCGGCCGCATCCGCTGGGGCCAGCCCGCGCGCTTGCGCACCGACACCTACCCCGACAAGGACTACTCCGGCCGCATCTCCTTCATCGCCGACAAGGCCGAGTTCACCCCCAAGAGCATCCAGACCTACAAGGAGCGTGTCACGCTGGTCTACCGCATCAAGATTGACGTTTCCAATCCCAACCACGAGCTCAAGCCCGGCATGCCCGCCGACGCGGTCATCGACCTGAAGCAACAGTAGGAACGATGAGCGCCTCCGCCGAAGCCGTCGTCGTCTCCGCGCTCAGCAAGCGCTTCCCCGGCGTAACCGCGGTCGACCGTCTGTCCTTCGACGTCCACCCCGGCGAAATCTTCGGCCTGGTCGGCCCCGACGGCGCCGGCAAGACCACCACGCTGCGCATGCTGGCCGGCGTGCTCCCGCCCGACGACGGCACCGCCGTCGTCGCCGGCTTCGACGTTCGCCGCGACCCCGAGGGCGTCAAACACCACATCAGCTACATGCCGCAGCGCTTCGGCCTCTACGAAGACCTGACCGTGGACGAGAACCTCCGCTTCTACGCCGACCTTTTTGGCGTCGCCCCCGCCGAGCGCGAAGCTCGCGCTACGCCGCTGCTGCGCGCCGCCGGCATGAGCGAGTTCCGCTCGCGCCTCGCCGGCAAGCTCTCCGGCGGGATGAAGCAGAAGCTCGGCCTGGTCTGCGCGCTCATCCACCGCCCCACGGTGGTGCTGCTCGACGAGCCCACCACCGGCGTCGACCCCGTCTCCCGCCGCGACTTCTGGGCCATCCTCTATTCCATGCTCCACGAAGGCGTCACCATCGTCACCTCCACTGCCTACCTCGACGAAGCCGAGCGCTGCCACCGCGTCGCCCTGCTCCACGAAGGCCGCCTGCTTTTCTGCGACACCCCCGCGGCGCTCAAGTTGCGCCTGCCCGGCGCCGTGCTGGCCGTGCGCTCGCCCGAGCCGCGCCTTGCTTTCGACGTCCTCCGCGAGGCGGAAGGCATCACCAGCGGCGTGCTGGTGGGCGACGGCGTGCACCTCGTGGTCGACGACGCCGCCCGCCGCATCCCCGAGTTCCGTGCCCGCCTCGAAGCCGCCGGCGCACCCTTCGACGAAATCGCGCAAGTCGCGCCGTCGATTGAAGACCTTTTCGTCACCACGGTCGAAGCCGGGAGCCGCGAGTCATGAACCGAAACGCGCCCTCCGTGGTGCTCGACGGCCTGGTCAAGCGCTTCGGCGACTTCACTGCTGTGGACGGCATCAGCCTCGAAGTCCACACTGGTGAGATCTTCGGCTTCCTCGGCCCCAACGGCGCCGGCAAGTCCACCACCATCCGCATGCTCTGCGGCCTGCTGCGGCCCACGGAAGGCCGCGCCACCGTGGCTGGCTTCGACGTTGCCCGCGAGCCCGAAGCCATCCGTCAGCGCATCGGCTACATGTCGCAGAAATTTTCGCTCTACAACGACCTGCGCGCGGTGGAAAACCTGCGCTTCTTCGCCGGTCTCTACAGCGTGCCGCGCGAGCTGGTGGCCGAACGCCTCGAGTGGGCGCTGCACATGGCCGGGCTCGAAGGCCGCGAGTCGGCCATCACCGCCACGCTGGCCAGCGGTTGGAAGCAGCGGCTGGCGCTGGGCTGCGCCGTGCTTCACCGCCCGCCCATCGTCTTCCTCGACGAGCCCACTTCCGGCGTCGACCCGCTCTCCCGCCGCCGCTTCTGGGACCTCATCCACGACATGGCCGCCGGCGGCGTGACCGTCTTCGTCACCACGCACTACATGGACGAGGCCGAGTACTGCAACCGCCTGGCGCTCATCGACCGCGGGCGCATCGTGGCGCTGGGCACGCCCACCGAGCTCAAGCGCACGGCGATGCGGGGCGAGCTGCTGCTGGTCGAATGCCAGCCGCTGGGGCGGGCTCTCGAGGCTCTGGAGAAGGCCCCGGGCGTGCTCGACGCCGCCGTCTTCGGCAACCACCTTCACCTGGTCGTGGAAAACGCCGCCGCGGCCGCGCCGGCTCTGCGCGAGTACTTGCGCCAGCAAGGACTCGAGGCGATGCGACTCGAGCCCATCCCGCCCTCGCTCGAAGACGTCTTCGTCTCGCTCACTACCGCGCAGGCGAGGAGCTGACATGCGCTGGCACCGACTCATCGCCATGGCGCGCAAGGAATTCATCCAGATCCTGCGCGACACCCGCAGCCTGGCCATCGTCGTGGTCATGCCGCTCATCCTCATGCTCTTCTACGGCTACGGGGTCAACCTCGACTACAAGGACATCCCCGTGTGCGCCTTAGACCGCGAAGGCAGCCAGCAGAGCCAGGACTTGCTCAGGCGTTTCGAAGCCTCGGATTACTTTAAAGTCGTTCGCGTGGCGCCGAACTACCCGGTCGTGGTCGATGGCGTCGAGGCCGGTCAGTGCCAGCTGGCTATCGTCGTCCCGCACGATTTTTCCCAGCGCCTCGCCACCGGCCAGCCGGCCGCAGTGCAAGCGCTGGTGGACGCCACCGACGACAACGGCGCCAACCTGGTGATGGGCTACGCCGAAGCCGTGGTGGCGGGTTTCTCGCAGAACACGCAGGTGGAGTGGCTGGGGCGGCAAGGGCGGGCCGAGTTTCGGGTTCCGCTGAGCGTCGAGGCGCGCACCTGGTTCAACGAAGAGCTGAATAGCAAGGACTTCATCATCCCCGGGATTGTGGCGCTGGTGATGGCGGTCATCGGCGCCTTTCTGACCTCGCTCACCATTGCGCGCGAATGGGAGCGCGGCACCATGGAGCAGCTCATCTCCACGCCGGTCTCGCGCACCGAGATTCTGATCGGCAAGCTGGTCCCCTACTTCGTCATCGGCCTGCTCGACACCGCGCTGTGCACCGTCCTGGCCATCGCGTGGTTCGACGTGCCCTTCCGCGGCCAGTGGACGACGCTCTTCCTGAGCTCGGCCCTCTTCCTGCTGGGGGTGCTGGGGCAGGGTTACTTCATTTCGGTGATCACCAAGTCGCAGCTCGCCGCCAGCCAGGCGGCGCTGGTGTCGACGCTGCTGCCCGCCTTCCTGCTCTCCGGTTTCCTCTTCGCCATCGAGCAGATGCCGGCGGTCATCCAGCTCATCACCCGCGTGATTCCCGCGCGCTACTACGTCTCCATTCTCAAGGGCGTGTTCCTCAAAGGCACACCGCCCGCGCTGCTGGCCGAGCCCCTGCTGGCGCTGGCGGTCTTCGCCGCGCTGGTCATGGGCCTGGCCACGCGCGCGTTCCACAAACGGCTGGTGTGAGGGCGGACGATGCGCGCGCGCCTGCGGCAAATGCTCATCAAGGAATTCATCCAGGTGGTGCGCGACAAGCGTATGCGCTTCATGCTGGTGGTGCCGCCCATGGTGCAGATGCTGGTCTTCGGCTACGCCGCCACCTTCGAAATCCGCCACGTGCCCATCGCCGTGCTCGACCTCGACCACAGCCAGGAGAGCCGCGAGCTGGTCTCCCGCTTCACCTCCAGCGTCTACTTCGACGTGCGCGGCTACCTCGACAATGAACGCCAGCTCCGCGACTGGATTGACACCGAGCAGGCCGTCCTGGTGCTGCACATCCACCCCGGCTTCGCCCAGAAGATGCACAAGGGCGAGACCGCGTCCGTGCAGGTGGTGGTGGACGCGACCAACTCCAACACCGCGCTGATTGCCCTGGGCTACGTCAACCAGATTGCGCAGCGGTTCGCTGCCGACTCGCAGAGCGACCGCCTGCTGCGCGTGGCGCCGCAACTGGCCGAGCGCGCCCCGCGCGTGGAGCTCGAGCGCCGGCCCTGGTACAACCCCGACCTGCGCAGCCAGTGGTTCTTCGTCCCCGGCGTCATCGGCACGCTCATCCTCATCATGGTCGGCCTGCTGACCGCGTTTGCTATCGTGCGCGAGCGCGAGATCGGCACGCTTGAGCAGATCATGGTCACGCCCATCACTCGCACCGAGTTCATCCTAGGCAAGACGGCGCCGTTTTTCCTCATCGGGCTCATCGACACAGCGCTCATCGCGCTGGTGGGGACGCTGTGGTTCAAGATCCCCTTCCGCGGCGAGATTTCGGTGCTGCTCCTGGGCGCGGTGCTCTACATCCTTTGCATATTGGCGGTGGGTCTGTTCATCTCCACCATTTCGCGCACGCAGCAGCAGGCCATGGTTTCCGCTTTCTTTTTCAACATGCCGGCGATTATTTTCTCCGGCTTCGGCTTTCCGATTCGCAACATGCCGGAGTGGCTGCAATGGCTCACCTACCTTGACCCGCTGCGCTATTTCCTGGTGGTGATTCGCAGCGTCTACTTGAAGGGCTCCGGGCTCGACATCCTGTGGCCGCAGATGGCGGCCATGGCCGCCCTGGCCGTGGGCCTGCTGACCATCAGCATCTTCCGCTTCCGCAAGTCCCTCGACTAAGCTCCTGCACCCGAACGGGTCATGTTGAAATCAACGCGGAATGTGATAAAAAGCTCTACGAATGCCTCCTTCTTTGCAGCAGATTCGGCGCGACTGTGCGTGGTCCGAGCGGGAAGAGGTTAGGATCTTCTTCCGCAAGGCTCGCGAGTTCTATCGAACGGCAAACGTGGAAGGCGAGGAGCTCTACGACATCGCTTTCCGCCTGACCAACGAGTTTAGGAACATCACTGGTCAGGTAATCAGGCAAAACTCCCGCATCTTGAAAATCCTGAGATACATGCTCCTCCCGACTCTCAGCCAGATGAAACTCGGCCAAATGGTCGGCCTGGCTAGCACAGCGAGCTTTGAAAACGGGGTTGTGCCTAATTCCGCGATCGCACAAAGGCTCGCTACCATGGTCAGACACAACCTCGATCGGGGCAGGATCGTATGGCAGCAAGCTCGTATGTCCCCCAAGGAACGAGCCGTGGCGCAACGGTACGCGAAGCGCTGGACAGCCTCATTGATGGCCAATCAGAACTCAGCCACGGATTTTCGCAACTGGCGGAAGGATATTCAGGAGAACAAGATTGAGGGAGCCATCATGGAAGCCTCGTTTCGACTATTGCCTAATAGGCCCGTGGTTCGGGAGATTGGTTCATTGCCGCCTGGCGCTTTCGTTAAGGAGAGTAAGATTGGACGACGCAATCCTCAGAAAGCCGACTTTGTAATACGCACGAAGGACGGGAGACGCCTCATTGCTCTTGAGGCCAAGGCAATCGGCGTTAGAATTGATGCGTACAAACGTGTCAAGGAAGTAAGGGACAAAGCTGCGGCATGGAACCGCCTGTTTGGATCACGGATTCAAACTGGAGCGGTCATTGCCGGCTTTATCCCCGTTGGTGAGGTTGGAACATTGTCAGAGGCAAGGATTCCTTTCTTCTGGGAACATGACCTCGGACGGTTGACCAGCTACTTGCGCCGCCTATGAAACAACTGGTTACAGACAGCCAGCTTGAGCTTTTCCTCTCCCGTCCTGCCTCAGAAACGGAAAAGCTCGACTATCTAGTCACGTGTCCGTGGCTTCAGGGAAGATATCGGAACAAGCTTTGGCGGCATTCGCTCCACGCCCTGAGCAGCTATCCAAGCAAGTTGCGCCCGCAGATTGCGAGCTTCTTCATTGAGTACTTCAGCAAGCCCGGAGATGGAGTTCTCGACCCTATGGCGGGCTCCGGTACTATTCCGCTTCAAGCGTGTCTGTTGGGAAGAAAGGGGGTTGGGCTTGACCTCAGCCCCTATGCGTATGTGCTAACCAAGACAAAGGTAAATCCTCCCGGGTTAGCGACGGTGCTTGCTCGGCTCGACGAGCTGGAGAGGAGTCTCTCGCCTCTCGTTCGCGAGGATGTTCCAGTACAGGTCAAAGAGTTCTTTCACGGGCGCACGCTGCGCGAGATTCTGACCATCCGATCCAAGCTACATCTTCAGAAACCCGAGGACTTGGCAATTCTTGGCCTCCTTTGCGGCATCCTGCACGGCGGTCGTCCAGGGTTCCTGAGCCGACGGAGCAGAGACATTATTCCGATTCGTCCAGCCGGCGACTTTGAGTACCGACCGGTCATCCCCCGTCTACGGGCAAAGGCCGCCCGTGTGTACGCTGACCCGCTGCCAGACTCTTTTCGCTCGGGGAGCGCGCACCTGGGGGATTGCAGAGACAAAACCTTGCTTTCGTCGGGAGTTGCCCAACTGGTCGTAACCTCACCCCCGTTCTTCGAGCACACAGAGTTCGTGCGGCACAACTGGCTCCGGATGTGGCTCGTCGGTTGGGACTTGGAAGAGCAAAAGAAACAGGCCCCCAGTTTCATCGGGGAGAAGGCGGCCAACCTCCCCCGTTTTCGCATGGACATGCAGCAAGCGATTTCGAATATCCGGCATTGGTTGAGGCATGGAGGTTACTGCGTTTTGCACGGAGGAAGGAAACGGACAGGTGAAGATATGTCTAAGACGGTGATTGATGCCGGCATCGAGTGCGGGCTGGAATTTGTGGCTGTGATCGATGAAAAGGCCGACCACACCAGGAAACATGCCATCAGGAAGATCAGCGGCGAGAGCCATAACTTCGTTATTCTCAAGAAGCCCGGCTAAGCTAGCCCTTGCACCCTAAGAACTCCCGGCCTTCGCTCCTCCTCTTCGACCTCGCCTGACCTTCGGCTATACTGGCCGACTTGCGAATAGCAGTAACTCAACAATGTTCAGCCCCGTGGGCTCCTGCCACGGGGATTCCCAGCGGCGGGGGCCGCTGGGCTGAACAGGAAACAAGCGAGGAACTATGAAGATTACCCGTCGGCGACTGTTGAGAGCGGGAGCGCTGGGGCTGGCCGCGCCGGCCGCCGCTTCCGTTCTGACTTCCGAGCTGACCGCGCGAGTCTCGGCGCAGCAGCCCGCGCCGGAGTTGCCGGAGAGCTTCAACAAGCTGCAGCCGCTGGGCGACCAGGTCAAGTCCATCACCGTCGAAGAGTTTCAGGCGCGAATTGCGCAGGCGCAGCAGCTGATGCAGGAGTCGAAGCCGCGCTTCGCCGCCATTTACCTCGCCCCCGGCAGCTCGATGTACTACTACACCGGCATCCGCTGGGGCGGCGGCGAGCGCCTGTTCTCGCTGGTGATTCCCGCCAGGGGCGAGCCGCTCCTCGTCTGCCCCGGGTTTGAAGAAGGGCGGGCGCGCGAGCTGTTGCGCTGGCCCATCGAAGTCCGCGTCTGGCAGGAGGACGAGAGCCCCTACACGGTCGTCGCCGGGTGGCTGCGCGAGCGCGGGCACCGCACCGGCCGCATCGGCGTGGAAGAAACCATGCGCTTCCACTTTTTCGACGGCCTGCGCCAGGCTGCGCCGCGCTTTTCCTACGTGAGCGCCGACCCCGTCACCGCCGGCTGCCGCAGGCGCAAGACCGAGCACGAACTGGACCTGATGCGCCTGGCCAACCACGCCACCGTGGACGTCTACCGCGCCGTTTTCGCCGCGCTGCGCGAGGGCATGACCGAGCGCGACGTGCGTGGCCTGATTTCGCAGGGCTTCCAGAAGATGGGCCTCTCGGGCGGCGCGCTGGTGCTCTTCGGTGAGTGGGCGGCGCTGCCGCACGGCACCACCAAGCCGCAACGGCTGAAGGAGGGCGAGGTAGTCTTGATTGATGGCGGCACGTCGGTCGAAGGCTACGCCTCCGACGTCACGCGCTGCACCGTGCTCGGCAAGCCGTCGGAGAAATTGCAGCGCGCGTTTGACACCGTGCGCCGCGCGCAGGACGCCGCGCTCGAGGCCGCGCGCGCCGGCCGCACGTGCGGCTCGGTGGACGAGGTCGCGCGCAAGGTGGTCACCGAAGCCGGCTACGGCAAGAACTATGAGCTCTTCACCCACCGCCTCGGCCACGGCATCGGCCTTGATGGCCACGAGCATCCCTACCTGGTGCGGGGCAGCAAGATTCGGCTCGACCCCGGGATGACGTTTTCGAACGAGCCGGGCATCTACGTCAAGGGCGACTACGGCCTGCGCCTGGAAGACATCATGGCCATCCGCGCCGACGGCCTCGCCGAGCTGCTGACGCCAAGCTTCAGCCCCTCGCTCGAAAACCCCTGCGGCTAGCGCCCAGCCTACTGGCAACGCGCAGAGCGCCAAACTCTTCCAGTTCAGCGTCGGCTCCTTCTCGGTTCGCGTCGTGCGCCTGACCACCCGCGGGTACTAGCCTAGCGGGCGATGGAGAGCTGCAAAGGCGCGCCGAGGAAGCGCGCCAGGCTGGTAGCTTCTTCTTCGATGCGGGCGCGAACAGGTTTCGAGAGAGCCGCGAAGGGCCGCACCTCCACCAACAAGGATTTCGCGCCGCGCGTGTGCGACCAGATGCCGATGGCGCGGCCGCCGAGCAAAACCGCAGGGGAAACCCGGGCGCCAGCGCGGAAGATGCGCTTGTAGTGACGAGCTTCGACAATGTGATCCTTCGCGGCGTGACCCAGCAGAAACGGGTCGAAACTCGGCAGCAGACGGAGCTGAGGTTCATCCCCTTGGCTATTCTCGAGCGCCGCCTGGTCGCGGCGAAGTAGCCAGGATTCCCTTCCTTCCACGGAGATCTCAATCAACTCCGGGCGAAGGTCCTCCCACACTGACGCCGTCTCTCTCACGGGAAGGCCGGCCCACTTGCAGAAATCGCGCAGCGCGGCGGGGCCAAAGGAAGAAAGATAGCGGCGCAGGAGAAACCGCTGCGCCTCCGCTTCGTCGACCTCCTTCTGTCCGGGCAGCCAGCGGTCCGCGAGGACAAAGGTCGGCTCCGGGCCGCGGTCGGGGCCGTAACAAATCAGTCCCTCGACCAGCGCGGGGCGCACGGTCATGATTCCCCAAGCGATCTTCATCCACTTCCGCACCTGCTTGGAGACGCGGGGCGTGATGCGCTCGGCCAGCTCGCGGCGGGTCAGGGGGCCGTCGGCCAAGGCCTCGACGATGGCCGCCGTAAGCGTGTCGATCTGCCGGGGCGCCACGGAAGCGTACTTCCACATGATTCTCCGCAGAAAAGCCAGCCGGCTGCGCTGGAGGGCGGCGATGTAGAGGGAAAACTCCGACGCGGGAATCCAGTGCAGGGTCTGGCGCATCAGGGAAGTTTTGACCAACGTGCGCTGGTTCCACAGCGCCGCTTGAATCCCGGCCCCAGTGAGCGCGTGGTTGCGCGCCCAGAGTTGCAGCTCCGCGGCCGAGCTCACCTGCGCCTGCACGCCGCCCACGTCCCGGCAGAGCGTGACGACGTTGGCGCGGCCCTTGCCGTTCAGGTGCTGCCGCGCCAGCCGAAACGCGGCCACCTGAGAGGAGAAAATAGGACGGCTCATGGAAAGGGCCGGGAGCTAGTGGGTATCTCGCTTCCCCTCTTCCAAGAGGGCTTCCAGTTCGGCGACCGCTTCCAGGTCGCGCGGGCGCCCGGCCGCACGCTTGACGTCGATCAAGTGTTTCAATCCCAGGCACCAACACTCCACGCCGTAAAGCGTCACCTGAATAGAGTGAGGAAGGAGCTCTTCAAAGCCACCCCCACCTGTGATCTCCCCCAACAGATCGAGCGCGCCCAGATCGGTCACCAGAGTAAAGTTCAGGCCACGCTGCAACGTGTCCCGGTCGAAGTGAAACGGTAAACCCGGCGGCGCGCCCCGGAGATACGGCTGGTGCGGTGCCAGGCACGCCACCAGGCGGGCCAGATTCTCGGGTGTGCGGCGATAAACGATATCGAGGTCGCGTGTAAGTCGGACCGAACCATGAGCCGTCGCTGCCGCACCCCCAACCAGAATGAACTCGACGCCCTCCCGGGTCAGAAGCCGAAGAAGAGCGGCAAAGTCGGTCATGGAGACTTGGTGCGAGGCGCGCGCTGAAGCTCCTCGGCGAACGCCTGGAGCTCTCGGAGAGCCTCAAAGCGTTGCTCGACGCTCAGTTTCAGACTCTCCCGCAGGAGGGTTCGGTCGATGTCGCGCTTGTAGACTTCAATGACGTCGTCAATCGAAGAGCGCGCGTCCGACGCTTCGCAATCCTTCGACTTCATGGTGGCCCTCAGTCGCAGTCTAGCATTGCGGTTCACAGCGCGGCAACTCAAGCTATCCTCGCCTGGAGTTGGCGCATCGTATCCTAGGGCGGTCGAGCCGCGCGACTCAGCGAAATCACGATCTCGCTTTGAGGAGGGAGCCATGGGTTTTGGGGCAACGGGTTTCTGGCCAGGACTGACGCTCAACGCCCTGCGCATCGTCGCGGGGTTCCTGTTCCTGCAGCATGGCGCGCAGAAGCTCTTCGGCCTCTGGGGCCGGGAAGCGCCGGTGGAGCTGGTGTCGCTGCTCGGCCTGGCCGCGGTGCTGGAGTTCTTTGGCGGGATACTCGTGGTGCTGGGCGCGTTCACGCGCCCGGTGGCCTTCGTGCTGGCCGGGCAGATGGCGGTGGCGTACTGGATGGCTCACGGGGTAAAGAGCTTCTCGCCCTTCGAGCTCGCGAGCTTCTGGCCGATTGTGAACCGGGGCGAGCTGGCGGCGCTCTACTGCTTCGTGTTCCTCCTGCTGTGGACCCACGGCGGCGGCAGCTTCTCGCTCGACGCCCTGCTCCGCAAGAGCAAGACCGCCTGAAGTATTTCCGCCGCGCTAGGGCCGAACGCCCTTCAGCGGCGCGGAGAAATACCAGGAATTGCCGTGGGAGTCCTTGACGCCGGCTCGGCGGGCGCCGTAGCGCTGGTCGGCCGGCGCTTCCAGGCTGATGCCGCCAGCGGCCAGCGCGCGCTCGTAGGCCGCGTCCACGTCGGGAACGGCGAGCAGAAGCATGCCGGCGGTAGGCTCGATGGGACCGCGGGCTTCGCCGACCTCGACGACAGAATCAGCGAAGCGCACCGAAGCGTGCCGGACGGCTCCTTCGGGCGAGCGCTCACAGACCTCTTCCTCGCCGCCCAGGCCGCGCTTGAGGAAATCGAGCAAGGAGTCGGCGCCGCGCGCGTGCAGGGTCGGCGTCACCGCGCGCAGGCCCCTCGGGCGGTGCCCGGTGGCCTTGTGGGTGGCGATGTACCAGGTGTTGCCGTGGCCGTCGCGGACGCCGGCTTCGCGGTCGCCGTAGGGCTGGTCCATGGGTTCATAGAAGGGCGTGGCGCCGGCAGCGAGCGCCCGCCGGTAGACCGCATCTGCATCGGGGACGTAGAGGTGCATGGCGATGGGCGAGCCGGGCGCGCCGGGCGCGCTGCCCGCCATGAAGGTCGAGTCGTCGAGGCGCAGCTCGACGTGCGTTCCCCCGGCGCTGCCCGGCGCGCGGAGGGTTTCCTCGGCGCCGAACGCCTGCCCCAGGAAAGCGAGGAACTCCTCCAGTCGCTCAACCACCAGATAGGGAGTGACGGTCTGGACACCCTCGTGGGTTGCAGTTGTGGTTGTCATGGCGGCCTTCCTTTCCAAGTCGGATTTCAACTGCTGCTTGAACTCTTCGCGGGGCAGGTCGCGGAGGTCGGCGGCCAGCCGCAGCAGGGCGGTGACCTCGGGGTCGGCGGCGGGGGGCGGGCTGTCGCGGCGCGTCAACAGCGTCTCAACGGCCCGGTCGAGTTGTTCGATCAAGGTCGGCTCAGCCATGGGTCTCACTCATGCGCGCGCGGAGATTCTCGAGCGCGCGAAACTGAAGTTGTTTGACGGCGCCTTCCGACCGCCCCAGCGCCCGGGCAATCTCCCGGAGGCTGCGCTGCTCGACGAAGCGCTCCACCACCACGCGCCGCTGGTCAGCGGGGAGAGTGTCCACCAGCCGGAAGAGCGTGGCGCGCCGCTCAATCTCCTCCAGGTTCACTTCGTCCTCGGTCGGCTCCGGGCCCGCGCTTCCCTGCTCGCGGGCGGCGCGCTGCCAGTGGTCGGCGACCGCGTTGCGGGCGATGCGCAGCAGCCAGGCGGCGAAGGGCACGCCGCGCCACTCAAAGCGCGGCAGACTCTCAAGGGCGCGGTGGAAGACCGTCGAGGTCAGGTCTTCGGCTACGCCGCGGTCGCGGACGCGGCCCGCGATGAAGGCATACACGCGCTCGAAGTTCTGCTCGTAGAGCCCTCCGAAGCGGCGCGGGTCTTTCTGCGCGGCCTCGATGAGCTGCCTTTCGCCGGCTTCGCTCTTGAGCGTGGTCAACGCTGGCTCCGCTGGGCGTGTCCACCTAGGATAACCGGTCGGGGCCGAAAAGGTTACGGTGGGTTGGGGACCCGAGCGACGGCGGCCGGCCTAACCCCGCCGCAACTGATGGGGAATGCTGGTGACGATGACTCGGGGGGCAAAAAGCAGGGCGGCCTTGAGCAGCAGGCTGGTCTGGTTGTGGAGGAAGAAGTGCCACCAGCATACGCGCATGGGGCGGCATGTGTGCAAGCGGACGGGAAGGCAGACAGTCGTACGTGGAGAAAGTGGCGGGTGAGCCTGTAAGCCGGATTCTGTCCCCGATACGGCCGCTTGCGCAGCCTATCGGGGGGCGATCATTCCTCTAGTGCGGCCTACCCGGGAGTCGCGGCCCAACTCCGGTCGAGGGGCCCTTGTAGGTACCCCCGAAAACGCGTAAGAACGCGTTCCTTACGCGTTTCGACCGGGAGGTCGGGCCAGGAGCCGGGCCGGCTCCTGCCGGCCTCCTGCAGGCTTCCCTGCCGAAAGCCGGCTCCTCCCCTATTTGGCCTTGCACCGCGCGGGGTTTGCCATGCCCCCGAAGTCGCCTTCGGGGCGGTGGGCTCTTACCCCACCTTTTCACCCTTGCCGCGAGACGTCGCCCCGGCGGTTAGCCGGGACGCGTCCATTGCTGGACTCGAGCCTCGTGGCGGTATGTTCTCTGTGGCGCTGTCCGTCCCCGGGGGATATCGCCCCCGGAGCCTGCACTTGGCCGAAGCCTCGTGCAGCGCGCTGCCCTTCGGACCGATCCTTCGCCCCGCCGAAGCGGGGCTCAGGACAAGCCCTGTGGTGTCCGGACTTTCCTCCCCGATAGGCTGCGTAAGCGGCCGTATCGGGGCAATCGCCCGGCTCACCCGCCACTGGTGATTATAGCGTTTTTGCGGGGCTCCTGCCAAATGACAGCAACGGTCAGCGGGCAGCAATGAGTTTGGCGAAGGCGGGTTCGTCGAGAGTTTCGACGCCGAGGGAGCGGGCCTTCTCGAGCTTGGAGCCGGGCTCGGCGCCGACCACCAGGTAGGAAGTCTTCTTGCTGACCGAATCGGTCACCTTGCCGCCGAGCGATTCGATGAGCTCCTTGGCCTCTTCGCGCGACCAGCCCGCAAGGGTCCCGGTGATGACGAAGGTCTTGCCGGCCAGGCGCGAGTCCTTGGGCGCCTTGCGCTCTTCGGTGAAGCGCAGGCCGGCCTTGCGCAGCTTTTCCATCAGCTCGCGGTTCGACTTCTCGCTGAAGAATTCCAGGATGCCTTCGGCCACCTTGGGGCCGACCTCGTGCACTTCGAGCAGCTCCTCCTCGGTGGCCTTGGCCAGCTTGTCGAGCGAGCCGAAGTGCTCGGCCAGCAGTTGCGCGGTCCGCTCGCCCACGTAGCGGATGCCGAGCGCGAAGATGAGCTTCGAAAGCGGGTTCTTCTTGCTCGCCTCAATCTCGTCCACAAGGTTCTGCGCCGACTTCTCCGCCATCCGTTCGAGCTCGGCCAGTCTTTCGGCGGTCAGACGGTAGAGATCGGCGGGATCTCGCACGACTTTGCCGTCCACGAGTTGGTCCACCAGTTTGTAGCCCAGCCCGTCGATGTTCATCGCGTGGCGCCCGGCAAAGTGCAGCAGCGATTCCTTGCGCCGCGCCGGGCAGGCGGAGTTGACGCAGCGGTAGGCCACCTCGCCCTCGGCGCGATGGACCCCGCTGCCGCACTCGGGGCACTTCGCCGGCATGCGGAACTTCTTTTCCTCGCGGCCGTGCTTCACCACTTTGACCACGCGCGGGATGACGTCGCCGGCGCGCTCAATGAGCACGGTGTCGCCCACGTGCACGTCGAGCCGCTCGATTTCATCCAGGTTGTGCAGGGTCGAGCGACTGACGGTGACCCCGCCGACTTCCACCGGCTCCAGGTCGGCCACGGGCGTGAGCGTGCCCACGCGCCCCACCTGCACGCGGATGTCGCGCACCACCGTGGTCGCCTGGCGCGCGGCGTACTTGAAGGCCACCGCCCAGCGCGGGGCCTTGGCGGTCGAGCCGAGCTCGTCCCACAGCGCAATCTCGTCGACCTTCACTACGATGCCGTCAATCTCGTAGTCGAGCGAATCGCGCTTGGCCTCCCAGCGCTGGCAATAGGCGATGACGTTGTCGAGCCCGCGGCACTTCTCCCAGCCCTTGCTGACCTTGAAGCCCAGCGCCGACAAGGCCTCCAGCGCCTGCGAGTGGCGCGGCAGCGCCCAGCGCCCGGCCGCCAGCAGGAAGTAGGCGAAGAGGTCGAGCTGGCGCGCAGCAGTGATGGCGGGGTCGAGCACGCGCACCGAGCCGGCGGCGGCGTTGCGCGGGTTGGCGAAGACTTTTTCGCCGCGCTCCTGCTGGTCGCGGTTCAGCGCCTGGAAGGCCGAGCGGGTCATTACCACCTCGCCGCGGACTTCAAAGTCGGCGGGCAGCTTGGCCTTCTTCAACCGGTCGCGGTCGACGCGCAGCGGCAGCGACCGGATGGTCTTGACGTTGGGGGTCACGTCCTCGCCTTCGCTGCCGTCCCCGCGGGTCACGGCGCGGGCGAAGAGCCCGTCCTCGTAGAGAATGGAAATGCTGAAGCCGTCGAGCTTGTGCTCGCAGACGTAGTCGATGGTCTCGCGCCCGGTACCCTCGCGGACGCGCCGGTCGAACTCGCGCAGCTCGTCGAGGTCCATGGCGTTCTCGAGGCTCATCATCGGACGCCGATGGCGTACCTTGACGAAGCCCTCGCGCGGCTGCCCGCCTACGCGCTGCGTGGGCGAGTCGGGGGTGATGAGGCCGGGGTGCGCGGCCTCCAGCTCCTGGAGCCGCTGCATCAGCTTGTCGAACTCGGCGTCGGAAATCTCCGGGTCGTCGAGGACGTAGTAGCGGTGCTCGTGGTGGCGGATTTTCTCCCGCAGGTTCTCGATCTGCTCCGCTGCAGATTTCGCCGACTTCTTCGCCATAGCGGGTATTATACCTGCCGTCTGTGCGGTGGGTCGGGCCGCGAAACCGCTGCCAGGCTGAGGCCTGTTCGACTCTGAGATTCTTCGCTCCGCTCAGAATGACAGACTAGAAACGAGGAAGAGTGGATCCTCTGACGCACACCGCGACGGGCTGGCTGCTGGGGCGCGCCGGGCTCGACCGCGCCGCGCCCTACGCCACTGCCACACTCGTGGTGGCCGCCAACATCCCCAGCCTGGGCTGGACTCAACTGCTCTTCAGCACCGAGAGCTACCTCATAAACGGGAACACTTGGAGCCACTCGCTGCTGGGAGCGTCCGCCCTGGGCGCAGCCGTCGGCTATGGCTTCGCGCGGCTCGCGCGCCGCAAGCATACGCCCGCCTCCGCCGCCAAGCTGATGCTCCTTGGAGTGCTGGGCGGGCTCAGCCATTCGCTGCTCGACTGCATGACGGCCTCCGGCGCGCAACTCCTCTGGCCCCTCAGCCGCGCCTGGTATGCGCTCGACTGGTTTCCCTACCTCGACCTGTGGTTGCTGGTGGCCATGGGGCTGGGCGTAGGCCTGCCGGCGCTGTTCAAGCTAGTGACGGAGGAAATCGGCGCGCGGGCGACGCGCACCGGGGCGCGGCGGGGCGCCTGGGTGGCGCTGGCAGCGCTCTTGCTGCTGGCCGGGCTGCGCGGGAACTTGCACGGCGAGGCGGTGGCGCAACTCGACGCCCGGCTCTACCACGGCCGCACCCCGCTGCGCGTGGCCGCGTTTCCCCTGCCTCTCAACCCCTTCCGCTGGAGCGGCGTGGCGGAGACCGGTGACACTCACGAGCGCGTGGATGTGGTGCTGCTCGGGCGGCGCAGTGACGCCGACTCACGCACCTACTACAAGCCCGCCGCGGCCCCGGCCCTGGACGCTGCCCTGGCCGCAAGCAGCGCGAAGAGTTTTCTCGTCTGGGCGAGATTCCCTCGGGCCACGTTGACGCCGGCGCCGGGCGGCTGGGAGGTGGAGCTCGACGACCTGCGCTTCGCCAGCGAAAGCGGCCAGCCGCGCATGTTCCGGGTGCGGGTGGAAGTGGACCGGCGGCTGGCAGTGGTGAATGAGGAGATTCGCTTCTCGCCCTTCGGCAGCGACTAGAAGCTGTTCAAAAACCTGTTCTGTCCGCTTCTGTAGCGCCGGCATCCTGCCGGCAGTTTCGTACGCAACAAGAAACAAAGCCGGCTGGAAGCCGGCGCTACCCAAAAAGCCGGCTGGAAGCCGGCGCTACCCAAAAGCCGGCTGGAAGCCGGCGCTACCAAAAGCCGGCAGGTTGCCAGAGCGGCCCCACTCTTGGCGGGACGCGCCTTCGAGGGCTACCTGCGGCCTCTACCCCGCCGCGGCTTGGCGGCGGTTGTAGTAGCGCTGCGCCAGACGCGTAACCAGCCAGCCCAGCAGCATCAGGCCGACGGCGACGCCGGACACTTGCAGGTAGTTGTCCAGCAGATAGGCGATGGAGCGCTCGCCAAACTTGACCGCCAGGAAGCCCCAGAAGAAGTAGCGCACCCCGCGCCCCAGCGTCAGCGCCAGCAGGAAGTACCGCAGGCGCACCTGAAAGACTCCTGCGGCCAGCACGAAGAGCTTGAAGGGCATGGGCGGCGGCAGCACGCAGGGGATGGCGATGGCGAAGAATTCGTTGCGGTCGAACCAGTTGCGGATGCGCTCGATCTTTTCCGGGCTGGCCTTCTTGCGCAGCGCCACCTCGCCGCCCTTGCGAGCGAAGAAGTAGAGCGTCAGGCAGCCCAGCACCGACCCGGCGGTGGCCATCAGGGCGTAAAACGGCATCAGCTCCGGCGTCTTGAGGGACAGGGCGATGACCAGGGCGTCATTGATGACCGGCAGCGTCCCGAAGGAGGAGTCGATGAAGGCGATGAAGAACAGGCCCCAGCCGCCCACCGAGCCGAGAATGGCCGTGATGAAGTTCTGCGCCCAGCCGGGCAGGCGGTCGAGCAGCGCCTGCAGCCACGGCGGGTTCTCGGAGAGGACGGCGGCAACCAGGGATGTGGGCGACGGAGTCAGCAAACGAGCATTGTAGCCGAAAACCGGCCACAGCGGGGCACTCGGGCGCGCCTTGTCGCTACTGCCAAGCTATGCTATAAAATTCGTTCCGGTCGGAGAGGCCGGAGCACTCTCAGTCTAAGTACTCCCTGAATGATTCCGAGCCTGCGCAGCCGGTGGGGAGCGCGCGCGGAGCCGGCCGCGCGGGGACCTCAAGAGCAATAATGCTGGAAAACCTGTTCTACGCCCTGGGGATCGCGGCGCCGTTGGCGGCGGGCGCCTTCGCTTTCATTCTCAAGGCGCGCATCGACCGCGCCGACCCCGGTACGGAGAAGATGCAGCGCATCGCGGCGCAAATCCGCAGCGGCGCCATGGCCTTCCTGCGTGTCGAGTACACCTATCTCGCCGGCTTCGTGGCGGTGATGTTCGTGGTGCTGGCGGCGCTCCTGCCGGTGGAGGGCCTGCGCACGGCGCTGAGCTTCCTGCTGGGGGCGGCCGCTTCGGCGCTGGCGGGATGGATCGGGATGCGCACCGCCACCAACGCCAACGTGCGCACCACCAGCGCCGCCCGCACCGGCCTGGCCCCGGCGCTGCGCGTGGCCTTTTCCAGCGGCGCGGTGATGGGCTTGACTGCGGTGGCGCTGGGCACGGCAGGCATCAGCCTGCTCTACTTCGCCTTCGGCGGCCTGGGCGGCAACGGCCCCGGCGCTTCCGCCATCATCTTCGGCTTCTCGCTGGGCGCCTCGTCCATCGCGCTCTTCGCCCGCGTGGGAGGCGGCATCTACACCAAAGCCGCCGACGTCGGCCAGGACCTCTCCGGCAAAGTCGAAGCCGGCATCCCCGAAGACGACCCGCGCAACCCCGCCACCATCGCCGACAACGTGGGCGACAACGTGGGCGACGTCGCCGGCATGGGCGCCGACCTGTTCGAAAGCTACGTGGGCAGCATCATTTCTTCCATTGGCCTGGGCTGGGCGCTCTCGGCGACCGATGCACAGGCACTGTGGGGCACGGACGCGGGCGCCTTCCCGGCCCTGCAAAGCGCGCTGGTGCTCTTCCCGATTCTGCTGGCGGGTGTCGGCATCCTGTGCTCCATCCTCGGTACGTTCTTCGTGCGCACCAACGACGAGCGCAAGATTCACTCGGCGCTCTTCACCGGACTGGTGGCGGCGTCGGTGCTGGTCGTGGTCGGCGGGGCGGCGCTGGTGTGGGCGCTGGGCCTGCCGTGGAAGGTCTACTACTCAGTCGTGGCCGGCCTCATCGTGGGCGTAGCCATCGGGCAGGCGACCGAGTACTACACCTCGAAGGACAAAGCTCCGGCGCGGCACATCGCCGAGCAGGCCGGCACCGGCCCGGCGACCAACATCATCGCCGGCCTCGCCGTCGGCATGATGTCGGCGGGCGTACCCATACTGCTTATCTGCCTCGGCATCTACCTGAGCTATTTGTGGGCGGGCTTGTACGGCATAGCGGTGGCGGCGGTGGGGATGCTCTCGACGCTCGGCATCAGCCTGGGCGTGGACGCCTACGGCCCGGTGGCGGACAACGCCGGCGGCATCGCGCAGATGAGCGCGCTCGAAGCCACCGTGCGGCACCGGACGGACGCGCTCGACTCGGTCGGCAACACCACCGCGGCCATCGGCAAAGGGTTCGCCATCGGCTCGGCGGTGCTGACGGCGCTGGCGTTTTTCCACGCCTTCCGCACCTCGGTGGTGCAGGGCGTGGCGGCGGCGGGCGGGCCACAGATGTTCTCCGCGCACCACCTGACCTTCGACCTCGACAACCCCAACGTGCTCATCGGGCTGCTGCTGGGCGGGATGCTGCCCTTCATCTTCTGCTCCCTGGCCATGCAGGCGGTGGGCCGCTCCGCCTTCAGCGTGATTGAAGAGGTGCGGCGGCAGTTCCGCAGCATCCCGGGACTGATGGAGGGAACGGCGGAGCCGGACTCGGCGCGCTGCGTCGAGATCGTCACCAAGTCGGCCATCCGGCAGATGGTGCTGCCGGGGCTGCTGGCCGTGCTCTCGCCGATTGCGGCGGGTTTGTTCCTCGGCGTCTCCGGCTTGGCGGGGCTGCTGGCGGGCTCGCTGGCCACGGCGGCGGTGCTGGCGCTGATGATGGCCAACGCCGGCGGCGCCTGGGACAACGCCAAGAAATGGGTCGAGGAGGGCAACCTGGGCGGCAAAGGCTCCGACACCCACAAGGCCGCCGTCATCGGCGATACGGTCGGCGACCCGTTCAAAGACACCGCCGGGCCCAGCCTCAACATCCTCATCAAGCTGATGAGCATCGTCTCGGTGATTTTCGTCCCCGTCATCCTCAACTGGCTCAAGAACGGGTAGAATCTCCCTTTATGCAAGGTTTCCCCCGCAACTCCTTCCGGGCAAGAGTGCGCGCGTTTGTCGGCGGTGTGGCTGCGGCTCTGTTCGCGGGTGCGCTGCCGGCGCGCGCGGGCGAAGGCGACATCACGCTGCCGGCGCTGGGCGGGAACGACTGGCTGATTCTCTGGGGGGTGCTGGCGTCGTCGTTCGTAGCCCTGGGCTACGGCGCCTACCTGGTGCGGCGGGTGCTGCGCGAGCCCACGGGCACGGAGCGCATGCGGGAGATTTCCGCCGCCATCGAGGAAGGCGCCCTGGCGTATCTCGGCCGCCAGTTCCGCACCATGATCCTGTTCGTGGTGGCGTTGACGATTCTGTTGTGGTTCACCTACCGGCCCGTCCATCCCATCACTCCAGAGGGCGTGCCGCTGCCGCTGCCGCTGGGGATCGCGCTGGCGTTCTTCATGGGCGTGCTGGCCTCCTACGGCGCCGGCTACGTGGGGATGTGGCTGGCGGTGAAAGGCAACGTGCGCACCGCGGCGGCGGCGCTCAAGAGCTACAAGAGCTCACTCGAGCTCGGCTTCCGCGCCGGCGCCGTCTCCGGGATGTTCACCGTCGGCTTCGGGCTGCTGGGCGCGACCATCATCTTCCTGCTCTTCGCCGAGCACGCCATGAAGGTCCTGGTCGGCTTCGGTTTCGGCGGGTCGCTGGCGGCGCTGTTCATGCGCATCGGCGGCGGCATCTACACCAAAGCCGCCGACGTGGGCGCCGACCTCATCGGCAAGGTCGAGGCCGGCATCCCCGAGGACGACCCGCGCAACGCCGCCGTCATCGCCGACAACGTGGGCGACAACGTGGGCGACTGCGCCGGCATGGCCGCCGACGTCTTCGAGAGCTACGAAGTGACGCTGGTGGCGGCCATCATCCTGGGCGCCGGCACGCTGTTGAACCCGGACTTCCTCGCCGCCTACGGCGAGCAGGCGGGGCCGTTCGCGCTCAAGCTGGTGCTGTTCTGCCTGCTGGTGCGCGCCCTTGGCGTCTTCACTTCGATCCTCGGCATCGCCAGCGTGCGGGTGCGGGGAGAAGAGCTGAAAGACCCGATGCGCCCCATCAGCCTCGGCTACTGGATCGCGGCGCTGGCGTCGGTGGCGGGCTTCTTCGTCATCAATCATTTTTACCTGCTCGACCCGCGGACGGGTCAGCCCGACTACCGCTTCGCGCTCGCCTGCACCATCGGCATCGTGCTGGCGCTGGTGACGCTGTGGATCACCAACCGCTTCACCCACCCCGACTATCCGTCGGCGACCGAAACGGCCTACTCGACCCGCACCGGCCCGGCCACCATGCTGCTCACCGGGATGGGGACGGGGATGGAGAGCACGGTGTGGGCCATCGTGGCCATTGGGGTGACGATTGTGCTCTCGGGGGTCATCTTCGGCGGCAACCTGGCGCTGGCGGCGTTCGGAATTGCGCTCGCCGGGCTGGGCCTGCTGACGACCACGGGTTTCATCCTGGCGATGGACACCTACGGGCCCATCACCGACAACGCGCAGGGGATTTTTGAGATGGCGCGGGTGGAGGCGCCGGAAGAAGTGGGGCGCAACCTGCGCTGGCTCGACGCCATCGGCAACACCACCAAAGCGCTGACCAAAGGGCTGGCCATCGCCACCGCCGTGCTGGCGGCGATTTCGCTCTTCACCTCCTTCATCGACGAGGCCAAGCTGCAGGCGGTGGGCATTCAGGTGAACCTGCCCATAGTGTTCGTGGGGCTGCTGCTGGGCGGCGCGGTGCCGTTCCTGTTCAGCTCGTTCGCGCTCAAGGCGGTGGGCCGCGCGTCCTATCAGGTGGTGGAAGAAGTGCGGCGGCAGTTCCGCGAGAACCCGGGCATCCTGGAGTGGAAGGTCAAGCCTGACTACGGGCGCTGCGTGAGCATCGTGACGGCGACGGCGCAGAAGGAATTGCTCGGGCCCGGCATCCTCGGCATCTTCATGCCGATTCTGGTGGCGTTCGGGCTGGGCGTAGGCGCGCTGGGCGGCTACCTGGCGGGCGCGATTCTCACCGGGCAGTTGCTGGCGGTCTTCATGGCCAACACCGGCGCGGTGTGGGACAACGCCAAGAAAAAGATTGAAGACGGCATCCTGGGCGGCAAGGGGAGCGAGGCGCACAAGGCCGGCGTGGTGGGCGACACGGTGGGCGACCCGTTCAAGGACACCGCCGGGCCGGCGCTCAACCCACTCATCAAGGTGATGAACCTGGTGGCTATACTGGTGGCGCCGTTCGCCATCCGGCCGTGGGGCTGGGAGGTGCGCGGGCCCATCGTCGGTCTCTGCCTGGTGGCGCTGGGCGTGGCCATCTGGTTCAGCAAGCGCGGCGGCATCGAAGCCCAGCCTGAAAAGCAGACCGAGCCCGCGGCTGCCGCGACCGCGCTCCACACCAAAGAGTAGAGCCGGGCCGGCACTCTCCCCGTTCAGCGGGCGGCGCCGACACCCCAGATGTAGGCGGTGCCGTCGGCGCTGCTGGACGCCAGCCTTCTGGCGTCGGGCGAGAACGAAACCGAGTTAACCTGACTCGTGTGCCCGCTGAACTGGCGCAGCACTCTGCCGCTGCCGGCGTCCCAGACTCGCACCGTCCCGCCCCACTCCCCCGTCGCCAGGCGCCGGCCGTCCGGGGAAAACGCGACGGCGGTGAAGTAGGAGCCGCCGGGGGCGAGCTCGAGCGGCCGAAGCTCCCTGCCGGTGGAGGTCTCGCGCAGGAAGACGTGCCGGTGGCGGATGCTCGCCAGGAGTCGGCCATCGAGCGAGAAGACCACATCGCGCAGCTCCGGGATATCCACGGCGCGGATTTCCCGGCCGGATTTCACGTCCCAGACCTGGATGCGGGTCCGGGGTTTGCCGCGGCCCGGGCCCGGGTCTTCGCCGAGGCGGCGGGCTGAGACCAGCGTCCTGCCATCCCGCGAGAAGACGAGGCCGCTGACCTCAACCGAAGGCCCTTGCTCCGGCTCCAGCCGGCGCTCGATGACTCCGGCGGCAGCCTGCCAAACGGTAACCTCGCCCTCGACCAGATTGCCGGCAGCCACCAGGCGGCCGTCGGGAGAAAAAGACACCGGCCCGAAAGACCTTCGGCGCGACGGGACCGGCGTTCGAAGCTCCCGCGCCGGCTCTGCGTTCGGGAGCCGCCAGAGCGCCAGCGTACCGCTGCCTCCGACCGTGGCCAGCGTGGTTCCGTCCGGGGAGAAGAGGGCGAGCCGGATCTCGGCATTGGCCAGCTTCTCGGGGACGGGGAGCTCCTTCCCCGTGGCCGGGTCCCAGAAGTGCAGCAGGCCGCCCGGGCCCGGAGTCTCGTCCGGGCCGATGGAAGCCAGGCGCTTCCCGTCGGGGGAGAAAGCCAGCCCGCCGAGGGAGACTTGCGGGACGGGGCCGCCATCGAGCAGCCCGCCGCGGAGGTCGGTCTTGCTTCCGGTTTCGATGTCCTGCAAGTAGTGTTCCTTGCTCCAGAGGCCGATGGCGAGGGTGCGCCCGTCGGGAGAAACCGCGACCCGGCCAGCCATGAGCTTGCCGGTGTCCACCCCGCGCAGCTCTTTGTCGGCGGCCAGGTCCCAGAGATGAATGGAGGAGTCAGGCCGGTAGTAAATGCCGGCCGACCAGGCCAGCCGCCTCCCCGAAGGACTGGCCCAGGCGCGAAACCCGGGGAGTCGGCGGAGTTCCTTTCCCGTGGCCGCATCTTCGAACCGGATGAAGCCGTCCTGTGCGGCGGAGATGACCGTCCGGCCATCCGCGGAAACGACCAGGCTATTCACCGTTCTTTCCGACCGGTCCGACCACAGGGAATAGAGGAGCCCGTAGTTCTTCCAGGCGATCTCCTCTCCCGTCCGGAGGTCCCAGCACCGGACTGGTCTGTCGGCGCGCTCGTAGGCGGTTCCGGCCGCCCAGAGAGTGTTGCCGTCGGGGGAAAAGGCGACCGCGGCCACGCCGCCGGTGGGGCCTTCGATCTCGCGGACCTTTCGCCCGTCGGCGGGATCCCAGAGAAGAATGGTGGTGTTCGGCCGTTTGGTGTCGGCGATGCCGTGATGATGGCGGCGGTAGCGGGGGCTTTCGCGGCCGACCGCCAGCCGCTTGGCGTCGGGAGAGAAGGCGAGCGATTGGACGGGCACCCCTTGCCCGTGCGGCTCCAGCTCCACCAGAGAGCGTTGCAGGGTCGCCGCCGCCACGTCCCACACGGAAACTCCTCCGGCACCGTCCCCGGCCGCCAGCAGCCGGCCGTCGGGGGAGAAGGCCAGCGCGGTGACCGAGCCGCCGGGAACGTGGCCGCTGGTTTCACTCCCTGCGGCGTAGAGCGGCGTGGTTCGGCCTGTGGCCAGGTCATAGAGGGCAACCGCGGGGAGCCCGGACTCGAAGCCGAGCGAAGCGGCAAGAATCTTGCCGTCGGGGGAAAAAGCCAGCGGGCCTTCCTGGTAGCGGAAAGAAACGCGGAGCGGCCCGATCCGCGCCAGGGCGCCGGGAGGAAGCGGGGTGTCCTCGGCGCCGCCTGCCTGGCCGGGCGGGGCCAGACCGGCGGGAAGCAGGCTGGCGCCACCCAGGAGCACAACCAGGGGCGCCCGGCGGAGGGCCGAAGCGGCTTGTCGCGAGAAGTCCCCCATTGCCGACATGGTATTCCCAACGGCTCAACTCTTCAAGAATCGGCCTGCGGCACGTTGCGTCCGGCCGCGTCGGTGCGAGTCCATCTGCGGAGTGCGGTTTGACCGAGGCGGAGCCGGGTGGTAGCATTGGGCGTCTGGCAACTTCCGAGAGAGCGCGAATGGGGTCGTGCTTTCTCCGAACCCAGAAGAATCGAAAGCCGATGGCGACACCGAAACGCATTCTTGCCTTCGTGATGGCGGGCGGCCAGGGGGAGCGGCTGCGGCCGCTGACCAACCACCGCGCCAAGCCGGCGGTGCCGTTCGGAGGGCGCTACCGCATCGTTGATTTTGTCCTGAGCAACCTGGTGAACTCGGACATCGCCGCCATCTACATCCTGACGCAGTACAAGGGCCAGTCGGTGCTGGAGCACGTGCAACGGGCGTGGCTGGGGCGGGTGACGGGGCGCGACAGCTTCATCCAGGTGGTGCCGGCGCAGATGCAGCGCGGGGAAGAGTGGTACCAGGGCACGGCGGACTCGGTGTATCAGAACCTGATCCTGCTGCGGCAGTTCCATCCCGACGTGGTGGCGGTGTTCGGGGCCGACCACATCTACAAGATGAACATCCGGCAGATGGTGAACTTCCACCTGGAGCGGGGGGCGAAGGCGACGGTGGCCTGCGTGCGCACGCCGCGGGCGGAGGCGTCGTCGTTCGGGGTGATGGAGGTGGACGACCAGTTCCGCATCCGCAAGTTCTGGGAGAAGCCCGCCGACCCGCCGGGGATGCCGGAGCATGCCGAGCTGGCGCTGGCGTCCATGGGCAACTACATCTTCGACCCCGAGACGCTGCTGGAAGCGCTGCGGGCGGACGCCGCCGACGCGGACTCGGCGCACGACTTCGGGCGCAACATCATCCCCTCGCTGGCCTGCAGCGGGAGCCTCTACGCCTACGACTTCACCCAGAACCGCATCCCGGGGAGTTTTGCCCGCGAGGAGCTGGCGTACTGGCGCGACGTGGGGTCGCTGGACACCTACTACGAGGCCAACCTCGACCTCAAGAACGTGCAGCCGCAGCTCAACCTCTTCAACTGGAAGTGGCCCATCCTGACCGCGCACTTCAACGATCCGCCGGCCAAGTTCGTGTTCGACGAAAGCGGGCGGCGCGGCGAGGCGTTGCAGTCGGTGGTTTCGCCGGGCTGCATCCTGGCGGGCGGCTACGCCAAGGACTCGGTGCTGGGCCGCAACGTTTTTCTCGACGCCGGCTGCGAAGTCCACGACTCGGTGCTGCTCGACAACGTCTACGTGGGCGCGGGCGCCAAGGTGCGCCACGCCATCATCGACAAGAACAACCGCATCGAAGCCGGGCAGCGGGTCGGCTACGACCTGGACGCCGACCGGCAGCGCTACCACGTCACCGACAGCGGCCTGGTGGCCATCCCCAAGGCCCCGGAGACGCCGGAGACGATGGAGCGCAACCTGTAGAAACGATGGCCGGTGGCCGGAAAAAACAAACTTCATCTCCTGCCACGGGGAACCCAGCGGCGGGAGCCGCTGGGCTGAACAGATGAGCAGGGCAGTTGCCTTAACCAGAAAGCCTTCGCCGTCCAGGCGTCACCGCCACTGGGTTCAGGCGCGGACGCCACGGGGCTGAACTTTAGGGCCAATTCGGCGGTCTGGCAATCAATGCTTCGAGCGGGCGCAGGGCGCGCTAGAATGGGGAAGTCTGTGTAGGGAGGATTGGTGCTGGAGGGAGTGAACGTTCGCGAAGCCCTGACCTGGCTGGCCCTGGCGGCGGGGGCGCTGCTGGCCATGTGGGGGGCGCTGTGGGGGGTGACGCGCGCCATCCGGCGCTACGCCGACCGGCTGGAGGAGGAAGACCGCGAGCACGTGGACGAAATCGAGCGCTGGGCGCAGCAGCTCATCCGCTTCGCGCGCCGCTCGATTGAGGCCATCACCGCGGTGCTGGCGCTGGCCTTCCTGCTGCGGCGGCTGGGCCTGCGGGAGGTGCAGCTCGACTGGGCCGAAGTGCTGCTGTGGCTGACCAGCCGCGGCTTGCGCATCCTGCTCATCATCATCGGCGCCTACGTGCTGGCGCGGCTGCTGAACCTCTTCGTCGGCCGCCTGCCGATGTTCATCGGGTTCCGCGCCGGCTCTCTGACCGAGCGCGTGGAGCAGGAGAAGCGGCTGACCACCATCGTGCGCTCGCTGCGCTGGGTCAGCGGCGGAGTAGTTACCAGCATCGCCCTGCTCATCATCCTGCGCGAGGTCGGGGTGGACATTACGCCCATCCTGACCGGCGCCGGCATCGCCGGGCTGGCGGTGGGGTTCGGAGCCCAGAACCTGGTGCGCGACATCATCAGCGGCTTCTTCCTCATCGCGGAAGACCAGGTGCGGGTGGGGGACGTGGCGGTCATCAACGGCAAGGGCGGATTGGTGGAGGGCATCCGGCTGCGCACCATCGTGCTGCGCGACTTCGACGGCACCGTGCACGTCATCCCCAACGGGGCCATCACCGAGCTCTCCAACCTCACCAAGGACTTCTCCTACTACGTCATCGACCTGGGGGTGGCCTACAAGGAGGACGTTGACCAGGTGATGGCCACGCTGCGCGAAGTGGGCGCCAGCTTGAGAGCCGACCCGGAGTTCCGCGACTGGATCCTGGAGCCGCTGGAGGTGGTGGGGGTGGACGCTTTCGCCGACTCCGCCGTGGTGGTCAAGATGCGCATCAAGACGGTGCCGCGGCAGCAGTGGGCGGTGGGCCGCGAGCTGCGCCGCCGCATCAAGAAGACCTTCGACGAGCGCGGCATCGAGATTCCCTACCCGCACCTCTCGGTCTACTTCGGCGAAGCCAGCAAGCCCTTCGCGGTGCAGGTGGACGACGAGGGGCGGCGCGACCCGACGGAAGCTGCGCCGGGGCGGCGAGCCTCGGACTGATTCTCCGACCGCCTCTCAAGCGACCAGTACCGGAGTTGGGGGCTAAAGCCCCGGAGAGAAAGGAGACGGGCTGAATGTCGCCGCTAAAGCGGCGACCCCAGTAGTTACGCGACGGGAGTCAAGCTTCTTGGTAAGGGGCGGCGACATGACGTCGCCGCTGAAGCGGCGACCCCATAAGGAACGAAACTGGCGCTTGAAAAAGGGAATGGGGTCGCCACTTTTAGTGGCGACATGGCGGGGGTGCGTTTCTTCTCTATCTTGGGGGCTTTAGCCCCTTACTGTATGAGTCGGCTAAAAAATCTCTCAACGGAGGAAGGGACACACTTGCTTTCAACAAACACAAGCTTGCACAGGAACTTGCTTCAACGAGTTCAATGGGCCGACCTGTTGGAGGAGATTCTGTTCGAGTATCGAGACGCCGGCGAATATCTGGCGCATAGCCACGTCATAATGCCGAACCACCTCCATCTGCTAGCCACGACGGCGCAGGCCAAGCGTCCGGCAAAGATCATGCAATTCGTCAAAGGGCGATTCTCATTTGAATTGAAGAAGCAGTACGGCGTCGGGAGATCGCCCTGGCAGGAAGGATTTGCCAGCCGGCGCATCTTGAGCTCGAATGAGTTTCGCGCGGCGGTCAGGTACATTGAGGAGAATCCGGTCAAGGCCGGGCTGTGCGATTCGCCGGAGAAGTATCGGTACAGCTCAGCCAGTGGAAGGCATCGCATGGATCCGATGCCCGAGTTCGGGGCTAAAGCCCCGGGGATTAAGGGGTCGGCCTAATGTCGCCGCTAAAGCGGCGACCCCAGTAGTAACGCGACGGGAGTCAAGCTTCTTGGTAGAGGGGCGGCGACCCCATAGAGGCTGACGAGGATACTGGCAGATTGGCCACGCTTCCCAGCGAAAGGCGCGGCTCCTAGAGTGTGCTCAGCGTCAGGCGCCAGGCATTGACCTCAGAGGATAAGCCCTCAAGTTAAGAGCCGCAGGTAGCCCTCGAAAACGCCCATACGGGCTCTCGGGCAACCTGCGCTACCCGTTCGAGTTGATTTCGCCACTAGAGCGGCGACTGCAGCAGGAACTTGACCCCGCCACCTGGGTTGAGCCGAGGCTCGGAGCCTTCGGGTGGTATAATCGGCAGGCGTCGCAGGGAGACCCTCCATCGGAGGGAAAGCGGGGCAGGGAATGCTGCGCTCACGCCTACTCTGGCAATTCGTCCTGGTTTCGGCGTTGGTGGCTGGGGTCGTCATCGCCCACAACCTGGTGTTGCTGTGGCAGGGTGAGCGCCCCCAAGCGGACCTGGACGTCATCCTCTGGCAGACCATCGCGCTGGGCCTGCTGACCGTCGTCGCCATCCTGCTGGTTTCGGTGGTCCACCTGCGGTTCATCCGGCGGAGCCTGGCCCGGCTGCTCAAAGGCATCCAGCGCGTGCGCACGGGCGAGTACCCCAAGCTGGTGGTGGAGGGCCAGGACGAGCTGGCGGAGCTGATCCGCGGCTTCAACCAGATGGTGGAGGAGCTGCGCAACCGCGACGACAAGCTGAAGAACTGGGCCGGGGAGCGGGAAATCGAGCTGGTGCGGCTGTCGCGCTCGCTGGAGGAAGAGCGGGAGCGGCTGGTGACGGTGCTGGAGTCGATCGGCGACGGCCTCATCGTGCTCGACAGCGAGGGCGAGGTGCTGATGGTGAACCGGCGCGTGAGCGAAATCTTCGGCGTGCCCCCCGACGCCCTGACCCGCACCAACCTGTCCCGGCTCATCGACCAGGTCCATCACCGCCTGGTGAACCCCGAGCAGATCGAAGAAAAAGTGCGGGAGCTGCTGGCGCAGCCCGACAAGATGGATGAGGTGCTGCTGGAGCTCGACCAGGCCGGCGGCCAGGCCATCCGGCTCTACTGCATGCCGGTGCGCGGGGCCGACGGCAAGGTGCTGGGGCGCATCGCCACCGCGCTCGACCTGGGGCGGGAGCGGGAGCTGGAGCGGCTGAAAGCGGAGTTCCTCTCGACGATTTCCCACGAGCTGCGCACGCCGCTGACGTCGGTGAAGGGCGCGCTGGGTCTGATCCGCGGGGGCGCCACCGGGCCGCTGACCTCCGACATGCGCGAGCTGCTCGACATCGCCACGAACAACGCCGAGCGGCTCATCCAGGTCATCAACGACATCCTGGACGTGTTCCAGCTCGAGCGCGGCCAGGCGTTGATTTCTCCCGTCATCATGTCGCTTTCGCAGAGCATCGCGCGGGCGACGCAGCACGTGGCCCACCAGGCGGAGTCGCGGCGGCTCCGGGTCGAGACGCATCTCTCCGAGACGCTGCCGGCGGTGAAGGGCGACCCGCGGCGGGTGGAGCAGATTCTCATCAACCTGCTCACCAACGCCATCAAGTTCTCCCCGCCCAACCAGCGCATCGTGGTGACCGCCGAGCAGCAGGACCGCTCCGTGGTGGTCTCGGTGCAGGATTTCGGCCGGGGGATGACGCGGGAGTTCCAAGACCGGCTGTTCCAGAAGTTCGAGCACGAGAAGGATTCGCTCACGCGCGAAAGCCAGGGCGCGGGGTTGGGGCTGGCCATCTGCCGCTACATCGTGGAGGCGCACGGCGGGCGCATCTGGTGCGAGAGCGAAGAGGGCCGGGGCAGCACCTTCCACTTCACCCTGCCGGCGGCGAACGGCGTGGGCGTGCCGCCGCTGCTGGCGGGCGAACGGGACGTGACGCGGCCGGGCCCGCGGCGCCTGATCCTGGTAATTGACGACGACGAAGACGTGGCCCGCGTCATCGCCTTCGTCTTCGAGTCCGAAGGCCACCGCGTGCTGCGCGCCCACAACGGCGCCGAGGCCATCGAGCTGGCCCGCAAGCACCACCCCGACATGATTACGCTGGACCTGATCATGCCCGACGTGGACGGCTACGCGGTGCTGCGGCGGCTGCGGGCCAGCGACGATACGGCGCGCATCCCCATCGTGTGCATTTCGGTGCGCCCCGACTCGGAAACCGCCATCGCCGAAGGCGCCACCTACTACCTCGAGAAGCCGGTGGACATCGAAAAACTCCGCGAGGTCGCCGCCCGCGCCATCACGGCGCCGCCGACGACCAAGGTTGCTCCGGATGACGCTTTCTAAAATCCTGCTGGTCGAGGACGACGTCGACATCCAGAAAGTCGTGCGCATGAGCCTGAAGCTGCGCGGCGTGAAGGAGATTCTGGTGGCGGAAGACGGGGAGGAATGCCTGGCGGTGGTCGGGGGGCTCAAGCCCGACGTCATCCTGCTCGACGTCATGATGCCCAAGCTGGACGGCTACGAAACCTGCCGGCGCCTCAAGGCCAACCCGGAGACGCGGGACATCCCGGTGATTTTTCTCACGGCCAAGGCGCAGCAGTTCGAAATCAAGCGCGGCCTGGAGGAAGGCGCCTGCGGCTACCTGCTCAAGCCCTTCGACCCCATGACGCTGCACGACCAGATCGTCCAACTGCTCAACCAGAGAAGCGGGGGCCCCAAGAAAGCATGACCACGGTGAAAGACGGACTGGAAAAGTACCTGCTTGATTCTCTTCCCTCCGGCGCGCTGGCGGTGGACCGCGAGAACCGCATCCTGTTCGTGAACCGGGCGCTGGCGCGCGTGGTGCGCCTGCGCGCCGAGGAGTGGGAGGGGCGGCCGCTGGAGGAGTTCCTGCGCGTGCTGGACGACCGCTTCGAGTGCCCGCCCACCCTGGCGCTGCGGCTGGAATGGGACCCGCGCGACCGCTCCACCCGCTCGCGCGAGATGGAGTTCCGGGAGAAGGACGGCGGGCGCGTCTACTGCGTGCGCGAGGACAGCCGGCCGCTGCGCGACGCTGAGGGCCGGGTCCTCGGCCGGCTGTTCGTCTACCACGACATGCGGCGCGAGCGCGAGATCGACCGGATGAAGTCGGAGTTCATCGCCGTGGCTTCGCACGAGCTGCGCACGCCCATGACCTCCATCAAGGGCTCGGTGGACTTGATCCTCAGCGGCTACGCCGGCGACATCAGCACCGACACGCAGGAGCTGCTGGAGATCGCGCAGAAGAACTGCGACCGCCTCATCCGGCTCATCAACGACATCCTCGACCTGGCCAAGATCGAGGCCGGGCAGATCAAGCTGAAGCTCGAGCCGCTCGACCTCACCGACGCCATCGAGCGCTCGCTGCTGGGCGTGCGCTCGCTGGCCGACCAGAACGAAATCCGCCTCACCCTCTACCGCCCGCCGGAGCTGCCGCTGGTCGAAGTCGACCGCGACCGCATCGAGCAGGTGGTCACCAACCTGCTCTCCAACGCCATCAAGTTCTCGCCGGCCAAGGGCGAGGTGCGGGTCGAGCTGGCGGTGGCCGACGGCTGCGTGCAGTGCTGCGTCGCCGACCAGGGCTGCGGCATCCCCGAAGACCAGCTCAGCAACGTCTTCGGAAAATTCCAGCAGGTGGCCAACTCCAAAGCGAAAGGCGGCACCGGACTGGGCCTGGCCATCGTCCAGGCGCTGGTCAACGAGCACCGGGGAAAGATTTGGGTGGAGAGCCGGCTGAACGTCGGCACCCGCTTCATCTTCCGCCTCCCCGCCTCTTCGTCCGGTCCAAGCTCGAGCTAGACTCGAACTCGACCCGAACCACACCGCTCCCCCGTCTCGCCTTCGCGCGCCGTCGCGGGCCACTCGCGCGAACCCCCGCGCTCCTCACATGGATTCGCGCCTGGTGTGCGCCCTTCGCACCGGCAAGCACCGGTCAGGCTCCACCCCCCGCGAGCCACCATCGCGCGGTCATTCCGCTTGTCCGGAGCGTAGCCGAAGGAAGCCTGGCCTCCCGCTCTCCGGCAAGTCAGGCGAGGGACCTGCCTTTCGCAGTTGTCCTTTTCAAAGAGCTTCGCCCTTCGCGCCTCTTGCTTGCGCAAAAGGGCTCCGCCCCGCCCCTTGGGCAGGGCCAGTCCAGCCTCTTGCTTCTAGCATCTCGCCTCCAGAATGTCTAAGGATTCTGCGGATTTTGCGGATCTTGCGGATCTTTATTTTCGCGTTACGGTTTTTGGCCCCCAAAAACCCTATCCCCACTTCCGTGAAATCCTCAAAATACGCAAAAACCGCACGTCACCAAAAATGCCGCTTTCACCCTGAGCGAGCGCAGCGAGCCGAAGGGCACAATCCGCAAAAATCGCAAGATCTGCATCAGTCAAAATCTGCGTTTTTTGTCCTGAGCGAAGTCGAAGGGCAGAATCCGCAAATTCCGCACCGCCCTCCGTGGCACAGGCACTCCTGCCTGTGCGCCCTTCTTTGTAGCGCCGGCTTCCAGCCGGCAATCCCGTGGCACAGGCACTCCTGCCTGTGCGCCCCTTTTTGTAGCGCCGGCATCTTGCCGGCCCCTTAACGAATCAACACGTGTCCAGGTAGGGCAGGGGTTTATCACCTTGCCACCGTCGCTCCAAGCTTCCTCCTCGGCAAAGCGGCGGCAGGAGGGGCGCGCCCAGGCGCCCCTCCTGCCCTCCGCGGGCGCGACTACAGCAGCGCATCAGCCACGAGCTGGCACAGGAGCGTGAAATTGCTATCCGCATTGGGATGCGGGCCCTTCACGTCGGTGATTTCGAAATCCAGGATCGTGAAGCTCCCGTCCTCCTCCTCCCGGATCAGCGTCGTGAACTGGATGACCCCGGCGTTGCGCATCAACGTTCGACTGTTCGGCGTGGAGAGCTTCTGCGGCAGCCCGAAGAAGGTTTCGACCACCGTGAACGTTCCCTCCTCGTTCACGATCGTGACCTCGCGCGTCACGTGGCGGGCGGTGATTAGCTGAACGGACTTGCCGTTGGCGGCCGTGAACGTCACCCGTACGGCGCCCGCTTGTTTGGTGAAACCAAAGCCGGGCAGTACCGGGCCCCAGGCGGCCCCCGCCAGGAACAGCTCGATGGTCACGTCGAAGCCGCAGAACTGCCCGGGGAAGGTGGTGCCCTGCCCGCCCCGCTGGCGTCCTTTTTGCGTTCAGCCCAGCGGCCCCTGCCGCTGGGGATAGCCGCCGCCCTGCTGGTGGCAGCGCTCCTCGCGTTCAACGTCGGCGGGCTGCGTCAGCGCCTGTTCGGGCCGGCGACCCCTAAGATCGATTCCATTGCCGTCCTGCCGCTCAAGAACCTTTCCGGCGACCCCGAGCAGGACTATTTCGTCGAAGGGATGCACGAGGCATTGATTACGGAGCTGTCGAAGATTGGCGCCTTGAAGGTCATCTCCCGCACCTCAGCCATGCGCTACAAAGACACCGATAAGTCGCTGCCGGAAATTGCACGGGAACTCAACGTTAGTGGCCTGATCGAAGGCTCGGTGCTGCGCGAGGGCGACCAGGTGCGCATCAGCGTCCAGCTCATCCACGGGCCCACCGACGAGCACTTGTGGGCGGAGAGCTACCAGCGCGAACTGCGCAGCGTCCTGGCCTTGCAGGGCGAAGTCGCCCGCGCCATCGCCCGCGAAATCCACATCGCCGTCACCCCCGCGGAAGCCGCCCGCCTGGCTGCTGCCCGCCCAGTGAACCCCGAGGCTCACGAGCTCTACCTGCGTGGCCTCTACCAGTGGCACAAGAGGACCGAGGAGGGGTTGAGAAGGAGCATCGAGTTCTTCCAACAGGCCATTGAGACAGAGCCGAGTTTCTCCTTGGCGTGGTCCGGTTTGGCCTTCGCCTACGGTGTATTGGGAGACAATGGCATCGTCCCGCCCGAGCAGGCCTACCCCCCGGGCACGGGCCGCCGCTCTCAAGGCGCTGGAATTGGATGAGACCTCTGCCGAGGCGCACACTGCCTTGGCTTTGGTTCAGTTCAGCCACGACTGGGACTGGTCCGGGGCTGAACGGTCGGTCACACGGGCCCTCGAGCTTAACCCGGGCTATGCCGACGCCCGCTATCTTTTTGCCCACTTGCTCGGCCATATCGGGCAGCTTGAGCGAGGCATTCTCGAAATCCGAAAGGCCCGGGAGCTCGACCCTCTCCACCCGCGATTGAACGCCAACGTGGGCCGCATGCTCTACTGGGCCCGCCGCTATGACGAGGCCATGGAAGACTTGCAAGCAGTGGTCGCCGCCGACCCCGGCAACATGGCTGCCCACATTAATCTCGCAGAAGTCTACGCGAAGACAGGCCGGTACGACGAAGCCCTAGCCGAGTGCGCGACGATTCATCGCCTCGCACCGGGGGGTCACGCTGACGTATTTTGCCCTCTGTACGTGGATGCGGCAACAGGTCGGAAACGGGAGGCACGGACGAGGCTGGCTGAGCTTCGCCAAGATCCCAAGATATTGCTCTACCGAGTCAGTCTCGTCTACGCAATGCTGGGTGACAAAGAGGACGCGCTCGCTGTGCTCGAAAGAGCGTACAACGAACGGGCTTCCGGCCTCCAGACCGTCAACATAGAACCTCCGTTCGATCTGCTGCGGGACGACCCGCGCTTCCAGGCCTTGCTCCGCCGCATGAACTTCCCCGAAAATTGATCAAGTTTGCGTCATACGGCAACGCGTTGCCACGATCCGCGTCAGGGCACGGCTTCTCGGAGCGAAGCGGAGACCCTGAACCCGCCGAAGGGAGCCGTGCCGAAAATCCCGCAAAAAATAGGGGCTTTAGCCCCTGAGGCCCTCCTTGTCCTCTTGCATTCTCTCTGCGCTCCCTGCGGTAATCCCTCGCTTTTCTCCGATGTTTCCTTTGCTTCCTGATCCGTGTTCATCCGTGTTAATCCGTGGTTCCATAACCTTTAGCGGCCGAGGCGGAGCAGCTTCAGCAGCTCCTGGAACCGCTCGTTGCGGATGCGCGCCCCGCACATCAGGCTGCGCCCGTAGGTGACGTCCATCAGCGCCATCTGCAGGTGCACCTCGCGCCCCGGCGGCTGGTAACGGCTCAGCAGCGCCCGCACCTGCTCCGGCTCGTCCATCCCCTGAAACGCCAGCAGGAACAGGAAGTAATCAATCTTGAAGGTGTGGCTCGCCGCCTTGACTCCCTGGCTCACCGTGTCGCAGTACTTCCGCGCCGCTTCCACGTCGACCAGGGCGACGGTGCGGGACGCCACGGTGAAGTGGTCCATGAAAAACCCGTGCTCCAGCGCCCAGTCGAACCCGTCCAGCTTCTTCTCCTTCCACTGGAAGGTCTTCTTGTTCTCCAGCAGCACCTTGCGCAGCCGGTCGGCGAACTCACGGATGACGCTGGTGCTCACCTCCGACGCCGGGCGCGCCTTCTCCCGCCGCGGCGCCGGGGCGATGTTCGCCAGGTCTTCGGCGGTCACCGGCGCCGGCGCCGGCGCCGCCGGCAGCGTCTCGCCCGCCTGCATCATGCGCCAGGCGATGTCGTACTCCCGCCGCTGTTCTTCGTTGGAGAGCGTCGCGTAGGCTTCGTTCAGGTCGCTCATCAGCGCCGTCGCTTCCGCCTGCAGGTCCTCGCCCATATGGCTGACCAGGTCGGGGTGGGCTTCGCGCGCCTTCTGGCGGTAGGCGCGCTTGAGGGTATCCAGGTCGGCGTCGGGGCCGAGGCCGAGAATGGCGTAGTAATCCTTCAACTCACAAGCCGTACGTCCGCCGCAGCAGACGCATCACCCGCGCGTTCAGGTCAGGGATGGTGAACGGTTTGGTCACGTAGTCGTCCGTGCCCACCATGTACGCTTTGGTCCGGTTGGCTTCGTCGGCGCTCGCCGTCAGCAGCATGATGGGGATGAAAGCCGTCTGCACGCCTTCGCGCAGCTTCTGGCACAGCGTGATGCCGTCCATGTGCGGCATCATCACGTCGGAGATCACCAGGTCGGGCAGGTGCTTCTCCGCCACCGTCAGGGCTTCCTCCCCGTCCGACGCCGTCAGCACGTCCGTCTCCATCGGCAACTGCTGCAGCGATTTCTGTAGCACCTTCTTGATCCCTTCGTCGTCGTCCACCACCAGGATGCGCGGCTTCTTCGACGCCGCCCGCCCCGGTGGCGCTTTCCACCCGTCCTCCTCCCCCGACGCCGCCGGCAACGCCCCCGCCGGCGCTCGCCGCCGCGGTTCCAGCGACGCCCCCGGCGGCAGCGCCCGCAACGCCCCCTCCGCCGTCGGCGCCCGCTCCACCCGCGTGTTGCAGTACGGGCAGATCTTCCACTCCAGCTTCAGCTCCTGCCCGCACGACTCGCACAGGTACTTCAGCGCATGCAGGCAGTAGGGGCAGGTCGAAAAATCCAGGTTGATGAAGGAATTGCACTTCGGGCACCGCGTGATCTCTTCCTCCTGCAGTTGGATGACCCGCAGCACCTCCTCCAGCGTCGTAATCCCCTGCCGCACCTTCTCCATCGCGTCTTCCAGCAGGAACCGCGTCCCCGCCAGCCCCGCCGCCTTCCGCATTTCTCCTTCCGGCGCCTTGCGGTTGATGAGCTCCTTGATGGTCGGCGTCATCCGCAGCAGCTCGTAGAGCCCGATCCGGCCTGCGTACCCCGTGTTCCCGCACGACGGGCAGCCCTTGCCCCGGTAGAAGTTGATGTTGGGCTCGTCGATGTGCAGCCGCTCCAGCAGCCCGCTCGACGGCGTGTAGATCTCCTTGCACCGCTGGCACACCCGCCGCGCCAGCCGCTGCGCCATGATCAGGCTGACCGATGAGGAGACCAGGAACGGGTCCACTCCCAGGTCCAGCAGCCGCGCGATGGTCGCCAGCGAGCTGTTGGTGTGCAGCGTGCTCAGCACCAGGTGCCCCGTCATCGCTGCGTGGAAGGCGATCTCCGCCGTCTCCAGGTCCCGGATCTCCCCCACCAGGATTACGTCCGGGTCCTGCCGCAGGATCGACCGCAGGCAGGCCGCGAACGTCAGCCCCGCCTTCACGTTCACCTGCACCTGGTTGATCCCAGGGATCTGGTACTCGATCGGGTCCTCCACCGTGATGATGTTCACTTCCGGCGACTTCCGCTTCTGCAGCATCGAGTAGAGCGTCGTGCTCTTCCCCGACCCCGTCGGCCCCGTCGTCAAAATCAGCCCCTGCGGCTGCCCCAGCGCCGCGTCCACGATGCTCACCTGCGACTCCGTGAAACCCATCTGCGGCAGGTCGGGGATCTTCGACGACCCCAGCACCCGCATCACCACCTTCTCCCCGAAGTGCGTCGGCAGCGTCGACACCCGCAGGTCCTGCGACTTCCCCTGCTGCATGATCTTGATGCGCCCGTCCTGCGGCAGCCGCCTCTCCGCGATGTCCAGCTTGGACAGGATCTTCACCCGCGACACCAGCGGCGTGTGCAGCCACTTCGGGATCTGCATGTAGTCCCGCAGCACTCCGTCGATCCGGAACCGCACCCGGATGGCGTTCAGCTCCGGCTCCACGTGGATGTCGCTCGCCCCCGCCCGGATGGCGTCCTGGATGATCAGGTTGCACATCTTCACCACCGGCGCCTGCTCCGCCGCGCTCCGCGACGCCATCGCGTCCAGGTCCACTTCCTCGCTCTCCGCCTCCACGATGTTGAACTCGCTCGACTCGTTCACGTTGGCCAGGAAGTCCTGCAACTGCCCTTCCGGCTCGTAATGCGTCGCAATCCCGTCCAGGATCTCTGTCCGGCTCGCCACCACCGGACGGATGGAGAGGCCCGAGGAAAACTCGATCTCCTGGATGGCTTCAAAGTCCGCCGGATTGGCCATCGCCAGCACCAGCCCCTTCCCCTCCACCTTCACCGGCAGGCACACGTGTTTGCGCGCCATGTCCTGGCTCACGATTTTCAGCGCCTCGGGCTCCACTGTCACGCTCGCCAGCCTCACCCGCGGCAGCTTCAGCCACTGCGCCAGCGTGTCGGCCAGGTTCTCTTCCGACACCCGCTTCTCTTCCAGCAGCACGTCCAGCAGCGACACCCGCCGCCGGCGCGCCAGCTCCTGCGTCTGCACCAGCTCCTTTTCCGTCAGCAAGCCCGCCTGCAGCAGCAGGGGACCCATCTTCTTACTGGCCATTATCGCTTATCCCTTGATTGCCACCGGACACTCGTCCGCCTTCGGCCCCCGGTCCACCGCCCTGCGGCGCACGGACCCCCTCCGGCCTCCTGCCGCCGCCCCCTTCGTGTGCGCGCCCCCCACCAGCGTCAGCGCAGCGTGGATACCCGGGTACGACGGTGGCAGCAGCCTGCCATTCTATCTGCCCCCGCGCCTTTTTTTCAATAGCCCGTCCACCTCAGTCGCCGCTTGCCGCTTGACTCCAATCCGAGCCTGCCCTACCATCCCTCCGGGGTCGCGGGTTGCCCATGCGTCTCGTCGAGTGCGCTTTTCCAAAGGACGGAGTGTAATGGTCGAAGACTCTTTTGCCGAGCACGAACAACTGATGCAGCAGCGCAACCGCGACTGGCAGCTTCGCCTCATGGTCGGGCTCGCCGTCGGCCTCGTCGGCCTGGGACTGGCCCTCTACGCCGCCCTCGCCCTCTGGCGCAGCGACGCTCTCGACTTGCCCCGCGCCCTCGCCGGCCCCCTCCTCTACGGCGTCATCGCCGCCGTCGTCCTCGCCGACCTCTACCTCGCCCAGAAGGAAGCCGTCATCCAGGGGCTCGAGCAGGAGGCCGTGAAGCAGAAGATTGAGGCCGAGCTCAACCGCGAGCTCGCCCTCCTCGACCCCGTCACCGAGGTCTACAACCGCCGCTACCTCCGCGTTCTGCTCAAGAAGGAGCTCAGCCGCGTCCAGCGCTACCAGACCGCCCTCTCCATGATGATGGTCGACATCACCGGCTTCCGCCGCGTCAACGAGAGCCTGGGCCACACCGGCGGCGACGTCGTCCTCCGCCAGATCGCCTACATCCTCCGCAACCAGACCCGCAACTCCGACATCATCGTGCGCTTCGGCGGCGACGAGTTCCTCATCGTCCTGCCCGATACCGAGGACGAGGGCGCCTACATCCTCGTCGACCGCCTCAAGCAGGGCCTCGCCGACTGGAGCTCCCGCAGCGGTATGACCGAGTTCGAGCTCCGCTTCGCCATCGGCGTCGCCCGCTACGCCCCCGAACGCCGCCTGGACGAGATCCTCGAGCTCGCCGAGCACCGCATGGTCCGCGACCGCCAGAAGGAGGACGCGGGAGAAAGAGCCAAGCCCCCCGCTCCCGCTCGCGCGGAAGGCAGCCCCTCCTGACGGGCCGCTGGTCCCCGCGACGGAGCCGGCTCCGCGCTCTCCCGCGCGACTCGCGCCGCTCAGGACGGTAGAGAGAACGCAATGTCCACCATTCGCATTCGCTGCCACAACTGCGGCGCCCGCGCCGAAGTCATTCTGGCGCCCACCGAAATCGAGCGCTTGCGCGAAGCCGGCACCCTGACTCGCTTCTGCCGCGAATGCCGCGGCCAGACCCGCTGGGAAGCCGTGGAAGGCCCCCCGCCCGCCCACCTGGCCGGTGTCGAGCCCGAAGAGTCCATCCGCGGCTCCATCCTCCTCATCGACGATGACGAGAGCATCCTCAAAGTCGTCGAGAAAGCCCTCAGCGCCGAGCACTTCGACGTCGAGGTCGCCAGCTCCGGCCGCGAGGCCGTCCAGCTCCTCGCCCGCGGCGACTACTCCCTCATCCTCTCCGACATCCGCATGCCCGCCTTTGACGGCGAGCAGCTCTTCGCCTTCCTCGACGAGAACATGCCCGAGGCCAGAGACAAAGTCATCTTCCTCACCGGCGACACCGGCAACCCCAAGACCCTCGAGTTTCTCAACCAGGTCAAACGTCCCTACCTCTCCAAGCCCCTCGACCTCCCCACCCTCCTCAAGATGGTGCGCGAGGCCCTCTCCTCCGACTAGTGCCGCTCCAACGGGTTTCGCTTCACGCCGAGGTTGTCACCAGGGTGCAACCGAACATATTATTCAGGCGCCGGGCTCCGCATCCCAGCGTGACACCGGGTAAGCCCGGCTGAAACCGTGAGCGACGACCAGGAAAACCAGTTCCCGTCCGACGACGCGGAGGCGATTCCTCCCCTTCCGCCCGAGGAGGAAGGCCCGCCCGGGCCGGGCTTCTGGACGCGCCTGCGCGTGGCCTGGATGGCTTTCCGCGGCGCGCTCAGCGGCCTGCCCGTCAGCCTCGACGGCAAGGTTCCCATTGAGCACGACCTCGCCCGGCAGGACTTGGAGAAGAAGCTCGCCGCCGCCCAGGCCGCCACCGACGACCTTCGCGCCAAAGTCGCCGGCCAGGACGCGGAGCTCAAGGAGCGCGCCGCCGCCCTCAAAGAAATCCGCCGCGAGCTCAAGCGCGCCCAGGCCGCCGCCGACGAAACCGAGAAGAAGCTCCGCCGTCAGTTGGAGAAGGCCGACGAGAAGGAACGCACCCTCGACGAACGCCTGGCTCGCGTGGAAGCCAAGGTGGAGGACCAGCGCACCGAGCTCAGCCAGCGCAAAGCCACCATCCAGTCGCTCGAAGGCGAGCTCCGCGAATCCCGCCAGCAGGCCGCCCGCCAGGAGGAGACCCTCCGGCGCGAAGCCGAAGCCCTCGGCGCCCAGCTCGCCGACCGCGACTCCCGTCTCGCCCGCCTCGAGGAAGACTCCGTTCGCCTCCGCGACTCCCTCAAGCAGCTCCAGGCCGAGCGCGCCGAAGCCGCCCGCCTCCGCGACGTAGCCGAGCGGCAGCTCGAGCCTCTCCGCGCCGAGGCCGCCCAACGCCAGGCGGAGCTCGAGAAGCTCCGCGGCGAGCTCGCATTCCTCCAGACCGAGCGCGCCCAGGAACAAGCCGAAGCCCGGCTGCGCTGGGAGCAGGCCGAGCGCCGCGAAGCCGAAGCCGCGGAGAAGCTCGCCGAAGCCGAACGTCAACAACAGGAGTTACGCGCCGAGATGGAGGCCGCGCAGGCGGCGCTCCGCGAGGCCCAGGCCCTCCCCCCACCGCCCGCCAAAGAACCGGCCGCCGCGCGCGAAGAAACCGCCGGCCACCGCGAGCAGCTCGGCCGGCTCGAAGCCCGCCTCAAGGAGCTCGAGCAGGTCCAGCTCAAGCTCACCTCCCTCGAGCGCGAGCTCCAGCGCAAGTCCCAGCAGGTGGAAACCCTGCTCGGCGAGCACGGCCGCCAGCGTATCCGCGCCGACCGCATCGAGAAGCTCCTCAACGAGTTCTACAACGAGGCCGTCAGCCCCATCACCGTCGCCAAAGCCACCCTCGAGCTCATGGCCAAGCCCGCCCGCAAGAGCGACCAGGACAACCTGCACGAAGTCCAGCTCACCATCGAGCAGCTCAACCAGCTTCTCGCCAAGCTCCGCGCCGAGCTCGCCGGCATCAGCGAAACCTGACCCTGCCCACGCCCGCAGCCTTCCCTCATGGAGGAAGGCGGGTCAACCCTTCAGGGTTGACCAACACGTCCGCGCAGATTTGGAAGGGCTTTAGCCGGGGGCGGAAAAAGTCAGGTGGCACAGCCACTCCTGGCTGTGCGCTGGGGTAAGGGCCATCAACTCAGCACAGGCAAGAGATGCGTTCAGCTCCCTGCCAGCAACGCCACCGGCAAGTGCGCAAACAGCTCACACGCGCGCAAACATCCCTTCGCCGTCAGCCTCTCGCCCGTAAGCACGTTCTCCCACCGCTCCGGCGCTCCCCGCGGCAGGCGCAGCGCCGTGCCCCCCCACACCTTCCCCAGCAGCGCTTCTCCGCCGCCGCTCAGCCGGCTCACCAGCCGCGGCGCCGCCGCCACCACCCACTGCCGCCGATCGGAGCGCAGCGGAGACCCTGTCGAAGACCCTGAGCAAAGGCGACGGGAGCTTGCCCAAGGGTGCCGCCGCGCGAAGGCGCAGACCTGCCGCTTCCAGCGGCCCTCCGCCCGCAGCGGCACGTAGTCGCCCTGCAAGAAAAGTTGTGCGTGCTCGCGACGCAACCTCAGCGCCCTCCAGGTCACATACAGCTTCACTCGTCCGTCCCGCCACCGTTCCCACAAGCGCTGCGCCAGCCTCGGCGAGACTTTCTCCCGGCCCAGTTCCTTCAGCAGCCGCTCCCGCCGCGGGTAATCCACCGGACGCCGGTTGTCCGGATCAACCAGGCTGAAGTCCCACAGCTCCGTCCCCTGGTAGAAGTCCGGAACCCCCGGCGCCGCCGCCTTC
>Ga0209399_10000049_pt1 | contig 66863 bp, 52 predicted proteins | sample OV2TP3_FD_184130 | JGI IMG/M metagenome (GOLD analysis project Ga0209399, IMG submission 184130) | Hot spring microbial communities from Beatty, Nevada to study Microbial Dark Matter (Phase II) - OV2 TP3 (SPAdes) (version 3) | ecosystem: Environmental > Aquatic > Thermal springs > Hot (42-90C) ... | reverse complement strand
CTGGTCCTGTTTCATCGCGCTGATCGCCACGGCCTTCGGGTTCATCATCCGCAGCCTGATCATCGACGACTGGGCGCGGGACTTCGGCCTGACGGAGACCCAGAAGGGAGAAATCCTGGGTGTCGGGCTCTGGCCGTTCGCCGTCAGCATCGTCCTCTTCAGCCTGATCATCGATCGGATCGGCTACGGGCGCGCGATGGTCTTTGCCTTCGCCTGTCACGTCGCCTCGGCCTTTCTGACGATCTTTGCCCGGAACTATGCGATGCTCTACGCCGGGACGTTCATCGTCGCGCTCGGCAACGGCACCGTCGAGGCGGTCATCAACCCGGTCGTGGCCACGATGTTCAGCCGGGCGAAGACCCAATGGCTCAACATCCTCCACGCCGGCTGGCCCGGCGGGCTCGTGCTCGGCGGCGTCATTACGCTCTCGATGGGCGATGCCCCGTGGAAATTCAAGGTCGCCCTGATCCTGATCCCGACGATCGTTTACGGCCTCATGATGTTCGGCCGGCGCTTCCCGGTCCATGAGCGCGTGGCGGCGGGCGTCTCTTACCGGGCGATGCTTCAGGAACTGGGGATCGTCGGCGCGCTCATCATCGTCGCGCTCATGGTGCGCGAAGTGGGCCGGTTCTTCGCCTGGGGGGACGTGACGCAGATCATTATCATCGTCGCGGCGGTCGCGGCTTACGGCCTTTACGTCCGCTCGCTCGGCCGCCCCATGTTCATCTTCCTTCTGCTCGTCATGCTCCCGCTGGCGACGACCGAGCTGGGGACCGACACCTGGATCACGGACCTGCTCGCCCCGATCATGCGGCGGTCGGGCTGGGTGCTCGTTTATACCTCCTTCATCATGATGGTGCTGCGGTTCTGCGCCGGCCCGATCGTCCATCGGATTTCGCCCCTGGGGCTGCTGGCCTTAAGCGCCGCGATCGCCGCCGTCGGGCTCTTCTCGCTCTCTCTGGCCAGTGGGCTCGGCATTTTCCTCGCCGCGACGCTCTATGGTCTGGGGAAGACCTTCTTCTGGCCGACTACGCTCGGCGTCGTGGCCGAACGGTTCCCCCGCGGCGGGGCGCTGACGCTCAACACGATCGCCGGCGTCGGCATGCTGGGCGTCGGCATCCTGGGTTCGGTCTTCATCGGGCAGAATCAGGATACGCGGATCGATCGGATGCTCGCCGAGCGCAACCCGCAGCTCCATGGGCAGGTTCAGGGCGAAGCCCGGCGCAGCGTCTTCGGGGAGTATCGCGCGCTGGAGCCGGAGAAAGTTTCGGCCTTGGGGGCCGCTCAGAAAGAGGAGATCCAGACGATCACCGCCGAGGCCAAGAAACGCGCGCTCTCCACCGTGGCCGTGCTCCCCGTGATCATGTTCATCTGTTACGTGATTCTGATTCTCTATTTCCGCGGCCGGGGCGGCTACCGGGCCCTCGACATTCGGGAAGCTGAAGCCGCCGGCTCCGGCCCGGCCCGCGCCGGCTGAAGCCTTCTGCGGCGGTCTGCCCTCGAGTCGATCGTTGCCGTCTGGACGCCGCGATTTCATCGGCCGGTTGAGCCTCCGATCAGCGTGAGAGACCTCGATCGTCTGAATTTCCCCATCGTTCAGGTCTCCCTCGATCTCACGTCGATCGACGAAGCCCTCGCCACGGCCGAAATCGCCGTCGCGGCCGGCGTCGATTGGCTTGAGGCCGGGACGCCGCTCCTCCTGGCCGAGGGGCTCCGGGCCGTCGAACGCCTGCGCGCGCGGTTCCCGGATCATCCCATCGTGGCCGATCTCAAGACGATGGACGGCGGCTACCTGGAAGCCGAGATGATGGCCAAGGCCGGAGCCGATATCGTCGTCGTCATGGGGCGGGCGCACGAGGCGACGATCCGGCGGGTCGTCGACGCCGCCGGCGACTACGGCCTCAAGGTCATGGGCGACGATCTCGCCGCCGACGATTACGTCGCCTGCGCCCGATGGATGGAAGCCCTCGGGGTCGATTTCATCATCCATCACACCGGCTACGACGAGCGCGGGATGCTGCCCGACCGCAACCCGATGAAGGACCTCGAGGCCGTCGTCAAGGCCGTCTCGATCCCCGTTCAGGCCGTCGGCGGGCTTTCGATCCGCCAGGCCATCGAATGCCCGGCCCACGGCGCGCCGCTGGTCGTCCTGGGGGCCCCGCTCGTCATCGATGCGCACGAGTTCAAAACGGCCGATAATGATCTCCTGAGCGTCTTGACCGAGATCACGCGCGAAATCCGCAAGACGCCCTATCGCCGCCCGAGCTAGAGAGTCCGCCGATCCATGAGCCCCGCCGAGCAGACCGCCGTCGTCCAGTACGCGTTGGCCCCGGGGGGGGTCGAGCTCCGCCCGATGCCGATACCGGAGATCGGCCCTGAGGACGTGCTGCTGCGGGTCGGGGCCGTTTCCGTCTGCGGATCCGACGTTCATCAGTACCATAACACGCACTCCTGGCCCGTGAACGTCCCGGTGATTCTGGGTCATGAGTTCTCCGGAACGATCACGGCCGTCGGGCGCGAGGTTCGGGGGTTCGCCGAGGGCGACCGCGTCGTGAGCGAGACGGCCGCCGAAATTTGCGGCCGGTGCCTCATGTGCCGCTCCGGGCGCTATAACCTCTGCCCCCAACGCCGCGGGTTCGGTTATGGCCTCCACGGCGCGATGACGTCCTACGTGCGCGTCCCCGCGCGCTGCCTGCATCGCCTCCCGGATTCGCTCCCCTTCGAGTTCGCCTGTCTCGCCGAGCCTTGCAGCGTCGCCTACAGCGCCATGTGCGCCAACGCCGTCATCCGGCCCGGGGATTGCGTCGTCGTGATCGGCCCCGGACCGATCGGGCTCTTGTGCGCCCGGATGGGGGCGCTGAGCGGGGCTTACCCGCTGATTGTCGCCGGCCTGGCCGCCGACGCCGATCGCTTGAAGGCCGCGCTCGAACTGGGCGCCACGCGCGCCGTGAACGTTCAGGCCGAAGATCTGGAGGCGATCGTTCGAGAGGCCGCGCCGCTGGGGGCTGACGTTGTTTGCGAGGCCTCCGGCGCAAGCCGCCCGCTGGAATCGGCGCTCAACCTGGCCCGCCCGGACGGCCAGGTCGTCAAGGTCGGCTGGTCGCCGGATTCCGTTCCGATCGACATGAACCCCCTCGTGCAGAGGAACCTGCGCCTTCAAGGGTCGTTCAGCCACACTTATCCGATGTGGGAGAAGGTGATTCACCTGCTAGCCGAGGGATTGCTGCTGCCCGAACGGATCGTCGGCCTGAAGACGAACCTCGAGGGCTGGAAAGACGCCTTCGAGGCGATGCATCGCGGCCGGGTGGTGAAATCCGTGCTCATCCCGGGCGATTGACGGCGTTCCCGCCTTCCCCTTGTGGTTATGTGTCCGCTCCAGAATAAGATCGCCGTCGTCACCGGCTCAACTTCCGGCATCGGCAAGGGGGTCGCGGTGCGATTGGCTGCCCTCGGCGCGCGCGTTGTCGTCGCGGGGCGAGACGCCGGGCGGGGCCACGCCGTCGTGGAGGAGATCCGCGGCGCGGGGGGGGAGGCGCTCTTCTGCGGCGCTGACCTGGTCGAACCGGCTCAGTGTCGCGCGCTCATCGATTTCGCCGCTCAACGTCTGGGGGGGGTCGATATTCTGGTCAACAACGCCGCCAATACTTCGCGCGGAACGATCGAATCCACGCCCATGGAAATGTGGGACGTGGTTATGGCCGTCAATCTCCGCGCCCCGTTTATCTGTCTCCAGACGTGCATCCCCCTAATGAGGGCTCGCGGCGGGGGCTCGGTCGTCAATATCGGTTCGGTCAACGCTTACATCGGCGAGCCGAAACTCGCCGCCTACTCCGTCTCCAAGGGGGGGCTCATGACGCTGACGAAGAATGCGGCCAGTTACCTCAATCGCTATCGCATTCGCGTGAATCAGATCAACGTCGGTTGGACGCTGACCGAGGGGGAAATCCGCGTCAAACGCGAGGAAGGGAAGGACGAGGGTTGGATCCAGGAGGCGCTCAAGACGCGCCCCTTCGGGCGCCTCCTGACGCCGGAGGACGTCGCGCAAGCGGTGGCTTACTTCGCCTCCGACGCGAGCGCCTGCGTCACCGGCGCCGTCCTTGACCTGGAACAATACCCCGTCGGGGCTCCCCCCAATTGGTAAGTCCCGGAAAACGTGGCTTAAGACCGACCGCAAAGCCGCTAGGACCCGATGGGCCGCAACGATGACTTACCCGAAGTTCCGAACCCCACATTTCGACATCGTGAAATGATCTATTTGCGTCTTGGTGTCTCCGTGGTTATCTCTTTGAAGACGACAAAAAGTGGAAGACCCCATCGAACAAACGGCCGGGCGAGCTTCGCCGTCGGATGAGAATTCCTCGCATCAGCGTCTTTCCGAAGTGTTACTTCGACGATCTTTGCGCCGGACGGATGGATTATCTGGACTGGCTTCGGTCCGCGGCGACGCTCGGCGGCGAGGGGGTCGAGCACTACGACGGGTTCTTCCGGAGCCTCGACGACGACGGCGTCCTGCCCGTGCTCGGCGTGATGCGCGAGACGGGGCAGGCGTCGTCAATGCTTTGTTTCTCCCCCGACTTCACCCACCCGGACCCCGACGAACGCCGCCGGCAGGTCCAGCGCCAGTGTCGCGCAATCGACCTCTGCGTCCGACTCGGGACGAGCTTCTGCCGCACGCTGAGCGGCCAGGCTTACCCCGGCTTGGGACGCCGGGAGGGTATCGAGCGGTCCGTGGACGGCATCCTCCGCTCGCTGGAATACGCCGAGCGGCAGGGGGTCACGCTCTGCATGGAGAACCATTATAAGGACGGGGCCTGGCGTTATGCGGAGTTCGCCCAGCCGGAGGATATCTTTCTCGAAATCATCGGCCGGATCGATTCGCCGATGTTCGGCGTTCAGTATGATCCTTCCAATGCCGTCGTCGGCGGCTACGATCCGGTCGCCTTTCTGGAGAAGGTGAAGCATCGGGTCGTCACCATGCACGCCTCGGATCGGTATCTCGCCCCGGGGGCCACGCTGGAGGACTTGCGCCGGACCGAAGGGACGACCGGTTATTCGGAGAAGCTCCTGCACGGCGTCACGGGCCGGGGCCTCAACGATTATGACGCGATCTTTCGCATTCTGGCCGAGGTTGGCTTTGCCGGCTGGATTTCAGTCGAGGACGGGATGAACGGCCTGGACGAGATTCGTCAGTCCGTCGAGTTTCTGAAAGCCCAACGCCGGCGCTACTTTGGCGCCGATTGAGCCGCCGGTCCCGTCTCAGCTCGAAGCGTGAGAGGAGGCGGCGGCGGTTTCGACGAACGGAACGGCCGCCCCGTCGTGGATGATCTTGCCGTCGCGGATGTGAATCTGGCGGGGGCAATAGCGCGCCACGTCGGGCTCATGCGTCACGATGATGATCGTGACGCCCCCCTCGTTCAGTTCCTGAAACAATTGCATGATCTCCGTTCCGGTCGCCGTGTCCAGGTTCCCCGTCGGCTCGTCGGCCAGCACGATCGAGGGCTGCGTGACGAGCGCCCGGGCGATGGCGACGCGCTGGCGCTGACCGCCCGAGAGCTGACTGGGCAGGTGATGCAGGCGATTGGCGAGCCCGACCACGTCGAGCGCCTCGGTGGCCTTCCTTCGGGCGAGGGCGCCGGATTCCCCGCGGTAAAAGAGCGGCACCTCGACGTTCTCCAGCGCCGTCGTTCTCGACAGCAGGTTGAACGTCTGAAAGACGAAGCCGATCTTCCGGTTGCGGACCTCGGCCAGCTCGTTGTCGGTGAGCCGGCTCACGTCTCGCCCGTCAAGGAAATAGCGGCCGCTCGTCGGCGTGTCGAGGCAACCCAGGACGTTCATCAGCGTGGATTTCCCGCTGCCGGAGTGACCCAGGATCGCCACCAGCTCGCCACCACCAATCCGCAGGGTCACGCCGTCGAGCGCGTGGACGATCTCTTCCCCCATCACGTACTGCTTGCGAATGTCGTCGCAATGAATGATTTCACGATCCGTCGTATTCATTCCCATCCGCCTTCACCTTCAAATGCATTATTGGATCACAAAGTCGCCGGTTCACAAAGTAAATTTCAAATACCGGTTTCCCTCGTCGCGTTGACGATGGAATCAATTTCGGCTCCTTCATCGGAACGTCCCGGCGTTCTCGCGTCTTTGGGGCGAGCCCTCTTCCTGAGCGCCGCCGCCCCCGTCCCTCAGGATGAGCGGATCAGCGTCCGGCGATCGCCGCCGGCCGCCCGGCCGGTGAGCGCCCGCCGGAAGGCCGCGTCGTCGTGGGCCGTCCCCAGGGCCTCTTCCTCGGTCACCGTCCCCGAGCGCACCATATCGACCAGGTTGCCGTCGAAGGATTGCATGCCGTCCTCGCGGTTCTGCAACACCAGCTCGATGTCGTCGTAGCGTTCCTCGCGGATGAGCTTCTGCACGATCGGCGTCACGATCAGAATCTCGCAACAGGGGATCCGACCCTGGCCGTCGGCCGTTCGCAACAGGCGCTGGCAGACGACCCCCCGCAAATTCATCGCCAATTGTTCGTTGACGAGCTTCTGATCCTCGACCGGGAAGAAATGCAGAATCCGGAGGATCGTCTGCTTGGCGTCGGGCGTGTGGAGCGTGCTCAGCACGAGGTGGCCCGTCTCCACGCAGTGCATCGCCGTCTCGATCGTCTCCCGATCCCGCAGCTCCCCGAGCAGGATCACGTCGGGGTCCTGCCGGAGCGCGTGCCGCAGCGCGATCTTGAAATCCGTCACGTCGGAGCCGACCTCGATCTGGTCGATGATGCACTTGTCGTCCTGGTAGAGGTATTCGATGGGGTCCTCGATCGTGATGATGTGCTCCCGGCGGGTCCGGTTGATGAGGCTGATCATCGCCGAGAGCGTCGTCGATTTGCCGCTCCCCGTGATCCCGGTGACGAGCACCATCCCCCGGCGGAACTCCGTCATCCGCTGAAGAATAGGCGGCAGATGCAGGTCCTCAAACGTCGGGATCGTCGTATTGACCGTCCGGATGGCCAGCGAGACGAACCCCCGCTGATGATAGGCGTTGATCCGGAACCGCTCCGTCGGGCTGAGGCCGTAGGAATAGTCCACCGTCCCCACGCGGGCAAAGCCCTCTTTGAGCCGTTCCGGGATCATCTCCCGATTGGCCTGCTCGGTGTCTTGCGGCTCGATCACCGGATGCTCGATCGCCCGCAGGACCCCGTGCAATCGGATCGTCGGCTTCTGACCCACTTTCAAATGGAGGTCGGAGGCTCCAACTTTGAGCATCCCCTCCAGCAGTTTCCGTACATGCAAGGCCACGAGTCCACTCCCCTCCTCAGCAGACTCCCCAGCCCTCCTGGAGGCCGCCGGGCGTATTCGCTCCCCCTGATGAGGTCCATTCTGAACGGCGCAGGGCTCGCCCGTCAACCGATTCGCCCAGCGGAGGGTGGGTGATCCGGTGGGGGGGCGTCCGTCAAGGAAAGGCCCCGGGTTGGGCGGACCCGGGGCCAAGGGGAGGGGAGAAGAGAGTTTCGATAAAGTAAGGAAGACGATGGACGGCTTATTCGTCTTTGAATTCGACGGGGGTGCCCGGCGGGGCGTTGTGATCCAGCGGCGTCGTGATCGAGCAGGTGGCGTCCTCGGCCACGGATTTGATCTCGTAAACGCCGGAAGCCGGGCATCTCGGGCGCGTCTTGAGGTAACCCGACTTGTCCTCCTTGAACAGGTCCGTCAACTCCGGGACGGCGTCGGCGGCCTTGCGCTCCTCCAAGGCCCATTGCTGCTTCGCCCCGTTGATCTTGGTCAGGTTTTCCTGGCACGTGCGCTGTTGGCCGAGCGTCCGCTGGCGGAACCAACCCGGCACGGCGATCGCCACCACGATCCCCGTGATGAGCACGACCACCATGATTTCAATCAGCGTGAAGCCGCGCTGGCGGGCCGCCGTAGGCCGGCAGGCTCGATCGAGGGCTGGGAATCCAAAGGTCTCGTTCATCGCCGTTCGGTTCCTCCCCCGAGGGTTTAAGGACGCCGCTCGCCTTGCGTCAGGTCGTCCTCGCCACCCCTGCCGTGGCGAATGCCTGCTTTCTTCCCCCCTTTGCGGGCTCGGTTTCGGGTTGATGGCGGGCGGGCTGCGTTCTCCCGCCCGCCATCGACCACTGAGCCGACATCTCGGCTGAGCCGATTCGGCTTAGCTCTCGACCTCGGTCACCACGTCACCGACCTCGACCAGGCTATGGCCTGGAAAGCCGGTGTCGCACGTCGGATCCTCCCCGATGACGTTGACCGTGTAGGCGCCGCCCGACGGCTCGTTGGGCTCCTTCTTCAGATAGCCTTTGCCCGCGCCGGAGCTGTCAACGATGTCGTCCCAGGCCACATCGGTGCCCGGGCCCACATTCTGCTCCAGGGCGTACTGTTCCTTCGCCCCGTCGATCTTCGTCAGGTTCTCCTGACAGGATTTCATCCGGCTCTGGCTACGGGCGCGGATGAAACCCGGAACCGCGATGGCAATCACGATACCGATAATCGCCACCACGATCATGATCTCGACCAAGGTGAACCCCTTGGCCTTTCGCGCGAACCTCATCTCATCCTACCTCCTTCGGAATGTCCGCCCCCAATGTGTCTTGGGGATGCGCGCCTTCTACTCCCGCAAGGCCAGTGCCAGCCCCCCCCGGGCTTCAGGAGGGAATCTATCCCCCTACCGGACTTCGATATAAGCCATTTGTTTTCAATGGTTTGCGTCCATCACCCGGCGGCGCCCGACCGGCGGAGGCTCCGGCTCAGCGAGTCGATCGACGCCTTGGAGAAGCCTATTACCCATTCATATGTGAACCGGGTTACACAAAATGGTCTCCCCTGGTTCGACCCGGCTCCCCCCTTTGCTCCAACTTGAACGGGTCATGAGCGAATCGTAAAGTGGATGAGCCGCGGCTTCTGACCCGGCCCTTCGCGGTAGGGTTTCTCTGGGAGGACGATCTTCACGTCAGCGCCAATCCCCTGATGACGGAGCCCGGCGGCCTGGGCCGGATCTGGACCGCCTGGACTCACCGCTCCCCCTTCTTATCCCCTGACTCTGACCACCTTTGGAGACCTTGGAGGCGCCCGTCCCTCGGGCAGGGCCAACGGCGAAACTTCCCCCTCGCCGGGTGCCAATCCGTAGTTCTTCGTTTCAAAGCCTGCGTATGGCCCCCGCCAGCATTTCGTTGAGGCTTCCCGTTCGATACCCAGCCAGATCGACCGTCACGAACTGGAAGCCGAGGGCTCGCAGGCGATCCAGCACGAGCCCGCGTGTCTCCGGCGCGGCGAGCCGCGCGATGTCCTCCGGAGCGACCTCCAGCCGCGCGATCCGGTCATGATGACGGACGCGCACTTGAGCGAACCCCAGGCCCCGCAGAAACGCCTCGGCCTCGCCGATCTGGCGGAGCTTCTCGGCCGTGATCGGTTCACCGTAGGGAACGCGCGAGGAGAGGCACGCCGCCGCCGGTTTATCCCAGTTGGGGAGGCCCAGGCGCCGCGCCAGGGCCCGGATTTCGGCTTTGCCCAGCCCGATCTCCTTAAGGGGGCTGAGGACCTGAAGCTCCTCGGCCGCGAGCGAACCGGGCCGGTAATCGCCGGCGTCATCGGCGTTGGTCCCGTCGACAATGGCGGTGACGCCGAACCGACGCGCCAGGCCCTGGAGGCGGCTATAGAGCTCATGTTTGCAGAAGTAGCACCGATTGACGGGATTGGCCGCGTAGTGCTCGATGCCCAGCTCGGAGTATTCGATGATCTCCTGCCGGAGCCCATGCTCGCGCGCCACGCGAAGGGTCAACTCCAAATCTTCGTCAGCCAGGCTCTCCGATCGGGCCGTCACGCCGATGCAATTGTCTCCCAGCGCGAGCGTGCCCACTTTGAGCGCGAGCGTCGAATCCACCCCCCCCGAATAGGCGACGAGCACACGACCCAGCTCGCCGAATCGCGCCAGCAGCCGATCGAACTTAGCTTCGAGGTCCGGCAAGTTGTCGCTGAGGGACTCTAGCCCCATGGCCTTATGCCTCGACGCATGACGAGCCAGTCTAGCGGCCTCCGCTTCAAGAGACCAGTCGGAAAAGCGTGCGCGCCGGCTTCGGGCCGGGTTTCCTGCTCTCCCTTCGCAACGCTTTTGTGGAGTGCGGCGGCCATGCCGCCGCCTTCGCCCGCCGGGCCATGCCCGGCGCCCGATGCGCTCCGCGCGACGCCGCCTCGGCGAAGCATGGCTTCGCCGGGAAAGGCGCAGGCATGGCCTGCGCACTCCAGAAGGGGGCGATGTCAGGCGGCTAGCGCGAAGCATCGCTTTGAGGGGACGATGGAGGTATGACCTGCGCGTTCCAGAAAGAGGGGGGCTCGCTCTGAAGCGCGAGATGGAGCCTTCTTCGGGTGACGATCGCGGGCCTAATCAGATATCCCCGGCTTGGCCGCTTGACTCCGCCCCCCCCGGACGGGATGGTGGGGACGTGTCGGCGGCTTCTTCCGCTCAGTCGGCAGCTCCCCCACGCGATTCCGTTGCTTTAGAACGTCCCCGCCGAGGCCGATTGTCCCTCCGGCAAGCTCCCTATTTCTGGTTGTTCGTCTTTGCCTTGTTGCTCCGGCTGGCCTATCTCGCCGAATCGACAGCCAATCCCCTCTTCGGTGTGGCGCTGGTCGACGGCCGGGTGTACGAGGAGTGGGCCGGGCAGATGGCCTCAGGCCGCTGGCTTTGGGACTCCGTCGGCAATTACCTTCCGATCTACCCCCTCTTCCTCGCCCTGTTGAAGTTCTTCTTTGGTCCGTCGCCCATCGTTTACAAATGGGCTCAGGCGGCCCTGGGGGCGCTCGGGGCCGTCTTGATCGGGCGTGTCGCCGAGCGACTCTGGGACCGCCGCGTCGGGCTGACGGCCGGATGCCTCACGGCCGGCTATTGGCTCCTGATCGTTTACGAGGGGGAGCCTTACGCCGAGCCTTTCTCCATCTTCTTCCAGACGCTGGCCCTCTTCCTTCTGGTCAGTCCGAGGCTGGGGATAGGCCGCTGCCTGGCGGCGGGCGTGGCCCTCGCCCTCTCGGCTGGTGCCCGCGCCAACCTTCTTCTCCTTCTGCCGTTTGTGGCGGGCTGGGTCTTCTGGGCCTCGGGGCCGGCTTGGCGCCGGGCGATCGTGGGCGTGGCCGGCTTCGTTACGGGGACGGCCCTCGTCCTCGGTCCGATCGCCCTCCGTAACCGCCAGATCACCGGCGAGTGGGTCTTGAGACGTCAGGCCGCCTGGAGCCTTTACTCCGGCCTTGCTCCGGAATTCAGGGCGTTGCCGATCCCCCCCGGGGTCGTTTTCGACAACCAGATGCGCCAGCCTATCCAGGCCGGTTTGCGATCCCGCGAGGAGATCGAGGAGTACTGGGCCGAACGGACGGTGGCGCTTTTGCGGGAGAATCCCATCGGTGTCGGGGGGGTTCTCTTTCGCCGTTTTTTCCTCCTCTTGAACGCGCGCGAGTTCCCCAAAGAGTTTGACGTTCACGCCTACCGGGGCTATTCGCGGGTGCTCTCGCTCCCCTGGCCGGGCTTCTGGCTGGTGGGCCCGCTAGGGCTCGTCGGTTTGGCCGCCGCCGGGCCCTGGACGAAATCCCGCGCCCTCCCCGCCCTTCTCCTGATCCTGGGCTGGGGGTCGTTGATCCCGTTCAAGTTCGCCGATCGATATCGACTGCCGGTGGGGCCGCTGCTGGCGATATTCGCCGCCGTGGCGCTCTGGGCGATGTGGGAGGCGCGCCGTCGCGGGGCGCGCCGCCGGCTTCTGGGTCTCGCCGGGGCCTGGGCGGCGCTTTGTGTTGTGGCTTGGCCGGATTGGATGAACCTCAAAGCGGACCGAATCAGCCGCCACAACTTCTTCATCGGCGGCGCCCTCGCTGAGGCGGGCCAACAGGAGGCCGCCCTCGAAGCCTATGGTCGCTCCATGAGAGAGTTCCCCTGGGACGCCGACTCCCCCTACGCCATGGGGATCATCCATCTGGCTCGGGACGAGGCCGAAGCGGCCGGGGCGATGTTGGAGGAGGCTTTGCGACGGGAGCCGGATTTTCCTGAAGCCATGGCGGCGCTCGCCCGGCTTCGTGAACGCCAGGGCGACCTGGCAACGGCACAATCCCTCCTGGAAGAGAGTCTGCAACTCTATCCGACCTATCCGACGGCGTTGATGCAACTGGCCGGGCTTCACCGCCGTCGCGGCCAAACGGGGGCCGAACTGGCCTTGATCGCCCGGGCGATCGAGGCCGGGGGGGGACCTCCCGTCGCACTCACGCTGGCCCTGAGACTTGATGACCTGGCCAACATGGACGACGCCCGGGAGATTTTCGAGCGCGTCGCCGCCGACCAGCGCGCCGATCCCTTCACTCGCGCGCGCGCCTTGATTCTCGCCGGGCGGATGGAGGCCGTGCGTCGAGGGGATCTTGAGGCCGCCCGAGGCTTCTGGGCGCGCGCGGCCCTGCAAGCCCCCCTTGTCCCTTTCTTCGCCCTCCAGGCTCGGTTTCTCTTGGGCGAGATCGACGAATCCACCTTCAGGCGGGAAATGGAGGCTCTCGACAGCCCGACCGCGCTCGAATTCGCCGAATACACGATCGGTCTCCATCGCCGGCTCCGAGGCGACCTCGACGGCGCGCGCGCGGCCTATGGCCGCTGCCTGTCGTTGGCGGGGCAGCGCTCCTCAGATGAGCCCCCGGCGGAGCTCCCACAGAGATGGGCTTGGGAAGAGCTTAGGATTCTGGAGCCTGTCCGGATCCCCGCCGCGCTTCCGGCGGAGGCATCGCGGCTGCCCGAACCTTGAATAACGCTCTCGATCGCTCCCGTTGATGTTCCCCGCGCCGACCCAGTATAAAATCCGCCGACCTGCGGGGCTTCAACGGGGCGCGCCGAGGGGGGCGTCCTCACCGTCCCCCCCGCCGAAGAGCGGCCGATGGACCTCCCGCTGATCGTCGCCCTGGCCAGCATCGTCGTCCTGGGGATGGGGGCCCAATGGCTTTCCTGGCGGCTGCGGCTCCCCTCGATTCTTCTGCTGCTCCTGTTCGGCTTCGCCGCCGGTCCGACGCTCCGGCCCGACGAACTTTTCGGCGATCTTCTGCTTCCCCTGGTTTCCCTTTCGGTCGGGTTGATCCTCTTCGAGGGCGGGATGAGTTTGCGCCTGAGCGAACTTCGGGAGATCGGGGCGACCGTCCGCAATCTGATCCTCGTCGGCGGGGCGGTCACGTGGGTCGTGAGCGCCGCGACCGGCGCTCTGTGGCTTGGTCTCGACGTTCGGCTGGCCCTCTTGCTCGGGGCCATCCTCGTGGTCACCGGTCCGACCGTCATCATCCCCCTGCTCCGTCAGATTCGGCCCAGCCGATCCGTCAGTTCCATCCTCCGGTGGGAGGGCATCCTGATCGATCCGATCGGGGCCACGTTGGCCCTCCTTGTGTTCGAGGCGATCCTGGCGGGCGAGGCCGGGGCGGCGGCGACCACGATCGTGATCGTGATCTTGAAGACGCTGGCGGCCGGAGGCTTGCTTGGGGCGGCGGGGGCCTTTTCGCTCACGCAGACGCTCAAGCGCTTCTTTATCCCGGATTTCCTGCAAAGCCCGGCGGCGCTGGCCGTGGTCCTGGCCGTTTTTGTCGCCGCTAATCAACTCCAGGAAGGGTCCGGCCTGCTGGCCGTCACGGTGATGGGGGTCCTGATGGCCAATCAGCGCAGCGTCGAGATTCGTCACATCGCCGAATTCAAGGAAAACCTTCAGGTCCTCCTGATCTCCGGGTTGTTCATCGTCCTGGCCGCCCGGTTGAGTCCGGCCGACGTGGCGGGGCTCCCCCTGCCGAGTCTGGCTTTTGTCGCCGCCCTGGTCCTTTTCGCCCGGCCGGCGGGCGTCGCCTTGGCGACGCTGGGGTCCAAGCTGAGTTGGCGCGAGCGGCTTTTCCTCGCCTGCGTGGCCCCGCGGGGGATCGTAGCCGCGGCGGTGGCCTCGGTTTTCACGCTGCGCCTGACGGAGTCGGCCAGTGGTCTCGAACGGGCCGAGCTTGTCGCGCCGATCACCTTTCTGGTGATTATTGTCACCGTGGCGCTTTACGGCTTGAGCGCCCCGATTCTGGCGCGCCGATTGAAGTTGGCTCAGCCGGACCCTCAGGGGGTACTGATCCTGGGGGCGCACTCCTGGGCTCGCGCCCTCGCCGCCCAATTGCAGAAGGAGGGCTTCACCGTCCTGCTCGCCGACGGCAACTGGGCCAACGTGTCGGCGGCCCGGATGGAGGGGCTCAACGTTTACTACGGCAATGTTCTCTCGGAACAGGCCGAGGCCGAGATCGATCTGGCCGGGATCGGCCGGCTTCTGGCCTTGAGCGCCAACGAGGGGATCAATTCCCTCGCCTGCATGCAATTCGCCCACGTCCTCGGCCGCGCCCATGTCTTTCAGCTCCCCTCCGGGGGCTCGACGCCGACGGCTCGGGGGGGCATCGCTCGCCGACTTCAGGGACGGGAGTTATTCTCCCCCGCCGCGACGTATTGGCATCTATCGGGCCTTTTCGTCCAGGGGGCCGGCCTTAAGCGGACCGACCTGACGCCGGAGTTCGACTTCGAGGCTTTCCGTAAGCATTACGGCGAGGCGGCCGTGCCGCTGGCCGTCGTCGAACCGGGAGCCAAGCTCCGCTTCTTCACCGTCGACGCCGATCTTCACCCTCAGCCCGGCCATGCCGTCCTGAGTCTCGTCAAAGCCGTTCCCGAAGCCCCCGTCGCCCCCCCCGAGGCGGCGGCCGTCAATGCATGAACGCGACCCCGGGCTCCCCGAGGCCCGCGCGTCGCCAGCGCGCGCGGAACCCGTCGGAAGCCCCGGCCCCGGCAACCGACGGCGTTCCAGACCGACCATTTCGGGGCGGTTCGGAGGCGCTCATCCCGCCTCGGAGGCTCCGTCGCTCCCCCAGCGCGGCGCGCGCTTGTCCAGGAAAGCATCGATCCCCTCGGCGGCCTCCCGCGCCATCATATTCTCGGCCATGACGCGCGCCGTGTAGGCGTAGGCGGATTCCACCTCCATCTCTACCTGTCGATAAAAAGCTTCCTTGCCGAGGGCGACGACGGCGGCGGGTTTCTCGGCGATCGTTCCGGCCAACCGTAGAGCCTCGGCCTCTAGACGATCGGGAGAGACCACACGATTGACGAGCCCGATCCGCCGAGCCGTCTCGGCGTCGATCGTTTCGCCCGTCAACAGCATCTCCAGGGCCGCTTTGCGCCCGACGGCCCGGCTCAGGGCTACCATCGGCGTCGAACAGAACAGCCCGATGTTGACGCCCGGCGTGGCGAACCGCGCCTCCGTCGAGGCCACCGCCAGATCGCACGTGGCCACGAGCTGACAGCCGGCGGCCGTCGCCGTCCCCTGGACGCGCGCAACGACCGGTTTTCCCAATCGCAACAGGGCCAACATCAGCCGGGCGCATTGCTCGAAGACCCGCTCCTGAAACGCTTGCTCGGGGTGGGCGCGCAGCTCCCGCAGGTCGTGGCCGGAGCAAAACGCGGGGCCCGCCGCCGCCAGAATGATCACGCGGACGGCCGGATCGTCCGCTGCGGCCGCAATCGCCGCTTCGAGCTCGCTCATCAGCTCCGTCGAAAGCGCGTTGCGCGCCTCCGGCCGGTTGAGCGTCCAAAGGCGGACGCCATCGGCAAGGGCGCGCCCCAGCAAGAGCGGCTCTCTCTCGATCGCTTCGGCCTGGCTCATGGTTGATCTCCTTCGCGGCTCACCCGGATCACTCTATCAGCCTTCGGCGCGACGGGTCACGCCAGGAGTGCAAGCTTCCTTCTCCCTCGGCTATGATCCCCCAACGGCGTTCGGTTCGCCCCGGCCGGCGTTCCGCACCTGCGCATGCCCGGCCGACGCGTTTCAGCGATCGCCCGACTCGCCGCCTGGGAGGAGTCACGCCATGGAGGACCATCCCGCCCCGACGCGGGATCCGGTCTGCGGGATGCGGGTCGACCCAGCGCGCGCCAGCCACCGCCACGTGCACGATGGAGCCGAATACGTCTTCTGCAGCGCCGGCTGCCTGGCCAAGTTCAAGGCCGACCCCGCCCGATTCATCAGGGCCCCGGTGCCGGAGGCTCAACCGGCTCGGCCGGCAATCCCGCCGGCGCCGGCCGCGGCCGAGGCTGAGGGACTCTATACGTGCCCGATGCATCCGGAGATTCGCCAGGTGGGGCCGGGCATCTGCCCGATCTGCGGCATGGCGCTGGAGCCGATGCATGCGGCCGCGGGCGCCGACGAGGCCGAAGAGGCCGGATTCCGCGACATGAAGCGCCGGTTCTGGGTCTCGGCGAGCCTCACGGCCCCGCTCGTCGCCCTCGTCATGTCGGAGATGATCCCCGGTCGGCCGATACAGGAGGCCCTTGGCCCCCGGCTGCTCGGCTGGACGCAATTCCTGTTCGGGACGCCTGTGATCGTCTGGGGGGGGTGGCCCTTTTTTGTCCGTGGCTGGGCCTCCGTCGTTACGTGGCGGCTCAACATGTTCACGCTCATCGCCCTGGGAACCGGCGCCGCCTACATCTATAGCGTGCTGGGTGTCTTCGCCGAGCCGATCTTTCCGGCTTCGGCCCGCTCGGCCACGGGCGAGGTCTCCGTTTACTTCGAAGCCGCCGCCGTCATCGTAACGCTCGTCCTGCTCGGCCAGGTGCTCGAGCTGGCGGCGCGCCGCGAGACGAGCAGCGCCATTCGCGCCCTCCTCGGCTTAGCCTCGAAAACGGCCCGCCGGCTGCGGCCCGACGGCGAGGAGGAAGACATCGCCCTGGACCAGGTCCAGCCGGGCGATCGCCTGCGCGTCCGTCCGGGGGAGAAGGTTCCCGTCGATGGCGTCGTTCTGGACGGGCGTTCTGCGGTCGATGAATCGATGGTGACCGGGGAGTCCGTCCCGGTGGCCAAGGAGCCCGGCAGTCGCGTCACCGGCGGCACGGTCAACGGCACCGGGGGCTTCATCATGCGCGCCGAGCGCGTCGGGGCCGAAACGCTTCTGGCCCAGATCGTTCGGATGGTGGCCGAGGCTCAACGGAGCCGCGCCCCGATCCAACGGCTGGCCGATCTGGTTTCGGCCTACTTCGTCCCGGCGGTGGTGGTGATCGCCCTGGCGACGCTTATGGTCTGGGGCCTCTGGGGGCCGGAGCCCCGCCTGGCGCATGCGCTCGTCAACGCCGTGGCCGTCCTCATCATCGCCTGCCCCTGCGCCCTCGGCCTGGCTACCCCCATGTCCATCATGGTCGGGGCGGGCCGAGGGGCGCTGGCGGGGGTCCTCATCAAGAACGCCGAGGCTCTGGAAATCATGGAGAGCGTCGATACGCTCGTGATCGACAAGACCGGCACGCTGACCGAAGGCCGCCCGCGACTGGTGACCGTCAAGCCGTCGGAGGGGATCGCCGAATCCGAGCTGCTCGCCCTGGCCGCGGGGCTTGAGCAAGCCAGCGAGCATCCCTTGGCGGCCTCGATCGTCCAAGGCGCCCGGGAACGCGGCGCGCAGCCGGCGCACGTTCAGGACTTCGAATCCGTCACGGGGAAGGGCGTGCGGGGGCGCGTGGGACCCCGGGCGGCGGCCGTGGGCAACGCTAAGCTCATGGCTGACTTGGGCGTTGAGATCGGCTCGGTCGAAGCCGACGCCGTCGAGCTGCGGGCTGAGGCTCAGACCGTCATGTACATCGCCGCCGACGGTCGGCTGGCCGGCTTGATCGGCGTCGCCGATCCGGTCAAGGGGACCACGCCGGAGGCGCTGGAGTTGTTGCGACGGGAGGGCCTCCACGTCGTCATGCTGACGGGGGACAATCGACGCACCGCCGAGGCCGTGGCGCGCAAGCTCGGCATCGAGCACGTGGAGGCCGAGGTGCTGCCCGAGGATAAAAGCCGGATCGTTGAACGCCTTCAGGGAGAAGGCCGCGTTGTCGCCATGGCCGGCGACGGCGTGAACGACGCCCCCGCATTGGCCCGCGCCCAGGTCGGCGTGGCCATGGGCTCGGGGACGGACGTGGCGATGGAGAGCGCCGGGATTACGCTGGTCAAGGGCGATCTGCGGGGGATCGTCCGCGCTCGACGGCTGAGCCGCGCCACCATGCGCAACATCCGCCAGAACCTCTTCTTCGCCTTCATCTACAACGCGCTCGGCGTTCCCATCGCCGCGGGCCTGCTCTATCCGCTGGTCGGCCTGCTGCTCAATCCCATGATCGCCGCCGCCGCGATGAGTTTCAGCTCCGTCTCCGTCGTCGGCAACGCTCTCCGTCTCCGTCGGGCGACGCTCTGACCCCGCCCCCTCTACGCCGAGGCCCGTCGACCCGCCAGATACTCCCGGAAACTCGGGGCCGCGCGGTCGCGCTCGGAGATGATCGGTTGTTCGACCGGCCAGGGGATGGCGAGGTCGGGGTCGTCCCACCGGAGGCCGTCCTCCAGTTCGGCAACATAAATGTTGCTGCATTTATAGAGGGTTTCGGCCACGTCGCTCAGGACGGCGTACCCATGGGCGAAGCCGACGGGAATGAAGAACATCGTCTTGTTGTCTTCGGAAAGCTCGACGGCGTGCCAGCAGCCCAGCGTCGGCGAATCCGGCCGGATATCGACGGCCACGTCCCAGAGGCGACCCCGCGCGCAGCGGACCAGCTTGGCCTGGCCCGGCCCGCGTTGGAAGTGCAGCCCCCGAAGCGTCCCCCGGACCGAGCGGGCGTGATTGTCCTGCGCCCAGAGCGTCGGAACGCCCGCGCGTCGAAACTTCTCCTCGTTGTAACTTTCAAAGAAAAACCCCCGGGCGTCGCTGAAGACCTCCGGATGCAGGATCAGCAATCCCTCCAGCGGTGTCCGTTCCACGCGCATGGTCTCTCTCCCGTCACGCGTCGCCCGTGGCCGGGCCCGATCCGGCGCCGGCGAAGGCTTGATCCACCCATTCGCACACAACGTGAATGATGAAAAGATGCAGTTCCTGAATCCGCGCCGTCGACGCCGACGGGATCGTCACGCAGACTTCGCAGAGCGAGACCATCGCACCTCCGTCCCGCCCGGCCAGCCCCAGCGTCGTCATCCCCAGCGAGCGGGCTCGCTCCAACGCTTGCAGCAGATTGAGGGAGCTGCCGCTTGTCGAGAGCGCCAGAAGCGCGTCCCCCGATCGCCCGAGGGCCGCCACCTGCCGTGCAAAAACTTCCGCGTAGCCGTAATCGTTGGCGATGGCCGTCAGGCCGGCCGTGGCCGCGGTCAACGCCACGGCCGGCAGCGGCCGCCGCTCGGCGCGGAACCGGCCCACCAGCTCGCCCACGAAATGATCGGCTTGGGCGGCGCTGCCGCCGTTGCCGCAGGCCAACACTTTGCCGCCGGATTTGAGGACGGCGACGATCCGCTCGGCCAGCCGCTCGATGACCGGGATAAGCGGGCGCAGGCGCTCAAGGTCGCCGGCGTGTTCGGCCATCTCATCCTCGATCTTTTGACGAAGCTTCATCGAGCCGAGGACCTCTTTCTTCGGCCGCCGGCGGCCTCGCGCGCGATCCGGGCGATCAGGGTCTCCGTCTCCACGTCCCCCAACTGGGGGATCAGCTCGACGCGACCCCCCTGGCGCTCGACGATCTCCCGCCCGACGACGGTTCCCCGCCCGCGCGCCTTGCCTTTGACCAGGACGTCCGGCCGCAATTGGCGGAGGAGCGGTTCCGGCGTGTCCTCGTCGAACAACACCAGATAATCGACGCAGTCCAGCGAAGCCAGCAATCCCAACCGGGCCTCTTCATCGAGGACGGGCCGCGGGGGTCCCTTGATCCGCCGGACGCTTCGGTCGGTGTTCAGCGCGACGATGAGAACGTCCCCCAGCCGACGCGCCGCCTCCAGGAACTTGATATGTCCGAGATGGATCAGGTCGAAGCAGCCGTTGGTGAAGACGATCCGTTTGCGCGCGGCCCGCAAGGCTTCGATTTCGCCCCTGAGCTGACGCGGCGAGCGCAGTTTCTGCCCCGGCGAGCCCGGCCGCAGCGCCTCCATCAGCTCCCGCGGCTCCACCGAGGCCGCCCCCAGCTTGCCCACTACGGCCGATCCGGCCAGATTGCCCAACTCGGCCGACTCGCGCAGCGTCGCTCCGGCCGCCAGCGCCGCGCTCATCGCGGCGACGAAGGAATCCCCGGCCCCCGTCACGTCATAGACCGCCCGCGCCTGCGCCGCCAGATGAACGGGGCGTTTCCCCCTCTCGAACACCGAGACGCCATCTCCTCCCCGCGAGATCACCACCGCAGGGCAGGCGGCCGCCGCGGCCAGCCGTTGGGCCGCCCGCGCCATCGCCGGCAGCGAATCGATCCTAACGCCGGAGGCCGCCTCCGCTTCGGGCTTGTTCGGCTTGATCACGCTCGCGCCGCGATAGCGCGTGTAATCCGGCCCGTGGGGATCGACCACCACGGCCAGCCCGCGACGTCGCGCCCCGCCGATCAACCGCCGGACAACCGCCGGCGTCAAGGCGCCCTTGCCGTAATCCGAGATCACCACCAACGCCACCTCGCGCAGGCACGCCTCAACGTGTCGCTTCACAGCCCGCGCGACCGATTCCCCGATGGGCGCCTCGAGTTCGTGGTCCAGCCGGAGCAATTGTTGGTTGAGCGCCAGGACGCGCGTCTTGAGCGTTGTCGGGCGCGTCGGGTCGGCGACCAGGCGCGATTCGCCCGAACCGAGCGCCTCGCAGTGTCGTCGAAGCTCCGCCGCCGGCTCGTCGCGCCCGACGACGCCGATCAGCAACGGGGCGACCCTGAGCGCCGCGAGGTTGGCCGCGACGTTGGCCGCCCCCCCCAGCCTCGTTGTCTCGGAGGCGAGCCGCACAACGGGAACCGGGGCTTCGGGCGAGGTGCGGTGGACGTCACCCCAGAGATAGCGATCCAGCATCACGTCGCCGACGACGAGGACGCGGCGGCCGGCCATGGCGGCGATGATCTCCGCCAGACGGTGGGACCGAGCGTCCGTCAAGGGGGCGGGCATGGTGTTGAAGTCGGTAGGTTTCGCGCGGGCCAAGAACGAAGGTAGTAAATGAGCCGTCTCGTCCCTTTTCAACTCGAAAGATGAACTCCAGGCCCTGAGGAGCTCCGGGGAGGGGAGGCCTCATTGGCCGCCGCCCGCCTGCGCCCGGCGGGCTTCCTCATAGACGGCAAGCGTCGCCTCGCCCGTTCGCGACCATTTGAATTGTTCGGCCCGCGCGCGGCCCCGCTGTCGCAAGCCTTCCCGAAGGCCGGGCTCGAAGATCAATCGATTCAGGACCAAGGCCAACGCGGCGGCGTCCCCCGGCGGAAAATACAACGCTCCCTCGCCCAGCACCTCGCGCAGGGCCGGCAAGTCCGACGCGATCACCGGCGTCCCGCGCGCCATTGCCTCAAGCGGCGGCAGGCCGAAACCCTCGTAGCGCGATGGGTAAATGAAAGCCAGCGCGCCGGCCATCAGCCCGCCGACCACTTCGGCCTTCTGGGCCCCGACGGCTCGAAACCGCCCCCCCAGAGGAAGAGCCGCAAGCCCGCGGTTGATCTCGTCGGCCCGGTGACCCGGAGCGCCCACCCAAATCCACTCCGGACCGGCGGCGCCGCCGCCCGGGTCACCGCCGAGCCTCGCCAGCGCATGGGCCGCCGTCAGCGGGTCCTTGCGGGATTCGAAGGTCCCCACGGTGAGGAAATAGCCTCCCGGCGGCCATCGGAAGGATGGCGCGGCCGAGAGGGAACCGGCTCCCCAGGGGTCGGGCCCCACGATCGGGGCATCCGGGACGACGCGCAGGCGGCCGCGGGCCCGAGGATAACGCTCGGCCAGCTCGGCGGCGACGGCCGCCGTCGGAACGATCAGGCGGGTCGCCTTGGCGACGGCTCCCCCGATCCGCCATCGCAGATACTTGGCGAAGCGAGGGGGAAAATCCTCCGGACGCGCGAACACCCCCAGATCGTGGATCGTCGCCACGCGCGGGAACGGCTGGCCCCCGCCGGGGATGATAAAGGCGGGGCCGTGATAAACCTCATCTCGCCGGACCCGACGCGCGAGCCTGAATCGCAGCCCGATATCGCCCCACGGATGAGATTCATAATCAATCGAGGTCGGTTCCCAAACGACCCCGGCCAGCGATGAATCTTTTCCCACCGCCTCCAACGAGCTCGCGAGGACCGCGGCCCGAAGGCCTAATCGGCTCGGATCGGCTCGCCGTAATTCGGCCAGGGCGCGCAGCAGCGCCAGCGTCGCGCGCCCGACGCCGGTCATGCCGGGCCGAATGGCCCGGGCATCGAAGAAGACCGCCGTCGGGGCCGGTGTCATGCGATCGTCCTGAGAGCCCTCGGATGCCCCCCGGCCGGTCGGCTTATGATTCCGTGAAGCTCCGCGGTTTCATCCCATGGCGGGACCTCTCGCCCGTCAGGCGAGGCCGGCGACGCCCCGCCCAAGCTTGAGCTCCCGCAACGCCTGCAGCAAGGCCTCGATCTGACGCGGCTGATTGTAGAAGTGTGGCGAGGCGCGCAGCCACCCTCGCCGGGCAGCGACGAAGATCTTCCGCTCGGCCAGCGCCCGCTGCCATTGCGTCGCGTCCATCCCGTCCTCGACGAAGGCGACGATGCCCGATTTCTCGGCCGGGCCTCGCGGGGAAATTACCGTGAACCCCAGGCTCCTCAAGCCGGCGACCAATTGGTCGGTCAGGCCCTCGATGGCCTCCCAGACGCGCCTCAGACCGACTTCCAGCAGGAGCCCCGTCGATTGCTCGAAGCCGATGGCCAGACCCAGGGCCCGCGTCCCTTCCTCTAATCGCTCGGCTGTCGGTTTGAGCGGTTGGGCGAGGTCGTCGTAGTGGCCCGGATGCAGGCGTCCCTGCCAACCCGTCATCGCCTCGTTGAGCTGATCCAAAGCCGAGGCTCTCACGTAAAGCGCGCCAAAACCTTCCGGCCCCAGCAGCCACTTGTGTCCGTCGGCGGCGAGGAAATCGCACCCCAGACCGTCCACGTCCACGGCTAGCGCGCCGATCCCTTGTATCCCGTCCAGGCAGAGGAGAATCCCGCGCGGGCGGCAAATTTCGGCCAGCGCTTCGACGGGCATCCGAAAGCCCGTCGAGTACTGGACGAGCGAGACCGCCACCAGCCGCGTCCGGCGGTCGATCAGCCCGGCCAAGTCCGCCACGTCAAACCGGCCCTCCCGCTCCGGCGCCGCACGCAAGGCGACCCCCCGGGCGGCCAGATTGCGCCACGGATGCACGTTGGCGGGGAATTCATGGGCGGCCGTGACGACGTTATCCCCCGGGCGCCAGCGCAGGCTGTTGGCCACGCAGAGGAGCCCGTGCGTCGTGTTGTGGACGAACGCGATCTCTTCGGTTTTGGCGCCGAGCAACCGGGCCGTCTGCGTCCGGGCCCGCCGCAGCGCCGCCGCCCATCCGGCCCAATCCTCGGCGACCGAAGCCTGCGCCTGCTCCAGCCAACGGGCCATCGCGCCAGCCGTGCGGGCAGGCAGCGGGGCCACGGCCGAGTGGTTGAGAAAGACGCGGTCCCGGAGACTGGGAAACTCTCCCACCGGGTCAAACGCGACGTTGGAGGCGAGGGCCGCCGATCCGCTGGGGCTCACGGGGGCGGGATCACTCCCTGGAACCCGGCCAGAATGTCGATGCCGGTCTGGGGGGGCGCGCCCGTCGAGGCTGTCGGGGGATTCATTCGACGATATTGTGCGTAGGTAAAATAGCCGGCGGCGGCCAGGGCCGCCACGACCGCCATCATCGAGGCCACCTGTTTGACGTTGATCGACGGGAGGGCTCGCCGTTGCCGCACCTTGTGCGCCTTTTCCTTCCGGGCGCGATGCTGTGCGAGCCGTTCGCCGGTGTGAGACGTGATGAACTTCTCCGTCAGCCGGCGATGCACCCCGCGGATGGCCTCGTCAATCTCGGCCCCTTTGACCACTCGATCCAACTCCTGGAAGGCCTCCGGGCTATCGATCAGCTCCAGGTTCTTGGCCGCCGCCAGCCGCACTTGCGGATGGCGGTCCTCGGCGACGATCCGTCCCAGTTCGCGAATCCACTCCGGTCCCCGTTTGATCAGACTGCCCAGCCCCACCAAGGCTTGCTCGCGGACGTGGGCGTCGGGGTCGCGTAACGCCCGGCGCAACGCCGCCACGCCGGCCCCCGTTTTCCTTTCAGCCAGAAGCTCGACGACGGTGGCTTTATGCTTGACGTCGAGCGGACTGTAACTCAGCCCCGCCTCCAACGCCGATTCTTCAAATCCCAGTATCTTTGCCTTGATCGCTGCCCGCCGTTTGGCATCGTGCTCGTGGGCGAGAATATGGACCAGGGCCGCCAGCGCCCGAGGGCTCCGCGCGGCCGAGATACGCTCCACGATCAGCCGGCTGGTGGCGAAGTTGTCGATCAACGGATAGGCGCTCGCCAGCTCCTCCAGCCGATGCTCCCCCAGCCACACCTTGAGCTTGTCCGTCGTGACGTTCCCAACGTCGACTTCCTTGAAAATAACCCCCGCGGGAGCCGAGCTGCCCGCGGCCGGGCTGGTCGAGGCGGCCATGGGCGCCGCCGAGGGCGGAGCCGCCGGCGCCGGGGGCTCTTCGGGTTCCGGAGCGACCTCGGCCCGCGCGGCGGGCGGCTCATGGGCCGGGACGGGCGCCTCGGCGACCTTCGGCGCGGGCTCGGGCGAGGCTGGAACTTCCGGCGGTCGCAGCCCGTTGTCCTCCGGCAAGGGCCGGTTCGACATCAGCGCCAGAACGTGCGGGAACTGGCCGGACCGGACGGGCTCGGCCACCCCCGCCCCCGTCTGATGAAGCTGAAGAAGGAATCGGGCGACCTGCGGCCGGCGTTCGGCCGGCAGGGCCGACAGCGCCGTCTCCACGTGCCCCAGAAGCTGCTTAAGGTCGGCGGCTTCATGATCCTGAGTCCAGAGGCGCGCTTCAAGCTGGGCGAGCTTCAGATGGGTGATGGGATCAGCGGGATTGGCCTCCAGCGCGTCGCGGAGGCTCTCGCGCTCGGCGAGGATCTCGGGGGCCACCTCGGCCATGTTCCAGCCGCTTCCGGGATCACGTCCCCGGTAATCAGAAAACTCTCTCCGCCCCCGTTCACCTTCAATCTAGGCCGCCGGGGGGCAATTTGTCAAACCGGCCCGACTCCCGCAGCCCACGAGCAGCCGTCCGGGATCGGCCCCCGGGGCCGGCGGCCGACAAGACCGGCAGCCCGCCGACCTCGTGAAGGATTTCACGACTGGCTTGGGCGATCGCCCCCGTTTCGGTTGACAGGCCGCCGCGGCCACGATCTATCATAACCGATTTATTTTGAAGGATGTCCGGATCGGGTATGGATACCCCCGTCATCCGGGTCGCATTCAGTGATGGCCGTCGTCGAAGTCGAAAAGCTCACCAAGATTTACGTCCGCGACTTCCTGGACGTCGAGCATGGCCGCCTCAAGCTCCGCCTGGCCGGTCGCAAAACCGTCGCCCTGGATCATCTGACCATGCAGGTCCAGCAGGGGGAGATCTTCGGCCTGTTGGGCCCCAACGGCGCCGGCAAGACGACCACGCTCAAAATCCTGATGGGAATTCATTTCCCGACGGCCGGCCGGGCCCGCATTCTGGGCCGTCCCCTCGGCGACCTGCACGTCAAACGCCGCATCGGCTTCTTGCCGGAGAACCCTTACTTCTATGATTACCTCCGCGGCTGGGAGTTCCTGGATTTCTACGGCCAGCTTTATGGCATGGCCAGGGCCGCTCGCCGAAAGAAGATCGAGGAGCTTCTCACCCGCGTCGGCCTCGAACACGCCGCCAATCTCCCCCTTCGGGGCTACAGCAAGGGGATGAATCAGCGGATCGGCCTGGCTCAGTCCCTTCTGAACGACCCGGACCTGGTTTTCCTCGACGAGCCTCAATCGGGCCTCGATCCCCTCGGGCGCAAGGACATTCGGGACCTGATCATCAGCCTCCGCGCCCAGGGCAAGACCGTCCTCTTTTCTTCCCACATCCTTCAGGACGCCGAACTGATCTGCGACCGGGTGGCCATCCTCGACAAGGGCCAGCTCAAGGCCATCGGCCATCTGGCGGAGCTCCTGTCCGGCACGGTGCGCTCCTGGGAAATCGTCTTCCGAGGACTCTCCGCCGAGCGGATTGAGGCCTGGCGGCCCCGCATGCGAAACCTGGTGGAGTCCAAGGGGGATTATCTGGCCATTCTGGAGGAGAAGGGGGGCGTTGATGAGTTGATCCGCGAGACGCTGGCCCAGGGAGGGGAGGTCATCTCGCTGACGCCTCATCGACAGACGCTGGAGGAGTACTTCGTCAGCGAGGTGGGCGGCAAGGGCGCATGAATCAAGTCCGGGCTATCGCGGTCAACACCTTTAAGGAAGCGGTCCGCAACCGCGTGCTTTACGTCGTTCTGATCTTCTCGCTCATCCTGATCGGGGCCTCGGGGGTTTTAAGCGAGCTGACCGTGGCCTCGCGCGACAAGATCGTCAAGGACCTCGGCTTCGCCGCCATCAATTTCTTCGGCGTCGCGATCGCCATCTTCGTCGGCGTGACGCTCGTCTACAACGAGCTCGAAAAACGCACCATTTACACCCTCGTCTCCAAGCCTATCCATCGCTGGCAGTTCCTCCTGGGCAAGTACTTCGGCCTCCTGATGACGATCTACGTCAACGTCGTCGTCATGTCGGTCTTCTTCCTTTTCGTCATTCACTGGTACGCCGCCATGGAGGCCGAGCGGGGCGTCTTCACCACCTTCTTCCTCTCAGCCGCCAAGGCTCTGGTCGGCCTCCTCTGGTGGGACGGCTTCCCCCCCACGCGGAACATCATGCCGGTCGTGGCCGCCACGGCGATCGAGCTGGCCATCGTCACGGCCTTCTCGATCCTCTATTCGGCTTTCTCGACCCCGACGCTCAGCATGTTCTTCACCGTCCTCACCTTCATCGCGGGCCGCCTGAACGAGGATATCGTTCTCTTCGCCGAGAACGTCCGCGACACGGCCCTGGAAACCGGCACGCCGCTGCCGCTGAGCTACTACCTGGCCCAGGGGGCGGCCCACGTCACGCCCAACCTGGGGGTCTTTCATCAGTCCGTCGAGCAGGCCCTCTACGCCGATGAGGTGACCATCTGGTGGCAATCCATCCTCTACGGCCTGATCTACACCTCGGCCATCCTGCTGCTCTCGATGCTGATCTTCAGCCGGAGGAACTTTAAGTGAGGCGCCCGTTCGCCTTGGCGGCCTTCCTGGTCGGCTTCGTCCTCCTCTTCGGGACCGCCGTGGCCCTCCAGCACGGGTTGCTCGAGCGGCTCAGCCGGCGGCCGCAGCGTTTCCACGACACGCTCTATCTGCCCTCCAGCGATTACGTCAAGCTCGTCACGCTCGGCTATGATCACTTCGCCGCCGATTTCCTCTGGCTCCGCGCCATCCAGGTCTTTGGCGCCACCCTGGCCACCGCCGACTACGTCGATCAACTCCACCGCTACTTTGAGGTCATCACCGATCTCGACCCCCACTTCATGGCCGCTTATTCCTTCGGCAACCTCGTCATCGGCGAGGAGGCCGGCGACCACAAGCGCGGCCTGGCGATCCTCGACAAAGGCATCGGTCATAACCCCGGCAAATACCGTCTCCCCTTCGAGGCGGCGTTCTTCGCCTTCTGGGCCATGAACGACGCCGCCCTCGCCCGCCGCTACGCCGAGATCGCCCGCGCCTGCCCGGACGCCCCGGTCTTCCTGAGCACCTGGGCCGGTTACTTCGATCTCAAGATGGGCCGCTTCATCCTGGCTTTCGAGCAGTACCTGCGCCAATACATGGTCAGCTTTCAGGAGGGCAATCAACAGCTCATCGACATCCGCTGGCGACAGCTTCGCCGCTCGATCGACGAATGGTACCAAACCGAACTGCGCCAGAAGGGGAGCGAGTTTTACCGGCGCGAGGGGCGCGCCCCCGCCATCGCCGAACTGGAGGCCGAGGGCGCCTTCCGCCAGATCCAGTGGCCGGATTGGCCCGCCTTGCGCGCCCGCCTGGAACAATTCCTCCTCGCCGGACAGCCCTTTCCCGCCGACGAGACCGAGGCCCGCCGCCTGGCCCAGAGCTTTTTGCGCACCGGATGGGAACAAATGCCCGATAACCCCGCCTCCGATCATCCCCTCTTCAGGAATTATCTTTTCTGGGCCGGGCAAGCCCCGACCGTCCAGCAGGAGGTCGCCGTCTCTCCGACCCGACCGATCTCGGAAGTACGGGCCGTCGAGAACATCCTGTTTTGCATGAGCGAGTTGAGAACCGCCGAGATCGTTGTCCGGTCCATTCAGGCCGTCCAGGAGCTGATCGGCCAGTACAAGATCTCCCACGACGGTCGGTGCCCTCCCGATCTGGCCTCCCTCCCCGGTCAGGGGCTCACCAATTTCCCCGAACCGTGGGGTGGCGAGTGGATTTACGATCCCCAGAAATGCGAGGTGTCCTCCTCGACCTATCCCAACCTCGTCGATCTGTACCACCTGGCACCCTCCCTCTGAACCGAATCGAAGGGGCCGCCCTTGATGGGCGAGGCAGCCGTCCCAAATCGTACAGATCCTGGCCGCGCCGCCGACCGCCCCTGTTCACGCTTCTTATTGATCTGGCTCAACTTATAAGACGAAAGTCGCTTCCGCTTCCCCTCGGCATCATATTGGTTTAGCCTGAAGCTGACGGATGCGGGGCCTCGGTTGGGCGGCTCCCCCCCAAGGCCGCAACCTGCGGCGGAGTTTCCGCGCCCCAGGGAGGTTCTACCGCCGATGACATCGCTTCTCCTTGAACCCCTCCCCTCCGGCGAGTGGAACGTTCGGCTCGCCCGTCACCTGCTGCGCCGGGCAGGGTTCGGCTATCCCATCTATCGCGCGGAGGAGCTGGCCCGACAAGGACCCGAGGCGGCCGTGGCCGCCTTCGTGGACTACGAGAACCTGCCCTTCGACTTCCCCGAGCCGGATTGGTTGGACGAGCCTCAAACCTACCGTCAAATGCGCGCCGACCTGCGCCAGGAGTTCCGCCGGAGGCTGGAGGCGGGGGAACTCAGCGAGGCCGAGCAACAGGCGCTCCAACGAGAACGTCAGCGCCTGTTCAACGAACTGATGCGCGAGCGGCGCCAGGACATCGAGCGCCTGAAGGTCTGGTGGGTCCGCCGGATGTTGCGGACGCCCCGTCCCCTGGAAGAGAAGCTCGCTCTTTTCTGGCACGGCCATTTCGCCACGTCGGCCCAGAAGGTCCGCTCCCCGTGGTTGAACTATCACCTGAACGACATCTTCCGCCGCCACGCCGCCGGCAATTTCAAAACCCTCACGAGCGAAGTCGGCCGCTCCCCGGCCATGCTCATTTACCTCGACGGCGTCCAGAACACGCGACGATCGCCGAACGAAAATTGGGCGCGCGAGCTCATGGAACTCTTCACCATGGGCATCGGCCACTACACTGAGGCCGACATCAAGGAGGCGGCGCGGGCTTTCACCGGCTGGTCCTTCGACGGCGAGCGGTTCGTTTTTCATCGGTTCGCTCATGACGACGGCGAGAAGATTTTCATGGGCCGTCGCGGCCGCTGGACCGGCCTGGACGTGATCGGCATCATCTTCGAACAGCCCGCCACGGCCGAGTTCATCTCCCGCAAACTCTGGACGCATTTCGCCTACGATGAGCCCGAACCCGAAATCGTTGAAGGCCTCGCCGCCACGCTTCGGGAATCCGACTATGATCTTAAGCCCCTCCTGCGCCGGATGTTTCTCTCGCGCGCCTTTTACGGCGAACGCGCCATAGGGAACCAGATCAAGAGCCCCGTCCAACTGGCGGTCGGCATGGCGGCCCAACTGGGGATCGAGCCTGACGATACCATCGGCCGTCTGCTGGCCTTTCAGCTCCGGACGATGGGACAAGACCTCTTTTACCCGCCTAACGTCAAGGGTTGGGACGGCGGCCGCGCCTGGATCAACACCAACACGCTCCTCCATCGCTATAACCTGGCCAACCTCCTCGTCAATGGGATCCTGGCCGATCCTCCGCCGGGGGCCCCGCGGCTCCTACGCCAGGCCATGGAGGAGGACCCGGAGTTCCGCTTTATGGTTAACCGGAGCCGCCTGACGCCCGGGGACGATGGTTCGGGACCGCTCATGCGGGCGACTCCCCGGCGCCCCTTGGCGGCGATGGAAGGCGACCCTTCGGCCGGGGCCATTCAGTTCGCGCGAGCCCCCTTCCAGCCGGATAAGTTTTTCCGTCCCGCCCAGGGTTACACCCTCCCGCAGATTGCCGACTTCCTCGCCGACTTCTTCTATCCCCAGCCGTTGCGGGCTGACCAGCGCGACGAGATCGTCGAGGCCCTGGCCGGGGACCGGCAGTCCGTCGAGCGGCTCGATCTCGGTCGGTGGGATCAGGATCGGCTGCGCTCGGCCGTCCGTCTGATGCTGAGCGCCGCCGAATACCAGTTATGTTGACGCGCGCCGGCCTTGGCGGCCCCCGGGTCGTGCCTGAATCCCTCGGGAGGAGTTAAGGAGCGCTTGCCATGAATGAACCCTCCTTGAAGACGCGGCGGGAGTTCCTGGCCAACTGTGGCGTCGTGACGGCGGCGGCCACCCTGCCCCAGTTCCTGGTTCGGACCGCTCACGGCGTCGCCGTCGCCAACGGATGGGAGCCGGGCTCCGAGACTCCCTTGCCCGGTTTCAAGGACGATCGGGTTCTGGTCGTCGTTCAGCTCTCCGGCGGCAACGACGGCTTGAACACGATCATCCCGCACGCCGACGATGACTACCATCGGGTCCGACCCCAACTGGCGATCAAAGCCGATCAACGCCTCAGGCTCGATGATGAGGTCTCGCTCCACGCCGCGCTCAAACCCCTCAAATCCCTCTACGACGACGGTCGTGTCGCCCTGATCCAGGGTGTGGGCTATCCCAACCCCAACCGTTCGCATTTCCGCTCGATGGAAATCTGGCACACTGCCTCCGACGCCGATCAGTATCTCAACGCCGGGTGGATCGGGCGCTACTTCGACAACAATTGCGCCGGGGAGCCTCAAGCCACGGCGGGCGTGGCCATCGGCGACGAATTCCCGCAAGCCTTCGGCGGCGAGCGCGGGATGGGCGTCGCCTTTCAGACGCCGGAGCGCTTCGGTTACGTTCCGGGCCGCAAGGGAGATGATCTCGCCAGCTTCCGCGCGATCAACCGGGCCGACGCCCCCGCGCCGAACGATCAGGTCGATTTTCTTCGCCACGTCACGCGCAACGCCGACCTGACGAGCGAGCGCCTCCGACAGACCAACCAGCGGACCCGCAACGCCGTCCGCTATCCGTTCGATCCGTTCGGTCAAGGTCTGGCCACCGTCGCCCGCATGATCGCCGGAGGGCTCGGCGCGCGGATTTACTACGTCTCTTTGGGCGGATTCGACACTCACTCCAATCAGGCCGGTCAGCATGAACGCTTGCTGGGGGTGTACGCCTCCGGTCTGGAGGCCTTCCATCGAGACCTCACGGCGCTCGGTCAAAGCCGACGCGTCCTGGTCATGACCTTCTCGGAGTTCGGCCGTCGCGTGCGCCAGAACGCCAGCGGCGGGACCGACCACGGGACCGCCGCCCCGATGATCCTGACCGGCCACGCCGTCGCCGGCGGCCTCAAGGGCCGCCGCCCCAGCCTGGCCGACCTGGATCAGGGCGACCTCAAGCACACGGTCGATTTCCGGTCCGTTTACGCCTCGGTTCTTCGGCAGTGGTTTGATGCCGATCCGACGGTCGTTCTCGGTCGGCCTTTCCCCGATCTCCCCCTCCTCTCGGCCTGAGCCCGCCGCCCGGCCCGTTGCGTGTCTGAGGCCGCCTGAGGCAGGATGGCTCAGGCTTATCCCGCTACGGCGGCCCTCCCGGCTTCGCCGGTCGGGTCCTCAGGGAGGTCAACGATGTCTCGCGCGCGCCATCACCCGGGGGCCTGGGCCGTGGCTTTCTTCGGCCTCGCCCTTCCGCTCGCGGTCCCCACGATCGATGCTCAGGAGACGGCTATGGCGAAGATCAAGCTCCAAAGCCCGAAGCTCAAGGCGGGCGAAGTTATCCCCGTCGACTACACCGGAGACGGGCGCGATGTCTCTCCCCCTCTGGCGTGGAGCGATCTCCCCTCCGGAACCCGCCAGCTTGCCCTCATCTGCGACGATCCGGACGCTCCCACGCCGACCCCCTGGGTTCACTGGGTCATCTACAAAATCCCCGCCTCAGCCAAGGGGTTGCCCGAGGGGCTCCCGCGGGACGCCGAGCTTAAGTCCCCGCCCGAACTGGCCGGCGTCTTGCAGGGCCCCACCGGCTGGCGACAACCCGGTTATCGTGGCCCGGCCCCGCCGCGCGGCCACGGCGTCCATCATTACCACTTCAAGCTCTACGCGCTGGAGGCCGCGCTCAATCTTCAGCCCGGCCTCGGCAAGGACGCCTTGCTCAAGGCGATCGAGGGTCACGTCATCGGGCAGGGCGAGTTGGTCGTGACCTACCAGCGCTGAGGCGGCAGCCGGAGGCGGGCCGGCGGCTCGCTTTCGTCTCCGGCCCCGGCCTCAGTCGGCCCCCGCGCCGTAGATCCGGCTCGGATCAAAAACCTTGGCTCCATCGGCGCTCCAACCTTCCGAGGCGAGCCGACGGAAGAAACACGAACGATAGCCGACGTGGCAGGCCCCACCGGTCTGCTCGACCCGGAAGACCAGCGCGTCCCCGTCGCAATCCAGGCGCACCTCCCGAACGTCCTGGAAGTGGCCGCTGGTTTCCCCCTTGAGCCAGAGCCGCCCCCGCGAACGGCTGTAATAGTGCATGCGCCCGGTCGTCAAGGTCCGTCGGAGCGCTTCGCGATTCATCCAGGCGAACATGAGCGGGGCCCCGTCGGTGGCGTCGAGGACGATGGCCCCGACCAGCCCCGCGGCGTCGAATTGGACTCCCTCAAGCCCCCGTTCGGCCTCCGCTTCCGTCCAGTTCATGGGTTCCGCGCCTCTCTTCCGCCAGGCTGCCCGCGGGATTCCTCCGGGCGAGCCGATCGCTCTTGCTCGTCGATGGGCCGCTCCCGCGGACGCCGGATCTGAGCCTACGTTGCCTTCACCGTCGAATTCAATGACGGCGCCTCCGCTTGCGCCCGTCGGAGCCCCTCGGTAAAATTCGGGGTTCGAGCCGTCGCCGGACGCCAGCCAGATGTTCGGCCGGTTTCTCGCGCTCTCGGCGATCCCGTCCAGCCGCCCCGGCCATGCCTGAACTCTCTTCACGTTTCGACCCGCGGTCCATCGAGGAGCCTCTCTACGCCGGCTGGGAGGCGGCGGGCGCTTTTACGGCCCACCCGGAGGCTCCCGGCGAAGCCTTCTCGATCGTCATCCCGCCTCCCAATGTCACCGGCGTCCTGCACGTCGGCCACGCCCTCAACAATTCCTTGCAGGACATTCTGGCCCGTTGGCGGCGCATGCAGGGGCGCAACGTCCTTTGGCTCCCGGGGACGGATCACGCCGGCATCGCCACCCAGCACGTCGTTGAGCGCCGCCTTCGCGAGCAAGGGATCGACCCTCGCGCCCTCGGGCGCGAGGAGTTCCTCCGTCGCGTCTGGCGATGGAAAGAGCAGCACGGCTCGACGATCATCCGGCAATTGAAGGCGTTGGGATGTTCGTGCGATTGGACGCGCGAGCGCTTCACGATGGACGAGGGGCTCTCCCGCGCCGTCCGCCTGGTCTTCAAGGCCCTTTACGACGAGGGGCTCATCTATCGCGGCGTTTATCTGATCAACTGGAGTCCCAAGCTTCAGACCGCTCTCAGCGATGACGAGGTCGAGTATCGCCAGGTCGAAGGCCACCTCTGGTATCTCCGGTATCCGCTCGCTGACGGCCCCGGCCACGCCGTCGTCGCCACCACCCGCCCGGAAACCATGCTCGGCGACGCCGCCGTCGCCGTCCATCCGGACGATGAGCGGTATCGCGGCCTCATCGGGCGGACCTGCATTCTGCCCCTGCTCGGCCGCCCCATCCCGATCATCGCCGACCCCCTGGTCTCGCGCGCGTTCGGCACCGGCATGGTCAAGGTCACGCCGGCTCATGATCCCAACGATTACGAGATCGGCCGTCGCCACGGGCTGCCGTTCATCAACATCCTCAATCCCGATGGGACGCTGAACGCCGAAGCGGGGCCGTATGCCGGGCTTGAGGTGGCCGAGGCCCGCAGAGGCGTCCTGGCCGACCTGGAGGCCGCCGGCCTCATCGACAAGATCGAGCCCCACGTTCACTCCGTCGGGCACTGTTATCGTTCCGGCTGCGTCGTCGAGCCTTATGTCTCGCGCCAGTGGTTCGTGCGGATGCAGCCGTTGGCCGAGCCGGCGATCCGAGCCGTCCAGGACGGCCGGACGCGTTTCGTCCCCGCCGTTTGGGAAAAAAATTATTTCCATTGGCTGGAAAACGTCCGCGATTGGTGCATCTCCCGCCAGCTCTGGTGGGGCCACCGCATTCCCGTCTGGACCTGTCAGGATTGCGGGGCGGTGGCCTGCCTCGCCGAGGGCGAGCCCGAACGCTGTTCGGTCTGCGGCGGGCAGCGGCTGACTCAGGACCCCGACGTCCTCGATACCTGGTTCTCCTCGGCCCTGTGGCCGTTCTCAACGATGGGCTGGCCGGAGGCCACCCCCACGCTGCGGCGCTACTACCCCACCTCGGTCCTCGTCACGGCCCACGACATCATCTTTTTCTGGGTGGCCCGCATGATGATGATGGGCCTCAAGTTCATGGGGGAAGTTCCCTTCCGCGAGGTCTACATAACGCCGCTCATCCTGGCCGAGGGGGGGGGCAAGATGAGCAAATCTAAGGGCAACGCGCTGGACCCCGTGGCCCTGATCGAACCTCACGGGGCCGACGCCGTTCGCCTCACGCTGGCCGGCCATGCCCCGCAGAGCCGGACGGTCAGTCTGTCCATGCAGCGTTTCGAAGCCTCGCGCAATTTCACCAACAAACTCTGGAACGCCGCCCGGTTCACGCTGATGAACGTCGAGGACCTGACCGCCCCGGCGCTCGCCGGCGGGATCGACCGCGCCGACCTGGCCCTGGAGGATCGCTGGCTGCTCGCCGAGCTGCGCGGGGCCGCCGAGCGCGCCGACGGCGCGCTGGAAGCCTATGAATTCGACCGGTACGTCGCCGCCCTGTACGATTTCGCCTGGCGGGATTTCTGCGACTGGTACGTCGAGCTCGTCAAGCCGCGCCTGCGACCGCCAAAGGCCGGCGACCGTTCGGCTCAAGCTTCCCGCCGAGCCGCGCAGATCGTTCTGGTCACCGCCCTGGAAGGCCTCCTGCGCCTCCTCCACCCCGTGGCGCCGTTCCTGACCGAGGCGATCTGGCGCCTCCTGCGCGAGCGCTGGGGTCCGGCGGCGGCGGCCCGCCTGACCTCCCTGGCGGCCTCATCCCTTATGGTCGCGCCCTGGCCGGAGCCTTCGGGTTGGGGCGAATCCGACCCCGAGGCCCGGGCCCAGATGCGCCTTCTTCAGCAGGTCGTTTACCTGATCCGGAAAGTGCGCGGCGAATTGGGCGTCCCCCCCGCCCTGCCGACTGAGGTTGAGGTCCTGATCGCCGACGACGAGCAACGGTCTCGTCTGGAACGCCTCCAGCCGTACATTTCGACTCTGGTTCCTCTGGCCGCGCTCAGGATCGCCGCCGAATCCGCCCTGCCTGGGGTCGCCGCCTCGGCCGTCGCCGAGGGCGCCACGGTTCAGATCCCCCTTTCCCCGGCTTTACGGGAGGCCGAACGCCAACGGCTGGATCGGGAGATCGACCGCCTGCGCGCCAACGTCGAACGGCTGGCGGGCAAGCTCGACGATCATGAGTTCATCCGCCGGGCCCCGGCCGAAGTTATTCAACGCGAGCGCGCCCGCCTCGCCGGCGACGAAGCCAAACTCGAGCAGCTCCGCCGCCGACTGGAATTGCTGGCTCGCTGAGCGGGCGTTGCGTTATCCCCCACCTTGGAAGGAATTGCGATGAACCAGGCCCGCCAAACCGAAGTGACCCAGACCTCCCAGCCGTACCTGAGAGTAGCCGACGTAGCCGCCGTGGAAATGTTTCCGGGCGTCTGGCGACGGACCCTGCTCGCTGGCCGGGGCCTGATGCTCGTCGAGTTCACGCTGGAGGCGGGCGCGTCCTTCCCCGAGCATGCCCACCCGCATGAGCAATCCGGATACGTCCTCAGCGGGGCCTTGGAGATGACGATCGCCGGCCAGAGTCGTCTCCTCCAGCCGGGGATGACTTACTTCGTGCCGGGCGGGACGCTTCACGCCGCCCGCGCCCCCGAGCGAACCGTCGTCGTGGATGCTTTTTCGCCCCCGCGAGAGGAATACCGCGCCTGAACCTCTCGACAGCCGCCTGATGCGCGCGGCCCCCCGGGCTCCGCGTCCGTCCAGCCCCCGCCCCCCTCAGAACCGTAACCGGCGCAGCCGGCTCGACGCGTAACCTCTCCGAATCTCGTCAAAGTCGCGCAGCGTTTCGGCGAGATCGCTCCGCCGATTCCGTTCGAGCCATCGGCCCCTGAATTCATCCTTGAGCGTCTCGATCTCCTGGAGCAGCAGCCGCCGATCGCCGAGACCGTAGTTGAGCCGGAGCGCGCGCCGACACGCGTGAGCGGCCAGGCGCGCTCCGAGCCGCCACTCCCCCGCCAATCGGCGCAAGCTGGCGCGCGGCGGCTCGATCAGCTCGATGCCCGCCAAGGCGATCTCGGCGCTCTCGACAGCTCGATCCAACCCCTTGCGGGTGATGGCATTGTAGCGCCTCAGTTCTCGGCTTACGGCGAGCCGATCCTTGCCGGCGGCGGGCGGGCCGGTCAGCAACCAGCGCTCGGCGGAGTTATTGGGAATCACGACGCCAAAGTCGCGGTAAAGCTCGCCCAGGCGCTCAATCGGCTCCACCCAGCGCCCCTCAGGGTCCGCCAGGAACAGACGGGCAAATCGGCGGTCGAAGCGGCGATCGGCGGTCCGGGGCGGCCGCGTCCTCCAGGCCCGCTCGGCGCCGTAGGCCAGGGACCAATGGGAGAAACTCAGGAAATTATAGTGCCCGTTGTCGCCCCAATCGGTGATGAGGTAACCCAGGGCCCCCGTCGTCCTCCCCGCCGACGCCAACCCTTGCAGATTGCCTCGGGCGTTCGACCGCCGGAAGAAGAGGCTGTTCCAACTGCTCGTGCCGGGGCAGACCCAATGTTCGAGGCCGGCTTCGGCCGCCGGTTCGAGCCGCCGGCGATAGTCGGCCTCCGGCCGCGCTTCGTAATCCCAGTTCAGCAGCACGACGTCGTCCGGCAGTTCGCCGATCAGCTCCGGATGGCGGGCCAGGATATCCCCCCAGATTTGAATGCGGCGACCGTGGCGGGCGGCCAATTGACGCACGCGCAGGATATGATCGAGGTAAACCCGGCCCACGCCGACGGCGCGGGCCCGGGCGGCGGATTTCCCCCGTCCCAGGTCCCAGGTTTCGTCGCAATCGACGTTGAAATACGGCCCCGATGAAAAATGGGGCAGGAAATCCCCGTAAAGCTCGTCGAGCAACCGGTAGGTCCCGCTCTCGGCGGGCGAGAGCGTCCACCCCCCCCGAAACCCGCTTTCGGCCAGATGACGATACCGAGGCAGGGCCAGGAGACGGGCGGCGTGACCGAAGGATTGAAGGTTCGGGACAAGCTGCACGTGGTGACGCCGGCAGACCTGATCCAGGGCCCGGATGTCGGCCGGCGTCAGGGGGGAATGGCCCCGGCCGATGAGCGGGTGTCGCGCGAACGCGAACGGGTGCTCGATGTAGAGCTGAAGATGATTGATCTTGAGGAAGCCCAGCCAGGCCACCAGCTCCTCAAGCGTCCTCCGACGCGGCACCTTCCCTCGCGAAACGTCGTGGAGAAACCCCCGGAAGCGGAAATCCGGCGCGTCCTCGACCCGCAGGCAGGGGAGGCGCCACCCTCGGCTGAGGATCAACTGCCGGAGCGTTTGCGCGCCATAGTAACGCCCGCTCGCCCCTCCGGCGGCGATCGTGATCCGATGCCGCTCAAGGGTCAGCCGGTAACTCCCGTCGTCCGGCGCTCGCGGACGAGCCGTCTCAAAGATGATCTCCGCCGGCCGCCCGTCGAGCGGCGAGTTCGCCTCCCCGAAGCCGTCGCTCCCAAGGGAACGCAAAGTCTGGCTCACCAACTGGGCCGCGAAGCGATCATCGTCGTCCCGAAGGCCGTGGAAGCGCAGTCGGCCCGGGTCTGAAGGTAGGAAGGCCGTCGCGCCCGGCTCCAGGACGAGCTTCCTCGGCCAGGGGATCAGATCAAGCTCCGGCGTCATGAAGCGCGGCGAGGCCTCCGACGCTCACGCCCGCTCGGCCAGAATGACCCCGAACCAGGCCCATCGTTTGAGACGGGGCCAGCGTCGCAGAAGCCATGCGTCGAAGCGGGCCAGCGGGCTGAGCAGGCGCCTGAATGCCCCGGGCCGGGGCCAGGCGTACTGAAAGGCGAAGGCCACGAAGGCTAGCAGGTAAAACGGCTCGACTCTTCCGGAGCCGATCGCCTTCAGGCACCGGCCTTGGGCCGACTCATCGAAGTAGCGCGTGATCGCCCGCCAGGCCCTCGGGGCCAGCGTCCGCCGGTAAAGCCAGGCGATCGGGTGGCGGGCCTGAGGCTCGATCAACGCCGCCCGCCCCCCGCTCCGGAGCACGCGGGCCAACTCGGCCAGCGCCGCCTCCAGATCGGTGTGGATCAGCACGGATTTGGTCACCACGGCCGGAAGCCCCGCGTCGGCCAGGGGGAGGGCTTCGGCGAGCCCGGCCACCGCGTGCACCCGTCCCTTAAGGCCGGCTTGTGCCGCCCGCCGCCGGAGCGCGCGCAATCGAGCCGGGGAAGCGTCCAGGCAGAGAACGTCCCAGCCATGACGCGCCAGATGAAAGCTCACCGCCCCGAGCCCGGCCCCCAGGTCGAGCACCACGCCTCGCTCTGGGGCTACCCCTTCCAACCAGAGGCGCGCGGCCTCGATCTCGGGCGTGCCGGCCATAGAAATCTCTTCATCCAGATCGAGCCCCCTCCAGCCCGCGCCGCGTCGTTCCAGGTTTTGAGGGTCGAGGTTGGCGGCCCAATAGGCCCGCGCGCGTACGGCGTGATCGGCGCGCGGCGTCGTTGGCGACTTCGTGGCGGCGTCGGCGACGGGTGCGTTCACGAAAGCATGGGGTCCCGCGCGATGACGGCTCCGGGCGCGCCGAGGGTCGGCCGTCCCGCCCCCTTCATCCGTGAAAGGGCTTGAACGCCTTGCCCCTCCCCGGAATCATGACGGGAGGAGGACGTCGCGGCGGGCGTTACGTGCGGCGCGGAACTCCACGCCAAGCCGCGCTCGGCGCCTCCAGTGACGTTCAATCTTGGGAGAAGGAGAGCTCCACATGCAAACGATTCAATCGCGGGCCTACACCAATGTCATTCTGACCGTGATCGCCCTCTTGCTGGCGGTGCTGGCGATCGGCCCCTATGTTCAGGTCAATACGCCGGCCTGGGCGCAGATTGAGCCCAGCCGGCCGCGCAACATCCAGCAGACGGCCGCCTCGGGCGATGAGATCGTCGGGCGCGCCACCGAGAGCGTCGCCCGCGCCACGCAGGATATCGCTCAGGCCATCCGCGAGGCGGCCAAATCCCAGCAGGCCATCGCCGACGCGCTCCTGGCCCTCGGCGAGGGACAATGACGGGGGACGAGGACTGCGCGCGCGGCCCGGTCATCGAATTTGACGGCCCACGCCATCGCGGCGCCGGGAGGGACGCGTGATTTTCCGCGCCCCCTTGCGCCGGCCCCCGGCCTTCTCTACAATCCACGGCGCCTGCGAGCGTCATTGGAGAACCCTCCGATCGCGCCGTTGAGCGCGGAGAGAACGGCCGCTCATGAGCGCCAACAACTGGGCCCAATGGAAGCGCGCGGGGCTCGCGGCCGCGGCTATCCTGTCTGCCGTGGCCGGGGCCGCCGCCTTTCAGGAGCCGGGAAGCGAAGAGGGGTTCTTCCCCCTTTTCAACGGAAGCGACCTTAAGGGCTGGAAGGGGGATCCCCGCTTCTGGAAGGCCGAGGAGGGGCAGATTATCGGTTCGAGCGACGGGCACGACCTGCGCTCGAACACCTTTCTCATCTACGAGAAGCCCTTCTCTGATTTCATCCTCCGTTTGTCCGTCAAGCTTCGAAACGGCAACAGCGGCGTCCAGTTCCGCAGCGAGGAGACGGGGGAGTTCGTCGTGGCCGGCTATCAGGCCGACGTGGCCGAGGCGGTCTATTTCGGGATGCTCTACGAGGAGCGCAAACGCGGCTTCATGGATTACTGGAAACAGATGACCCCCGAACAGCAGGCCGCCGTCCACGCCTTGGCCCGCCCGGGCGAGTGGAACGACTACGAGATCACCTGCCGCGGACCCAGCATCACCCTCAAGCTCAACGGGACGGTCACCTGCCGGATCGAAGACCCGGACGGAGCGCGGTCCGGGATCATCGCCCTCCAGGTGCACGCCGGCCCGCCCATGCGCGTCGCCTTCAGGAACATCCGCCTCAAGGAACTGAACTGACGCGGCTCTCGATGGCTCGCGTCGCATTCTTCCCCGCCTGGGAGGAGCCGTCCATGCCTTACCGGTCCCGTCTTTTGCTTTTGGCCCTTCTGGCCGCCTTGCTGAGTTGGCCGCCTCGCTGGATGGCCGCCCAGGACGACGAACCCTTGATCCCCGATCTGGACCGGACGCGTCGTGAGCGGTTGGCCGTGATCGAGGGTCGGTTCGTCACTCCGCCCGGTTTCACCGTTGAGGAGGTGGCCACGAACGAGCTCGTGGGCTCCGTGGTCAACATGACATTCGATCACCTGGGTCGGCCCGCCCTGGCGCTGGAACGAAAAGGCGTCGTTCTCCTTCTCGACCGCGACGGGGACGGCCGATTCGACGCCACTCAGAACTTCTGCGACGACATCCAGACCGCTCACGGCATGCACTACCTCGGCCCGGGCGATCTCCTCGTCCATTCCGAGGGGCCGCGCGGCACGGGGCTTTATCGGCTGACCGACCTCGACGGCGATGACCGGGCCGACCGGGTCCTCTTGATGGGCGCCAGCCGCGGCGGCATCCAGGAGCACGGCCCCCATACCATCATGACCGGGCCCGATGGGCTGCTCTACGTCCTCTTCGGCAATCATGCCTTCCCCGATATGGTCATTGAGCCCGGCTCCCCTTCCCGCCGCCTGCAGGAGGATCATCTCCTGGAACGCTACGTCGATCCGCGCGGCCACGCCGCTCACATCCGCGCCCCGGGTGGAACGATCCACCGGGTCGATCTCCAGGCGCGATCCTGGACGCAGATCGCCGGCGGCTTCCGCAATCCGTTCGACATGGCGATGAGCGCCTCGGGCGAGGTCTTCGCCTACGACGCCGACATGGAATGGGACGTCGGGCTCCCGTGGTATCGCCCGACGCGCGTCGTCCACGTCATCCCTGGCGGCGATTATGGTTGGCGCACCGGATCGAGCAAAATGCCCTTCTACTACCTCGACACGCTGCCGAGCGTTGACGACATCGGCCGCGGCTCCCCCGTCGGCGTCGCCTTCTATCACCACCGCGTCTATCCGGAGCGGTTCCGGGGGGCGCTGTTTCTGGGGGATTGGTCGCGCGGCCGCGTCCGCGTCCTCTTCCCGCGTCGCGTCGGCGCCACCTATCTCGGCAAAAGCCTCGATTTCGTGCTCGGCGAGCCGCTCAACGTCACCGATCTCGACATCGGCCCCGATGGGTTCCTCTATTTCTCGACCGGCGGCCGGATGACCAGCGGCGGCCTCTACCGGGTCCGCTACGAGTCGCCCCAGCCCGCCTCCGCCGCCACCCCCCTGGAATCGGTTCTCGATCAGCCGATGCCGCGCTCGGCCTGGGGCAAGCTGGCGCTTTCGCGGGCGCGAGACGCCATGGGCGATCGCTGGGGACCCTCCCTGGAGTTGGCCGCCTTGAACATGGCGCTCGCCCCGGAACGTCGGCTCTGGGCGATCGAGGCCCTTCAGGTTTACGGCCCGGCCCCCGACCTGCGGTTGCTCCGGCGCCTGGCGCGCGATCGCGAGCCCGAAGTTCGCGCCCGCGCCGCGCTCCTGATGGGCCTCCAACCCTTGGCGGAGGTCCGGCGGCTTCTGGCGGACGCATTGGAAGATCCGGACCCGCTGGTGGCGCGGCGGGCCTGCGAGGCGCTCATCCAGGCGGGCCTCAACGAGAATCAGATCTTCGACGGGCGCGATCCCCTGCCCGGCCGGTTGTTCTATCTCCTCGATCACGAAGATCGGTTTCTGCGGTATGCGGCCCGGCTGGCCCTGATGAGGATCGATCGGCAGGTCTGGGCGGGGATGGCGGCGGCCGATAGCCTCCTCCAGCGCCCCCGGGGCGCCCTCGAAGGGCTTCTCGCCCTGATCTATACCCAGACGCTTCTGCGCGAGTCCGATCAAATCTTCGAGATTCTGGACCGCTTCAGCCGCCAGCCGATGCCGACCGAGACGCTGCTGGATTACCTCCGCCTCCTCCAATTGGCTTTCACGCGCGATCTCGCCCCGCGGACGCCGGGCCGCCAGGGCTTCATGTTCGACGTCGGCGCGCGCCTCCTCGAGCAGTTCCCCCAAGCTGACCCCCGCCTCAACCGCGAGCTTCAGGTCGTCCTCGCCTATATGCAGACCCCGGGAGTCGTTCCGGCCCTGCTCGCGCGGCTGACGCCCGATCAGCCCCAGGAGGAACAGATTCACACCGTCTATTGCCTGCGCTCGATCAAGACCGGTTGGACGCGCGAACAGCGCCAGGCGCTGGTGGAGTGGTTCGATCGCGGACGTGAAATGGCCGGCGCCGCCAGTATGGAGGGCTATATCAACAACCTTTGGGAGGCCTCGCTCGCGCTTCTGCCGGAGAACGAGCGCAAGACGGCCGAGGAACGCAAGGAAAAGGCCCTGGCCGAGCGGACGCGCCGCGCCGCCGAGCTGATGGCCGAGGTGGAGGGCGATCGTCCGCCGGGCCGTTCCGATCTGGCGCAGATGAGCTTCCAGGAGCTGAGCGAGTACCTCGAATACGACATCATGACTTACGAGCGGGGCAACGCCGGTCGGGGCGAGCGCGTCTTTCGCCGGGCCCGGTGCGCCGATTGTCACGTCTTCGGCACGATCGGCCGCGGCGGCGGCCCCGATCTCTCGACCGTCGTCAAGCGCTTCCGCCGGAAGGAAATCCTCGAGGCTATCATGTACCCCTCGCGTGTGATCTCCGATCAGTACACGGGCCTGCGCGTCGAATTGCGCAATCGGGACGTGCTGAACGGTCTGCTCGCCGGAGAAAGCGCCGACACGTTGACGCTGATCACCCCCACCGGCGAGCGCCTCGATCTCGCCAAGGTCGATATCGTGGATCGCCGCCCGTCGGACGTCTCCATCATGCCCGAAGGCCTGCTCGACACGATGACCCTCGGCGACCTCGTCGATCTCGTCCTCTTCCTCGAACGAGGGGCCGATCTCTGACTCAACAGCCGACAGATCCCCCCGCCCCCTACCCCCGCGGCTTCCCCGAAGCCCTTGAGCGGTATCGGCAAGCGCTGATCGGCGCGCCCGCGAGGGGATGGCATCACGATCAGCGCCGGGCGTTGTTCCTTAAGTTGCTCGAGACGGGGTTCGGCGTCCAGGCCCAGGAAATCGAGCTGGAGCACGCGATCAAGGCGGCCGAGGTGCGCCTCGGGGAGCGCCGCCACGGTTTTATTGACGCTCTTTACGAATCCACGATCTTTGAATTCAAGTCCGATCTCGACCGGGAGCTTGGGACCGGCCAGGCCGAGCTGCGTCGTTATCTGACTTCGCGTCCTGGACCGAGCGATTACGTGGGCGTTCTCACCGATGGGCTCAGCTTTGACGTCTATCGGTGGGATGGAACCGAGCTGGAAGCCATCGACCACTTCGACCTGGTGCAGATCGACGCTCGCGAGGCCTATCTGAAAATCGATCAATTTCTACGGGCGGAGACGCCCCGGCCGGCGACGAGCGCCGACGTCGTCATCGGCCTCGGCGCGAAATCGGCGGCCTATCGTCAGTCCCGGGCCGTCATGTTGGATCTCTTCGGGCGGGTGAAGTCGGAGCCGGCCGTCGTCACCCGGGTGCGCGAGTGGAAGCGCCTTCTGGCCAAGGTGTATGGTCAGGCCCTGGGCCCTGACGAACTTTTCGTGGCGCATACTTATCTTGTCATCGTGTCCCGCTTGATGGTCGCCCGCGCGCTCTACCCACTACAGAAGCGTTACAAAAGCGACTATAAGGGCGTCATGACGGGGAGTTACTTCCGCCGTCGCGGCGTCCTCAATCTGGCCGAGCCCGACTTCTTCGCCTGGGCGATCGGCGCCGCCGTCGAGCCGGATTTCCTCGCCCTTCTGGGCCGACTCGATAATCACCTGGCGAAATACGACTTCACCGCCACACAGGAAGATATCCTCAAAGGGTTGTATCAGGGGCTGATCGACCCCGCCGCCCGACACGATCTCGGCGAATATTACACGCCGGACTGGCTGGCCGAATTGACGCTGGAGCGGCTCGGTTACCAGGGGGGGACGCTCCTCGACCCCACCTGCGGCTCGGGGACGTTCCTCATGGCCGCCGTCCGCCGGTTGCGGGCGGCCGGCTTGGCGCGACGCCGTTTGGTGGAGGCCGTCCTCAAGGATTTGGCCGGCATCGACGTCCACCCGGTGGCCGTCCTGATGGCCAAAGCCAATCTGATGCTCGCGCTGGCCGGGGACGCTCGCGATTTCGGGGTGGGCATCCGCCTGCCGATCTTCATGGCCGATACGCTCCAGACGGATCTCGACGAGCAGAGGGGCTATCTCAAGATTCCAGCCACGGGAGGGCACGCCTGCTTCCTCCCGCTGGCCAGCATCGAGCGGGCCCACGGTCAGCTTGATGAGATCATTGATGAGATGCACTTGTTCGCGGGCCGCGGCGTTGGGGGAGACCTTGAATCGGCCAAGCTCGGCTTCCTGAGCAAGCTTCCCTTTCTCGCCGAGGGCGAAGAGGGCGAAGCCTCGTGCTGGAAGAATAATCTTGGAGTCGCCGCCGCGCTCATGGTCCGACGGCAGAACTCCGTCTGGGCCTTCATCCTCAAGAACGCCTATCGGCCGATATTTCTCCGGCGGACAAAAGTCCGATACGTGGTCGGTAACCCCCCATGGATCAGTTATCGCTATCTCCAGGACGACACCTATCGGGAGCGCGTCCGCGGCCTGGCGGCGGAGTTTAATTTGATTCCACCCCGGGGCGGCCATCTGATCACGCAACTTGAGATCGGCACGGTGTTTTACCGTTTCTGCGAGCGGGAGTTCCTCTCCGAGGGAGGGAAGATGGCGATGGTGTTGCCTCGCTCGGTGATCATCGGCGCCAAGCAACACGAACGATTTCAGAAACAGGGGGGCTTCTCGTTAATTCTCGACTGCGAAGGCGTCGAACCACTGTTCAAGGTTCCTTGCTGCGTCGTCCTGAGAGGGGAGAACGTGATCCCGGGCGGCGGGCCCGTTCCCAAGCAAGTTCTCGCAGGGCGCCTTGAGGTGCATAATTGCGACTGGGCGCGGGCTCAACAGGAGCTGAAGGTGACAAAGGGTGTTCACACGTTTGTGAGCCACGAGGTCCAGAGCCCATGGTATCACAAACAGGTCCGACAGGGAGCGACGATCGTCCCCCGCGCCTTCTGGTTCGTGGAGCGCCATCACGACGCTGACCCCAGGATGACCCCTCCTTACCTTCAATCGGACGAGGAGATGGTGAAGGAAGCCAAGGACGTGTGGCGACGGCGGCGCGTTCAATTGGACGGGCAAATCGAGCCGCGCTATCTCTTTTACACCGTTCTGGCCAAGGATTTGTTGCCGTTCGCTCTGCGGCGCGTGCGTCCGATCTTCCTCCCCATCCACGTCGAGCGAGGCGGCCAGATTCAACTGTTGACTCCCAATGAACTCCTCGCCGAAGGGGATCGGCTGGCCTCGGAATGGCTCCATAAGGCTGAAGAGTTGTGGCGCCGGTATCGCTCGACTTCAAGCCGTTCGCTTCTGGAATGGTTGGATTATAATGGCAAGCTGACAGCTCAAAATGTGAGACAGCGTAACCTCGTGATCTATAACACTTCAGGCACGGTGCTCACCGCCGCAGTTGTCCCGGGAGGCAAGGTCAGGGACGAAGGCCGACTTATCCTGCACGGCTATCTCGCCGAGTCCGTCACTTATTATCTCTATGTCGAGTCCGTGCTTCACGCGCACTACCTGGCGGCCGCCCTGAACAGTCCCGTCGCCGGCGAAGCAATCAAGGCTACGATGCCTCGAGGATTATGGGGCGAGCGACACGTTCATCGCCGTCCATTTGAAGTGTGCCGGATCCCGTTCTTCGATCGGAAGAACCCGCTCCATGATCGGATCGCGCGGCTCGGCGAGGCCTGCCAGCGGAAGGCGCTGGCGCGGGCTTCGGACCTCCGGGGCCCGATCGGCGGCGCCCGCGCGGCCATGCGTCAGGCGCTCGCCCGCGAGCTTGCCGAGCTTGATGGTCTCGTCCGGGCGCTGCTCGAGGGGGTCGAGCCTCCGCCGCCGGCCCGGCTTGGCCGGCGCGCCGGGGGTCAGCTATTCCTGTTCTGACTGGGTGAGGACGGCCGGCGGGCAACCCGGAGCGGCCGGTTCTCCTTGACCGATCGGGCCCCATGCGCTTGATTCGATTCCGACGTATTCCGTCATGGGCTCGATAAGTCCCCTCAGGAGGTCGTCCTCATGCGCCCCCGGCTTGTGACGCTGGTTTCAATCCTCGCCGCGCTGAACGGTCTGGCCCTCGCTCAGGTTCCCTTTCATCGCGCCGAGTTGATCTTTCCGCTGGAACGCTGGCACAACCACGGCTCCTCAATCGTCGAGTGTCCCAACGGCGATCTCATCGTCTGCTGGTTCCATGGCTCGGGCGAGCGCACGGCCGATGACGTGGTCATTCTCGGCGCCCGCAAACGCAAGGGGGAAGAACGATGGTCCGAGCCGTTTCTCATGGCCGACACGCCGGAATTTCCCGACACCAACTGCTGCATGATCATCGACCCCCAGGGCCGCCTCTGGCTTCTCTGGCCGACCATCCTGGCCAACACCTGGGAATCCGCCCTCATGAAATATAAGGTTTCGTCGAACTACATGAAGCCCGCGGGGGCGCCCGACTGGGACTTCATGGAAGTGTTGCACATGAAACCCGCCGAGGACTTCGCCGCCAAGGTCCGCGCCAAGACCGAGGCCTATCTTCAGGGCAAAGACATCTCCGACCGATCGCGCGCTTGGGCCGAACGCAACTTCCGCATGGCCGAGAGCAAGCTCGACAGCCGCCTCGGTTGGTTCACCCGCGCGCACCCTTATATCCTCGAAGGCCGCCGCCTGATCGTCGGGCTTTACTCCGACGGCTTCTCCTTCTCGATCGTCAGCTTCACCGACGACTGGGGCCAGAGCTGGAAGATGAGCGACCCGATCGTCGGCGGCGGTAACATCCAGCCGAGCTTCGCCCGCCGCAACGATGGAACCCTCGTGGCCTACATGCGGGATAACGGCCCCGCCCCGAAGCGCGTCCACGTCTCCGAATCGACCGACGAGGGCCAGACCTGGAGCCTTGTCCAGGATCACCCCCAGTTGGCCAACCCGGGTTCGGGGCTGGAACTCGCCCGCCTGCGCAACGGGCGGTTCATCGTCGCTTATAATGACACTGAGCAGGGCCGCCATAGCCTCGCCATCTCGATCTCCGACGACGAAGGCCGGACCTTCCGATGGACCCGACATCCGGAGCGCGTCGAGCCCGGCCAGGGATCATTCCATTATCCGTCGATCATCGAGGCCGCTGACGGACGGTTGCACGTTTCGTACAGTTATTTTGTCCGGGACGAAGAGGGCCGCGAAGGCAAGTCCATCAAGCACGCCGAGTTCGACGAGGCGTGGGTCCTCGCCGGGGACGCCCCTTGACCGCGCCGGCGGTTTTGCTTCCTCGTCGGCCGGCCTGGACGAAGGGCCGAGGGAGCAGGTCGGCGAGGTTGAGCGCTTGGAGCCCCCCGCCGCGCCAACACAGGAGCACGGGCAGCGCGGGATTAAACTCGGCCAGGACCTGACGGCACGCCCCGCACGGCGGCGTCGGCCCGTCCGTCTCCGTATGAAGGGCCAGCGCCCGCAGGGAGCGCGTCCCGGCGGCCAGCGCGGCCGCCACGGCGTTCCGCTCGGCGCAGATCGTCAGCCCGTAGGACGCGTTCTCAACGTTGCAGCCCACGGCTATCCCTTTCTCGGAGAGGACGGCCGCCCCGACGCGGAATCGGGAGTAGGGGGCGTAAGCCGTCTCGGCCGCTTGGCGAGCGGCTTCGATGAGGTCATCCCATGGCTCGATGGGGAGGGGTGGGGAGGAAGGGGTTGAGCCCCGTGGGCCACCGGCGGCGTTCACGGCTCCGGGGATTCCAACAGCCAAGGGATCTCAACTTCATAGAGCAACTCTGAGACCTTGCGCCCACCGAAGGCTTCCGGCACGCCGCGAACTTTTTCGGTGACCCCGAGGGATATCGACCCCCCGAAGGGGATGAACCCTCGATTGATCGCGCTGGGCCCGCTGGATTGGAAGGAGTCCGTGCCCGTGTCGACGCCTCCGACGAAGAAGTAGCCGATTCGATAGGCGTGGCGCCCGGCTCCTATCCGGCCCAAGTAAATCGCTTCGCCTTCGAGCCCCGGGTCGATTTTCAATTGCTTCATCAGGTCCAGAGCCTGAGCGGGGAAGAGGCGCTCTCGCGCCCTCGCCAGGTTGCGCAGCGCTTCCTGCTCCGGCTCGGCTTCGGCCGCCCCGCGCGGAATCTGCCGATAGGCCGCCTCGGTGGCCTGGGGGTCGTGCGTGATCCGCCAGCGATCGATGTGGAGCGTTTCCATCTTTGAGCTTTCCCCCGCCCCCGGCCGCAGGGGCGCCGATTAAATCGTCCGGTCCACGGCTTCGGCGACCCGCCGCAATTCCCCGACCAGACGGGCGAACTTTTCCGGTTTGAGCGACTGCGAACCGTCGGAGAAGGCCCGGTCCGGGTGGTCGTGAATCTCGATCATGAGCCCATCGGCGCCGGCGGCGACGGCCGCCTTCGACATCGCCGCCACGTAGCGCCAGTTGCCCGTTCCGTGGCTCGGATCGACAATCACCGGCAGATGGCTCAACTGCTTGATCACGGGGACGGCGTTCAGGTCCAGCGTGAAACGCGTGGCCGTCTCGAACGTCCGGATGCCGCGCTCGCAGAGCATGACGCGGTAATTGCCCTTGCGCAACAAATACTCGGCCGCCTGAAGGAACTCGCTGATCGTCGTCGACATCCCCCGCTTGAAGAGCACCGGCCGGCCCGCCTCGCCGACGGCGTTCAGCAGGGCGTAATTCTGGCAGTTGCGCGCGCCGATCTGGAGCACGTCGGCCGCCTCGGCCACCCGTTCCACCTCGACGACGCTCAGGACCTCCGTCACGATCCGCAATCCCGTCTCCGCCCGCGCTTCCTGCAGGTACCCCAAACCCTCCTCGCCGAGGCCCTGAAAGGCATACGGCGACGTCCGCGGTTTGAAAGCCCCGCCTCGGAGAAACTGCGCGCCGGAGGCCTTGGCCGCGCGGGCGAGATCCAGAATCTGCTCCCGGCTCTCGACCGAGCAGGGCCCGGCGATGAGCGTCAGGCGGCGACCCCCGACCTCGACGCCGGAGACGTCCAGCACCGAATCCTCCGGCTTGAGTTCCCGCCCCACGAGCTTGAACGGCCGCAGGATCGGGATGACCGATTCCACGCCCGGCATCGTCTCCAGCGCCTGGAGGGGGGACTTGTCCTCGTGGCCGACCGCTCCAATGACGTTGCGCTCGACCCCGACGATGCGATGCGGCTCGTACCCCAACTCCCGCACCCGGCCCTCCACGGTCCGGATCTGCTCCTCAGTGGCCCCCCGTTCCATCACGATGATCATCGGCGGCGTTCATCCTCCGGCATAACCTTCAATTCTCCGAATCGGGCCCGCCGCGGCGCAAGCCCTAAGATGGGCCGTTTTTGTGTGGACGGGGCTAGCGGGAATCGCTGAAGATTCCGGCGCCCGTTCGGGCCCCTCCCGCGAGCGAACGGCCATGTGGGATAGACTTCGCCTCAAAACCTTGCGCACCTCGGCCCTGATTTCGCTCGGCCTAAGCTTGCTCGTCGGAGCTCTCTACGGGATTCACGTTTTCGCGCCGTTTGACGGCAAGGTGCGCGATTTTTTCCTCCGCCTGCGGGGGCCTTCGCCGCTCATCGACGACATCGTGCTCATCCTCGTCGACACCAAGAGCGAAAACGAGCTGGAGGCGTGGCCCTTCCCGCGGGAATACCACGCCGCCCTCATCAATGGTCTCACGCGCGCCGGGGCCCGCACGATCGCCATGGACGTGCTCTTCTTTGATCCCGCCAAGCCTGAAACCGACGCCCTCTTCGCCGAAGTGCTCCGGACCACGGGCAACGTCTTTCTCCCGGCGATCCCTTACCCGCCGGGCCCGCAACGTCGCAATGCCGACCTGGCCCAGCCGCAGATTCGCCTGAAGCCGGAAGACTACCCCTCTGAAGCGGTCGCCGATCGGGGGAACCTGCGCACGTACCCTCTGGGCGTCCCCTCGGCCGATGGGTTTTACACCATCGCCGACCTCCATGGGCCGATGCCGGCCATTGCCGGGGCCGTGGCCGGCGTGGGGCACGCCATGGCCATCCCGGACTCCGACGGAACCATCCGCCGCGTCCCCCCCTTCGTCGAATATCAGGGTGCCTTCATCCCGCACTTCGCCCTGCTGGCCTCCCTGCATCAGCTCGGGGCCTCCATGAGCGACGTGAGCTTCCCCCGTCGTCACCGGATGGAAATCGCCCCGCCGAACGGGGCGAAAATCCGCGTCCCGCTCGATCTGCGCCGCCAGATGATGGTCAACTACACGACCGGGCTCGGCAATATCACCTCCTATTCCTACTCCGACGTTCTGCGCGCGTTGGCTGACCCCGAAGGCTCAAGCCTTCATCCGGAGATTTTCAACAATAAGCTGGTCTTCATCGGCTCCTATACGTCGGCCGATACGGACCTTCACCCCTCTCCCCTGGACGCGGCCATTCCCGGCGTGCTGATCAACGCCTGGGTGGCTCACACCCTCCTGACCGATTCGGCCTTGCGCGCCCCCCGCCGCGGCGAGACGCTTTTGCTGACGCTCCTGTTCGGGACGCTCGCCGGACCAATCCTGGCTCTGACGCGGGCGCGGCTGGCGGCCCTGATCGTCCCTCTGTTCTTCGTTCTCTTCTATGCCGGTGCCTTCGCTCTTTTCGCCCAATTCCGCGTCACTCTGGACATGCTCCCCCCAACGCTCAGTCTCCTGGCGGCTTCGGTGGCCGGCCTTTCCCTGGCCTTTATCGGCGAGCAACAGGCCCGGATGCGGCTCCGATCGACCTTGGGCCAGTATTTTTCCCCGTCGCTGATGGAGGAAATCGCCCGCGCCGACACGACCGAGGTCGCCGTCGCTCAGAAGAAGGACATCTCCGTCATCTTCGCCGACATGGTCGGGTTTACCCCCTTGTCGGAACGGCTCAGCCCGGAGGAGCTGGTCGAGATCGTCAACGAGTTCTTCGCTTACGCCGCCGAGATCATCGAACGCCACGGGGGGACCGTCGATAAGTTCATGGGCGACGCCGTCATGGCCATCGTCGGGGCCCCCATCAGCCGCAACGACCATGCTCAGCGCGCCCTCGCCATCGCCCGCGAAATGATTGCTAAGACCCGTGAAATCAGGCACGCTTGGCGTCAGCGGGATCGCGAGTTCCCGGAACTGAGCGTCGGCATCGCCAGCGGCTTCAGTATGGTTGGCAGTATCGGCTCTCAGAACTATAAGGAATATACGGCCCTGGGCCGCGTGGTTAACCTCGCTTCCCGCATCGAGGGAACCGCCGCGGCGAGTGAGATCCGCGTCTCGGAGAAAACCTTCTCCCTCCTCGGCGATCCGCCCTTCGCCGAGGAAATCGGCAACATCGAACTGAAGGGCCTCGGCGAAAAATACCGCATCTTCCGCATCCGGCCTTCCGAGGTTTGACGGGGTAATCCGACTATGGCGATGGCTCAGCCGCTTCCTCCGGACTCAACGGACCTGGGTCGCGAGACGATCGATCTGGCCGAGGCCTACATCGATCTGGAGATCGAAGGCGATTGCGAGAAGGCGCTCCAGATCTTTCTCCGGCTTCGCAAGACCCGGCCCGACGATCCCTTGCTGGCGTTTCTCATCGGGCGTTGCTACCTCGAAATGGGCCGGACCGGCCTCGCCGTGGCCCAGTTCCAGCGATCCCTGGAACAGAACTCCCTCGACCATTACGCCCGCGGAGCCTTCCGCGACATCGTTGTCCGAGAACACGCCCGCTCCGTCCTCAATGAAATCACCACGCTGCTGAACCAGCAGGTTCCCGGCTACGACTTCCTTCAGACTGACCTCCTTCGGGGTCTGCGCGAGGCCGCCCTGCCGGCCGATTTCGTCCCCACCCCGTTGATCCCCCCGCCCCACGTTCTCGACGAACCGGAGGAATCCCGCCGCGAGGCCCTGCGGCTCCTGATCGTTGACCGGAACCCGGAGGCCGCCCTCTGCCTGTTGGCGCCGCTGGCGGGGGCCAACCCGGCCGATCGAGGGCTCAGCTTCGCCGTCGGCTGGTGTTATCTGGATCGAGGCCAGACCCGTGAGGGAATTTATTTCCTCAAGCGATGCCTCGCCGGCGGTTCGTTGCGGCGCCTCGTCGAATCCACCTTCGGGGAGACGGTCGCCGCCCAACAGGCCCATCGTGTGACCGAGCGCGTGCTGGAATTGCTCCGCGCGCAGATGAACGACGCCTCGATCCAGAAGGGGGACCTCGATCGGGTCGTGATGGCTTACCAGGCCCCGGCCGAGGGGGACCCGGCCCTGGCGGGGCAGGCCCAGGTTCGCGAGGAGAAGAAACCCGTTTGGTTTGAGAAGGTTCAGTTTTATCTGGGCAAGACGAGCAAGGCCGCCGCCGTCTCGGCCCTCTTCGTCGCCCTGGCCGCCGGCGCCTTCGTCTTTGGCCCGCGCTTCGGCCGGCAATTGGCCGAGGAGCATGAGGAGATCACCGGGACGAACGTTGTCCCCGGCGTTCTGGCTCGCGTCGATACGGGGGTCAACTTCCGCCGCCCGGGCGGCAGCGGCTGGGAGGCGCTCTCCAACATCCGGGAATTGCTGGAGGGTTTCGAGGTTCGGACGGATCGGGGAGCCGTGCTCGAGACGAAGATCATCGGCGACGCCACCCTCGTCGTCGACGAAGAGTCCGACGTCACCTTCCAAACCTTCCGCGAGTCGGAAACGCTGTTGGAGTCCCGCCTGGAGATGGCCCTGGGCAAAGTCCTGATGCAGGTCCCGAAAGCTCAGGCCAACGAGAAACCCAAGCGCTATTACCTGGAGACGCCGGTCTCGGTCGCCCTCGTCCGAGGGACGATCCTGGCTGTCCAGCACCAGGACGCGAGCGGCACGAGCGTCGAAGTTTCCGAAGGCGAGGTCGGCGTCTGGCTGGGGCATCAGGCCCAGATTGACGCCGTGGCCGTCCTGCCCGGTTTCCGCAGCATGGCGCGTCCGGGCGCCCGCCGCGTCGTCCTGGAGCGCTTGGGGACGGAGGTCCGCCGCCTCGATGGCCACGCCGGGATTGTCCACGCCGTGACCATCTCCCCCGATGTCGAGCAAGCGGTTTCAACGGGGGCCGACGGGACCGTTCGGCTCTGGAACCTTGGGGAGGGAACCGAGATTCGCCAGTTCTTTGGCCACGCAGGTCCCGTCACGGCGGTGGCTTTCTCCCCGACCGGCGATCGGCTCGTCACCGGGGGTTCGGATCAGACCGTTCGAATCTGGAACGTCGCCGACGGGTCGGAGATTCGCCGCTTCGCCGTGGAGGGGACGCCGGTCGCCAGCGTCGAGTTTTCGCCGGACGGCGCCTGGCTCCTGACGTGCGAGCCGACGAGCGTCCGTCTCTGGAACGTCGAGACTGGCGGCGAAGTCTGGGCCCTGGCCCCTGAGCCGTCCGGCTTTACCGGCGCGGCCTTCTTCATCGATCGGAACCGGATCGTCGCCTCCCAGGGTGGGATCATCCGCATCTGGAGCATCGAGCGCGACCCCCAGGTTAATCGCCTGGGCGATCCGGCGGCCCCCGCCGACGAGACCGTCCTGGCCATCGCCCCCTCCCGCTCCGGCCGGATGGTGATCTCGTCGACGGCCTCGGCCGTGACGCTCTGGGACACCCGGACGACTTACCGCGAGCTTCGGCGCTTCGAGGGTCACACGGGGTCCGCTCTGGCCGTGGCCTTTTCCCCGGACGAGCGGCGCGCCGCCACCGGCGGCCAGGATCAACTCGTCCGCGTCTGGGACACCGCCGATGGCCGCCAGGTCTATGCCTTCGAGGGGCATTCGGCCCCCGTCCGTTCGGTGGCGTTCTCCTCCGACGGCCGCTACCTCATCTCCGCCGCTGAGGACCAATCGATTCGCCTCTGGGCAATCTCCACGGCTCATGTCCCCGGAACAAGCATCGCCGCGGCGGGCACGAACTGATCTCCTCGCCCGTCCCCGAGTCCGGTTGAGCGTCGCGGCGCCTCAGGCGATGACGCTCCGCCGGGGCTTGGCCCTTTGCCTCGTCGCTCTCCTCGGCCTGACCTCCGGCTGCGCGATCGTCGAGGAAGCCTTCATGATTTCGCCCGAGCAGGAGCTTGGGCTCATGCAACAGGTTCGGGCCGAGGTGGAGAAGAAGTACACGCTCGTCCGAGACCCCGTCGTCGTGGACTACGTCCGCCAGGTTGGCGGCCGCGTCCTCGCCCATGCGCCGGACCGGGCAGCGTTCCCGGTCGAGTTCTCCGTCGTCGCCGACGATTCCATCAACGCCTTCGCCATCCCGGGCGGCCGCATTTACGTCCACACGGGCCTGATCAACGCCGCCGACGACGAGGCCGAGCTGGCCTCCGTTCTGGCTCACGAATACGGCCACGTCGTCTATCGCCACACCGCCCGGCATCTGGCGCGGGGTCAGGCCGCTCAGATCGGCGTCGGCCTTCTCCTCGGCCCGGAGAGCAGTCAGGTGGCTCAACTGGTCGCCAATCTCGGCGCCTATGGGGCGCTTCAGCACTTTGGGCGCGAGGATGAACTGGAGGCCGATTCGGTCGCCGTCCCCACGTTGGTGCGGGCCGGCTATGATCCGCGCGCCATGATCAGTTTCTTTCAGACCATGAAGAGCCGCCACGGCGACTCCGGCGGCGGGCTGGCCCTGCTGTTGAGTTCCCATCCGGCCACCGAGGATCGCATCGCGCGGGTCGCCGCTCAAGCCGACGCCCTCGGCGTGCCGGATGCGCCGGACATCCGCCGCCGTCCCGTGACGGAGTTGCGCCAGATTCAGGCCCGCCTGGGGCAACTGGGCTTGGCCGGCTCGCCCCGCTGACTTGAAAGCCGGTCCTTTTGCTTTACAAGCGCCGCCGGTTTCGGTTCCATGGGAGAGAGGCTTCGAACTTTCGGTTCGCCGGAAGGAAACGTTCCAAGGGAGGCGCGCTGATCGATGGGTCGGCTGTTTAAGGATATCACCGAGACGATCGGCAACACGCCGCTGGTGAGGCTCAATCGGGTCGCCGAAGAGGCCGGCTGCGTCGCCGAGGTCTATCTCAAGCTGGAGTTCTTCAATCCATTGGGTTCGGTCAAGGATCGCATCGGTTTCTCGATGATCGACGCCGCCGAGCGCGCGGGCCTGATCACCCCCGGCAAGACGATTCTCATTGAACCGACGAGCGGCAACACCGGCATCGGCCTGGCGTTCGTCGCCGCCGCCCGCGGCTACGACCTGATCCTGACGATGCCCGAAACGATGAGCCTCGAGCGCCGCAAGCTCCTCAAAATCCTGGGGTCGAAGATCGTCCTGACCGAAGGGGCCAAGGGGATGAAGGGGGCCGTCGCCAGGGCCGAAGAGCTGGTGGCTCAGATTCCCGACGCCTTTATGCCCCAACAGTTCGCCAATCCGGCCAATCCCGAAATTCATCGCAAGACGACGGGGCCGGAAATCTGGAACGACACCGACGGGCGGGTCGACATCGTCGTCTGTGGCATCGGCACCGGGGGGACCATCACCGGCGTCGCCGACTACATCCGTCCGCTCAAGCCCGGCGTCCAGTTCATCGCCGTCGAGCCCGAGACCTCTCAGGTGCTGGCCGGCAAGCCGCCGGGGCCGCACCGGCTTCAGGGGATCGGCGCCGGTTTCGTCCCCGAAGTGCTCAACATGGACATCATCGACGAGATCATCCCCGTGAGCGAAGAGAACGCCAAAATCATCAACCACAAGATTTGCAAGCTCGAGGGCATTCCGATCGGTATCTCCAGCGGGGCGATCGCCTGGGCCGCGATCGAGGTCGCTCGACGGCCCGAGAACAAGGGCAAGTTGATCGTGGCCGTTATCCCGTCCTGCGCTGAACGCTATCTCTCGACGTGGCTTTACGCCGACGTCGACGTCGAAAGCGATCCGCTGCCGATCGGCGCCGTTACCTGAAGTTCCGAAATTCGGCCCGCTGGGCCAAGGGGAGGGCCGGCCGGGCGATCGCCGCCGAGCGGCGGTCGCTCGGCTTATCTCACGCGTTGCCGTTTTCCCCTCGGGCCGCTCAAGTTCCCCCCGCCGCGCCGCCGATCGAGGGGGCCGGCCCCGGCGGTCGCTTCAGCGCCGGAGCGCCGTAGTAATAGAGGATCGAGCCGACGAAGCCCACGACGAGAAAGAGCAACCAGGGCGGGTCGATCAGACTCTCCGGCCAGAACATCTTCCGCAGGACCGAGGCGATCAGGCTCTCGCCCGCCATCAAGGCTGAGAGCGTCACCGCCCGCACCCACAGGTCGTCCAGGTCCAGCCATCGGGCGCTCCACCCGGCGGCGTAGCCGGCCGTCGAATAGCTCACCAGCGTCAATCCGAGCCCTCCCTCGCCGGCGAACGTTCCCGCCAGAAGCGACACCGGGACGGCGTAGATCAGCGCCATCGTTTCGCCCTGGAGGCAGCCCATGAGCACGACGCCAAGCCCCAAGAGCCGGGCCTCCCCCCAGGGGAGAAATCCCCACCCGCCGCCGGCCAGCGGCAGGACGCCGTGCTCAAGGGCGAGAGCCGCGGCGGCGTAGATCGTCGCGATCGTGAGCAGTCGTCTCATCGGGCCGCCTCCCCCTTCAAGGTTCCGCCTTGGAATTCCGAGGAACGGGGCCGGGAGAAAGGACCTCATCGAGATCGGGCCGGGGCGGGGCCGCCGGCCCCCGGTCGATTTCAAACCGGCCGAAGCCGGCGAGACTGCGCGCCGTCTCCGCCGACACCGGACGTATGATGAGCACCTCCTCGATGGACTCGAACTTCTCGACCGGCTGCGTCAAGCCGATCGGTTCTCCCCGTTCATTGAAACCGGAGCGGATCACCCGCCCCACGGTCAATCCCTTCGGGTAAACCGAATTCTCCAGGCCCGAGCTGATCAGTTCCGCCCCTTCGCCCACGGGCTCGATGTCGTTCTCGGGCCGGTATTCCAGGGGCCGCTCCCGACCTCGACCGTAGACGATGCCCCGCCGCCGCGTCTCCCGTTCGGTCACCCCCACGGCGCTCATCGGATCGGCCAGACACTGCACCCAGGCCGAACCCTCGGTGACCTCGCGCACCACGCCGATGAGCCCCCCCGCCAAACCCACCACGGGCAGGCCCGGCTCGATCCGATGTCGCCGGCCGCGATTGAGGATGAGAAGGGCGCCCTGATCGGCGGTCGTGTAGCCGGTCACGTCCGCCAGCTCAAACTCCAATTCCTGCGGCAGGCGCCACTGGCCGAGCGCCGTCAGGCGCGTCAGCCGCGTCAGTTGCTCGCGGGTCATGTCCAGCTCCGTCTCGGTCTGCATCAGCCGTTCCTGCAGTCGGCGGTATTCGTGATCCATGTCCCACAGGTTGCCCGTTCGCCGCACGAGCGAGCGCGCCCCCCGCGTCACCTCTCTCAAGGGTTCGAAAATGCGGTCCAGCGCGGCATGCGCGCGCCGGCGGGTCGGCTCGATCAACGTCGGTCGGAACCGCTCCAGCGCGGCGACCCCCAGGCCCAGCACGACCAGCAAAACCCAGGTGGAGACGCTCACGCGCTCCAGCCGCCGGAGCCACGCGGCGACCCCGCCGGAAGCTTCCTCTATGCCCATGGTTCCTCGACCCGAAAGGCCGCTCAGATCGGGTTGGTTTCAGTCAATGAGCACCGCCACCGGCGAGCAGTCCGGATGATTGAAGACGAGCTTCCCCCCCCTCAAGAGAGCGACGCCGGGGAATCGAAGCACGCCCGCGATCTCGCCCCCGGGGGCGACCTTCGCCACGGGAAAGCGGGGAGAATCCGGGCTGGCCAACACCAACTGACTGCTGCGCCAGGGGATGACGGCGAAATTTTTGGGGCCGACGACGATCGTTCGATTGGTTCCGTTGTTCAGAGAGACGCGCACTTCGGCCCGATCGGCCAGCGCCCGCAACTGCACCAGGCCCGACAACCCCCTTGACCGATCCGATGGCGGGTTCCGGCCCGCCCCCTGGGCGGCCTCGCGGATGAGCCGCTGGATATCCTCCTCCGAAGCCTTCTCGCCTGAGGAGCCCCCCCACCAGCAACCCGACAACGCCGCCACGGCGGCCGCGGCGAGGCTCAGGCCCTGAACAACGCGCCGCAACGGGAGTCGCTTCATCCTCCGCATGGACAGGTCAATCGCCGGCGGCTGGCTCCTGAGATTCCCGCGGCGCGCTCTAGGCCTCGTCGCTTCCCCGGCGGCCGGTCGGCCGGGCCGCCGCGCCTTCCGTCCACTCCAGGATCAGCATCGTGCAGTCATCGCGAAATTGGTCGTTCTGCTTGAACTCGATCACCTGGCCGATGATGCGGCTGGTGAGCTCTCGGGCCGACAGCTCCCCACTGGCGCTCAGCATCTCCAGCAGTCGATCCAACCCGAGCATTTCCCGCTCCGGATTTTGCGCCTCGATGAGGCCGTCGGTGTAGATCAACAGCCGGTCGCCCGAACGGAACGTCACCCGCATCTCCTCGCAGTCGCTCGAAGCCGCTACGCAGAGCGGATAGCCCCGCTGCGTCCGGAGCGACTCCGGCCCCGGGCGGCCCGGGCCGAAGAGAATCGGCGGCGGATGACCCGCCGAGGTGAACGTGAGCGACCCCTCCAGGATGTTCAGCACCCCATAGAACACCGTGATGAAATCCCCCGGCGGGACGAATTGCTGGAGCTTGCGATTGGCCACTTCCATCAGCCGGGCCGGCTGCGCCCAGTGATCGGGGCACAGGTGCAGGATCATCTTCATCATCGTCATCAGCACGGAGGCCTGCGGCCCGTGGCCCGAAACGTCCCCGACGGCGATCCCCAGACGATGATCGTCGATCTTGACGTAGTCGAAGTAGTCCCCTCCCGCCATCCGCGAGGGCTGGTAATAGCTGGAGATCGCCACTCCCGGCAGGTCCGGCTGCTCGGCCGGAAGGAGACTGCGTTGGATGGCGCCGATGGCGGCCACGTCGCGCTCGATTTGTTGATAGGCCAGACGAAGGTCGTCGTAGAAGCGTTTGGTGCGCAGCAGGTTGCGGATGCGCGCCAGCAACTCCTCCCGTTCGACGGGTTTGGAAAGGAAATCCTCGGCCCCGGCTTCTAACCCCTGTCTGCGAATCTCCTGAGCGCTGTAGGCCGTTATCAGCACCACCGGCAGGAACCCCGAGCCCTCCATCCGCTTGATGCGACGGCAAACCTCGATCCCGTCCAGGTCCGGCATCATCACGTCCAGCAGGACGATGTCCGGCCTCTGGTTCTCCACCTGATTCAGGGCCTCCTGGCCGGATCGCGCCGTCTGGATGTTGCATCCTTCCCCCTCAAGATACTTGCTGATCAACAGGACGTTCTCCGGCAGGTCATCGACCACCAGGACTGAGGCGCCTTCGACGGGTTCCATAGGGGTTTCCCCTATTCGCCTGAAAGGAGAGGCATTTAACCACACCCCCCGTCGGCAGGTCCATGCCGAACCTGCGCGGCCTCGCCTGAGCGAGGAACCGCAATCCGGGGGGGGCCGGCGACGTTCCGGGCCCGGCTTTAGGGGCTCGCCCCTAGCGGGGCGACGGGGGACGCAGGTCCGAGGGAAGCTCGGGGTCCTCCGGTCGGCGAATCGGCGGGCGAACGCGCGGCGCGGGCATGGGTTCGGCTCGGTCTGGCGCCGGGCCGGCCAGGTAAGCCCGGAACTCAACCCGCGCGTTCGGGTAAGGCTCCGACGGATAAACCCCCTCGCTCAGGGGGCGCTCCTCGCCGAAGCTGAACGTCTCCAGCCGGTCGGCCTCCAGGCCCAGGCCGACCAGCCGATCCCGGACCGCCCAGGCCCGCGCCATCCCCAGGGCGTAATTGAACTCCGTCGTCCCCCAGGCCTCGCTGTGCCCGTCCAGCCGGAGCCTCACTTCCGGATGCTCGTTCAGCCATTGGACGTATTCGTGAAGCGCCCGTCGCGTCGCGTATCGGAGCTCAGTGGAATCCCGATCAAAGAAAACCGGCTCGAACGTCCGGCCTGGTGCAATCCCCTCGGCGCCGGAGGGGGGCAGCCCCTCGGGCGCGGCGTCGGCCCCGACCCCGCCCGCCTGGGCCGCCTCGGTCATGGCTGGGCCCGGCGCGGGCGGCTGCGCCGGCTCGTCTGAGGCCGCGGCCGAAAGGGGCCTGGTCCCCGAGGGGGTGCCGGCGCCGGGCCGGATAGGGGCGACTCCCACCACGTCGTAATCGACGAAGGCCCCGGCCGATCGCCGATAACCGCCGCATGCCGCCGATAGCGCCACTCCCAGCCCACTGACGGCGAGACCGAACCCGGCCAGCCAGGCGGCTCCGGCCCCGCCTCGCCCCGCCCACCCTTGGCGGGCCCTTCGAGGGCCGCCTCGCCGGCGGTGCTTCGGTGATGAGGCGGAGGGGAGCACGGGATGGGCTCGCGGGCGGTTTCACCGGGGGGACAAGGGCGACCACGCGGCTGAGAAGGACTCGTTGCCGCTCGTCAGCCGGGCGATTCGCCTGCCGTCGATAAACATCGTGAAGACCTGTTTCTTGCCGGTCTCCTCCGACGTGTAGGCCAGGAGCCACCCGTTGGGAGCCCAGACGGGATCTTCGCAATTGGCGCTCCCGTGAGTTAGTTGCCGGGGGTCGGTCCCGTCGGAGTTGATCGTCCAGATCTGAAACACCCCGCGGGAGTCCTGAGAGGCGTAAGCGATCCGATCCCCGCTGGGGGACCAGCTCGCTCCATCATTATAGCCCCCTTGCTGAGTCAGCCGCCGGACGTTAACTCCTTCCTCGTCGGTCAGATAAAGGTGCCGGCTGCCGTTGCGGTCGCTGGTGAAGGCGATCAAGTCCCCCGTCGGGGACCAGACGGGCGAGCCGTCGATGGCGCGGTTGTAAGTGACCCGCCGGAGGTCCTTGCCCTCGCGCGTCATCGTGTAGATTTCGGGGTTTCCATCTTTGGAGAGCGTCAACACGATTCGCTTCTTCGCCTCCGACCAATGGGGGGACATGTTCAACCCCGGTTGCCGCGAGATGAACCAACCGTAGGAGCCGTCGAGAAACATCCCGGCCAGGTCGGTATTAAAGTCCTTGTACGTCATGTAATAGAACTCGGTGCCGTGGGCTCCCCAGGCCGGCGTGGCCACGAGCGTCCCATCCTGCGTCAATTGCTTCATGTTCTGCCCGTCGCCGTCCATGGCGAAGACTTCCTTGACGGCCGAGCCCCCGCTCCAAGAGACCTCCCGGACGATCAATAACCGCGTCGAGGCCACCCCGGGGAACCCCGTGATCCGCTCGACGATGTGATCGCTGATCAGATGGGCCACTTCCCTCGGGTTGTTCTTCTGATAGCGCTCTCGCGGGTAGAGCTTCCCGAAGATGTAGGTTCCGGCCGTGGCGTCATAGGCCCGGACCTCCACCTCCAGTCGTTCGCCTTCAATCCGGTATTTCCCCTTGATCACGTAGGCCATCCCCAGCCGGAACCAGTCCGCGAAGTGAATCTGGCCCGTCCGCCGGTCCAGCTCATGGACCTCCCGCACAAACTCCGGGTTGCGCGGCAGGTGAAAGAACCCCGACAGATACAGGTCGTTGGCCACCACTTCGCTCAGAACGTCGGTCTGGTAAGTCTCCTGGCCTTCGACCTCGAACGGCGGCACGGCGATCGGCCGCGTCGAGAATTGCTGTGGCGTCACGGTCCCCAACGGTTGGGGTTGAGTTTGCCCCTCCCCGCGCTGGGTCAGGGCCAGAGCCCCCAACCCCAGAAACGGCAGAAGCGTGCGGACCCACGCGCCGGAGGATCGGCGCGAGGGACGAGGGCGCAGGCGGAGCATGGTCGGGCGTTCCTCTCTACGTGGGCTGAGCCGTCGGGGCCGGGCCTGACTGGCCGGCCGTCGGCGTCATCGTCGGGGAACCCCGGATGGGGCGCAAGCGATTTCGGGGCGACAGAATCCCCCCCCGGCACCGCGTGGCCGAAGGGCCTTCGATCATTGACGCCGCTGGAGTTCCTGAGGCTACGATCCCCTCGTGAGCCTCAGCGTCGAGGCCGCACGGGCTTCGGCTCGGGGCGGCGTCGTCGCTCAGGCCCGCAATGGTTCCGATGATGAAGAACCCGCGGCCTGGCTGTGAAGAAGTTCTGAATTTTCGCCCCTGAGCTTCCCGGCCGCCCGTCCCGAACGACCCCCGTGGACCTGTAAAAAATCTGTGGAGAACCCTGTGAATTCTCTTGCGATCTCCAACGAAATCAGAGATAAAGCCTGCCGGTCCGGCTTGGCCTCGGCCAAGGTCGGGACGGTCGGTCCGAGCAAGAGCGTGGTTCGGGGACAGGGCGTGGGGCTTGTGGATAGGCCTGTGGAGGAGGCCGGTCCGGAGTCCAGGACCGGGGGAGGGCCGGGACGACTGTGCTCGGCGGGAAGGGGGGAGTTAGATCGGGACCGTTCAATAGCTTGCCGGGCGCGAGCGTTTCGACGCTTGACGAGACCGGCCCGGTCGAGTAAAAGACGCTAAGTTGAACCCAGATAAGGCTCGATCCGCCAGGTAAGGGTTAGGGAGCACAGGCATCATGGGATTGTTCGGCTCCAAGGTCTCCGTCGGGCTCGATATCGGCGGTAGCGCGGTCCGGGTCGCCCAGCTTCGCCGGGTCGGCAGCGCTCTGGAATTGGAACGCTTCGCCCAGGTCCCGCTTTTCCCCGAGGGGGATCGGCCGACCGACCCCGATCAGGTGCGGGCCGCCCGAATCCAGGCCGTCAAGAACGCCCTGGCCGCCGCCCACGTCACGGCCAAAACCTGCGTCTCGTCCGTCTCCGGGGAGTCGGTCATCGTCCGCTACCTGCGCCTGCCCGAGATGCCGGAGGCCGAGTTGAAGAAGGCCCTCCAATGGGAGGCCGAGGAGTACATCCCCTTCCGGTTGGACGAGGTCAACATCGATTCGACCATCCTGGGCAAGCCCGAGGGGGAGGCCGACCGCCTGGACGTGCTCCTTGTGTCGGCCAAGAAGGACATGATCAACGATCATCTGGCCATCATCCGCCAGGCGGGTCTGACCCCCCGAATCATCGACGTGGATTCCTTCGCCTACCTCAACTGCTACGAGGCCAATTACGGCCAGGGGGCCCCGGAGGAGTGCGTCGCCCTGCTCAACATCGGCGCCGACATCACCGGCATCTCCATGTATCATCGGGGCGTCTCCCGTTTCTCGCGCGATATCCCCATCGGCGGCGAGACGATGACCGCCGCCGTACGGTCCCATCTGCGCTGCTCTTATGCCGAGGCCGAGCAATTGAAGATCAAGGAGGGGGCCGATCCCCCGTCGGAGTCCAAGTCCGAAACCGGCACGACCGGCTCCTTCTCCGGCAGCCTCATGGACACCATCCGGGGGAGCGTCGAGCAGATGACGGGCGGGGCCATCTCGAAAGAGCCGGCGGCGGCCCCCTCGGTCGGGCGCGCCTTGAGCGGCGTCGTTCGGGATCTCGTGGCCGAGGTCCGCCGGTCGATCGAATTCTTCGAGAACCAGATGCGCGGCCTGACCGTCAGCCGGATGGTGCTCGGCGGCGGCTCGGCCGCGCTCAAGAATCTCAAGGAGCATTTTGAGCGCGATCTCTCGCTCCCCTGCGAGGTGATGGACCCCTTGAGGAAAGTGCGCCCCTCAGGGCGGAACTATAACCCGGCCGTGCTGGAGTCGACGCGCCAGGGCTTGGGCGTCGTGGTCGGCCTGGGCCTGCGGGGGGTCGCGGCTTGAGGCGCCGCCTCGGCGCCCGCCGTTCCGACGGAGACAAGGTCGGACGGGAATTCTGAATCGAGTGGGACGATCATGATTCAGATTAATCTCCTACCGGAAGCTGAAGGTCGCGCCCGGCGGGCCCGCCCGGCGCGCGCGGCCGCGCCCGGCGGCGCCTTGGCGACGGCCGTCGTGGTGGCGGCCGGGGTCGCCGTCGCCGCCGTGATCGGCGGGGTGTTTTATCAATGGTCCTGGCTGCCGCGCGTCGAGGCTCAGAAGGCATTGAAGGAAGCTGAAGACGAACGGACGCGCGTCCAGACGCAGATCAACCGCCTCTCCCCCGAGGCCTCCGAGATTCGCGAGGCGCGCGCCCGGCTGGATCAGCAGCTCGAAATTCTGAACGCTCTGGATCCGCCGCAGCGCGTCCTCTGGTCCCAAAAGTTCAACATGCTGGCTCACCTGATCCCCGCCGAGGTGTTCCTCAACCGGATGGAGCTGACCGAACAGGTCGTCGAGGTGGAGACGGAGGATTCCAAGCGCCGGCGCCGCGAGTGGGAGGAAGCCGGTCGGCCGCGGGACCGGCGCCCCGTCGTCGTCAAGAAGCCGGTCGTCACCTACACGTTGAGGGTCAACGGCCTGGCTTCCGGCGCCGATAACGTCGAGCAGCTCAATAACATGATGAAGTTTCATGATGCCCTCCAAGCCTACGAGGACGAGTCGGGCAATCGCTTCATCGACGGCTTCAACGCCGATATCGGCGTTGACCTGGCCCGCGCCTCCGTCTATGAAGGCTTCAACGTCACGGAGTTCACCTTCGTGTTGAAGACGATCCCCGCCGGCGCTGAGGCCACGCCGGCTCGATCTCCGGCGGCCTCATGAGACCCGTGCCCCCCATCCCGGTCGAGGAGCCTGGACGATGAAGTTCACCGACAAGCAGAAGACGGCCCTGCTCGTCATCGGTTTCGGCGGCGCCGTGCTGATGGTGCTCGTGCTTTATTTCCAGTTTGTTTTCAACAAACAGCAGATGAGCGACATGAATCGGCGCAAGGATCGGGCCGAGCGTGAACTGACCAACCTGCGCAAGGAGCTGGCCACCATCAACGCCATCCTGGCCGAGCGGGAGTTGATGGAACGCCAGATGGAGGTCTTGAAGCAGATCACGCGCCGGCTGCCCCAGACGGTCGACGCCCCCGGCTTCCTGACGGCCCTCATCAATTCCCTGCGCGCCACGGGGCTCCTGCAACAATCCGTCGAGCCCCTCAAGCCCGTCGACCGCTCGCTCTACACCGAGATCCCCTGGGACATCATCGGTTTCGGCCGTTATCACGAGCTCGGCCAGTTCTTGACGCTCATCGAACAGAATCCCGATCGGTTCATGCGGGTCCGGCAGATGGTCGTCGATAACAGTCTCCAACGTCCGTCGATTCATCCGCTTCGGTTGCAGATCTCGACCTTCATGTTTACGCGATAGGCGGGACCGCCCGCGTCGGGCGCGAGGAGGCGTCAACCCCCGATGAACACTTCAACAACGCGATCCCCCCTTCTTCGGTCCCGGGCCCTCGGATTTGCTCTGGCGCTGGCCGTGGGCGCCTGGGCCTCCGTCGCGGCTCAGGAGGAGTCCCCGGGCCGCCGTCTGCTCGACCGCGTCCGTGGTTCGACCGAGGGCCAGCCGCCGGCGCCGGCGGCTGAAGCCGCTCCGGCGGCCCCCGTCCAGCTTCAGCCGGTCCTGGACGAGCCGGCGGAGCTGGCGCCGGCCCAAGGCGCCCTGGTCGACGAGACGACCAGCTCGCCGGGGGGGCTTCAGCGGGCCGCCGGCGAAAGCGCCATCGACCTGGGCCGCGAGAGCGATGAACCCATCAGCATTCGCGAGCTTTTCAACGACCCCAACTTCCTCCGGCTCCTCGGCGAGAAGCCGCGTTTCGTCTACCGCGCCGAGGATAAGCCCGATCCGATGGTCTTCCCTCCCGTCCGCAATCAGGCGATTTTTCAGGAGCTTTGGGCCGAATCCGAAGAATTGAAAAAGGCGGGACGCTGGGAGGAAGCCCTCCAGAAGTATCATCAGATTCTGGACATGAACGATGAGCGATTCATCGTCCAGACCCGCAGCGCCATCGCCGAAGCCCGCCGCGTCCTCGGCGTCATCGTCACTCCGCCCGACCCCACGCTCAACGTCGAGCTCCCGGATTGGGTGAGGAACAACGCTCGAGGGGTCCTTTTCGATGAGCGAAACCCGATGTGCCTCGTCGGCGAGAGCCTCCTGGCCGTCGGGGATTACGTCCCCGGCTTTGCCGACGTGACCATCGTCCGGATTGAGAAGCAGACAATCGTCTTCTCGGTCCTTGAACGGGAGTTTCCCGTCGAGGTCTCCGGCGTCGGCGTGCTGCCGGCCGAGCCCGGCGCCCAGGCCGGCCAACAACGTCGGACCCCGCAGCTCCCGCGGCTGCGAGGCCGGGTCCGATAGGACGAGCGGGAGGGAAGACCAGGGCGCCCCGGCCGGGGCGCGGGAGGAAAAGATGACGCACCGATCTCCAGTGTCCCGCCGCGGCTTGGAAGGGCGGAAGGCCGGGCCGCTCCGGGCCGAGGCTCATGTCCCAAAGGAGGCTTGGCTCTCCATCTCCGCCCCGGGCGGAGAAGCGCCCAAGGAGGAAGGGCCCATGTTCCCGTGTCCCCGTTGCCACGCTCTGGTTGTCGCGCTCCTGTTGCTCGCTCACGTGGCCCCGGCGCAGCAAGCGCTGGCCCCGCCCGTGGCCGTTCCCGAGCCGGCGCTGCCGGCCGT
>Ga0209399_10000048_pt1 | contig 67821 bp, 77 predicted proteins | sample OV2TP3_FD_184130 | JGI IMG/M metagenome (GOLD analysis project Ga0209399, IMG submission 184130) | Hot spring microbial communities from Beatty, Nevada to study Microbial Dark Matter (Phase II) - OV2 TP3 (SPAdes) (version 3) | ecosystem: Environmental > Aquatic > Thermal springs > Hot (42-90C) ... | reverse complement strand
CTTGATCAGGCCGACGTTGACCCCTTGATCTTTGCACAGCCGAATCGCCTCACGAGACTGGGCGCAGGCGCTGCCGGAGGCGATGATCACCGCCTCGGCGCCTTCCACGTTCTCGGCCGTGCACAGCCCGCCCATGAATTGCTCGATGTACCTCCGCGAGCGCTCGACTCCCGCCCAGACTTCTTGCTGCCACACAGCGTGAATGTTGTACGCCATGAAATTGCTTTTCTGGACCGGCGCGTCGCGAGACAGGCGGGCCGGCGGATTCTCCGCGTCCAGCACCGGAACGGCGCCTTTCCAGGCCTGGCGCGGAGGCAGTTTGATGCCCTTTTCTTGCATGTCCACGTAGTTGCGGGCATGCGTCACGAAAAATCCGTCGCAGGCCACGCCGACGGGCAGGGTGACGTCGTTTTTCTCACCGATGATGAACCCCTTCATGATGAAATCGAACAGGTCCTGCTGGTTTTCGGCATGGAACACGATCATGCCGCAGTTCAGGAGGTACGCAATCTCGATATTATCGGGCTGGATCGCCAATGGGGCGTTGACCACTCGGCAGGTGAACATGGCCACGGCCGGCAAGCGATGGCCGGGCCAAGACGCGATCGGCTCAATTCCACGGAGCGTGCCCGGACCGGCGGTCGCCGTAAAGCAACGGACCCCCGCCCTGGACCCTCCGGCGATGGCGGACATGACGCCGTATTCCTCTTCTCCGCGATAGTATTCCTTGACATACCCCTCGCCGTAAAGGACCCCGATCAACTGCATGGTTTCACTTTGAGGGGTGATCGGGTAGGCCACCGAGAAATCCACATTGGAGCGCCGTACCGCTTCTTTGGCGGCCTCACTGCCGGTAATGAACTCCCGCTTACGCGGCGCCTCGAAGAACATGTACTCGGGACTCACCACCCGCTGCTTTTTCGCCCCCTCATGCGGATCCTTCGAGCCGCCCCCGACTTTGATCGGCGCGGCCGATGTGATCGGATCGCCCTGCGGGTTGGTCTTCTGTTCCGGTTCGACGGACGTTATCGGATCCCCTTGCGGGTTGGTCTTCACTTCGGATTCGAGAGGGTTGCTCATTGTGGCCTCCTCACCGAGCTAGCTGGGCCCGGTGCTTCGATCAACTGCACCGGGATATTCAATACCTCTAAATAAATCTCTTTTAATGCGGCTTCTGTCCTTCCGGCGGCATATGCACACCGGCAGGAGGAGGAGACGCCAGTTTGAACGACATCGGGTCCACGTGGGTCTCGCCCCCGTTCACGCGGCTCTGCAGGCCGGTATAGCGGACGGTCCTACCGTCGGCCGGGAGCGGGATTTTCAATTCTTCGCGCACCCGCTTGAAGATCTTGGCCACTTTCCGAAGTTTGGCCGCGTCCATGTCGTGGACGCTCAGCATCGCGTCTTCATGGCCCTGCTCGGCACAGAGCGCCGACGTGCAGCAGTTCGTGCCGGCGCGGATCATCTTCAGTGTCAGGTTCGCATAGTGGCAATGCACGCCGACGAAAATGCAGGCTTCGATCTTGTTGCCCCAGATGGTCAGGTTCGGGTGATTCGGATTGATGACTTCCTCCGGATCCACCTTGGGGTACTTCGGCCGATAGTCCGGCATAGGGATGATCATGACATTGGGAATCTGCGCGGCGATCTCCAACACCGCGGCGGCTTTCTCGAGCGCGTGCTCGTTCCAGGCCCAGAGCACCATGGGGCCGGGAAAGATCGTGGCGTTCGGCTTGGTGAGCATCTGTCGGGCGATCTCGGCGATCGCGATGTCCTCCGGCGTGTGATGCCCGTAAGCAATGCCGACCCCCGAGGGAGGCAATTCCACGCCGAGTTGGGCGGCGGACGGAGGCATGAAGCCGGCCGGTCCAGGCACAATGATGCGCTCTTTATCAGCAGGAAGGGTTTGCAGCAACTTCATTCCCTCCCTACGCCACTTCAACCGGAGCGGCTATTGCCTTGGTCCCGCCGTTGTCGAGGTAGGTGATGCGGTCGGTGATGGCCGCCTTGGGCAGTTGGTCGATCATCGTCATCTTGATGGCATGGTGTTTGGCCATATTGTCACAGACCCACACGCATTGCGCGCAGCCCTTGCAGCGGTCCACCGCCACGTACGCCGAGCCGTACTTGAGGCCCTTTTCCTTGCCCGCATTGTCGTTATAGAGAATCGTGTTGGCCTCCGGGCAATACTGCGTGCACAGCTTGCAACTCGTCGCGGCACAGATGTCGACGTCAATATCGGCAACAAGATACATGTAGGTCTCCTCTTTCTTGGGATCAGCGGGAGGCAGCCTCAGCGGCGGCCCGATCGTCGGCCTTTTTCGCCTCAGCCCTCTCTTCAACGCCCCAGCCGTGTTCCTCGGCGTAATCCCACCCGGCCTTGATAACGGCGATGTTCTTGTCGATCAACTCCTGTTTTTGCTTGAACTTCCTTTCCACGACACTGTCGAGCGCCGCGGTCCCGCCGGACACCACGAAGCCCTTCCCCAGGAACCGGTCCTTCACGGCCTCCCCGAGCGCTTCGAGCGTGGTCAACCGGGTAATGGCCCCAATCGCGCCCATGAGCGCCATATTGGTCGCCAGATCCAGACCCGCGACTTTGAGCGAGAGCTGCGTCGCAGGAATGTAATAGAGCTTGGCGTTCCGCTCCTTGAGCTCGTTCGTTTCGAGCGGGGGCAGTTTCATGGGTCCGTCGTGGTTGATCAACAGGACGCCGTTCTGCTTGAGCCCGAAATAGAAGGGCATCGTGTACGATTTGCCGTGCGTGATCACCTGAGGGTGGAAGATGATGCAGATGTGGGGAAAGGTAATCTCGCCGATCTCGTAGATCGGCTCATCCGAGACCCGCACGTAACTCTCAACCGGCGCCATGCGCTTTTCCGACCCGTAGAACGGGACGATCGAGCTCTCCCCGCCGGCCTTGATCACCGCCGTGCTGAGGATATGCGAGCCGGTCACGACCCCTTGGCCGCCGACGCCCGCCATGCGAATATTGAAGCGCTTTGCCATGTCTGGTCCCTCCCTCTTCCCCGACCGGGAACGTGCAGTCTATGCCTTCGGAAGGGCCGCCGCCGTTGCCGGCTTCGGCAGATACTCCTTGAACCCGTACCGCATGGCCAGGTACTCCTTGGCCTCGTCGGTGATGTGCTCGGAGAACGCATACCGGTCTGTCTCGACGCTCTTGGCGTCTTCCATCACCTTGTCGGTCGGAATGGAGTATTCGATGTTGCAGGACGTGTAAGCCTGGATGTACGTCGGCCCGATCTCGCGGGCGATCAGGACGGCTTTCTTGATCACGTTCTCGACGCGCCGGGGATTGTTCGGCACAACCGTGGCCACGTACGCGCAGCCGGCCAGCTTGGCCATGCCGACCATATCCATCTTCTCGAACTTCTTGCCCAACGGCGCCATCTTGAGGACCTGGCCCTTGTTGGTCATACCGCTCTCCTGGCCGCCGGTATTCCCGTAGACTTCGTTGTCCAGCATGATCGTGGTGAACCGCTCCTTGCGGAACCAGGAATGCAGGGTCATGCTGAACCCGATGTCGGCCATGCCGCCGTCGCCGGCCATCACGACCACGTCCTTGGGCTTATCGCCAAACCGCAACTTCAACCCCCGGCTTAACCCGCTGGCCACGGCGTTCTGATCGCCGTAATTACCATACACGAAGGGAACGGCGGCCTGGGAAATGGCCAGGCGCCCGCAGCCGGCGGTCCCCACCGTGATGGTATCCTCCGGATTTGGGAACGAGATCATGGCCAACCGGATGAACAAGGTCATCGCGCAGCCCGCGCACATGGGATGCTCTTCCAGGATCTCTTTGAACGACCCCATCTGCGAAACGGTCACCTTCCTGCCGAAGGGACCATGCTCCACCATATCGCGATATTCCTTGGGCATGAACTTGTCAAACCCAGGGGAAAACTTGACGTAATCGAGACTCATGTGCCCGCCCTCCTTAGGTTCAATCCGAACCTACACCGTTCGTCACGTGAAGAACGTGAAAATCCCCTTTCGTTACAATGCATTAAGTGGCTTAACCTATTTACGAAAATAATGGGTGAAGCTTATCAAAAGACCGTGAATATTGTCAATGTGAAAAAGCCTCCGACCAACCACATCCGCGACTATTTTCAGCACCCCGAGGGTATGATAACCCCTGTTCCAATGCAACTCAAAAGAAGACCTACCTGGCGCTCTTACGAAGGCCTAACCTGGACCCTTCCCATAGGCCTTTGGCCCTATCATGCGCAAGCAATTGAAATACTGACCGAAATCGGCCCTTTGTCAGGTTTTTTGAGCTAATCCCAAGAATCGTCCCGGTTTTTCTTGCTCTCCTGTCGGGCGTTCCAATATAATTTTAGCGTTTTTGATATCAGTGATGTACCCTAATGAGAGGGTTCCAAGATGCCGACGACATCAAAAGCCATCACGACCGACGTGGTGGAAGCCATCAAGAAAGCAGCGGCCGAGTTTACCGCAGACGCGCCGTCTGATCACAAGTTCTGCCGCTATGCGGACCTCCGGATCGAAGTGATCGAGGAGAAGCAGGCAGGTGCGGAAAACGGCGATCCCAAATATTCCGCCGAGGACAGCCTCATGGGAGTCGGGATCCGGGTGCTCGCCGGCGATGGGGCCGTCGCGCCGGGGTATTTCGGGCAGGCCCTGGGAACGGCCGATCTCCCCCACCTCACCCAACGGCTGGCGGCCGGCCTGAAGCACGCGTACGAGCGCGCCGTCGCCAACGCCCGCCAGAAGGCCCACGCGAGGAGCAAATACAAGGAGCTCGGCGAATCCCTGTACGATACCCGCCTGGCTCCGATCGAGGTCCATCGCGATACCGTCAAAGCCGACTACGCCGTCGACCCCCGGCGAGTCCGGATCGAAGACATGGTCCGGTACGTCGCCGATGTCTCGCGCGCGGTTCAAGACGTCGACGAACAGCTGCAATACAACGCCGTCAGCGCCGGGACGATGTTCTCGCGCGAGCTCTTCACGAGCTCCGAGGGCGCCTGCATCGACCAATCCTTCGCGCTGACGAGCGGGAGCGCGTACGTGGTCGCCGTCAGTGAAACCGGCCATCAGGAACTGTCCGACACCATCGGCCATCAGCGGGGCTGGGAGGTCATTACCGAGGGCATCATCGAGGAGCATATTCGCAACCTCGACCTGCTCACCTTTTCGACCAATCTCGCCCGCGATGCCGTCAAGCTGGCCAATTCCCCGCCGCTGCGCAACTCGGACAAGGAAGTCGTGGTGGTGACGGATCCCCACTTCAACGCGCTCCTGGCGCATGAGATCATCGGGCACCCCACCGAACTGGACCGGGCGCTGAAAATGGAGACCGCCTACGCGGGCCGAAGCTGGCTGCTGCGCTCGCTGCAGGACACCATGATCGGCAAAAAGATCGCCTCCCCGCTCGTCACTGCGTACTCGGACCCCTCGCTGCCGGGGTTCGGACATTACAAATACGATCACGAAGGGACGCCCGGAAAGAAGGTCGCACACATCGAGAAGGGCGTCTTCAAGGGCTTCATGAACAGCCGCCAGACGGCGGCCATCCTCGGCGTGCCCCCCAACGGCTCGTGCGTGGCCACGGAAGCCTATCTCGTGCCCCTCGTGCGGATGTCCACGACCGTGTTCGGCGCGGGCACGCACGCCCCCGAAGACATCATCCGCGGCGTCGACAAGGGGTTCTACGTCGTGGGGCACCGTATCCCGTCCATCGCCGAATCGAGGGAAAACTTCCGGATCTCCGCCCAGAAAGTCTACGAGATCCGCAACGGGCAGCTCGGGCAGTTGTACCGGGGCGGAGGCATCATGGCCGACACCAAGGACTTCCTGATGAAGGTGGACGCGATGGGACGGGATTTCCACCTCTATCCCATCCCGAATTGCGGGAAAGGCCAGCCCATGCAAAGCCGCCGATTGGGCAACGGCGGACCGACCATTCGAAGCCGCGCGCGCCTCACCGGATCGGCGTAGGGATCCCCCATGATCGGCCTGCCGACGCTTAAGCGCACCGCCGAAGACGGGCTTCGCTGGCTCCGGCGCCAGAAGGACGTCCAGGAAGCGGAAGTGTTCGTCGCGAGCAACGCGAGCCTGACCGTCCGCTTGAATTACACCTCGCACATTCCCTGCAACGGCGTCGAAGAGCCCAAGTCCTCGGAGTCCTACGGGATCGGCGTGCGGGCCGTCTTCGGGAACGGCAAGGGTCCCCGCATCGGGCTTGGCAGCGAGGCCGGCGACCTCTCGCTGAACGGGGTGAAGACGGCCTTGGAGAGAGCCCGCCGTAGCGCCGTCTCCGATCCGGAGTTCACGACCCTGCCCCGTCCATCCGCAGAACGACGCACGCTGGCCAAATACCACGACTCGAAAGCCATGGACCTCAAGAACGCGGATCTCGTCCAGGCCGGCTGGCGGGTCCTCGCCAAGGCGCTGGATGAATTCACGAGGGCCGGCCGCCTGAAGGCCCTGGCGAAGGCCGGGCACAAGCTGCGCGAGTTGGGCCTCATCGTCGGAGGCGACGTCACGTTTCTGCTAGAGCGGATGGCGATCGGCTCCACCCACCTTCCCAAGGTCCAGACCGATGAGTCCACGCTGATCGCCTCGTTCGTCACCGCGATGGTGGAACGGGAGGGCGCAAAGGGCACCGGCTACGGCTGCAATACCCGATTGAGCGCGTTCAAGGGAGACGCCGGATCCGAAGCGGCCCGGAACGCCGTCTCGCAGGTCGGCGGCGTCCGGGTCACGGACGGCGACTACGCCGTGATTCTGGGGCCGCAGCCCGTCTCGGACCTGGTGAACCATCTCATCCTGCCGAGCCTCGAAGTCGGGAGCTTCTACGATTGCACCTCGACCTTCCACGGACAACTCGGCCGCCAGGTCGCGCACGACACACTCAACCTGTACGACCATGGAGCGTTGCCGGGCCATATGGGCAGTAAAGGGATCACCTGTGAAGGCCTCCCCACCGGACGGACCGATCTGATCAAGAATGGGAAGCTCGTCGGCCTCTTGTCGAGTTTCTACGAAACGGAGCGGATTCTGCGGGACCCTACCGCCAAGGAAAAACTCGGCGTGCCCCCCGAAGATCACCTCGACGCCCTGACACCGCGCAACGGGTTCCGGTATTCAGGGGGCGGCGGACGCCGGTTCGATATGGCGCCATCCGTTTCGCCCACCAATGTCCTGATCGAAAGCCCGGAAAGGAAAACCCGCGAGGATCTCCTGCGCCGGGTGCAGAACGGTGTGTACATCGGCCGGATCTGGTACACTTATCCCATCAACGGACTGCGGGCCGGGGACTTCACCGCGACGGTGGTCGGTGACTCGTACGTGATCAAGGACGGCAAATTGGCGGCGCCCGTCAAGGCCAACACCGTGCGCATCAACGACAACATCCACAATGTCCTGAGGAACATCATGGGCATCACCGGCAAGGGCAAGGGGACGGTCTCCTGGGCGGCGGATGAGGTCGTGTACGCGCCTGAGATCGCGGTATCCAAGCTGAGGCTCAATGAGATCGCGGGCTATATGGAATCCCTCTGATGCCGGATGAGCCGACCAAGCCCGCCGCCTTGATTCACCCGGGCCCTCCTCCCCTCGGCGCGCCCGGCGGGATCCACAACCGCCCTTCGATCCCGGGAGCCGGCGACAAGGCTGAATGTCCCAAATTCATGAGCCATGGCCCCTGCGGCGGCGTGCGCAAGGGTGGGTTCTGCGAGGTCTTCCCTGAGATGATGTGCCCGTGGGTCACCATGTACCTGGAGCTGGAGAAGCTCGGTCAGACCGACTGGATGACAAAAGTATGAAGAAGGGCGGCTACACCGACAAGCATGCGCGCAGCGGAATCGACGCGCGGCTGCCGGCGATCGAAACCTGGCCGAACCAGTTCAAAGGGTATGAGATTACCATCGCGGTGCCGGAGTATACCGCCATCTGTCCCAAGACCGGCCTGCCCGACTTCGGCACAATCCGCATCGTCTACATGCCGGACAAGCACTGTCTCGAACTGAAATCCCTGAAGATGTACATCCACGCCTACCGCAACCTCGGCATCTTCTACGAGAATGCCGTCAACCGCATCCTCAAGGACCTCGTCGCCGCCTGCCGCCCCGTCCATGCCCGCGTCATCGGCGAGTTCACCGCCAGGGGGGGCCTGCACAGCACCATCGAGGCCCGCTACCCTTCCTGAACTATTCGAATTTCGTGTATTCGCTGAAGATGTAGTCCATTTCCGCGAGCTTGTTCTCGATCGAAAACGGCACCATTTCGGCGTAGGCGGACAGAATGACGACGGCATTCATGTTGGCGTCTTCCTCGGACGCGCTGGACAGGCGCTTCGAGATGCCGCGATTCACGTGGCCGACGGCTTTATAAATCTCGGTCAGTTTCTTCAAATCCCAATCCGGCTGCTTCCCCTTCCGCATCAGCAAGTACTGGGCGGTCAGGTACATCGACACGGCCCGATAGACGGTTTCCTCCAGCGAGCCGAACGGCAGGTGGAATTTCACCATCGGGCGCAGCTTGTCCATCACCGGGCAATTGCTCGTGACCATATAAATGCCGATGATCGAGCTAAGGCCCTTCTGCAGGGTCGTCTGCTTCTCGTACGTGCGCTCGGGCGTCTGGACCTGGACACCCGTGTTTTCATACGACTGGGAATCCTTGAACGTCTCGACCAGGTTCGCCAGGTTGACGGCCACCGGGCAATGCTCGACGTCATCGCCCAGGGGGCATTGCTCGCACTGGTTGTATTTCAGCTTCGTCCAGGAAGGTTTCGGCAGGTCTGTAGGCGTGACCAGTTCCAGCGTGGACGCATTCAACAGGACCTGAAACTGCTTGACCATGCCGTCCGGGAATTTGAAGGTGTACAGGAAGCGGATGGTGTCGGATGGTTTCCTCTCGAGCATGCGGAAACGATATCATATCTGCCCTTCCCACGAAAGGCCAAATAACCGGGACGATCCCGGGGGCCGTGCGCGCCCGGTAGCGTTGCCCGGCACCCTGTGCTATCCTGCGCGCCGTGACGGGATCACCGCGCCGCACGATCGTTGCGTGGACGCTCTATGACTTTGCCAACTCCGCCTTCTCGGCCATCGTCTATGCGACCATCTTCCCCGCCTATTACGCCAACACGGTCGTCGGCAACGCGGACGGCCGCGGCGATTTCTGGTGGGGGCTGGCCGTCTCCGTCTCGATGGCCGCCGTCGCCCTGACCTCCCCGTTCCTCGGAGGCATCGGCGACCATGCCGGCATCCGCAAACCCTTCCTGATCGGATTCACCCTCCTCTCCGTCGCCGCAACCGCGCTGCTCGCCACCGTCCAGCCCGGCATGGTCCTCTGGGGCTTCGCGCTCGCCGTCACCGGCATCGTCGCGTTCGAGGCGGCCTTCGTGTATTACAATTCGTACCTGCCGCGCATCGCGCCGACCGGGCAACTCGGCCGGGTTTCGGCCGCCGGGTTTGCCGTCGGGTACGCGGGCTCGATCGTGGCGTTCCTGGCCGCCTGGCCCTTCGCCGCCGCGCAGGCCTACTGGGGCTGCTTCCTCGCCGCCGCGGCCCTCTTCGGCCTCTTCTCGATCCCCGCCTTTGTGGTCTTGCCGGCGGACACCCCTCATCCCATGACGCTCCAGGAATCCGTCTCGCGCGGCCTGCGTGAAACCCTGGCCACGCTGCGCGAGATCGTGACGGTGCCGGCACGCATCCCGATGCGGCGGTTTCTGCTGGCGTACCTCATCTACGAGGACGGTGTGAACACGGTCATCGCCTTCGCGGGTGTGTTCGCGGCGAAAACGCTCGGCTTCGCCATGACCGAGATCCTCGCGCTGTTCATGGTCATCCAGGTCACCGCCCTGGCGGGATCGGCCCTCTGGGCGCGCCCGACGGACCGCCGCGGGCCCAAGTTCGTCACCAGTGCCATGCTGATCCAGTGGACGGTGGTGACGGTGGCGGCGTACTTCGTGGAGGTTCCGTGGCACTTCTGGATCGTCGCGATCCTGGCGGGGACCGGCCTCGGCGCCATTCAGGCCGCCAGCCGCACGTTCATGGCCACGCTCATCCCGGAAGGACGCGAGGCGGAGTTCTTCGGGTTCTACGCGCTGGTCGGCAAGAGCGGCGCGATCCTCGGCCCCTTCGTGTTCGGGCTGACGTCCATCGCGTTCGGCGGGAACCAGCGGATCGCGATCATGACGGTGGGCCTGTTCTTCGTGGTTGGACTTCTCTTATTGCGGCGGGTGACGGCCGGCGGGCCGACCCTGCAGCGGTGAGGACCATGGAGAGGATCGCGCCGCTGAGGGCCGCGGTCATGTCCTTTTGGGCGTCCCAGATGTCGCCCTGCGTCCCCAGATAGGCGTCGCCCAGTTCCGGGCTGACGATCTGGGCGACCCAGGATTCGATGACTTCAAAAAAGCCGCTGAGCGCCAGCAAGGTGACGACGGGAAAACAGTAGGCCCAAAATCCCCGGACCTGAGCCTTGCGGAGGAGCAATTCCCGGATGGGATAAGTCAGCAGCAATCCAGACGCGAAATGCGCGACCCGATCGAAGTGGTTGCGTTCCATCTCGAACAGGCTTTTCATGCTGAACCCCAATGGAACCTCCGCGTACGTATAGTGCGCCCCGATCGCATGCAACGTCAGGAACAGGGTGATGAGGACGTACGAGAAGTCCGAGAACGGGAAAACCCGGTAGGTGGCCACCAAGGTCCCAACCAGCAGAACGGCCAGGATGTTCTCCAGAAACCAGTCCCGGCGGTCAACGGGCGAAATCGCCAGCACGACCCAGATGAGGATGTACCAGCCGAGAAGTCCCTGGAGCAGATGGTTATAACGGAACGAGGCTGGCGCGCCGGTCCTCAATCCAATGCCGCCTCAAGCTCCGGCTCGTCCTGCGCGTCCTCTTCGTCATCCGCCAGAAGGTACCGTGCCGCGATGATGCAGAGGATGCAGAGCGCCGCGCCGTAGAACGCCGAGACGATATCCTTTTGCGGATCCCAGATATCCCCTTGCGCTCCAAGGGCATCCAGGCCAAGCTCAGGCCTGAAGATGCGGGCGATCCAGGATTCCAACACTTCCCACATGCCGGCGAAGGCCATGACCACGCTCAGCGGCAGGGCATAGGCCCAGAATCCGTCGAGCTTGAGCTGGCGGACCAGCAGCTCGCGGAGAGGATAGATCATCAGGAAGCCGAACGAGAAATGGACGATACGGTCGAAGTGGTTGCGGTGCGCGCCCAGGATGTCTTCCAGCCAGAACCCCAATGGAACGTTCGTATAGGTATAGTGGGAGCCGATCGCATGCAGGCTCAGAAAAAACGTGATGACGAGATATGAAACGTCCGAGAGCGGAAAGCGCCGGTGGGTCGCGATGAGGACGCCGATCAAGGCGATCGGCAGGACGTTCGTCAGGATCCAGAACGGACGGTCCAGGGGCATGATCGCCATGGCCGTCCAAAAGAGGAGGTACCAGCCGAAGAGGACTTGCAGGAAGAGGTTATTGGAGAATGGAATCCGATCCGATGCAGTCGCCGTGGTCATGGTTGATGATACTCCTTCACTAGCAGGTTGTTACGGCCAAAGATCGTAACAAAATCGAAATGACTATTCCAGCAGGCCTCGAAGGAAGGGCTTTCGCCTACATTAAACTTCATGGATTAAATAGAAGATGGCGCCGATTACTCGAGCGTCCCGCGCAGCGCTTTCAGTCGCCCCCGCCTTGTCTTGCTCTCCAAGCGCCGTTCCTGCGACCCTTTGGTCGGCTTCGTCGGCCTTCGTTTCTTGCGCGGGACGGCAACGCTCTGAATGAGCGCCCGGAGCCGCGCGAGGGCCTCCGCCCGATTCCGCTCCTGGGTGCGGTGCTGCTGGGCCTTGATGGTGATCACGCCCCCTCGTGAAATGCGATGATCCTTCAGCTTGAAGAGCTGTTCTTTGTAGAACGCAGGCAGCGAGGACGCCGGAACATCGAAGCGCAGGTGGATTGCCGTCGCAACCTTATTGACGTTCTGCCCGCCGGCCCCCTGCGCCCGCATCGCATGGATGTCGATCTCCGTATCCGGAATCGTCACGTGGGGAGAGATGTGCAGCATCGAGATCTAGGTCCTCCCCCGCCAGCGGCCCAACGGTCAGAACGTCATGAGGCTCTTCTGGAACGCATGGCGTGGTGCTCCGCGTAGGCGTCGAGCAGCCGCCGGATCATGCGCTGGTATTGAGTGTGATGTTTCCGCGCCTCGCCCTTGAAGAACTCGACACTTCTCTTGCTGAGCGCAATGGTGACCTTCACTCCCTCGTCCCGAAAGACGAGATCCTCGGGTCGCGGCAGGAAGTCAGGAACTACCTTCAGGCGACCGAGGGGTTCATTCGTGTATTTGATTTTCTCGCTCATAGATTCCCTTTCCTTTCCGCCAATAACCGGCCCCGAAAATCCGAATGACCTCCTCGCGATACGTGAACCGGACGGTCAGGACTCCGCCATCGACCCACCCAAAGCAGTAATGCCGCTTCTCGCCTGAGCTATGCGAGAGGTCTTCCGCGATCACACGGCGCGGATCAGCAAAGGCGAACTGGGCTTTTGCGAAAGAGACTCCGTGCTTCTCTTGGTTTTCCTGATCCTTCTTCGGGTCCCACTCGAACCGGGCCTTTGCCATCAAGGAAAGATAACATGAATCTGGCTAAATAGCCATACGTTTATATGGAGGTGAAAGTGCGCTGTTCTTTGTAGAACGCAGGCAACGAGGACGCCGCAATATCGAAGCGTAAATGAACCGCGGTCGAGACTTTATTGACGTTCTGCCCGCCGGCCCCCTGCGCACGCATCGCATGGATGTCGATCTCCGTATCCGGAATCGTCACGTGGGGAGAGATGTGCAGCATCGAGATCTAGGCTCTTCGAAACGGAGAAACGGTGTCAGCCTACAACATCGAGAAGGACGCGGGGGTTCTTATACGCAATGGCCAGCAGCGTACGCGCCGGGCCCGAGGGAGCACGGCGACCTTGCTCCCACTCTTGTAAGGTACGCACAGAAACACCGAGGAGCTGCGCGAACTTCGACTGAGACAGGCCGACCCGAGTGCGTGTCTCGGCGACAGGCGGGAACGTAACGACGCGCCCCACTTCACCTCGCTTGAGCTGCCGCATACCTTCAAGGATTTCGGCTCCAATGTCGCGACGACGTGCTTTAGTCATCGTCAATCTCCTTTCGAATCTGTCGGAGAACGTGAGCCGGAATATTCTCGGCGACGTTCTTCGGATAGAGCGTCAGCATCCAGATCACGCCCTGTCGAGACCGCAGGTAATAAATGATGCGGAGCCCACCACGCTTGCCTCGACCAGGTAGAGCCCAACGCAGTTTGCGGATACCGCCGGACCCGGGAATGATCGGGCCGGCCTCTGGATTCCCGGCAAGCGCAGCCTGCAGCCGCAAATATTCCTCGCCGGACAAATACTCGCCGACAAGGCGAGTGAAGAGCGGGGTCTCGATGAACGTGAACACACGGCAAACTATACGTCAAAGACGTATAGTTGTCAAGGTGCAGTGACGCGGGCTCATGCGTGCAGTCAGCGTCCGAGATGCGAGCAGCGTAATCCCGCCCGCGCCCTGCGCCCGCACCGCATGGATGTCGATCTCCGTATCCGGGATCGTCACATGCGGCGAGATGTACAGCATCGAGATCTAGGTCCCACTTCCCCGCCGGCGGCCCACGGACTCTCAGAAGATCGAGGCTGACTCCGATTCTTCACATTGCATCCGTTTTCTTCCCTTCGGTCTCCTGTAGGGCCTTCTCAATTATGCGCTTCAACTCAAGTAAGTGCCGAGGGTCGGCCTCTCGTAGCATGCTCATCGGAAAAAATAAAAGGCGAAAAGCGCTCCACTCGCTCATCGAATCCGTAGACGCCTCCATAGCAGTCACGAAAACTGGTGAAAGAAATCCGCTCCACCTTCGTCGTATGCCTCGACGATAAAGCCAGCGGAAAATCATATTGTCAGCCTATCACCCATAGATGAGCTTTCCAGCTACGGCAAATGCTATAAGCTTTTCGATTACGTGGCAAGAAATTTCATGGGAGTAAACCAGCAGGCTGCTCAAAAAGGAAGGACTCTACCCCACCTAGCCTCCCCTTACAAAAGGGAGGGAGATCAGAGCGAGCTTAGTGATAACTCTCTGAGTCGGTCGGGAACTTGCCCTGTTCGACTTCTTCGCGGTAGCGGCGGAGGGCCTGGAGCGCGTCGGCCTTGAGGTGCGCGTAGGGCTTGACGAACTTGGGAACGAACTGATCGAAGAGGCCCAGCAGGTCGTAGAGGACCAGTACTTGGCCGTCGCAGGAGGGACCGGCGCCGATGCCGATGGTGGGAATCGAAAGCGCCTGCGTGATCGCCTTCGCCAGCTTGGCCGGCACGGCCTCCAGCACCAGCGCAAAGGCCCCGGCCGCTTCCAGCGCGCGCGCGTCGGCGAGCAGCTCGTCCGCTTGCTCGGCGCCCTTGCCCTGAACCTTGTAGCCGCCGTAGCGATGGACCGATTGCGGCGTCATACCGAGATGGCCCATGACCGGAATGCCGAAGCGCGTCATTGCCTCCACCCGATCCACCACCGCCGCGCCGCCTTCCAGCTTCACCGCCGCGGCCCCGGCCTGGAGCAGCAGGCCCGCGTTCCGCACCGCTTCTTCGACGGAGACCTGATAAGAGAGGAACGGCATGTCGGCGATGACCAGCGAGCGCTGAGCGGCGTCCGCCACCAGCTTCGTGTGGTAGAGCATATCCTCCATCGTCACGGAGAGCGTGTCTTTCTTCCCCTGGACGACCACGCCCAATGAATCCCCCACGAGCAGCACGTCGAGGCCCGCTTCCTCCGCGATGCGCGTGAAGAGGGCGTCGTAGGCGGTGACCACCACGATCTTGCGGCCTTCGGCCTTCCGCTTCTTGAGGTCGGGAACGGTCATGCCAGCTCGGCCTTCTGGAGGATCTCGGGCAGGCGGTCCACTGCCTTGACGGTCATGATGTGGACCCCGTCGCAATGCGCGCGCACGGCCTTGATCGTCCGCACGGCGATCTGGACGCCGACGTCCAGCGCGCGCTCGTCGCCCGCCGCCCTCAACTCGTCGATGATCGCCTGCGGGACGTCCACGCCGGGGATGTTGGCGTTCATGAACTCCGCCATCTTGGCCGAGCGCAGGACCAGGATCCCCGCCAGCACCTTGACCGGGAACTTCCGCACGGCCTTCATGAACGATTTGAACTTCTCCACGTCATAAAACGCCTGGGTCTGGAAGAACTTGGTGCCGGCATTGACCTTGGTTTCGAACTTGGCCAGCATCGGCCCAGCCGGGTCCTGCTCCGGCGTGACGGCCGCCCCGATGTAGAGCTCCGTCGGCCCTTGCAGCTTGTGTCCCGCCAGGTCTTTGCCCTGGTTCAGCGACTGGATCACCTGCATGATGCCGATGGAATCGAGGTCATAAACCGGCTTCGCGTCCTTGTGATCGCCGACGGTGGGATAGTCGCCGGTCAGGCAGAGCATATTCCGGATCCCCAGGATGTGGGCGGACATGAGATCGGACTGGATGGCCAGGCGGTTGCGGTCGCGGCAGGTCATCTGCATGACCGGATCGTGCCCCATCTCGTAGAGCAGCCGGCAGATGGACATGGACCCGGCTCTTAAGATCGCCGCCGTATTATCGGTGACATTGACGCCATGGACCTTGCCCACCAAGGCCTTGGCGTTGTCCATGATGTGCGAGACGTCCGTGCCCTTCGGCGGATTGTACTCCACCGTGGTCGCAAACTGGCCGGACTCCAGGACCTCTCGTAATCGTCGCACGCCCACCGTCAGTGGCCTCCTTTATTATTCCGTGCCACAGACCGCTGGGCTGATTCGAGAGTGTTCTGCAGGAGCATCGCGATCGTCATCGGCCCGACGCCGCCGGGAACCGGCGAAATCCACCCGGCTTTCTGGCTCACGGGCTCGAAGTCCACGTCGCCGACGAACTTGCCGTCCTCGGTCCGGTTCACGCCGACGTCCACGACCACCGCGCCCTCGCGCACCATGTCCGCCGTCACGAACCGGGCCTTGCCGATGGCCACGACCAGGATCTCGGCCTCGCGGCAGACCGCCGGCAGATCTTTCGTTTTGGAATGGCAGATCGTCACGGTCGCATGCCGATGAAGCAGCATCAGCGCCACCGGCTTGCCCACGATATTGCTCCGCCCGACGACCACCGCGCGTTTCCCCGCAATCCCGACGCCCGTGGACTCGATCATTTTGATGACGCCGCGGGGCGTGCAGGCCTCGAAGATCGGCGTGCCCTCCACGAGCCGGCCCATGTTGTACGGGTGAAAGCCGTCCGCGTCCTTCTCCGGCAGGACCGCGTTCAGGATGACTTGGCTGTCGATGTGCTTCGGCAGCGGGAGCTGCACGAGAATGCCGTGGATCTGGGGATCGCGATTGACCTTGTCGATCAGGGCCAGCAGTTCGGCCTGGCTGGTCGAGGCCGGAAGCTTGTGGTCCGCCACATGAATGCCGACCGCCTCGCAGGCCTTGTGCTTGTTCTTGACGTAGAGGTGAGAGGCGGGGTCGTCGCCCACCAGGACCGCCGCCAGTCCGGGCTTGACCCCTGACGTGGCCAGCAGCGCCGCCGCGTCCTTGGCGATCTGGTCCCGGATCGCCTGTGACAGGACCTTACCGTCGATGAGTCGCGCCGCCACGTGTTCCTCCTGAAATATGAGAGCGTTCCGCGCATCAGAGGCGTGGCGCAGAATAACAAGGCCTCTTGTTTGGAGTCAAGAAATCGTAGTAGAGTGCGCGCGTGACGTCGTTGTCCGGAATCACGCGACCCATCCTCGCGGCGCTGCTCCTGGCGCTCGTTCCGAGCGCGTCCGCCCTGGCCCTCCAGGTGACCGGCTTGAAAAACCCCGCCGGCTTCATCGTGGATCCGGCGACGGGGGCCTATTTCATCTCGAATGAGAACGGCGGCCCCAGCGCGCGCGACAACAACGGGTTCATCACCAAGCTGGACGAGCACGGCAAGATCGTCAAGCTGAAATTCATCGAGGGCGGGATGAACGGCGTGACCCTCCATGCCCCCAAGGGGATGGCCGTCCTCGACAAGACCCTGTTCGTCTCCGATATCGACCGGGTCCGGCGCTTCGATCCCGCCACCGGCCGCCCGCTCGGCGAGGTCGATCTGTCCGCCATCAACGTGGACTTCCTGACGGGGCTGGCCGCGGACGGCGCCGGCCTGCTCTACATCGCGGACACCGGCGCCGACACGATCCTGAAAGTGGATACGCGCCGCGGCTCCAAACCGGCGGTCCTCGTGAAAGACGCCGCGCTGGCCGGCCCGCACGGGCTGGCCGTCAACCCCGCGACCGGTGCGCTTGTGGCGGTCAGTTGGAACGAGGGCAAGATCCTGGAAATCGCCGGGGACGGCGCCGTCAAAGTCCTCTTCGCCAACTCCTTCTTCAACGCCCGCTTCGGCAACCTGGCGGGCGTGGACTTCGACGCCTTCGGCAATATGTACGTCTCGGATTTCTCCCAGGGCAAAGTGATCCGGATCGACCCGGACTTTCGCATCCAGACCATCGCCGAGTTCCTGACCACGCCGGCCAGTCTCTCGATCGACCGCAAAAACCATCTCATCCTCATTCCGTACCTGACCGGGAATGCCGCGGAGCTGAACGGGCTGGGCCGCGAGCGCAAGCGGTAGCGAGCCGGCCATGCCGCACACCACGTGCGCCTACTGTCATGCCAGAAAGGGCAAGCGCCAATGCCCGGCCCTCAACGGGATGATCTGTTCGGCCTGCTGCGGGGAGAACCGCCTCACGAAGATCAACTGCCCGGCAGACTGCCAGTACCTGGAGGCCGGCACGGACTATCAGCGGCAGCGTGTCGGCGAGCTGTTCCGCCAGGAACGCCGGCGCGCGTACCGGGAGGTCTTCGAGATCGGGGGCGAGAAGGGCGCGGGCCTCTTCAACCTGATCGAGATCGTCTGCTTCAGCTATTTCCACAACAAGCCGTCCGGACTGGACGGCGAGGTCGTCTCGGCGCTGGAGTTCATCCGCCGGCTCCTCAGCCCCCTGCACTTCCCAGCGCCGACCGTGCCGGCGTTCTCCCAATACCTGCACAAGGAGTTCAAGGCGTTCCTGGAGAAGGAGAAGGTCGATCAGACGCAGGCCCAGCAGATCGTGGATGTAGCGCTCAGGGTCGTCAACGAGTTTTCGGGAACGGGGCTTCGCTCCAACCGGTTCATCACCGGCGTCATCGGCTGCCTCACGCTGGATCACCCCGAGGTGGCCGCGCACATCAAGAAGCAGGACACGGACCAGCCGCGCATCGTGTTGGCGGAGGAGAAGGACATCGCCGTCGCGGCCAAGGAACAGGCCCAGCGCGAGAAGAGCCGACTCGTGATCCCCGGCATGTCGGCGCCCAAGCCCGCGCCTGAACCCGCGCCGCACCAGCACGGCCCCGGCTGCAAACATTCGTAGGGGCACGGCATGCCGTGCCCCTACCGGATCGTCACCTTCCGCATCACGTCGCCTTCCTGGAACTTGGGCAGGAGGTCCAGCCCCTCGACGACCTGGCCGAAGACCGTATACTTGCCGTCCAGGAAGGGCTGTGGTTCGAGGCAGATGTAGAATTGGCTGTCGGCGCTGTCCGGGTCACGCGTGTGGTGGGCCATGCCCACCGTGCCGACCTTGTGCTTCTTCTCGCTGAATTCCGCCGGAATGGTCTGGCCGGACCCGCCCGTTCCGTCGCCTGCGGGATCGCCGCCCTGGATGAGAAATCTGGGGACGACGCGGTGGAAGGTCAGGCCGTTGTAGAACCCTTTCCTGACAAGCTCCGTGAATCGCGTGACGGTCTTGGGCGCGATATCCGGAAGGAGCTCGATGGAAAGTTTGCCACGATCCGTCTCGATCAGAACATGAGGCCCCAGCGCCCGTCCGGGCGACGCCACAGGCGGAGTCGCCGGCTTTTCAGTTTTGGGAGCCTGAGCGAAAACGGGTGAGACGAAACCGGCGAGGCACAGCAGGGAAGCGAGCCATGCGTTTCGCATCCGAATCATGGCCCGCTTCCCTCCGCCTCTCTACTTTTCAACGATCGTGACCGTCATCTCGATCCGTTCGTTGGGCAGGTCATTGCGGTCCCGCGGCGAATTCACGATCTTGTCCGCCGCCTCCATGCCCTTCGTGACCTCCCCGAAGGCCGTGTACTGCCGGTCCAGGAACGTCGAATCCTTCACCACGATGAAGAACTGCGAGCCCGCGCTGTCCGGGTGGTTGGACCGCGCCATCGAGACGATCCCGCGCGTGTGGGACTTGGCATTGAACTCCGCCTTCAATTTGTGTGGAGGGCCGCCCATCCCGTACTCGCTCTTCTTGTTGGGGTCCTTCGTGTTGGGATCGCCGCCCTGGATCATGAATCCCGGGATGACGCGGTGAAAGAGCGTCTTGTCGTAGAACCCGGACTGGGCCAGCGTGATGAAGTTCTCCACATGCTTTGGCGCCAGTTCCGGGAAAAACTTGATCTCGATCTCGCCGAACTTGGTCTTGATGATCGCGTGGGGCTGCATTTTCCCTCCTTCTGTCGGCTTTTTGTCTTCTGCCCCGAAGGCAGCGCCCGACGTGCCTAGGAACAACATCGTCAACATGATGATCCCGAACCGATATTGCATATCGCCTACCTCCAATAAAACTATCCCCGCAATTTCTCCAAGGCCTGCTTGGCGGCCATCTGCTCCGCCTCTTTCTTGCTCAACCCGGCGCCGACCCCGTAGCGCTCGCCGCGGATCAGGATTTCCACCTCGAACAGCTTCTCATGGTCCGGCCCCGTTGCCCGGATGGTCCGGTACTGCGGCAGCATCGCAAAGTCCCGCTGGCAGACTTCCTGGAGATCGGTCTTGAAGTCTCCCTTCGCGAAAGACCGGTCGCAGGAGGCCAGCTCGTCGCTGAATGTGGTCTTGACGCAGGCCGACGCGGCCTCCAACCCGCCGTCCAGATACACGCCGGCGAACACCGCCTCGAGCGCGTCCGCCAGGATGGAGGGCTTGCTGCGGCCCTCTGTCTTTGTCTCGCCCCGGCCAAGGCGGAGCGGCTCGCCCAATCCGATCTTCTTCGCCACGCGGGCCAGGGTCTTTTCGCTCACCAGCCGCGCCCGCAGCTTCGACAGCTCCCCCTCCGCCGCCTTGGGGAAGGCATGCAGGAGATACTCGCTCACGACCAGATCCAACACCGCATCGCCCAAAAACTCAAGCCGCTCGTTATCGGACTCCTTGGATTCCCGCACCTCATTGAGATAGGACTTATGGGTGAGCGCTTCAAGGAGCAGGCGGGGTTGTCGAAACCGGTACTCGATCCGGCGTTGAATCTCATCCAGCCCGCCTGTCGGCATGGAATCTTACGCCGCGCAACGTGAAAAAATCAGACAGGCGTTGACTCCTCCGAAGCCGAAGGAATTGGAGAGCACGGTGCGGACGTCGGCCCGGCGGGCGGCGTTGGGAATGTAGTCCAGGTCGCACTCGGGGTCGGGCACGTCCTGATTGATGGTGGGGGGCAACACCCCGCGCTGGATGGCCAGGATGCTGAAGACCGCTTCCACCCCGCCGGCGGCGCCGAGCAGATGTCCCGTCATGGACTTCGTGGAGCTGACGGCCAGCCGGCGCGCGTACTCTCCGAAGACCTGCTTGATGGCGCCGGTTTCAATGCGGTCGGCCATCGTCGACGTGGCGTGCGCGTTCACGTACCCGATCGCCTCCGGCGTCAGCCCGGCATCCTGCAGAGCGAGGCGCATGCACCGGACCGCCCCGCTGCCATCTTCGGGCGGCGCGGTGATATGGTAGGCGTCGGCGGTCATCCCGTACCCCAGGATCTCGGCATAGATGCGCGCCCCGCGGCGGCGCGCCGACTCCAGTTCCTCCAGCACCAGCACGCCCGCGCCCTCGCCGAGCACGAACCCGTCCCGCTCCTTGTCGAAGGGGCGGCTGGCCCGTTCCGGCTCGTCGTTGCGCGTCGAGAGCGCCTTGGCCGACGCGAACCCCGCCACGCACAACGGGGTGATCGCGGCTTCCGTGCCGCCGGCCACCATCGCATCCGCCTCCCCGTGCTGGATGATCCGGAACGCGTCGCCGATGCAGTGGTTGCCGGTCGCGCAGGCCGTCACCGCGCAGGAGTTCGGGCCACGCGCGCCGATCCGCATCGACACCTGCCCGGAGGCGAGATTGATGATGACCATCGGAATGAAGAAGGGAGACACCCGATCCGGCCCCTTGTCCAGCAGGACCTTGTGGTAGGCCTCGATGGCCGGCAATCCGCCGATGCCGGAGCCGATGTAGACGCCGACACGATCGGCATTCTCTTCGGTGACCTTGAGCCCGGAATCATCCACCGCCATCTGGCTGGCGCCGACGGCATAATGGATGAACGTATCCATTTTTTTGATCTCTTTTTTTTCGATGTAGTCGGCGGGGTTGAACTCCGTGACCTCCCCCGCAATCTGGCAGGCATGCGACGAGGGATCGAACTTGGTGATCCGCCTGATCCCCGACTTCCCGGCGCACAACGCGCTCCAGGTCTTCTCCACCCCGACTCCCAGCGGGGTGATCAGGCCGAGGCCCGTGACGACGACCCGTCTTTTCAGGATTTCGCTCCCCATCGGACGCGCAGCCGATTCGGCGGTGTCAGCTGTTCTCTTTGATGAAGTCCACGGCGTCCTGGACGGTCAGGATCTTTTCGGCCTTTTCATCCGGGATTTCGATCTCAAACGCTTCTTCGAAGGCCATCACCAGTTCGACGGTATCCAGCGAGTCGGCGCCGAGGTCTTCCACGAACTTGGCGTCCGGGACCACGTCGTCCTCCTCCACGCCCAACTGCTCGGCGATGATCTTCTTCACCCGTTCTTCAATGGCTGCCATAGATTTTGCCACCTCCCACCTCCAGATCCAGACCGCGCGAGGCCCGAGCGCCTCACGCCATCAACATTCCCCCGTTCACGTGGAGCACGTGCCCCGTGATATACGCCGCCTCCGGCGAAACCAGAAACCGCACGGCTTCGGCCACGTCCGCCGGGCTCCCGAGCCGGCCCAACGGAATCTGTTTGAGCAGCGCGTCGCGGACCTCTCCGCCCAGCTTGTCGGTCATGGCCGTTTCGATAAAGCCGGGCGCCACGGCATTCACGGTGATCCCCCGGCTCGCATACTCGCGCGCCACCGTCTTGGTGAACCCGATGACGGCCGCCTTCGACGCCGCGTAGTTCGCCTGTCCCGCATTCCCCATCACGCCGACGACCGACGCGATGTTCACCATGGCCCCGCCACGCTGCTTAGTCATGGCGGGCAGCACGGCCTTGGTGCAATGGAACGTTCCCTTCAGATTGACGTCCAGGACCGCGTTCCAGTCCTCCTCCTTCATGCGAAGCAGTAGCCCATCGCGCGTGATGCCCGCGTTGTTGACCAGGATATCGATGCGCCCCAGCTCGGCAACGACCTGATCGGTCATCGCCTTGACGTCGGCCCACTCGGCGACGTTCGCCTTGAGGACCACCGCCCGGCGGCCATGGGCCGTCACCGCCGCCGCCGTCTCCGGCGCGCGGGACACATCGAGGTCCACCACCGCCACATCCGCGCCCGCCCGGGCCAGCGTCTCGGCGATGGCGCGCCCGATCCCCTGGGCCGCGCCCGTCACGATCGCGACTTTTCCTTCAAGACTCATGCGGCCAGGGCTGCAACCGTCGCGGCCAGGCTCGTCGGATCCTGCACATTGAACAGGCGGAGTTCGGGCGCGATCCGCCTGGCCAGTCCCGAGAGCACCTTCCCGGGGCCGACTTCCACCAGCGTGTGCATCCCCATCCGCACCAGGGCCCGCACCGACTCCTCCCACAAGACGGACGAGGCGAGCTGCCGGACCAGGGACGTCCGGACCTCCGCCGCGCTGCGGATGGACTTGGCCTCGACATTATTGATGAGCGGCACCGCCAGGTCCTGCATGGGTACGCGCGCCACATCGGCGGCCAGACGATCCGCCGCAGACTGCATCAGTGACGTGTGCACCGGCACGCTGACCGGCAACGGAATGACCTTGCGGCATCCTTTGGCCTTGGCCAGACGCACGGCCTCCTCGACGGCGGCCTTTTCACCCGCGATCACGATCTGGCCCGGCGCGTTGAAATTGGCCGGCGCCACCACTCCGAGTGAGGAAGCCGCCCGGCAGACTTCCGCCACGGCCGGCCGTTCCATGCCGAGGACGGCGCACACCAGACCTCTTCCCGCTTCAACCGCCTCCTGCATGTAGCGACCCCTATTACGGACCAATGCCACGGCATCCTCAAACACCAGGCCGGCGGCGGCCAGCACAGCCGTGTACTCTCCCAGGCTATGCCCCGCCACGGCGCACGGCTGAATGCCCGCTCTCCCCAGCAGGCGGAGCGTGATCGCGCTGACCGTCAGCAGCGCCGGCTGGGTGTACTCCGTGAGATTGAGCTGCTCGACCGGTCCCTTCAGGCAGAGGGTGGCCACATCGTATCCGAGCACATGCCCGGCCTTATCGAACATCGCCTTCGCGTCCGGTTCGTGTTCATAAAACTCCTGCCCCATCCCGACAGCCTGCGACCCCTGGCCGGGAAAGATGAACGCCACCCCCGAAGTCATGGCGCTACCATATGAGGGAAATTCGACCGAGTTGTCAACTGAAAACTACCCCTTTCCGACGCGGCAAACATGGGCTAAGTGGTCAATCTACAACAAATTCGCCGCCATCAACGCAGATCACGTTGCCGGTGACCCACTGGGCCTGGGGTTGGGCCAGCAACCCGATGGCTTCGGCCACATCCCGGGGGGTCGTGAGTCGCCCGGACGGGTTCTTCGCCTTCGCCATGTCGACCATGCGGTCGGACCCGGGGATCTTGCGCAGCGCCGGCGTGTCGGTCACACCCGCCATAACGGCGTTGACCGTGATCCCAAGCGGCGCCACCTCCAGCGTCAACTGGCGCACATGGGATTCCAGCGCCGATTTCGCCGCGGACACGGCCCCGTACGTCTTCCACACGCGGGCGCCCCCCGCGCTGGTCATCGCGAAGATCCGCCCCCCGGAGCCCATCAACTTGCGCCTGACCAGGTCTTGCGTCCAGTACACGAGGCTGTTCGCCATCACGTCGAGCGTCATGTCCATCTGGGCTTTGGTCAAGGACTCCGGTTCGCTCTCCGTAATGAAGGGCTTCAACGTCCCGAATGCCAGCGAATGCAGGAGCACGCGGATGGGCGACCCTGCTCCCCCGGCCCGGGCCTGGAACGCGTCCAGCACTTCACGGCGCTTGTCCGGATCGGCCGCATTGACGTTGAAGAAGAGGGCGTCCCGACCCTTGTTCTTGATCTCCCCGACGATACGATCCGCATTGGCCATCGTCGCCTTGCGGTCCAGGTGCACGCCCAAGATATGCATGCCGAGGCCCGCCAGTTCCAGCGAGACGGCCTCCCCGAATCCGCTGGATGCCCCCAGAATCAGCGCCCACGTTCCTTCTACCGATCGTGCATCCTTCATCGTTCCTCGTTCCGCCTGTTGATCACCACTTCACCACGGCCGACGCCCAGGTGAGACCCGACCCGAAGGCCACCATGAGAATGCGACTGCCCGGTGAGACTCGTCCCGCCCGGACGGCTTCGTCCAACGCCAGCGGGATCGACGCCGCCGAGGTGTTCCCGTACCGGTCAATGTTCAGAAAGACCCGCTCTTTCCTCAGGCCCAGGCGCTCCACCACCGCATTCACGATCCGCACGTTGGCTTGATGGGGAATGAACAGGTCCACGTCGTCGACGCCCAACTTGTTGGCCTCCAGGGCCTCCCGCGCCGTCGCTTCCAAGGTTCGTACGGCCACCTTGAAGGTTTCATTGCCTTTCATCTTGACGAACTGCTGCCGCTCCGCGAGCATGGGGGCCGAGGCCGGCAACCGCGACCCTCCACCCGGCACGCACACCAGATCCCAGAGATCCCCGTCGGAATGCAGATGCGTGGACAGGATGCCCCGCTCGTCGTCCGACGGCTCGATCAAGACCGCCCCCGCCCCATCCCCGAAGAGAATGCACGTGCTGCGATCCGTCCAATCGATCACCGAGGACATCACCTCCGTCCCCACGACCAGCGCCTTGCGGCACGCGCCGGATCGGACATAGAGATCGGCCACTGAGAGACCGTAGAGAAATCCCGAACAGGCCGCCGCCAGGTCGAACGCGACCGCCCGGGAGGCTTTCAAGTTCCGCTGGATCAGACAGGCCGTCGAGGGAAGCGGCATGTCCGGGGTACAGGTAGCGACCAGCAGCAGGTCGAGGTCCGCGGCATCCCAGCCGCCGGCCGCCAGGGCCGCGCGGGCCGCCTCGGTGCCCAGGTCGGAACTCGCTACGCCCTCGTCCACCACCCGCCGTTCGCGAATGCCGGTTCGCTCAGCGATCCATTCGTCGGACGTGGCGACCATACGCTCGAGGTCGGCGTTCCGGAGCACGCGCCTAGGCACCGCCGACCCGGTCGCCGTGATGCGCGCTCTCACCGGTCGGCGTCCTTGGGTTTTTCACCGAAGAGGGCCACGCTCTCCTCGATGTCGCGCTGGATGTGCTCATTGACCCGGCCATCGTGGATTTCCTTGGCCACCCGGATGGCGTTCTTGATGGCCCGGCCGGAGGACCGGCCGTGCGAGATGATACAAATGCCGTTGACGCCCAGCAGCGCCGCACCGCCGATTTCCGCATAGTCCAAGCGCCGCCTGAACCGGCCGAACGCCGGTTTCAGCATGGCATAACCAAACCGGCTCAGCATGGACTCGGCGGCGATCTCCTTGATGAGCATTTTCTTGAGGGCCGCCGACACGCCCTCGATGATCTTGAGGGCCACGTTGCCCATAAAGCCGTCGCAGACGACGACATCAGCCGCGCCCGTGAAGATGTCCCGGCCTTCGACGTTGCCCACGAAATTCAGCGGGCTTTCCTTCAGGCGCTTGAAGGTCTCTTTGGTGACTTCGTTCCCCTTCGTGTCTTCCTCGCCGATGCTGAGCAGGCCGATCGTCGGATGGGCCTTGTTCAATATATGCTGGGCGTATTCATGTCCCATCAGGGCGAACTGGGTCAGGTGATGGGCGGTGCAATCCACCGTGGCGCCCACATCCAGGACGATCGTATGGCCCGTCAGCGTGGGGATCAGCGTCGCGATCGCCGGCCGCTCGACGCCCTTGAGCACCCCCAGCAGAAAGAACGCCGTGACTACCGTCGCGCCGGTGTTGCCGGCACTGACGATGCCGACCGCCTCGCCCTTCTTGACCAATTCGGTGCCGACCCAAATGGAAGAGTCCCGCTTCCGGCGAACCACCTGCGACGGCTGCTCATGCATCTCGACCCGCTGGGAGGCATGGCGCAGCGTGAGGCCGGGCAGACCCTGCAGGCCCTGGCGGCGCAATTCTTCCTTGAGCAGCGCCTCGTCGCCCACGAGGACGATCTCCACTCCGTACTCGCGGACCGCAAGCGCGGCCCCCTCGACCTCCGAGGCCGGAGCGTGATCGCCACCCATGGCATCCAGCGCGATTCTCATGTCGAGCGCAGCCCTCGCTCAGGCTTCTTCGACCGCGATGACTTCCTGACCTTTGTAGGTCCCGCACGTCAGGCAGGTGTAATGCGGAAGTTTCGGCTGGTGGCACTGAGGACAGATGGACAGGCCTTTCGGACGGATCTTGAGCTTGGCCGTCCGCCGCTTGTCGCGACGAGCCTTGGAGTGCTTATGCTTGGGATTCGGCATAGATTATTTCCCCTTCAAGTGTTGACGCAGAACCGCCCACCGGGGGTCGGGCGGGGGGGCGCATGAGCACGCTCCCTGATTGAGATCTTGCCCGCACTGCACGCACAGCCCCCGGCAATCGTCCCGGCACTGCGGGCTGAACGGCACGGCCAGGAGCACCTCCTGCCGGACCAGATCGTCCAGGACGATGGCGTCATCCCGGCAGTAGTAATCCTCCGCCTGCTGCGGCGGCATCGGGTGCTCGCCCGAAGGCAGCGGCGTCGGCGGCACGAACTGCGTCGAGATGGGGATGTCCAGCGAAGCGGGAAACTCGCGCAGACATCGCACGCACTCGAAGGCGACCGGCGCCGTGATCCGCCCCGTGACCAGGACCGCCTTCTCGGCCTTGACCAGAAAGAGGTCGACCGCAATCGGCTCCAAAAAGCGGCCACCGCCTACGGCCAGATCGAGCGCAGCCGGATCTTCCTTGACCGACAGGCGCAATCCTTCTTCCGGAATTTCAGAGACCTGGACCCGATCCATGGTCCCTCCTACGACATCGCGGCGCGGCGAGCCGGTCGTTCGCGCGGGCCCGCGACGGGCCTACCGCTCTTCCGCAAAGGCCACGAGCGCAATCGTTCTCGCCCGCTTGATGGCGATCGTCAATTCGCGCTGATGTCCCAGACAGTTTCCCGACATCCGGCGGGGAATGATTCGGCCCCGCTCGGTCAGAAAATTACGGATCAAGCCGACGTCCTTGTAATCAATGGCGATCTTGTCGTGACAAAACCGGCAGACGCGCCGGCGCTGAAAGAATCGTCCTCGTTCCACTTGCGCTTCTCCTCAGATCGGTTCGTCGGATTCGTAGTGGGGCGCATCGTCGACGGGCTCTTTCGCATGGCTCTCCCCGCCTTGATCCTGACGCTTCGACAGGAACCGAATGTTTTCCGCCACCACCTCGTGCTTCGTGACTTTCTGCCCGTCCTTGGTCTCGAACTTCCGCATCTGCAACCGCCCTTCGACCAACGCCCCGTTGCCCTTGCTCAGATATTGCCCGCAGGTCTCCGCCTGCTTGCCGAACACGACGATATCGACGAAGCACACCTCTTCCTTCATTTCCTCGCCCTGCCGGTACTTGCGGTTGACCGCCAACCCGAAATTCGCCACAGGCGTGCCGCTGGGCGCATACCGGATCTCCGGGTCCCGGGTCAGATTGCCCATCAGAATGATCTTATTGAACCCCGCCATGCTCCGGCTCCTTGGCGGATTCGGCGCCGGGAGCGCGCAACCCGCGTTCGTCGGTCTTGACGGTCAGGAATTTCAGCGTGGCGTCGTCCAGGCGGAACAGCCGCTCGACTTCGGACACCACGGCCCCGTTCCCACGATAGTTGAGCTGCACGTAGACGCCCTTCTTTTCCTGCTTGATCTCATAAGCCAGCTTCTTTTTCCCCCAACTGGCGAGATTCTCGACGGTCCCGCCGGCCTTCTCGACGGTGGCCTTGACCTTCTCCAGAACCTTGGGGATTTCCTCATCGGCCAGCGAAGGGCGCAAGATGAAGATAGACTCGTAGAGCTGTGGCATGTGCTGCATCTCCTTTTGGATATCAAGCCCCGGAACCGGGTCCGGAGCAAGGGGACGACAAAGAGCGGCTCACCGTAACACAGCGCCCGGCCAGAATCAAGGTTGTCACGGTCAGATGTCAAGCCAAAATAGAAATGTCCTCTTCTTCCCACAGTCGAAATATCCGGTTTGAGGTGAGCCCGCCGGTCTTGCGGGATCGGCAGAAACATGGTACCGTGACCGCATGACTCAGCTCGCACAGAAACTCGACAAGAAACTCGCCACGTGGAGGCCTGAGGTAGCGGCTCAAGTAGAGCAGATCGTAACCGACGTGATCGAGTTGGCCGACAGCGACACGTTGGATTTGCTGCCCTCGCGGGCCGTCGTGCAAGAAGTCCTCGACACACTCGATGAACGCCAAGCCGGGTGATATCTGGCTGGCTGATCTCGGATTGGCTGCCAAAACCCGACCCGTCCTCATCGTCTCTCGTCACGATCCGGAAGCCCCCCGCGCGCTCATCATCTACGTCCCGCTGACTACCCAGCATCGGGGCAGTCGCTATGAAGTGCCCGTGGGACACATCCCGTTTCTGCACCAACCGTCCGTCGTCAATGTGCAAGGGATCGGCGCTCTGGTCGAACCCCGGTTGGAACGCAAGCTGGGACAGCTTTCCCCCGACACCATGGCCCAGGTCAAAGACGCCATTCGCTTCGCGCTTGATCTGTAACAAGGGCGTCACCGTTCCATCCTCACGCCTCCGCGATCTGCATGAACCGCTTCATCACCGTCGCTCACTCCGACTCAATAAAGACTCCCGACCCCTTTTCTATCTCTCGCCCCTCACCCTACCCTCTCCCGGGGCACCCATTGCTCTCTATTGCAATGGGTCATGGGCGAGGGAATTTTGAGGACATTTCTATTGTGGGATTACAGATTCGGGCGTCAGACATTGAACCGGAAAAACATCACATCGCCGTCTTTCACGAGATAGTCGCGCCCTTCCAGACGGAACAACCCTTTCTCCTTCACGCCCGCTTCGTTCCCGCAGGCGATCAGATCATCGTAATGATAGACTTCAGCCCGGATGAACCCCCGCTCCATGTCGGAATGGATTTTCCCGGCGGCCTGGGCGGCTTTCGTCCCCTCCCGGAGCGTCCAGGCCCGTGATTCCGTTTCGCCGGCGGTGAAAAACGTGATCAGTCCCAGCAGGTCATACGCCGTGCGGACCAGACGGACCAAGCCGCCTTCCCCGATGCCGAGCTCCCGGAGATAGTCGGCCCGGTCGCCGGGCGCCAGCGTGGACACCTCCGCCTCGATGCTGCCGGCGATCGTCACGGCCCGTGCACCGCGGGCCACGGCCAGTTCCGAAACCCGGCGCACGGCCGGGGTGTCTTCCTGGCTTTCCCCGACGTTGACGGCGAACACGATGGGTTTAGCCGTCAGCAGTTGGTACTCGCGCAGCCAGGCTTGCTCAGCGGCAGACGTCGTCCCGCTGCCCAGCCATTCACCTTTGCCCAACCGTTCGATGAGCCCGCTGAGGAAGGCCATCTCCTGGGCGGCTCCGGCCTCGCCGGCCCGCACTTTTTTTTCAAGTTTTTCCCGCCGTCGCTCGAGTGTCTGCAGGTCGGCGAGCATCAGCTCGGTTTCGATCAGGCCGATGTCGCGCTCGGGGTCCGGCTCGCCCACCACATGCATAACGTCGGGATTGTCGAAGCACCGCACCACGTGCACCAGGGCGTCGGCTTCACGGACCTGGCTCAGAAACTGATTCCCGAGCCCCTCGCCCATGCTCGATCCCTGCACGAGCCCCGCGATGTCGCGGAACTCGATGGCCGTCGGCGTGGTTTTTTTCGATTTGAAGATCTGCGTCAGCCGGGCCAGCCGTTCATCCTGAATCACCGCCACGCCGATATTGGCCTCGACGGTCGAAAACGGATAATTGGCGACCATCGCCTTGCCGCACGTCAAGGCGTTGAAGATCGTGGATTTGCCGACGTTGGGCAGGCCGATGATGCCGCAATTTAAAGCCATGGCGTGTCGTCAGAGGAAAAGACGTTATTCGTTAACCGTTAAACGGCAAGAGAAAGGAGTCCTGGAATCCGGAGAGTCATCATGATTCACGTATAACGATTAACGTTTAACGATCTCACGACTCGCGTTTCACGTTGAATCGGTTCATCGCTGTCATCAATCCCTCGCCGATCCAGCACTCCAAGGCTTGAACCGCTTGCAGAACCGCTTCATCAAGAACCGTCCGCTCACGCGAAGGCACGGGCGCCAGGACATAGTCCGCGGGGTCCTCGCCCGCAGGCGGGCGCCCCACCCCTAGCTTGAGCCGGGCGAATCGGTCGGAGCCCAGTGCGTCGATGATGGAGAGCACCCCGTTGTGGCCGCCGGCCCCCCCGCGGGACTTGATGCGCAGGCGGCCGGGGTCGAGATCGAGATCGTCGTGGACGACGATCACATCGTTGAGGCCCAGAGCGAGATCACCGACCACGACGGCGACGACCGGCCCGCTCCGGTTCATATAGGTCTGCGGCTTGAGCAGCGTGACCGCATGACCGGCCACCTGTCCGTGGGTCGAGGCCCCCTCACCGTGCCGCCTGAACTTCAGCCCCGCCCCGGCGGCCAGGGCCTCCACCACCCAGAACCCTGCATTGTGCCGGGTCTCGACATACGCCTGACCAGGATTGCCGAGGCCGACAATCAATCGCACCCGTTATTTCTTCTTCTCCGCTTTAACTTCTTTGCCTTCCTTTTTCTCTCCCTTGGCATCGGCGGCAGGCGCCGCGGCCGCCGTAGGCGCAGCGGCTACCGGCTTCGCGGCGGCCGCGGCCGCTTCTTCAGCTACCCCCTCTTCTTCCTTGCCCTTCCCGATCACTTCAGGCTCCGCCGGGCCTTCACCGGCCGGCGCCGTGGACAGCAGCGCCTCGAGCTTCGCTTCGGAGATCGGAGCGACGATGCTGACGACCATCAACTCGGGCTCGTCCAGAATCCGGACGCCGGCCGGGAGCTGCACTTCTTTGACATGGATCCCCTGATTGATCTTGAGGTTGCTCGGATCCACCGTAATGTGCGCCGGAATCTGGCCCGGCAGACACTCGATATGCAACTCGCGCATGTTGTGCTGCAGAATGCCCCCCTCGGCCACGCCCACCGGCGTCCCCTTGGTGACGGCCACCGGCACGCGGACACGGAGCGTCTTGTTCAGGGCCACCTCGAACAGGTCGGCGTGCAGGATCGCGCCTGTGATGGGATCGAGCTGGTAGTCCCTCAGCATGGCGGTCCGCTTCATTTCCTTCCCGCCCTTGGCAATGCTCAGATTCAGAAGGGAATTGGACCCGGAGTCCGAATGGAGCACTTTACGGATCTCGGCGGGATCCACCGTCAGCGCGATGCACTCCCCCTGCCCGTATAGGATTCCCGGAATCTTCCCCTGGCGCCGCAAGGTCCGGGCGATGCCTTTCCCGACCGCCTCGCGGGTTTCCACTTTCACGTCAAACTGCATGGCACACCTCTTCCTTAAAACACGCCGGCGTTAAACAAACAGGGAACTGACGGACTCTTCTTCATGGATGCGTTTGACGGCTTCTCCCAACAACGGGGCCACCGAGAGCACCCGCAGCTTGGGACAAATGCGCTCCTTCCCGTTGAGCGGGATGGTATTCGTCACCACCACTTCCTCCAGCTTCGAGGCGTTCAACCGATCCAGGGCCGGACCCGACAGCACCGCATGGGTGCAGGCCGTCCAGACACGGCGGGCGCCGTAATCAGCGCACGCCTTGGCGCCCTGGGCGATCGTCCCTGCCGTGTCGATCATGTCGTCCAGCAGCAGCGCGTCGCGGCCGGATACGTCTCCGATGATGTGCATGACGTGGGACTCATTGGGCCCTTCCCGCCGCTTGTCGATGATCGCCAGGTTGGCCTGCAGTCGCTTGGCGAAGGCGCGGGCGCGCTCGACGCCTCCCGCGTCCGGCGAGACGACGACGAGGTCCTGTCCGCCCCGCTTCTCGACGTACTCCAATAAGACCGGCGCCGCATAGAGATGATCCACGGGGACATTGAAGAATCCCTGGATCTGTCCGGCGTGCAGGTCCATCGTGAGCACCCGGTCGGCGCCCGCCGCCGCGATGAGGTCCGCCACCAGTTTGGCGGAGATCGGCACGCGGGGCTGATCTTTCCGGTCCTGGCGGCCATACCCGTAATAGGGGATGACGGCCGTAATGCGGTACGCCGAGGAGCGCTTGAGCGCGTCGAGCAGGAGCAGCAGCTCCATCACGTGCTTGTTGACCGGGTCGCAGGTCGATTGAAACAGAAAGACATCCTTGCCGCGCACGTTCTCGTTGATCTGAACCCGGATCTCGCTGTCGCTGAAGGTCGACACGAGGGCGTTCCCCTGCTCGACCTTGAGGTAATCGCAAATCTCTTTGACGAGCGCCGGGTTAGAGTTCCCGGCGAACACCTTCAATTCGTGCACCTGCAATCTCCTTCTGGGAATCAGCGCCGGCGCTCCGCCACGGAGGAAAACGCGTCAATGTAATCCATCGTTCTTCGAATTGTCAACCGCGCCGAGCCGCCGCCGGCTGTCCCTGCGTCCTGGTCACCCACGCTCTCCAGCCGGGACGCCGGTCCAGCCCTTCCGCCGCCGTCCGGGCCGATCGTTCGTCGGCAAACACGCCGAAGACGGTCGAGCCGCTGCCCGAGAGCATGGCGGCCTCCGCCCCGCGCGCGCCGAGCAACAGCCGAATCTCCCGCAGGACCGGATACTCGGCTTCCATCACCGAAGCAAAATCGTTCTCGACCATCGGGAGCAGATCGGGCCACGTCACCAGGGGCGGCTCTCCCGTGACCGGATTGGGCGCAATATGCGGCAGCCGGTTTGGCGCCGGGGTCCGATTCGCGCGAGCCGCCGCCAGCTTCCCATAGGCCCAGGCGGTCGGAATCGCGATGCCGGGATTGACCAGCAGCAGCCAGCGCTCTCCCTCCAAGTGGAGCGGCGAAACCCGCTCGCCCCGCCCTTCGACCAGCGCCGTCGGCCCGTAGAAAAAAAAGGGGACGTCGCTGCCCACTTCTCCCCCGACTGCGGCCATTTCACCTCGGGACCAGCCGGTCTGCAGCAGGGCCGTCAGCGCCCGGATGGTCGCGGCCGCATCGCTGCTGCCGCCGCCGACCCCGGCCGCCACCGGCAAGCGCTTCCGCACGACGAGCCGGATTCCCTGGCGCCGCCCCAACCGCGCCAGCGTGCGTTCCGCCGCCCGGCAGGCCAGGTTCGTGGAGTCGGTCGGCAGATCGGCGCCCTCGCACGTCATCCGGATGCCCTCGCCGCCGGTTTCCGCGATCACCGTATCGGACAGGTCGAACGTCTGCATCACCGACCACAGATCGTGATAGGAATCGGGCCGGCGATCCAGCACGCGGAGAATGAGATTGACCTTCCCGGGCGCCGCCACTTCGACTCCATGGCTAGCCACCCGCGTCCTCCTCATCGTCTTCCGGTCCGGCGCCCGCGCCGTTCCCGGTCCTGATCTCGTATTTCTCCAGGCGATAGCGGAGGGAGCGCGCGTTGAGCTTGAGCAGGCGGGCGGCTTCCTTTTTCACGCCCCCGCTGCGCTCCAAGGCCTTCATCAACAGACCTCGCTCAATGCCGTTGATCAGAGATTCCAGATCCAGCCCCTCGGACGGTATATCGGCCGGGACTTGAGCCTCCCGGTCCCGGGACGGCTCCCGCATCCACTGGGCGACATCGTCCAGAGTCATTTCAGGACCGGGCGCAAGGGCCACCACACGTTCCAGCACGTTCTCCAGCTCGCGGACGTTCCCCCTCCACTCATTCCGCTGAAGCGCCTGCATCGCCGCCGGCGCCACCAGCAGCGCGGGCTTGCCCGCTTGCCGGCCGAAGACGGCAAGGAAATGCCGTACCAGCAGGGGGATATCGTCGGGATGAGCGCGCAGCGGAGGGAGCGTGAGAGGAATCACATTCAGACGGTAGTACAGATCTTCCCGGAATGCCCCCCGGGCCACCGCTTTGGAGAGGTCCTTGTTCGTGGCAGCGATGATACGCACGTCCACCTTGATATCCCGCGTGCCCCCGATCCGCCGGAACTCCGGCGTCTGGAGCACCCGCAGTAATTTGACCTGGATGCCCAGCGGCGCCTCCCCGATCTCGTCAAGGAACAGCGTACCGCCGTCGGCCACTTCAAAGAGCCCTTCCTTGTTGGACACGGCGCCGGTAAAGGAGCCGCGCATATGCCCGAAGAGCTCGCTTTCCAGCAGAGGCTCGGGCAAGGCTCCGCAATTCACGGTCACAAAGGCGCGATCCCGGCGCGGGCTGCTGTCATGGATGGCCCGCGCGACCAGTTCCTTGCCGGTGCCGCTCTCGCCATAAATGAGAACCGTGCCGGAGTTGTCCGACACCCGCTTGATCAGATCGAAGACTTTTCGCATCGGTTCGCTGGTGCCGACGATATGTTTGAATTCGGCCCGCTCCCGCAACTCCCGCTTCAAGAAGCGGTTTTCCGTCACGAGGCGCTGGGCTTCCAACGCCATGCGGATCTTCCAGACGACATACCCGTTGTCGCCCCAGGGCTTCGGTAGGACGTCAAAGGCGCCGAGGTTCATGGCTTCGACCCCGACGGCCAGGTTGGCGAACGCCGTGAGGACGATGACGCCGGTATCAGGCGAAACCTCTTTGACGGCCCGGAGGACATCCATGCCTTGAAGACGGCCGGGCATTTTCAGGTCCGTGATGACGAGATTGAAGATGTCGCTCTTGAGGAACTGCAGCGCCGCCTGGCCGTCTGCGGCCGCCGTGACGCTGTATCCTTCCGTCTTGATGAAGGCGAGCAGGGTCTCGCGGATGAGTCGCTCATCCTCCACGATGAGAATTTTGGCGGGCGCCGTCAACGTCACTTGGCCGTCCCCCCGGCGGCCGGAAGCGTCAGCCGCACACGGGTCCCCATGCCCGGCACGCTTTCGACCTGCACGCGTCCGCGGTGGTCCTCCATGATCCGATGGACCACCGACAGCCCAAGTCCGGTTCCTTCCTCCTTGGTGGTAAAGAAGGGATCGAAAATCTTATCGCGATGTTCCTCGGCGATGCCCTGGCCGGTATCTTCAAAGACAATTTCGACCGATTCGCCGTCCATTGCGCCGATTCCCTTTCCTCCCCGGTTCGTCGCGACCGTCAGCGTCCCGCCTACCGGCATCGCCTGACAGGCATTCAACCCCAGGTTCCAACAGACCTGTTGCATCTGGTCGGGATCCAGCAGGGCCACAACACCCCCCGGCGCCAGATGCCGGACGAACCGGATCCTGCCGCCGTATTCCGGGGTCTGTTCCAGCATGGAGACCGTGACCTGCACCAGTTCGTTGAGGTCGTACTCCTTGAGATTGAGCGGACGTGACCGCGCGTACTGCAGGAAATCCGAGACGATGCCGTTCAACCGTTCGGTCTCGCGCAGCGCCAGATCCAGCAGCGGCCGGTTGTCATCGGACGGCTGCAAGTCCTTCCGGAGCACCTGCATCGACCCGGACAGCGCCGCGAGCGGATTGCGGATTTCGTGCGCCATGCCCGCCGACACTTCACCGATCTTGGCCAGCCATTGCCGGCGCCGGTTTTCTTCTTCCATCTTCTTCTGCAGGCTGATGTCCTGAAAGACACCGACGATGCCGATGGGGATGCCCTGCTCATCGTACAGCGTCGACAGGTTCATCCCGAGGATGATCCGCCGGCCGTCCTTCCGGACGCTCACCTCCTCGATCCCGCCCGGGACGGTCGCGGGAGGAAGATGGTCGCGCGCGAGGTCCGGCCAGGCGAACACGTCCCACCAAAACCGGTTACGGACCTCCGCTTTGGTGTACCCCATGACCAGTTCCGCTTTTTTATTGAAGGACGTGAGCCGGCCTTCCGAATCCGTCGTGAAGACGCCGCTGTCGATGCTTTCCAGGATGAAGCGGTGGATTTCCTGCAATTCGGTCAGGTCGCGGGCTTTTTTCTCAAGCCGTTCGCCCAACGTCCCGCTCAGATACCCCACCATGAGAAAGCCGAGGACATTGATGGACAGATTGTAGAAGATTTCAGGAACCGGCAGGTCCGTCACCCGGGGCAGCGAGAGCAACGGAAACATCTCATACGTGGAACGATAGTACTGGACGTCCACGATCGCGCCATAGAGGATACCGGCCATCGAGGCGGCCGTCAGGCCGCCCTTCCGGGACAGCAGCGCGCTCGCGGCCGTGATCGAAAGGATATAGAGCAGCGAAAACGGGCTCTCCACACCTCCGGTCAGCGCCACCAGCGCGGTCTCGAAAAGGATGTCGCCCCCGATCTGAATGTAGGCGAAGGGGACGAGCCGCTCAATCCGATTGATGAGGATGCTGTACAGAATGGTCAGGAGGTAGGTCGCGACGATCAGGCCGTAGTAGGCCGGGATGGACTGGGTGCTTTTGCCGATCTGAAAATAGATCAAGACGCCCAGGGTCAGGGTCACGACGGCGACCCGGATGCCCATGAGCCACTTCAGCTTATGTCGGAGGGCCTCCATACATCTCGTCGAACCTGACCTGCGCCTTAGCCGACGACCGAGGCCATCTTGAAAATGGGCAGGTACATCGCGATCACGATAAACCCGATTACCGTCCCTAGAAACACCATCAGCGCCGGCTCCAGGAGGGCGGTCAGCGCCGACACGGCGGCATCCACCTCGTCATCGTAGAAGTCGGCGATCTTGCCCAACATCACGTCCAACGCCCCGGTCGCCTCGCCCACGTTGATCATCTGCACGACCATCGGCGGAAAGACGCCGGTCTTGCCCAACGGCTCAGACAGGGTCTTCCCCTCGCCCACGCTGGACCGCGCGTCGAGAATCGCCTGCTCCACGATCTTGTTGCCGGCGATCCGCGCCACGATGTCCAGCCCTTCCATGATCGGCACGCCGCTCTGCAGCAAGGTCCCGAAGGTGCGGGTAAACTGCGCGACCGCAATCTTCCGGATGAGATCTCCCGCCACCGGCAGTTTCAGCATCAGCGTGTCGATCTTGATGCGGCCGCCCGGCGTCGTATAGTACTGCTTCAGCGCATAGATGCCCCCACCGGCCGCCGCAATAATAAAGATGATGTAACTTTGCATGAACTCGCTGACGCCGATGACGAACTGGGTCGGCCCCGGCAGGGCCCCGCCGAAGTCGGTGAACATCTTCGCAAAGATCGGGATGACGAAGACCAACAGGACCGACACCACGATGATGGCGACGCCCATGATGGCGGTCGGGTAGACCATGGCCGCTTTGATCTGGCCCTTTAATTTCGCCGCCTTCTCCAGCTGCGCCGCGAGGCGAATCAGGGTAGTGTCGAGCGCCCCGCCGATCTCCCCGGCCTGCACCATGTTGCTGTAGAGGCCGCTGAAGACCGTGGGGTGCTTCTTGAGGGCATCGGCGAACGTCGTCCCGGATTCCACGTCCGCCTTGACGTCGCCGATGATCCTGCCGAAGCTCTTGTTGTCGCACTGCGAGGACAGAATCTCGAGACACTGGACGAGCGGAAGTCCGGCGCCGATCATGGTCGCAAACTGCCGGGTGAAGATGACGATGTCCTTGTCGGTGACCTTCTGCTTCTTCTCGGCCGCCTTCTTCTTCTTCTCCTCGATCGTGGTGACGGTGACGCCCTGGGCACGCAACTGGTCGATCGCCGCGTCGCGGTTGTCGGCCGTGATCTCCGCCGTGACGGACTTTCCTCCGCGGGCCTTCCCGGCGTATGCAAAGACGGGCATGCAGTCACCTCATATGGTCGGTTGTGGGCTCGGAACTATTCGGCAACGGAGACGCCTTCGACCTCGGATATCGTCGTGACTCCATCCATGACCTTGCTGTGGCCGCTCATCCTGATGTTCTTGCACCCTTCCTCAACCGAAATCTTCTTGAGTTCGTCCGTGGAGGCGCCGCGCAGGATCCCCAATCGGATATTCTCCGTGATGGGCAGGATCTGGTAGAGCGCCACGCGTCCCTTGTACCCCTTGTTGTTGCACTTGTCGCATCCCTTGCCCTTCATGGGCGTCGCCTTGGCGATCGCCGCCTCGTCTTTTACACCCCACTTGCGCAGCACATCGGCCGTCACAGACGGGTCCGGTTCCTTGCAGCCCCCGCAGATGCGCCGGCACAGGCGCTGGGCGATGATCAGGATCACGGAGGAGGCGACCAGGAACGGCTCGATGCCCATGTTCAGGAGCCGGTTGATGGTGGCCGGCGCGTCATTGGTGTGGAGCGAGGCCAGGACCAAGTGGCCGGTCATCGCGGCCTTGACCGCGATCTCGCCCGTCTCGAAGTCCCGGATCTCGCCGATCAGAATGATGTCGGGGTCCTGGCGGAGGAAGGACTTCAAGGCCGCCGGAAAGGTCAGCCCAATGTCCGGCTGGACCAGCACCTGGTTGATCCCCATGAAGTTGAACTCAACCGGGTCTTCGGCCGTGGAGATGTTCACATCGACCGTATTGACGGCCTGCAGGCAGGAATAGAGGGTCACGGTCTTGCCGCTCCCGGTCGGCCCGGTGACGAGGAGCATCCCGTAGGGCATCGCCAGCGCGGCGTTGAGATCGGCAGCCTGCTTTTCATCGAAGCCGAGCTTGTCCTTGTCCACCTGGATGTTGGACTTGTCCAAGAGCCGGAGACAGCCCTTCTCGCCGAAGAGCGTCGGCAGGATCGAGACGCGGAAATCGATGTCCTTCTTGGGTCCCAGTTTCAGCTTGATGCGCCCGTCCTGGGGGAGCCGCCGCTCGGCGATGTCCAGCTTGGACATGATCTTGATGCGGGAGATAATCGCGTTCTTCACTTTCAAGGGCAGATTCATGACCGTCTGCAGGTCGCCGTCAACCCGGTACCGGATCCGGAAGACGGTCTCGTAGGGCTCGATGTGGATGTCGCTGGCTCCCACCTTCATGGCGTTGACCAGGATGCCGTTCACCAGCTTCACGATGGGGGCTTCAACCTCGCCGATGATGCCGCCTTCCTGCTCGGTCTCGGCCACTTCCACGGAATCAAGGGCGTCGCCGACGGTCTTGTCGAAGTCCTCGACATCCACCATGGGACCCTCTTGGGTCTGGCCGAGATTGGCCAGTTCATCGCCTTCCGGCATGTCGGAGACGGTGTAGTCCTTGGCTTGTAGGATGGACTTGGCGGCGCCGGCATCCGATTTGCCGGCCACCTCCCCTCCGTAATACTTCTTGATGGTCTCGATGAGCGCGGTTTCGGCGGCGATCACGGGCTCGATCGTATAGTTGGTGCGGAACTTGAGGTCGTCTAAGACGAGCATATTGGTCGGCTCAATCATGGCCACGGTCAAGGTGGCGCCGACCCGTCGCAACGGCAAGACCAAATGCTTTTTGACGAGTTCCAACGGCACCAGCTTGATGATGGCCGGATCGATGTTCTGGTACATCTTCAAGTCGACGGCGTTCACCCGGTACTGCTGCGCGAGAAACTGGAGGAGTTTCTCTTCCGGGACATAGCCCATTTTGACCAGCGTGCTGCCCAGCCGGCTGGCGCCTTTGGACGCCTTCACGGTCGCCAGCGCCTCATTGAGTTGCTGTTCGGTGATGAGCTTCGCGTCAACGAGTAACTTGCCGATTTTGTCAACGACAACAGCCATGGCCCTTACCCCGTCTTGTGAAATGGTTAAACCGAGAAAAAGCCCCCGATAAACATAGGGAAAGAGTGTACTGCGTTATGCCGCCCTTGTCAAACAGAGGCGGCGATTGCAACGCCGCTCCCGCGCCCTCAGACCAGGTCCGGATGGTAGGCGCGGATACCGCGATAAACATACTGCAGGCCCGAGGCGATGGTCAGGAGCAGCATGAGCGCCAGCAGCGGCATCAACTCGCGGACGTCCTTCTGGAACGCGATCAGCGCCAGCGCCAGGGCCAGGTACGAAAGCTGCGCCAAGGTGGTGCCCTTCCCGAGCGCCGTCGGCACCACCTCGATCGGGGTCTGCGTTACGTGCAGGAGCAGGGTCCCCGCCACAATGATGAGATCCCGGCTGACGACCACGATCGCGACCCAGCCCGGCACAAGGTGCAGGACCGACAGCGTCACGAAGGCCGAGGTCAGGAGCAGCTTGTCTGCCAGGGGGTCCAGATAGGCGCCGAGTTTCGTGCGCTGGTTCGCCATCCTGGCGATCACCCCGTCCAGAATGTCCGTTACCCCCGCAGCCAGCAGCGTCCAGAGCGCCCACTGGTAATGTCCATAGGTAAGGAACCCTATGAAGAAGGGAATGAGAAGGATACGGAGCACCGTCAGGGAATTGGGAAGATTCATAGGCGCCTGGGGAACGGAGCCTACCAGACGGTCACAACGAATTCTAGGGAAACATTCCGGCCGCGTCAATCGCGGGGATGTCGCTCCCGATTCCTTGACAATCGCCGTAAGTCTTCGATAAAGTGGGTTTTCTATGCAGGTGACGATCAACGGTAAGCCTGAAGAAGTCAGAGGGGGAACTATCCTGGAGATTCTTCAAGCCAAGGACGTCAGCCCCCAGATGGTCGCCGTCGAGCTCAACTCGAAGATCCTGGAGCGCGACGAGTTGGCCGGCACCGTCGTCAAAGACGGCGACGCGATCGAGCTGCTCTTCTACATGGGTGGAGGCCGCTGAGTGTTCCGCGCCTCGTCCACCATTACCGAGCTCATCGGCCGCACGCCCCTGGTCCGCCTCAACCGCTTGACGCCGGAAGGCGCGGCCACGATTTACGCCAAGGTGGAGTATTTCAACCCGGGCGGCTCGGTCAAGGACCGCATCTGCCTCAATATGATCGACGAGGCGGAGCGGCAGGGCAAGCTCAAGCCCGGCGCCACGATCATCGAGCCGACGAGCGGGAACACGGGCATCGGTCTGGCCCTGATCAGCGCCGTGCGCGGCTACAAGCTGATCCTCGTGATGCCGGAAAGCATGAGCATGGAGCGGGCCAGCCTGCTCTCATCGTACGGCGCGCAGCTCGTCCTCACGGCGGCCTGGGAAGGCATGAAGGGATCCATCAAGGAGGCCGAGAGCCTTGTCGCCGCGAACCCGGACTATTTCATGCCGGACCAGTTCTCGAATCCGGCAAACCCGGCCATGCACCGCAAGACCACGGCCCTCGAAATCTGGGAGGCCCTGGACGGCCGGATCGACGCCTTCGTGACCGCGGTCGGCACCGGAGGCACGATCACGGGGTGCGGCGAGGTGTTCAAGGAGCGGAACCCGAAGATCAAGGTCGTCGCGGTGGAACCGGCCGGCTCGCCCGTCCTTTCGGGCGGCGACCCGGGCCCGCATCGCATCCAGGGGATCGGCGCGGGGTTCGTCCCCAAGGTCCTGAACCGCTCGATCCTGGACGGCGTGCTCACGGTGACGGACGACGAGGCCTACCAGACCTCGAAGCTGCTGGCGAAAAAGGAAGGCCTCCTAGTCGGCATCTCCTCCGGCGCCAACGTTGCCGCCGCCCAGAAAGTCGCGGCCGAGCTCGGACCCGGCAAGAATGTGGTCACCGTCATGTGCGACACCGGCGAGCGCTATATCAGCATTGAGAAATACTTTAATATATGAAGATCGTCCAACGTTAAACGTTATACGTTAAACGGCAGATTCTTATGGACGAAACGGAAGAAACAACGAATAACGATTAACGAATAACGAAACGACACAGTATGGTTTTCATCCCCGATTCAGAAGAGCAGGTCACCCGCTACAGCCGACACATTCTGTTGCCGGAAGTCGGCGGCAAAGGCCAAAAGAAGATCGGGCAGGCCAAGGTCCTCATTGTCGGCGCCGGTGGCCTGGGCTCCCCCGCCGCGTTGTACCTGGCGGCGGCCGGCGTCGGGACGATCGGCCTGATCGACGGCGACGTGGTGGACCTGTCCAATCTCCAACGCCAGGTGATCCATCAGACCGTCGACATCGGGCGCCCCAAGGTGGTGTCCGCCAAGGCCAAGGTCCTCGCCTTGAATCCCAACGTCGCGGTCGAGACCCACGACACGCGCCTCACCGCGGAGAACGCCCTGGACATCATCGGCCGGTATGACATCGTCGTGGACGGCGTGGACAACTTTCCGGCCAAGTTCCTGATCAATGACGCCTGTTTCTTCGCGCGCAAGCCGCTGGTGCACGGCGGGATCCTTCGATTCGACGGGCGTGTGTTCACCATCCTGCCGGGCAAAAGCGCGTGCTACCGCTGCGTCTTCAAGCAGCCGCCGCCGCCGGGCTTGGTGGCCAGTTGCCAGGAAGCCGGCGTGATCGGCGCGCTGGCCGGCGTCATTGGCACCATCCAGGCGACCGAGGTGCTCAAGCTCATCCTGGACCGCGGCCGTCTCCTGACGGATCGGCTCCTGGATTACGACGCGCGCCTGACGCGTTTCCGTGAGATCAAAATCACCAAGAACCCGAAGTGCCCGTTGTGCGGGGATCGTCCCGAAATCACGACACTCTTCGAGCACGAGCCGGAGGTCTGCGCGGTCAAGACCGCGTAATCGCGCCATGACGTCCACCGCCGCCGCCGACAAGATCAAAGGGTTGGTCTGCCGCGAGTGCGGGAAGGAGTACCCGCCGGTTTCCCTGCACGTCTGCGACATGTGCTTCGGCCCCTTGGAGGTCCAATACAACTACCAGGCGATCAAGTCCTCCATTTCCCGCAAGACGATCGAGGCGGGCCCCAAGAGCCTGTGGCGGTACGTCGCTCTGCTGCCGATCCAGGGCGAGCCCACGGTGGGGCTCTACGCCGGGCTTACCCCGCTCATCCGGGCCAAAAATCTCGGCGACGAGCTCGGTCTGGACCAGCTCTACATCAAGAACGACACCGTGAACCACCCGACCCTGTCGTTCAAGGACCGTGTCGTCTCGGTGGCGCTGACCCGCGCCCTCGAGCTGGGCTATGACACCGTGGCCTGCGCCTCCACCGGGAACCTGGCGAACTCGGTCGCGGCCCACGCCGCGGCGGCCAAAATGCAGTGCTACGTCTTCATTCCCCATGATCTGGAAGCCTCCAAGGTGCTTGGCAACCTCGTGTATCGGCCGAACGTGGTCGAAGTCGAGGGGAATTACGACGACGTCAACCGGCTGTGCAGCGAGATCGCCGGCGAACACAAGTGGGCCTTCGTGAACGTCAACATCCGACCCTACTATGCCGAAGGATCCAAGACGCTGGCGTACGAGGTCGTCGAGCAGCTCGGCTGGGTCGCCCCCGACCAGATCGTCATTCCGATGGCCTCCGGCTCCCTCCTCACGAAGATCTGGAAGGGACTCAACGAATTTCACAAGCTGGGCCTGATCGACCGCCTAACCACCAAGGTCAATGGGGCGCAGGCCGAAGGCTGCTCGCCCATCTCGGCGGCCTACAAGCAGGGGCGGGACTTCTTCAAGCCGGTGAAACCTAACACCATCGCCAAGTCGCTGGCAATCGGCAATCCCGCCGACGGCTACTATGCGCTCAAGGCCACCGCCGAGAGCGGCGGGGCCATGGAGTCCGTCACCGATGAGGAGATCGTGGAAGGCATGACGCTCCTCGCGCAGACCGAAGGCGTCTTCGCCGAGACGGCCGGCGGCGTGACCGTCAGCGTCCTCAAGAAGCTGGTGAAGCAGGGCGTCATCAAGCGGACCGACACGACGGTTGCCTTGATCACGGGCAACGGCCTCAAGACCCAGGAGGCCGTGATGCATGCTGTCGGCCGGCCGACGCGGATTTCCCCGAGCCTGGTCCATTTCCAGAAGACGTTTAACCTGGGCAAGCACGAGAGGTAAGTTCCCGATGGTGACGGTTCGGATTCCCACTCCCCTGCGGCCGTTGACGGGGGGGAAAAGCGAGGTGGAGGCCACGGCCTCGGACATCCAGTCGATGATCGAGTCGCTCAACGGGCAGTTCCCCGGGCTCAAAGATCGGGTCTGCGACGACAAGGGCGAGATCAGGCGGTTCGTGAACATTTACCTCAACGAGGAAGACATCCGCTTCCTGCAAGGCAAGGACACGCCACTCAAGGACGGCGATGAGATCTCCATCGTGCCCGCCATCGCCGGCGGGGCTCCTCATTCGAAAGGGAACGCGTGATGGCGCACTTCCGCTTCCACCTGCGCTTTCCCGAGGACAAGATCAAGGAACCGGTCCTCTGCCAAATCAACCGGGAATTCCCGAAGGTCGATACGAACATCCGGCGGGCGGATGTCCGCGAGAAGACCGGCTGGATGGACGTCGAGTTCGCGGGCGACCCCGCCGAAGTCGAGCGGGCGATCGAAGGCATCCGGAAGAAGGGCGTCATCGTGGACCCCATCGAGCTGAATGTGGTTGAATGACAGGCAAGAGGCGCGGGGCGATAGGCGAGATGGACTTCACCGAGCAACAGATCGAGCGCTACAGCCGGCACATCATCCTTCCCGATGTCGGCGGGAAGGGACAAATGAAACTCGCCAACGCCCGGGTGCTCATCATCGGCGCCGGCGGCCTGGGTTCCCCCGCGGCGTTCTATCTGGCCGCGGCCGGCGTCGGCACGATCGGGCTGGTGGACGGCGACGTGGTGGACCTGTCGAATCTCCAGCGCCAGATCCTCCATACAACCGCCGGCATCGGCAGGCCGAAGGTGGAGTCCGGGCGAGAGACGCTCGCCGCGCTGAACCCGGACGTCACGATCAAGACGTACCAGGCGAACATCGACGCGGGGAACATCCTCGGCATTCTCGCCGACTATGACCTCGTGCTGGACGGATCGGACAATTTCACCACCCGCTACCTGGTCAACGATGCCTGCTTCTTTGCCAAGAAGACGCTGATCTCCGGCAGCATTTTCCGTTTCGAAGGACAGCTCACCGTCCTCAAACCGAACGACGGGTTTCCCTGCTACCGGTGCCTCTACGCGGAGCCGCCACCGGCCGGCCTTGTCCCGAACTGCCAGGAAGCCGGCGTCTTGGGAGTCCTCGCCGGGACGATCGGCGTGCTCCAGGCCGCCGAGGCCATCAAGGAGCTCGTCGGATTCGGAACGTCCCTGGCCGGCTCCATGCTGATCTACGACGCCCTCGAGATGACCTTCCGCAAAACCCGCATCCCCAAAGATCCCGCGTGCCCGCTGTGCAGCTCCAGCCCGCGGATCACGGACCTGTCGAGCGATTACAGCGTTTCGTGCTCAATCTGACGATTCCCCGACAGATTCTCGACGAAATGATCGCCGAGGCGCGCGCGCTGGCGCCGCACGAGTGCTGCGGCCTGCTGGCAGGCAAGGACGGACTGGTCACTCATCACTACAAGATCAAAAACATCGTCGCGAGTCAGGGCGCAGGCATCGCGGAGTTGTTCGATACCGCCAAGATCGCGAACCTGGAACGCCTGTCTCCCGAGGAACGGGCAGATATCGCCTTCTGGATGGACACCAAGGACATGTTCACCGCTCAAAAGGACATGCGCGTTCAGGGAACGGCGATGCTGGCCAGCTATCATTCACACCCCGTTTCCCCTGCGCGACCATCTTCTACCGACATCAAAGCACTCGCCTTCTACCCCGACATTTTCCACATCATAATTTCACTTCAAGAAGAAGCGGAGCCCGTGGCCAATGCCTTCCGCATTGTTGGCGAAAAATTTGAGCAGGTTCCTTTCCAGACCGTCTAAATGACAACACTGAAACGGGTCAGTGACCTCGCCGCCGAACTGGGACTCCTCGACGAGGAGTTGATGCCCTACGGTCGTTTCAAGGGCAAAATCGCGCTATCGGCGCTCGATCGCCTGCGAGACCGCCCCCTCGGCCGGTATATCCTGGCCACCGCCATCAGCCCTACCCCGTTGGGAGAAGGCAAAACGGTCACCTCGATCGGGCTTGCGATGGGGTTGTGCCGTCTCGGACGGCGGGCGGTGGTGACGCTCCGCCAACCCAGCCTGGGGCCCGTCTTCGGCATCAAGGGAGGCGCATCCGGCGGGGGCCGCTCGCAAGTGGTGCCGCCGGAAGAGGTCAATCTGCATCTGACCGGCGACGCGCATGCCGTCGCCTCGGCGCACAATCTGCTGGCGGCTTTCATCGACAACCACCTCTCGCACGGCAACGCGCTGCGCATCGATCCCGACCGGATCGCGTGGCCACGGGTCATGGGCCTGAACGACCGCGCGCTTCGCCAGGTCACCCTGCAAGACGGCCGCCGCACCCAGTTCGTGATCACGGAAGCCTCCGAGGTGATGGCCATCCTCGCGCTGGCGTCCGATCTGGGAGACTTGCGCCGCCGGCTCGGCCGGATTCTTACAGGAATGACGCAGGATAACCGGCCGGTGCTCGCCGAGGAGCTGCGCTGCGCCGGGGCGATGGCCGCCTTGCTCAGAGATGCGATGAATCCCAACTTGCTTCAGACCATGGAAGGCACGCCGGCCATCCTGCATGCAGGGCCTTTCGGCAACATCGCCCACGGCAGCAGCTCAATTGTGGCCGACGCCCTCGCGCTCCGCCTGGCCGACTATGTCGTCACCGAAGCGGGCTTCGGCAGCGACCTGGGAGCGGAAAAGTTTTTCAACATCAAATGCCGCGCGTCCGGCCTGCGGCCGTCGGCCGCGGTCATCGTGGCCTCCTTGCGAGCTTTGAAGCTGCATGGCGGCGGCGGAACGGCCAAGCCCGGAGCGCCGCTCCCGCCTACCTTGACGGGCCCCAACCGGGAAGCTCTGGCTCGGGGGCTCGCGAACCTGGAGCAGCACATCGCGAACGTCCGCACGTTCGGCGTGCCGGCCGTCGTCGCCGTCAACGCTTTCGGAGGCGATCCGAAGGAGGAACTGGACTACGTGCGGGAGAAGGCGGTTGAATGCGGGGCCGTCGCCTCCGCCATCTCGACTCCGTGGGCGGACGGCGGAGCAGGCGCCGAAGCGCTCGCGGCAGCCGTGTTACAGGCCTGCGAAAAACCGGCGGCCTACAGGCCTTTGTATGAGGACACCGCTTCGATCGCGCAGAAGATCGACGCCATAGCCCGACGGATCTACGGAGCCCAGGGCGTGAACTTCGAGCCGACCGCTGAGAACCAGATCGCGCTGGCCACCCGGTTGGGTTACGGCCGCCTCCCGATCTGCATGGCCAAGACCCAGTATTCCTTGTCCCACGATCCTCTCCTCCTCGGCCGCCCGACAGGCTTCACCCTTCCCATCCGCGAACTGCGGATACTGGCCGGCGCCGGGTTTCTGACTGCGGTGTGCGGGGGAATGCAGCTCATGCCCGGGCTGCCCCGGCGCCCCGCCGGAGAGCAAATGGACCTCGACCCGGAAACAGGCCGCATTGTGGGACTGGCCTAGAGGGGAAACTTAAGGCGGCGTCACGGTCCTGAGCGATTGTCCGGTCGCCGTCTGGTAGGCTGCGTCGAATGTGCTTACTTCCGTAATCCTGATGTCGCTTCCCTTGCCTTTTAATGCAAGGTCCATCGAGGTCTGCGCAAAGGGAACGACCATTTCACGATAGTTGAACTGCCGGCACCCTTTGATTTTTTCCTCCAGCCCTCCCACCGACCCCACTTCGAGGTTATCGTTGATGGTCCCCGACATGCAGACATCGGGACGGATTTGATCGCCCAGCAGGGCCGAGGCCACACCCACGGCAAGAACGGCGCCTGCGCTGGGGCCATCGATGTAGAGCCCGCTCTGAAGAATGCTGGTCTTCACGGAGAGGCGAACCCGGAGGAACCGCGGGTCATAGCCCACGGCCTTCGCCGCGGCGGCAACCGCCGTCCGGAGGGACACGTCCAAGTGCCCGCCGAAGTGAGAGTCGGTCGAAACCTCCGGTCCGGTTCCCGATGAAACATAGCTGACAGCGAGGTCGACCAACGCCACTTCCCCTCGATTGGCCGCGTAAAAGCCCTGGCTTTCCTGCTTGGCCGAGAGTTGGTTCACCATCAGAACAGGAACCCGGTGGATGGTCGTCAGGAAAGGCATGGGCGCCTTGACGGATTGAACCGGTACGGAAGTCGGGGGCGCGCCTGGAGAAATACCCGTGGCCGGAGCGGCGGATGCGGGCACCGGCCTCTTCAAAACCTGAAGTGCAGCCTCTGTATCCTTATCCTTGTAATTGTCCTTTTGAATGATTCGACAATATGCAACCCCTCGGTCGGTAAAGAGATACGACCCGTCCTCCTGCGCGCACATCCACACGTCAGCCAGCGCCCCGACCGGATACAGGGCGACGCCTACAGACACGCAGAGGGCCAGGATTATGATACGTGAAGCCTTCATGACCTTTTAGAAAGGAGCAATATGGATGCCTTACTTCGATGAGAACGGACATGCACACCTGTTTTCTCGTAAGCCATTTAAATTATTGAGAATATTTAAATTGTGGAGGAAAAATTTTACGAAATAAAACACAAATGTCAGGGACAATTCCTATCCTGAAAGATAGCCGCAATACCCATTCGGATAGGCGTGTGTCTGCGGGCCTACCGATTCCTGATATGCAAGCCGAGGCGGACCGCCAGGGCCAGATGGTCAAAGTTGACCGGCTTGCCGATGATCTCTACGACCCCCAGGTTTAACGACTCCGCCAGCAGCTTCTCGTCCTGGCTGCCGGTCAACAGAATAATCGGAATGGTGTTTTTCTTCTCATGGAGGTGACGCATCACTCCAATTCCGTTCATGCCCGGCATGTACATATCCAGGGTGATCAGCGCGGGCTGCTCCTGATCCACCAACGACAACGCTTCTTCGCCGGTGGAGGCGGTACGGACGCGATAGCCACGCCCCGTCAAGAATTGCGAGAGCATATCAAGGATCGGCGGCTCGTCGTCCACGACCAAGATTAACTCTCCCAGCTGTCTCTCAGGCGGCGCGGCCGAGGCCGGAGGCGGAGGAACTGTCGCGGCCGGACCCTCGGGCGTCTGCTGAAGCGCCCGCTGCATGGATTCCATGACGGTATCCAGCGTTATCTTCTTGCTGAAAAAATCCCTCACGCCCAGTTGCCGGGCTTGACTCTCCAGATGATCCGTCCCCCAATTCGTCAGGATCATCACGTTAGCCTGTTGGTCGATCTTCCGGATCTCTTTGAGCACTTCGATTCCTTGGATATCCGGCAATCGGAGGTCCAGCAACGTGAACTTCGGCCGCCATTGACGAAACAATTTGATCGCCTCGTTGCCGTTGTAAGCAATCAGCACCTCATACCCGCAACGACTTAAGACAGCCTGCAGGAGATCGCAGTACAGCTTCTCGTCATCTACGACCAAGACTTTCGGCAAGCTCTCTTTCATCAGTCGGTCACGGCTCCTTCCGAGGCCGAGGAGACGTGCCGCGCGTACTTGGCCATGACACCGGCCGTGTAGCGCGGCACCGGCGGCTTCCACTTGTTGAGCCGGGCTTTGATCTCATTCTGGGTCAGTTCGACGCTCAGCTTGCGGGCGGCAATGTCGAAGACGATGGCATCGCCGTTTCTGATCGCCGCGATGGGACCCTTCTTGGCGGCTTCCGGAGCCACGTGCCCTGCCATCAGGCCGTGCGTGGCGCCCGAAAAGCGGCCGTCGGTGAGCAGCGCGACGGACTCGCCCAGCCCCGCGCCCACAATGGCGGCCGTCACACCCAGCATCTCGCGCATACCCGGGCCGCCCGCCGGCCCTTCGTAGCGGATCACGACCACATCACCGGCTTTGATCTGTCCCGCTTTGACCGCGGCGAAGGCGTCCTCTTCCCGGTCGAACACCTTGGCGCGTCCTTTAAACGACATCATCGCGTGCCCCACCACTTTCACGACGCACCCCTCCGGCGCCAGATTCCCTTTCAGAATCACCAACCCGCCGGTCGGCTTGATCGGATTGGACAGCGGCCGCACCACCTGTTGCCCCGGCGTCTCTTGCGCCTGCTTTGCCTCCGCCCCGATGGTCCGTCCCGTGACGGTCGGTTGATCGGCGTGCAGGATGCCGGCATCCAGCAGGCGCCTGGCGACGAGCGTCGTGCCGCCGGCCGTATAGAGATCGGCCGCCATGAAGCGGCCTCCGGGCTTGAGGTCGACCAGCAGCGGGACCTTCCGGTTGATCTTGTCGAAGTCGTCGATGGTCAGCCGCACGCCGGCTTCCCGCGCGACCGCGAGCAGATGCAGCACGGCGTTCGTGGAGCCTCCGGTCGTGGCGACGGCGGCGATCGCGTTCTCCAACGCCTTGCGCGTGATGATCCGGCGCGGGCGGAGATCGCTTCTTAGCAACTCCATCACCATCCGGCCGCATCGAAACGCCACCTCGTCCTTGCGGGGGTCCATGGCCGGCACGCCGTTGCAGCCCATGGGTGAAATGCCCAGGAACTCGAACGCGATGGCCATGGTATTGGCGGTAAATTGCCCTCCGCACGCGCCGGCCCCCGGACAGGCATGGTCTTCCAGATCGTGCAGCTCCGCGTCGGTCATCCTGCCCGCCGCATGCTTCCCCACCGCCTCGAAGACATCCTGGATGGTGACATCGTGACCCTGAAACCGGCCGGGCATGATCGACCCGCCGTAGAGCATCAACGAGGGAAGATTCAGGCGGGCCAACGCCATCACGGTGCCGGGGATCGTCTTGTCGCACCCGGAGAGCGCCACGACCGCGTCGAACAGGTGCCCGCGGGCGACCAGTTCGATGGAGTCGGCGATCACCTCGCGGCTGATCAGCGAGGCCTTCATCCCTTCCGTGCCCATGGAGATGCCGTCGGAGACCGCAATGGTGTTGTATTCGATGGGCGTTCCCCCGGCCGCACGGATGCCGGCCTTGACCTTCTCCGAGAGGCGGCGGAGGTGGGAATTGCACGGCATCACTTCGATCCAGGTGTTGGCGACTCCCACCAACGGATGCGCCAAGTCATCGTCGGTGAAGCCGACCGCTTTGAGCATGGCCCGGGCCGGAGCGCGGCCGGGGCCGTCGGTAAGGTCGCGGCTCTTGTGTTTCGGATCGCTCGTCATCGTGCCTCCTTCAATAAGGCAATAGTTATACCATCTAGAGGTCTCCAGGAAAAGCTGATTCCTGGTGGGTGCAAAGAAGATAGAAAAGCTATTTCGGCACGTCCTGGGCGCACCGGAAGCCGATCGCGCCGGTCTGGGCTGTGGGTACATCCCATATCCGAAGCGTGGCTCTGACGTCCTGCTTGGAAGGAGAATGCCACGAGCCGCCACGGAGCACCTTGTATTCCCCCGCAGGAGGGCCCTTGGGATTCCGATAGGGGCTATTCTGGTAGTACCGCTCACCGTACCAGTCAGCCACCCACTCGTATACGTTCCCCGCCATGTCGGCGACTCCCAAAGGACTCTTCCCCGCCTCAAGGCTTCCCACCGGGGCCAGAGACGCATACCCTTTCCAGTCGCAGCATTTTCCGAAGTTCGCGTTCCGGCTGGTCGGCTGCTCATTGCCCCAGGGATAGGCCCGTCCGTCCGTCCCACGAGCCGCCTTCTCCCATTCCGCCTCCGTCGGTAGGCGCTTCCCCGACCAACGGCAGTAGGCGTCGGCATCGTGCCAGTCCACCCCGATGACCGGCCGGTCTCTGTGCGCAGTCATGTTCACCTCATTCCAATGATCCGGCGGATTGCGCCTGGTCGCCTTGAGGAATTGCGCATAGCGCGAGGTCGTCAATTCATACTTATCCAGGTAGAACGCATCCAGGTAGACGCGGTGGGAAGGTTTTTCTTCCTCGCTCCCCATCGTGAAGTCTCCGGCCGGGACCAACACCATCGGGACGCCGTCCTTGCCGGTGATCTCGCGGCTGGCCTGCGGAGGAGCCGCGAAGGGCCGCACGCGGGCTACCTTGGGCGCAGGTTCCTCGCGCTGCGCCGCTTTTTCCGTTTTCCCGGCCGGCTCTTGGAGGGCGCCCTGTTCTTTCTCCTCGAAGGGAATTGGGGCCTGTTCGGGACCCGCGCCCTTTTGTTGCTCCTTGCGGAGCCACAAGACGAACTGCCCGCCGTCATCGCCGGCCGCCAATACCGGAGCGCTACGGATTGGCGGTCCAGGTTGCTCTTGGGAACGCTTGATGGTTAAGGGCCCGACGATATCCCTGGCAGGCAGATAGGCGTGGGTGTTGCCTTCAAGAACCCGTATGAAGCGCCATGCGAACGCGCTGTATCCTTCTTTGAAAGGATCGGTCGGGTCCGGCATGGGACGCGGGCCGCCCGATGAAAGGATCCATCGAGACTTCTTCACATAGAGATCCCTTGCCCCGACCCGTCCCGAGTCAGTCTTACGCGTTGTCACCATCAGTGAGTCGCTGAAAGACGAATCCACCACCATGAGGATATGCCGGGCGGGGATGCTGACCAAGAAATCCTTCACATCGGAGTTGAAGAGATAGTACGCTGTGTTGTCCTTCTCACCGTCGGAGGGAATCCAGTATCCCGTCTTTTCCGTAGGCCCGGATCCGGGGCGGGCGTTGGCGTAGCCGCCCAGACCTGCATAATAGATCAGCAGGCTGTCCTTGTCGGAGAGGCGGCTTTCGAGCTCGTAGAGCGCATTGATGATGCCCAGCAGGCTCGCGTCTTCATCATAGAGTTCGATCATACGATCTTTCGAGAACCCATACCGTTCGGTGAGGAGCCGGGCGACCGCTGCCGCGCTCTTCCGGGCTGCCGTGAGTTGCATGCCCGCATCCAGGTCGAGGTACTCGTCGATGCCGATAATCAGGGCCCAATACTGTCCGTCGATAAAGTTCCCGGCGTCATGGGGCACAACCGCTTTGATGGTCTTCGGAGGGGGCACCACGATCCCGCGCGATTTCCCGTCTTCCTTGGGCCTGGTCTGGCAGCTGCCCGGCGGCGCAGCGAAGAGGAGCGACAGACTCACGATGCCGGCGAGGAGCATCCCCAATACAAAACCGGAATATGCGGCCTTTGGCATACGTATTACTCGGGGGTTAATTGCACCCCATTCGGCAGGCCATGTCAACAGCTTTCAGCTTTGAAGGACAGGAAGTATCGGAAGGAGCGGTGGTTGCGGGGAAGGGATTCGAACCCTTGACCTTTGGGTTATGAGCCCAACGAGCTACCGGACTGCTCCACCCCGCGGACGCATGCTAACAACTTGCCCTGATCGGTGTCAAGGCGACGGGAAATACGGTATCATGCCGACACGATGGACAAGCCGTTACGGATCGTCTTTATGGGGACGCCGGAGTTCGCGGTCCCGTCCCTTCAAGCGCTGCTGATCGCCGATCCCGAAACCGTCGGCCGCGTGGTCGGCGTGGTGACGCAACCCGATCGTCCCAAAGGCCGCGGTCACCGGCTCGCGCCCCCGCCGATCAAAGTGCTGGCCCTGCAAGCGGCCCTGCCGATTCTCCAGCCCGTGAAAATGAAGGACCCGGATTTTGTGGACGCGCTGCGCAGTTGGGTGCCCGATCTGATCGCCGTCACGGCCTTCGGCCGGATCCTGCCCCCGGTGGTGCTGGATCTTCCCCCCCTGGGCTGCGTCAACGTGCACGGCTCGCTCCTGCCCAAATATCGCGGGGCCGCGCCGCTCCAGTGGGCGATCATCAACGGCGAAACCGAGACCGGGATCACTACGATGCTCATGGATCCCGGCCTGGACACCGGCCCCATGCTGCTGCGGGAAACGGTCCCGATCCACCCGACGGATACGGCCGGGGACCTGGCGGCACGCCTCGCTCCCCTCGGCGGCCGGCTGCTGGTAGAGACCATCGCGGGGCTCAAGAACGGCATGGTGTGCCCGATTCCCCAGGACCACACCCACGCCACGCTGGCGCCGTTGCTGAAGAAAGAAGACGGCATACTGCATTGGGAGGGCGAAGGGACGGCGCTCGCCAACCGCATCCGCGGGCTGACACCCTGGCCGGGCGCCTATTCGTACCATGGCGACGAGCGCTGGCAGATCTGGCGGGCGCAGGCGGCGCCCGTAGGCTGTGCCGAGGCCAAGCCGGGAACCATCCTTGCGGTGACGAAAGAGGCGCTCCGCATCGCGACCGGGAAGGGCGCCCTCCTGATCCAAGAGATACAGCCCGCCGCAGGCAAACGGCTGTCCGTGGGGCAATACCTCGCCGGGCATCACGTCGCCGTGGGGTCGAGACTCGCGCCATCACCGTCCGCGGCGTCATCGCCGACGGCATGAAGCGCGCGTTTCTCTTGCACCATCTCCAATGATGTTCTATAGTGGCTTTTCATGAGCGGCGTCCGGATCGCCCCATCCATTCTCTCCTCCGATTTCGCGCACCTGGCCGACGAGATCGCCGCCGTCGAGAAGGCCGGCGCGGACATGGTGCACGTGGACGTCATGGACGGCCACTTCGTGCCGAACCTGACGATCGGGCCGCCCATCGTGGAGGCGATCCGCAAGGTCACGAAGCTCCCGCTCGACGTCCATCTGATGATGACGAACCCCGACGCCTTCATCGGCGAGTTCGCCGAGGCGGGCGCCGACTACCTCACGGTCCATGTCGAGGCGTGCCCGCACCTGCACCGCACCGTCCAGTCCATTAAAGAGAAGGGCGTCAAGGCCGGCGTCACATTGAATCCCGCGACTCCCCTCGCCAGCGTCGAGGCCATCCTGCCCGACGCGGATCTCCTCTTGATCATGTCGGTGAATCCCGGCTTCGGCGGCCAGCGGTTCATCCCCGGCGTGCTCGACAAGATCCGCCGGGCGCGCGCGATGATCCGGCAAACCGGCCGGCCGATCCTGCTCGAGGTGGACGGCGGCGTCAAGGCGGACAATGCGGGCGAGATCGTCAACGCGGGCGCGGACATCCTGGTGGCGGGCTCGGCGATCTTCGAAGCCCCGGGCCGCGACTACCGGCGCGTGATCGCCCAACTGCGCGCGGCCGGCGCCCCCGCAAACGCCAAGGTCGCCCCTTCGAAGGCCCACCGATGAGTGACGTGGCAGCGCTCGCCGAGAGCCTCCACCCCCATGAAGTCAAAGTCGTCGCCGCGCTGGAGGCTTCTCCCGACAAGGACGGCTTGACCGACGAAGACCTCGCCAAACACAGCGGCCTCGAGGTCGCGCAGGCCGGCGCCGCCCTCGGACGCCTGCAGATCAAAGGACTGGCCTCGATCCTCTCGGAAGTGACCCGCCAGATCGTCTCCCTCACGGAGACCGGCGAGCGATACTTTCAACACTACACCCCCATGGTTCGCATCATCTCCGCCTTGCGGGCGACCGCCGACACCGGCGCCCAGTTGACCATCAAGGATCTCCAGACCCGCGAAGAACTCGACGCCGCCGAACTCAGCGGGGCCATCGGCGAGCTGAAGCAGGAAGGCGTCATCCGCATTGCCGCGGGCGGCATCGTGGAGCTGGCCGGACCCTCCTCAGCCACGACCGAGGCTTTGCAGAAGCTCATCAAGTACGTCCACGAAGGCGCCAAGCCCCTCGCCGAGTTCGCCCCCGCCGAACAGATACTGATCGCGAAGTTCGCCCAGAAGCGCGGCAAACCGAACGAGCCGTTCCGCGTGGACGACCGCGTGGTCCGCCGGTTCGGCCTGACCGAGACCGGCAAAGCCGTGGCGCAGCAGACGCGTAAAGAAGGCGTGCGGGAAGAAGTCGCCCGCCTCACTCCGGAGATGCTGAAGGACGGGAGCTGGCGCAACGTGCGCTTTCGCAAGTACGCGATCGGCCTGAGCCCGGCCCGCATCCCGGCGGGCAAGAAACACCCCTACCGGGAGTTTCTCGACCTCGTCAAGACCAAGCTCACCGCCATGGGCTTCGAGGAAATGCGGGGGGGATTGGTCGAGAACGAGTTCTGGAACATGGACGCGCTCTACATGCCGCAGTTCCACCCCGCGCGCGAAACTCATGACGTGTACTTCGTGAAGGAGCCGGGACACTCGGCCCCGATCGGGGAGCCGTTCCTCGCGCAGGTCGCCCAGGCACACGAGAACGGCGGGACGACCGGATCGAGCGGCTGGAACTACGCCTTCGACCGCATGCGGACCCGCCGTCTGGTGCTGCGCAGCCAAGGCACGGCCGTCTCCGCCCGCACGCTCGCCGCCGCGCCGAAAGTGCCGGGCAAATATTTTTCCATCGCGCGGTGCTTCCGCTACGACCAGGTGGACGCGACGCACGCGCCCGACTTCTTCCAGATCGAAGGCATCGTCCTGGGACCGGACATTAATTTCCGGACGCTGCTGGGACTCCTGACCCTCTTCGCCCGCGAAGTCGCCCAAGCCGAGGAAATCCGGTTCGCCCCGGCGTACTTTCCCTTCACCGAGCCGTCGGTCGAGCTGCACGTGCGCCACCCGCGTCTCGGCTGGATCGAGCTCGGCGGCGCCGGCCTTTTCCGTCCCGAGGTCACGCGCCCGCTCGGCATCGATGTCCCCGTGATCGCCTGGGGTCTCGGCCTCGACCGCATGGCCATGGTCGCCCTCGAAATCCACGACATCCGCGATCTCTTTTCCGGCGACCTCGAAATGATCCGCTCCAAGCGGGTTCAGTACTGAGCGCGCCATGCCCACCATTTCGGTCAATCGCAAAGACCTCGACAAGCTGCTCGGGCGGCGCGCGATGGACAAGGAACTGGAGTCCTGGCTCCCGCTCGTCAAGGGCGAGATCAAGGATTACGACACCGCCACCGGCGAGCTGCGGATCGAGCTGCAGGACTCGAATCGCCCGGACCTGTGGTGCGTGGAGGGCATCGCGCGCCAGATTCGGTGCAAGCTGGACGGCAAGCCCGGTTCCTATCCCTATTTGAAAGCGGCCCCGGGACGGCGCGATCAGATCCTCGTCGAGAAGGGTCTGGAGAGCGTGCGGCCGTTCATCGGCGCCTGCAAGGTCCGCGGGCACAAGGTGACCGAGGAAGGCCTGGCCCAGCTCATCCAGACCCAGGAGAAGCTCGCCGACATCTTCGGGCGGAAACGCCGCACGATTTCCATCGGGCTCTATCGCCTGTCGCCGATCACGTTCCCCGTCGCGTATGCGGTCGTCGCCCCCGACCAGGCCACATTCCACCCGCTCGGCTATGGCGACGCAATGAGTCTGCGGGAAATTCTCGAGATTCACCCCAAGGGGCAGGAGTACGGGCCGATTCTCTCAGGCCAGGAGCGGTTCCCGCTGCTCCGCGATGCGAAGGGGACCGTGCTGTCCTTTCCGCCCATCATCAACAGCCGGGACATCGGCGAAGTGCGCGTCGGCGACGAGGACCTGTTCGTCGAGGTCACGGGGACCGACCTGCGCATGGTGATGCTGACCGTGAACATCTTCGCCGCCAACTTGCACGACCGCGGCGCGACGATCGAGGCGATGGATATCGTGTATCCCTACAAAACGGAGATGGGCCGGACGGTCCGGATGCCGCAGCCGTTCGCCGGCTCCCGCGCGATCAGGCAGGCCGAGATCGGGACGGCCTTGGGCGTCACGCTGTCGACGAAGGAGATCCGCGAGGGCCTCGCCTCCTACGGCTATCGGGTGACCGCCAGCGGCCAGAGCCTGCACGTGACCCTGCCGTCCTACCGTAACGATCTGATGCACCCGGTGGACGTCATCGAAGACGTGGCCATCAGCCGGGGGTACCACACGTTCGGCCCCATCATGCCCTCGGCCTTTACCGTGGGCGGGCTCTCCCGAATCGAGCAGCTCTCGGACAAGGTGCGCGAGTTGATGCTCGGCTTCGGTTTCCAGGAGATCATCTCGAACATTCTGGGTTCGCGCGAGGACTTGATCGCCAAGATGCGCTTGAGCGACGGACACCCGGCCGCCCGCTGCATCGAGATCGACAACGTAATGTCCCAGAGCTACGAATGTCTCCGCCAGTGGGTCCTGCCCTCGCTGCTGCGCATCGAGACCGCCTCTTCCCGCAGTTTCTACCCGCATCTTCTGTTCGAAGTCGGCGAAGTGGCCGTCCCGGACCCGGACACCGAAACCGGCGCCCGCACGGAGATTCGGCTCAGCGCCCTGCTGGCTCATGCCGGCGCGAACTTCTCGGAAGCTCATGCCTATCTCGCGCTGCTCTGCTTTTACCTCAACAAACCGGCCGACCGTCTGACGCCGATCGAGCATCCGTCCTTTCTCGAAGGGCGGGTCGCCCAGATTGAGCTTGCCGGAAAACCGATCGGTCTGATCGGCGAGCTCCATCCCGAAACGCTTGAGCGATGGCAGATCGGGATGCCCTGCAGCATGTTCGAGCTGACCATCGACCCGCTCCTATAACGCCACGGCCGTAACCCATGAAGGCACTGCTGATCGGCATCGTCGGGTTCCTCGTCCTTGTGGTCGCTGTCTTGTTGGCCCTCCCCTACATCACCAATCTCGGCGCGATCCGCGCGCAAGCGGCAACGGCCGCCTCGGAGGCGCTCCGGCGCCCGGTCACCATCAACCGCCTGAGCCTTCGGGCCATCCCGAGTCCCGGCGTGCAGATCGAGGGGCTGGGCATCACCGAAAAAGACGGGGCTCCCATCGTGACCGTGGACCGGATCATCACCGAGGTCAAGCTGGCGCCTCTCTTCCAGCGAAAGCTGGTCGTCGACCGGATCATTGTCACTCGGCCTCGCCTCACCCTGACCCGTAACCCCGATGGCTCGTTGAACCTCCCGTTGCCGCCGCCTTCCGCAAAGCCGACGCCGCCCGGCCCCCCGACCGGAGACGGCGCGCCGCCGCTTACGCTGGCCTTAGAGGAAACCCGCGTCGAGAACGGCGAGGTGACGATCCGGGAGCGGCGGCAGCAAAGCGGGCCCCCGCTGCTGCGCCTACAGAAACTAAACATCGCGCTGAACGACGTGTCGGTTCACGGAAAGACACCCGACGACTTCAAACGCAGCCTGACGGGAACCGCCCGCCTGGAGGTGAAGGAAGGCTCCATCGGAAAGATGGAAACGCTCGGCAAGATCCTGTCCATTCTGAACGTCAGGCGGATGTTCAGCGGAAAGACGCCGGACTTGTCCCGCGAGGGCATCACGATCGACGGCCTGGGAGGCACGTTCAGGTTCAAGAACGGCCTCATGACCACCGACGACCTGAAGCTTCAGAGCGCCGTCCTTGACGCCGACGTGAAAGGCACGTTCAACCTGCCCGACAACCAGGTGAAGATGGTCGTTTCCGCCCTGGGGATGGATTTCGACGTGCAGGGCCCGGCTGACAATCCGACCGTGTCGTCGCGTGCGGCGAAGGGGATTCAGGAAGGCGTCGGGAATCTGCTGGAGAAAGGCTTGGGACTGTTCCGTTAGCGGTAGGGGCACGGCGCGCCGTGCCCCTACGAAAGACTACGCGCGCGCCATCTGGGCCTTGGCCGTATCGATGAGTTTCGTAAAGCCGCCCGGGTCACGGATGGTCATGTCGGACAGCACCTTCCGATCCAGCTCGATCCCCGCCTTCTTCAGCGCGTTGATGAAGCGGGAATAGAGCATGCCGTTGTTCCGGCACGCCGCGGTGATGCGGCTGATCCAGAGGCGGCGGAACTGGCGCTTCCGGTTGCGGCGATCGCGATAGGCGTATTGCTGCGCCCGGTCCACCGCCTCGGTCGCGGTCCGGAACAGCTTGCTCTTGGCGCCGTAATAGCCCTTTGCCAGCTTGAGTTTCTTCTTGTGACGTGCGCGGGTCTTGGTCCCGCCTTTAGCCCGTGGCATCGGTTCTCTCCTTTTTCAATGGATCACTTCGGCAGCAGTATGGCGATCCGGTACACATCGCCCGGCGCCACCGGCGTCGGCCTGCCGAGCCGGCGCTTGCGGCCCCGGCTCTTTTTCGTCAGGATATGCCGCTTGTTGGCCTTATTCCGCATGAGCTTCCCCGTCCCGGTCTTCCGGAACCGTTTCTTCACCCCTTTGTGGGTCTTCAGTTTCTGGCCCGCCATGATCGTCGCTCTCCTTCGCTCAGCGTTGCTCGTCTCTCCGTTATTTCTTGGGCGCCAGCACCATCATCAAAAACCGGCCCTCCTGGCGGGGCGGCTGTTCGATCTGCGCGCCGGTGCCGATCAGACCCATCACCTTGTCCAACATGGCCCGGCCCATCTGCTGGTAGGCCATCTCTCGGCCTCGAAACATCACCGTGACCTTGGTCTTGTTCCCCTCGGCCAGGAATTCCTTCATCTGCCGGACCTTCGTCTCCAGGTCGTGCTGATCGGTCCGCGGCCTCAGCTTGACTTCCTTGAGCTGCGTGCCCTTCTGATGCTGCTTGGCGGTGTGGGCCTTCTTGTTGAGCTCGTACTTGTACTTGCCGAAGTCCATGATCTTGCAGACCGGCGGCTGCGCCGTGGGCGACACCTCGACCAGATCATAGCCCAGCTCTTCCGCTTTCTTCAGGGCATCAGGCGTCGCCAGAATGCCGAGTTGCTCGCTCTCGGGCCCGATGACGCGTATCGGTGTGACACGGATCTCCTTATTGATCCTTAATTTTGGGACGGCGATAGGGCACCTCTCCTTTCTCTCGTGTTCATTGCGCGGACGGAGCGCCCGAAAGGCCCCGTCCCTCTACATCGTTCTTCAAGTGGCCCAGAAACGCATCGACCGTCATCGTCCCCGCATTGGCCCCCCCGCGCGTGCGGACCGACAGGGTCCCGTCCTGCACTTCCCGGTCGCCGGCGACCAGCATGTACGGCACCTTGGCCTTCTCAGCCTCCCGGATCTTCAAGCCCATCTTCTCGCTGCGCACGTCCGCTTCGACCCGGTACCCGGCTTCCGCCAGGCGATGGACGACTTCTTGGGCGTAGGCCGCGTGCTTGTCCGTGATCGCGATGACGACGGCCTGCACCGGCGCCAGCCACGCGGGGAACGCGCCGGCGTGGTGCTCGATCAGAATGCCGAAGAACCGCTCGATCGAGCCCATCAGCGCGCGGTGGATCATGATCGGCCGATGCGCGTGGCCGTCGTCCCCCACGAACTCCAACCCGAAGCGCTCGGGATTGTTGAAGTCCACCTGCACCGTCGAGCACTGCCACGCCCGCCCGAGCACGTCCTTGATTTTGATGTCGATCTTGGGCCCGTAGAAGACGCCTTCACCGGGATCGATGCTGAACGCGACGCCGCGGCCCTTCAGCGCCGCCTCCAGCGCGCCGGTCGCCTGCGCCCACGCTTCCTCCGACCCGATGGCCTTCTCTGGCCTCGTGGACACGCAGACCTGATAGTCCGCGAACCCGAAGGTCTTCAGCACGAAAAAGGTGAAGTCCAGCACGCGGGCGACTTCTTTTTCGATCTGGTCCGGCCGGCAGAACAGATGCGCGTCGTCCTGCGTGAAGCCCCGCACGCGCATCAGCCCGTGCAGCACACCCGACCGCTCGTACCGGTACACCGTCCCCAACTCGGCATAGCGCAGCGGCAGGTCGCGATAGCTCCGCAGGTGCGCCTTGTACATCATGATGTGGAACGGGCAGTTCATCGGCTTGAGCTGGTAGTCGCTCGCCTCCACCTGCATCGTTGCAAACATGTTCTCGCGGTAGTACTCCGTGTGGCCGCTCGTCTTCCAGAGGTCCAGCCGGGCGACATGGGGCGAATAGACCAGCGCGTAGCCGTGCTTCTGGTGCTGCTCGCGCCAGAAGTTCTCGATCTGCAAGCGCACAATCGAGCCTTTCGGCAGCCACAGGATCAGGCCGGGGCCGACCTCGTCGGTCACCGAGATGAGGTCCAGTTCCTTGCCGAGCTTGCGGTGGTCGCGCTTCTTGATCTCCTCCAGCTTGTGGAGATAGGCGTCCAGCAGCTCCTTGGTGGGGAACGACGTGCCGTAGATCCGCTGGAGCATCGGGTTGCGCTCGTCTCCGCGCCAGTAGGCCCCCGCCGCGGTCAGCAGCTTGATCGCATGGATGGCGCCGGCGGACGGTACGTGCGGCCCGCGGCAGAGATCGATGAGCCCGCCCTGGTCGTACACGGAGACCGACGGCTCGGCGAATCCCTGGATCATCTCGCATTTGTAGTCCTCGCCCCGCTGCCGGAAGAACTCGATGGCCTGCTCCCGGCTCATCTCGCTCCGCTGGAACGGCTTGTCGGCCTTGATGATCTCCTGGATGCGGGCCTCGATCTTTTCCAAATCCTCGGGCGTGAAGGGACGCTCGTAGGCGAAATCGTAGTAGAAGCCTTCTTCGATCGGCGGCCCGATGGTGAGCTTGGCGGTGGGGAACAGGTCCTTGACAGCCTGGGCCATGATGTGGGCGCTGCTGTGGCGGTACACCTCTTTGCCCTCCGGCATGTCGAAGGTCACGGGCGCGATGCGGGCGTCGGCTTCCAGCCGGCGCGTCAGGTCCACGGGCTTGCCGTCCACCAGCGCCGCGAGCACGCCGTCCGGCAGCCTGCCGTCCGGCAGCGCAAGCGCTTCCCCGGCTGTCAGGCCCCTGGGCGCGTTTTTTGTGGTTCCGTCAGGATAGGTGAGACTGATCGAGGCGGTGGTTTTTTCTGATGCGACGGCCAATGCTTCTCCAAACAAAAATTGATTGGGGACAGAAATGATATCTGTCCCCATGAGTAGGCGCCCATGGTAGGCGCGGACGGTCTTGAACCGTCGACCTCTACCGTGTCAAGGTAGCGCTCTCCCCCTGAGCTACGCGCCTAACCGACGCCGCATGCTAATACGCAGGCCGCGGGAATGTCAAGGTTCGAAGCCGCCAAAAACCTTGCACTTTTAGGGACAACCGTGTAGAACCGTTTCCGGCGCACCGGCGAAAAAGCCTATGGACACTCGCGGCAACTCCGGCACTATTTTTCTCGGTTTCGCCCGAGCGGCTTCCTTCCTGCTCGTCTTGTGGATTGCCCCTGCCCACGCCCAGCAGTCCGAAGCCGACGTGTACGTGGCCCAGGCCATCCTGGCTTACGACGACAAGCGGTTCGCCGACGCGCTCGGCTACCTCGCCGACGCGCTGAAGATCGAGCCGGACAACCTCCAGGCGCTCTACTACACCGGGCTCGCTCATCTGGCCCAGAAGAATCCGATTCTCGCCGTCGAATATCTCGAAAAAGCGCGCGCCCACGCTCCCGACGATCTGGTGATCCGCTATCAGCTCGGCGTGGCCTATTTCATCCTGGAGCAATACGACAAGGCCGAACCCTTGCTCTCCGGAGTGTTCAAGGAACAGCCTCGGCTCGAGAACGTGGGATACTACGTAGGCTTCATGCGCTACCGGAAGAAGGACTATGACGGCGCCTTGAAGGCTTTCAAAACCGGGGTCTCGTCCGATCCGACGATGCAGCAACTGACCAAGTTCTATGCCGGCCTCGCGCTGGGGATCCTGGGCCTGTCCGAGCGCGCGATCGCCGAAGTGGATGAAGCGCTCCGCCTCCAGCCGGCCTCCCCCCTCACCGGCCCGGCCGAACGCATCCGGGACACCATCGTCAAGGCGCGGGAGCGCGAGCAGCGGTTGCGCGCCGAGATCCGGATCGGGGCTTTCTATGACGACAACGTGTCGGTGAACCCCCAGCCCAGCACCGACCCCACCGCCGAGAGCATCCGGACCCGGATGAACCGCTCGCCCGGCGAGATCGCGTCAGTGCGCGTGGACTATTCCTGGCTCCGGCAGGGCCCCTGGGAGGCCACGGCAAGCTATTCCTTCTTCCAGACCCTGAACAACAACCGCAACCTCTCGGAATTCAACATCCAGGACCATCTCGCGGCGCTGGGCGGCTTCTACCGCGGCGCCGTGGCGGAGATGCCGTTTCAGCTTGGACTCCAGTACAGCTACGACTACCTCACGCTGAACAATCACGCTTTCCTCGACCGTCACACCGCCACGGTGTTCGGCACCCTCGTGGAGAACACAGGCAACCTGACGACGCTCGTCGGCCGCCTGCAATTCAAGAATTTCCTCCAGGACAGCGAGACCCAGCCGGCGCAAAACCGCGGCGCCAAGAACTGGATGGTGGGACCGACCCACGTGTTCCGGTTCGAATCAGACAAGCACCTGATCCGCATCGGCTATCAGTACGACTTCGAGGACGCCGAGGGGAACGACTTCTCCTACACCGGGCACCGCGTGCTCACCGGAGGCCAATACACCCTACCATGGGGCGACACCCGCCTCCGGTACGATTACGAGATTCACTTCCGGGACTATCCGAATTTCCAGGCGTTCCTGCCCGTCACATCGCCGGGCTCGATGCAGCGCACAGACACCGAGCAACTGCACGCCTTCAGGATCGAGAAGCCGCTTCCCAACAACCTGACCCTTTCCGCCGAATACCAGGGCACCTTCAGTCAGTCCAACATCGCAGTCTTCGACTTCCACCGGAACGTCTTTTCGCTGATCATGACCTGGACCTATTAAGGAAGGCTAGCGTCGGCGGAGGGCGTTCTCGACGTTGCGCGACTGGATGCCTTGCACCACGTCGTGATCGAGATCGGGGCGGCGCTCGGGCTCCCGGACTTCTTTCCTGATCAGCTCATCATCCCGCTCGCGCGCTTCGATCGCGGCGGCGGCTTCGTCCGCGTCCCGTTCGGCCACTTTGGGATCCGGCACTGTGGGAGCGATACGAGTCTTGGCGGAGAGCCGGGGATCATCCTGCGGGGTCGCAGACGGCGGCTCGGCCCGCAGGCCAGGCACCACCGTCATCACAACCGTGAAGGCGCTCGCCAGCACAATAGATGATGATCGCCGCATAATCGCTCCCGCTCACCTGGCCAGGTAGAGGCTGAGGTCCTTGTTCATATTGTACATCTTGTTCGCTACGGCGGCCAGACAGGCGGCCTTGTTTTCCCCTGTGAGCTCCTGGCAGACCTCGCGGGCGCGTGGCTCGTGAAACTTAGCCATCCGCTCCATCGCGCCGTCGATGCACACGAACTCTTCGATCTCGCCCAGATTCAGGCAGACCTGGCGGATGCCGATCTTCTTTGCCGCAATTAGCGGCATGTGGGCGTTCCCCAGTCCGTGAAAGCAGCCGCGCCGCAATGGGCCGCGCAGGGCCGCGCACTGCTGTTTGAGAGCGTCCGTCGCCTTTCCCGCCTCATAATGCCTCCGGACCACGTGCACCATTTTGTAGCGGGCGCAGGCGGCCGGATAGATGGCCGTGTCACAGGGATACAGGAAGCTCTTGGTCGTGGCGTCCTGCGGGTCCCGTTCCGTCACGTATTCCATGTAGGCTCCGGTGGCGCAGTAGTATTCCATGGCGGTGTTCTCGTTGCCCGCGCAGGCCGTGATGGCCGCGGGGACATCGTAGGACGCCAGGTACATGAGGGCGTGGCCGACCCCGTGCGCGCAGTCCCCGGGGGAGTACGAGGCGGTCATCACGGGATTGAGCCGGCAGAGGTCCTTGATCGCCGGCCTGAGCACGGCCAGGTCCATATGATGGGGCGCCGCCTTGCCGATGGACGTGAATGCCTCCATGAGGACCCCGTGCATGCAGCCGGAATTGCACTCATCCGCGCAGATCCGCAGGCTCTTGCCGATGTCCCGCACGCGCGCGAAGATGACTTTCCCGAGATCGTGCGCCTCTGAATGGCATTTCGGCCAGACGGCCTTGATGCCGTCCACGATGCCGTTGGACCCGATGACCGGGAGGTATTTTTCAAAGAGCGTCCGCTTGTCCCTGCCGGTGGGGCGCAATTCTTGAATGAACTTAGCGCGCTGCGTTTGCACGCCGCGGGAGTCCACAAACAGGGGATTTTCAAAAGCTCCGGGAGCTTCCCCGGCGGCGCCCATTTCCTCGGCAACGGGAAGCTCGGCCGCGAAGCCCTGGGAAGAAGCGCACGCCAGAAGGAGTGCCGCAAATGAGACTTGAATCCACGCGAAGGCAGGTGTCCGTCCGCTCATGGGCGGGAATTTACCAGGAACCGCCTTGGATTGAAAGCCGGACCAGCAAGATGTTGAAAAGCCCTTGCGAACCAAACGCAATGTAGTTTTGCGTTTGGTGACGCTATGTGCTAGTCTACAAACCATATGATTCAACGGCTGTGGTGGCAAAACCGCCTTGAACAGGCGTGGAAGAAACGTTCCGTGGTCTGGCTCGCAGGCGTCCGCCGGGCAGGCAAGACCTTGCTCTGCCAATCCCTCAAACGCATCGAGTACTTTGATTGCGAGTTGCCCCGCACACGCAGGCTGATGGATGACCCGCAGGGGTTTCTCGATCAATACCGGGGGCATCGCCTTGTGCTCGATGAAATCCATCGCCTCGCCAACCCCTCCGAGCTGCTCAAGATCGCCGCAGACCACTACCCGGACACGAAAGTGATCGCCACCGGCTCATCCATGCTCGGCGCATCGGCAAAGTTCAGGGATACGCTGGCCGGCCGCAAAACCGAAATCTGGCTCACCCCAATGACGACGGCTGATCTTGAAGCCTTTGGCCGCCCGGCCTTGCCCCATCGGTGTCTTCATGGCGGACTGCCGCCGTTCTTTTTGGCCAGGCAAGTGCCGGAGCCGGCGTTCCAGGAATGGATGGACGCGTATTGGGCCAAGGACATCCAAACCCTCTTTCGTCTCGAACGCCGGCACTCGTTTGAACGGTTCGCCGAATTGCTCTTTGCCCAAAGCGGGGGCCTGTTTGAAGCCACACGGTTTACTCGGGCCTGTGAAGTCAGCCGTCAGACGATTACGAACTACCTGCGCGTGCTGGAAGCGACCTATCTCGTCCAGGTGCTCCGACCGTTTACGACCCATCGGGCCTCGGAGATCGTCGCCGCGCCGAAGGTGTATGCCTTTGACACGGGGTTTGTGTGCTATCACCGGGGCTGGACATCGCTGCGCCAAGAAGACCTCGGATTCCTCTGGGAGCATCTGGTGCTCAACGAATTGCAGGCGCAGTTGCAGACACGACGGATCGGGTATTGGCGTGACAAGCGCGGGCACGAGGTCGATCTCATAGTGCCGCGCCGCGGGCAATCACCTTTTGCGCTGGAATGTAAATGGTCGGCCGCCGATGTGGACCTGACAAATCTCAAGGCCTTTGCCCATCATTATCCCACCTCAAAATTGATCGTGGTGGCGCAGGATGTTGACCGGTCTTACCAACGGCGTTCCGGCGAACTGACGATCACCTATTGCGGGTTACCGGCCTTAATCAGCGATCTCCAGAAGGACAGCCACGATTAAGGCGTAGCAGGGAAATGACATGAGTGGCAAGGAGAGGACTTCCTAGCAGCCGGTGGTGCAGAGCTTCACTTTGCTGGTTGAATCGGCAATCTTCAACACCACTCCACCGGCCGTCACCGACCCGGTTCCGGTGAATGGCGTGAAGGTACCCGGGAGTGTGATTTGAGAAGTCGTCGCCCCGCCCGCCAAGGCCACGCCGAAAGTGCTGAGACTTCCCGGCCCGGGAACTACGGTAAAGCCGGTCAGGCTGATCGGCAGGTTCACGGTGTTGGTCCCGGCTCCGCTGAAGGAGCCGAACGAGCCAGTCAGTGTGAAGACCGACCCGCCGGAGAGCGCGACCAGCGCGCCGTTTGTGATGGTAAGCGTGCTGCTGTTGCCGCTGGTGCTGGTGAGCGAGAACAGATTGCCCGTCACGTTCAGGAAGCTGCCCCCCGCCACATTGAAGAGCGAGCCGTTCACGTTCAATATGCTGTTATTCAGCTTGATGAGGGCGTCCGAGGGCACAGTGCCGACGAGCTTGGCCTGACTCGCAAGGTTTACCAAATCGCTGTTCGAGGTCATCGTGCTGGCGGCCATCATGTTAATCAACGGCATGCTGGCTTCCAGCAACGCCGGATCCAGCTTGACAACCTGCTCGGTGTTCACGGTCGCGCCCGAGGCCGTGACGAGAGGTCCCGGAATGGGACACGGGCATGATGCGCCCGACCCGCGAAG
>Ga0209399_10000047_pt1 | contig 68136 bp, 56 predicted proteins | sample OV2TP3_FD_184130 | JGI IMG/M metagenome (GOLD analysis project Ga0209399, IMG submission 184130) | Hot spring microbial communities from Beatty, Nevada to study Microbial Dark Matter (Phase II) - OV2 TP3 (SPAdes) (version 3) | ecosystem: Environmental > Aquatic > Thermal springs > Hot (42-90C) ... | reverse complement strand
TATAGCGCCGGATCGATCGACATGGTCGGCAACCGATCGGTCTATGGGAGCGTCATCACGGAGCGGGGCTTCACCGGCAACGGCACGATGGACATCTGGTATAACGCCAACCTGGACGATGGGTTGCCGATCAACACGGGGGTGCCGGGGTCCAGCTTCCGCTACGTCCTGCGGCAGAACCTGGGCGAGGCCTACGACGCTGAATCCTGAGCGGCGCGCGCGGCGGCGGGCCGTCCCGTCCCGCATGGGTCGGAAGCCGTCCCGACCGGTCCCCTGCCGCTGGCCGGCGGGGGACCGCCGCTTTTGGAGCCCTCGTGTTCGATGGGTGTCTCCCGGCCGCCCGCCTGGCCGGTGGGGCGCGATCTTGGGAGAAGTCTGAACCGGGGAAGACGCGGAGAGCGCGGAGACCTCGGAGAAGCCGTCGGGATTTTCCTCCCCCGCGAGTCAGAATGCCGCTTGTGGCCCCATGTGACGCCCGGTCAGCCTCATGGAGGGCGATGATCCGCGCGGCGGCGTTGCTCGCCGCCTTCACCTGCGCCCCCCCCCCGTCGCCGGCCCTCCCGCCTCGGATCCTGGCCATCGAGGGATCCCCAGACGGGCGCCACGTCGCCGTCGTCCGCGAAGGGGGGGAACTCGCGGTCCTGGACCTGGCCGAAGGGGGAGCCTGGTCGATTCTCGCCCGTTGGACGACGGCCGGGCCGGCCTGGTCGCCTTCGGGGTCGCGGCTCGCCTTCGTCGAACGTCCGCCGGGGGCGCCGCCGGCGATCTGGCTCGTCGATCCGGACGGGGCCCGGCCAGAGCGGCCGCTTGTGGACGGTTACGACTGGAAGGGAAAGCTCGGCTGGCTGGACGAACGGAGGCTGCTGTATCTCTCGGACCAGGACGCCGAACACGTCACGCTGCGGGCTATCGACGTCATCGACGGGACTCATCACGTCCGGCTGGACCCGGGGTTTGACGTCGCCGACTTCTGGGTCGCCCCGCTCAGCCGGGATATTCTCTATCGGTCGGCGCAAAGCGGCCTTCCGGAGCTTTGGTGGCTCCCGGCGGGTTCGGCCGAACCGATCCAACTCTCGCGCGACGCCCCGGGCCGGGCCTTACGGGAGCACGAGGCGGCCTTCTCGCTCAACGCCGGAGCCGTGGCCTGGGCGGCTCAAGGCCTGGAGGAGGGCGAGATCGTCTACTTCGACCTGGCGACGCGACGCGAGATCGGGCGGCTCAATCTGGCTCTCGCGCCGCGGCGGCTGCTGGTTGACTTCGACGAAACGGTCTTCGCCGAGGTCGGCGACGCCCTCTTCCTCTGGGAGCCGCGTCGTGAACCCCACGGCCCGCTCCGAGGTCCGCTCCAATGGGAAGGCTTGGGGCTGATCGGACCGGCGCGGTTGGGCCCGGCGCGCCGGGGAGCCGCGCTCGAAGGGCGATGGCTCGTCTCGGTTCAGGATCTGGAACGGGTGGATTCACCGCTCGTCCACGCGCGGGGACTGGAGGACCTGCTTTCCCTCGCGCGCCGTTGGCAGGCCCTGGGGGGGGGAAGAGCCTCGCGGGAGCTGGCCGAAGACCTCTGGCGCCGTCATGCCGCCGACCCGGCCCAACGCGCGAGCATCGCGCTGACGGCGGCCTGGATCGATCAGCAGCAGGGTCGGGCCGGGGCGGCCGACCGATGGCTCGGGGAAACGATCGGCCTGGCGGACCCCGGCGGGGACCTCTATCCGGCGGCGTGGACCGAGCGAGTGCTGCTCCAGTTTTTTGACCGCGAACGGCTCGACGCCGCGCGTCGAACGCTCGCCGCCGCCCCCGCCACGATCCGCTCTCGGCCCGTCCTGATCTGGGTCCGGGAGCTGCTGCGCAGTGAGGACGAAGAGTTGGTTAAGACCTGGCGTCAGGCCGGCCGCGCGGCCCGGGGCGGCGATTGGGCCCGGTGCGGGGAGCTGATCCTCCCTCTGACGAGTTCATCGGTCGTCTCGGCGCTCACCCGTCGTGGGGCCGCCCTGCTGCTCGAAGGCGATCTGCTGCCCTTGCGCGAGAGCGGACCCTTCGACGACCCGAGCGAAGCGACGGGCCCGTTGGCCTCGACGGCGCTTCAGCAGGCGGCGCTGCGGCTGGCCGCCGAGGACCTCTCGCCGGAGATGGGCCGGGGCGAACTGCGATCACTCTTGCTGGAGCATTGGGCGCGGCACGGCCCGCTGGAGGCGGCCCGGAACCTCATCAAGCTGGACCTGGAGGACGCCGCCGGAGCGACGTTCGACCCCACGGAGGTCATGAGCCGCTACCTGGAACCGGAGGAGCAGGAGCGATGGGTGGAGCGGCTGGTCGAGGAGGCGTTACTGGCGCCAGAGATCGCCCCGCTGCTCGATCAGCGGATGAAGGACGCCGAATCCCACCTGATCTTCACGCTCACGCGCGCCAAGCGGGCGATCGTTCAGGGGGACCGGGCGCTGCTGGGCGAAGCCGTCGAGCAGCTTCGCCGGGATCGGGCTTTGCTGCCGGAGACGTTCTGGCGCGGGGACAACGCCCATCTGCTCCTGTTGGTTCGGCTGTTCGAGGTCAAGGAGCGGGAACGGGCCGAGGACTGGGCCGAGGCCGCGGCCGGATACGCCGCCTGCGAGGAAGTGATTGAGCGTTTTCCGGGCGATTGGGGGTTGATCCCCTTTGAGCTGGCCGTGGCCCGCTCCGTGATCGAGGTCGGCGCTCCGGACCCGGAACTCCTGCGCACGTACTTGCAGGTGATCCGCGGGTTGGGCGATCCGCTGGTCAACCCGGCCCACGAGCCCCCGACGCTCCAGGCGGCCTTGACGAATCTGGCGACGCTCCACCGCTACGCGGCCGAGCCCTGGCTGGCGCCGTTCCTTTACTACACGGAGGCGTTGGCGCGGGGCCTGCTGGGCCGGCCGTATTCGGCGCTGGCGGCCCTCGAGCGCTTGAGATCGGCCTCGGCGCCGACGGCCCTTCGAGCCCGCGGCCTGATGGAAGAGGCATCCCTGCGCCAGGGGCTGGGTCAGGAGGCCCAAGCGGCCCGCCTTCTGGCCGAGCTGGCCGATCTGGAATTGACGCCCGCCCAACTGACCGAAACGCTCCGGGCGCGCGCGCAGGCGGAGCTGGCCGCCGGCCTGGCCGGATCGCTCGACGGACGGCTCCGATTCCTCTGCCGGCAATATCGACTGCCCCGGCGCTGGTGCGCGACGCTGATCCCCGAGGCGACGATTCTGCCGGAGCAGCCGGATTGAGCGGCGGCGTCGAGACGGCGCCCGCGCCGGGCGTGAAAATTCGTGGAATTAAGCCGAGGACGAGGGCTAGCATGGGAAGGCTTGTTTCGGGACCGCGGGATCCGAGGGTCCTCTCGTGGCTGCGGACGCCCTCGCCCGCCGCGGCCGGGCGTCGAACCCAAGCCGGATCGACAGACTGAAGTGAACGCCGCCTGCCGGAGGCTCCAGCGGCGGCGGCCGCTTGAGCTTTGGGGCAGCCGCCCGCGACGACGCGGTCCGCGCCGGGGGCGGAGACCCGGCGTGGGCGGCGGCGAACTTGCCGGGCGCGGCCCTCGGCCACTTCGGGAACGACCCTGGTGACGACCCAACAACTGCAGCGCAGCGCCTACGCCATACTGGGGCTTCACAAGGGGGCCGGCGAGGACGAGGTCAAGCAGGCCTACGTCACGCTGGTCAAGAAATACGACCCCGAGCGCCACACCGACCGGTTCATGGTCATTCAGGGGGCGTTCGAACGGCTGAAGGACCCCGACCGCCGAGCGCGCGAGGACGTGCTCACCTACAATTTCATTCGCGGTCAGTATGGCTTCTCGAACGAGGAGCAGGTCGAGGTGCCGGAGCCCAAGCTCCAGCAGGCCATTGAAACCGTCGAGCAGAAGCTTCAGGCCGATCCCCAGAACGCGGCCCAATACCGGCAGAAGCTCATGCAGGGCTACATGATTCGCTCTTGCAAGAACGTCCGCAAGAAGCTCCTCAAGGAGGCCATCGAGGATTGGCTGCGCGTCTTGGCCATCGATCCCACGCACCGTCGGGCCAAGAGCAACCTGCTCTACGCCTACATCAGCCTCGGCTACGCTTTCGCCAATCACACGCTCTACGACGAGGCGATCTCGCTGTGGGAAAAGGCCGTGGAGATGGACCCGGACAACGACCAGGTCATCCATAATCTGGCGCTGGCGTGCGAGATGGCCGGCCGTCCCGCCGATGCCCGACGCTACTGGGAGGCCACCGTCGGGCGGTGGCGCGCTCGACTGGACGCCGCCCCGCAGGACCTTTATCTCAAGAGCATCGTCGTCGAAGGGCTGCGACATCAAGCCGAGCTGGGTTCGCTCGGCGAAGGGGCCCCCTCCCCCGCCCGGGCGAGCGCTCCGGCCGGCGCCGCGACGGCGAGCCCCGGCCCGACGGCCGCCGCGGCGGGCAAGGCGAGCGGCGACGAAGGGGGTCAAATCCGGGAAATCCTCAAGCTCCGACCGGACGATTTTGACGCCAATTTCCGGTTGGCGAACATCTTGATGGATCAGAAGAAGTGGGCCGAGGCCGCCGAGCATCTGGCCGAGCTGACGAAGAAGTTCCCCCGGAACATCGAGGTCATCAACGCCCTCGGCTGGGCGCTGCTGAACAACCAGCAGGTGGATGATGCTTTCCGGGCCTGGCGGCGGGGCCTCAAGCTCGACCCGAAAAACTTCACGCTGCGCGAGGCGCTCATCAAGGGGCACATGCTCATGGGACGCGCCCTCCGGGACAAAAACCTCTTCATCAACGCCCTGGTCCACTTCAAGGAGCTCGCCAAGTACGCCCCCGACAGCGACGAGGTCCACTATGAGCTGGGCCGGACCTATCAGCTCAAGGGGGACCCCCAGTCGGCCTTCCAGGAGTTCCAGACCGTCGTCAAGCTGAACCCCAAGCACAAGCCCGCCCGCGTGGCGCTTTCCGAACTCAAGATGCGAAGGGCTTGAGGCGGCTCCAACCGGGCCTCAGGCCCCTTCGCGCTCGAAGACCAGAATCGGGCGGGCGGGGCAGCGGTCCTGCCAGAGGGTCTTGTCGGCGGCGAAGAGAACGACGAGCTGCGTCAATCGGCCGGGCTGAAGGTTCACGATAAGGCGGTCGGCGAGGGAATGGCAGAGGAAGAGGCCGCGGCCGCGTTCATCGAGAAGCCCGTGCGCGTCGATGTGGCGCTCGATCTTTTCGAGCGCCCGATCCCGCCGGAGGCGTCCCTGATTATCGGCGACGTCGACGGCGAAGGTTCGAGCATCGCGACCGTAGTCGAGCGTGACCTCTTCGCCCGGCTCCAGCGTTTCGAAGTTGCGGATGGAGTATTTCTCGACGCCGTCGGCTGATTCGAAGGCGTGGTAGACGGCGTTATTGAGCGCCTCTTCCAGGACGAGCCGCAGATCGAAGCCGCCGCGCGAATCGGGCCGGAACGTCTGGAAGTCGGCCACGACGCTGTCGAGGACGGTAACCTTGGTCTCGCGGTCGCGGACTTCCAGCCGGCGAATCGGCGCCTCCGGGGCCAGATGCTCGGCCAGGCCGGGCTCCGGACCCCCGCGCTCGATCCACTGCGCCCAGGTCTCCAGCTCCTCGGGGTAATCCAGGGCCTCAGCGGGGAAGACCGCCGACAGGCCGAGCCGCCGGGCCGTCGTCAACGCCGGTCCCATTCGCCCGACGGATTCCAGGGCGGCCAACACCGGCCGGGCGGGCAGATCCGCGAGCGCCTGAGCCAGTTCGATCGTTTCCTCGCTCAACGCCCCCCCCTGGATGAGCACGAGCGGTCGATCCTGATCGCGCACGGCCTCGATCAGCTCGATGACCGAGAGCGAACGCAGGAGGCGCCGCCCCAGAGCCCGGCCGGGAAGCGGATCGGCCTCCTCGGCCTGGAGCAGCAGCACGGCGCGTTGATCAAGTCGCGGCAGGCGGCTCATGAGGCGCTTTCGGGGGAGACACCCGGGCGGTGAGGGACATCAGGCCGTCCCGCCCGAGGAAGCCGCCGAGCCGGTCGTTTCGTCGTGGGCGCGCATGAGGGCCATCGGGCCGGCAACCCAGATCGAAATCTCGAACAGACCGATGAGCGGCACCAAGGCCATCAGCATGGAAACGACGTCGGCCGGCGTCATCAGCATGGCCAGGACGGCCAGACCGACGTAGATATGGCGGCGGTAATGCCGCAGGAACGCGGGCGTGACGATCCCGACCCGCGCCAACACGGCCACGACCAACGGTAGCTCAAAGATCAGGCCGAAAACAATCATCATCGTCGTCATGAGCTTAAGGTAGATGCTCACGTTATAGAGGGTGTCGATGCCGCTGACGACGTAGCGGTTCATGACCGGAATGACGAGCCAGACCATGCCATAGGCGAACAACGCCCCCACGGGAAACAGAAACACCGCCCCGACGAGCATCGGCCTGACGACGCGCTTTTCCTTCGGCGTCAGACCCGGCGCCACGAAGAGCCAGGCCTGCCAGACCCAGACCACCAGCGAGACCAAAATCCCCAGGATGACGGCCACTTTGATCTGGATCATGAGCGGGTCGATCGGGCTGGCGTAAACGATCTTGCTCTCCCGGCCGGCGACGGAACCGCCCAGACTGAGCGTCGTCGCCGAGCCGTCGGCGGCCGTCAGGACCAGCAGCGCCTGATCGAACACGCCGCGCAGGTCCTCCGGCTCGCTCTGGACGAGTAGCCGCGGATTGGCCAGTCGCAGCGTCCCGTCGGGGGCCACCTCCAGGCGGAGGCGCTCCGGCTCGGGCGCCATCAGCCGGCCCGGATCGAAGATGTGCGTGACGGGTCGGATCATCAGCTCGACGGCTCGTCGGGCGAAGAAGAGCATCAGGAGCGTGGCGACGATCAGCGTCCCGAAGGAAATCAAGAGACGCAGGCGGAGCTCCCCCAGATGGCCGAGGAGCGGCATCTCCCTCTCAGGATTGAGATCAGGTCGTTTCTTGAATACGGCCACGAGTCAGACGCCCCTCAAGCGTCAGCCCCCGGCAGGCGTTGGCGGCTTGGACGGGCCCTCAGGCTTCCGTCACGTTCGCTCGTTGACGCGCAACGTGAGACCGCCCGCGGGCGCGGATCGGCCGCGCGCCTCGGCCGGGGATTCAGTCGCTTTTGTCTTCAGCGGCGGGCTCGCGGGCCTGAGCCGCCGAAGTGACTTTGGAAGGGGGGTCGATCGAGGGGTGGGCTTTTTCGGGTTTTTCGGGCCGTTCGGCTTCGTCCATCGCACCGCGGATTTCATCGTCGACGCCGCTCAGACCGGACTTGAAGTCTCGGATCGCCTTGCCCATCGAGCTGGCCAGCTTCGGCAGGTTCTTCGGGCCGAAGATAATCAGCACGATGACCATGACGACGAGGAGTTCCTGGTAACCGACGCCAAACATGGTCTTTTTTGACCTCCCGGCTTCCCGCGCGGTCCAGCCCCGCCGCGCCGTAATCGACCCCGCGGCCACCACCCCCGACCCCGATGAACGCCCCCTTGGGGCGGTTCAGCCTGGGGCCGGGTCAAGCCGGGCCTTAGTCCAGGCCAGCATAGCGAGGCCTTCAACCCGGCGTCAATCAATCGTTTGAGCGGCGACAGGGCTACTCCCGCAAGGGCGGGATCGGGGGAGCGCGGCCTCGGATGGACTCGCGGCGGATTCCCGCCGGGGGCCCCAGATGCAAGTTGACAAGGCGGCCGCGGCGGGCCTAGATAGGGCGACTGCGCTCGAAGGGGCGATGCTTTCCACGACGGGCATGCGAAGTTCGACCCCGGCCATCGCCGCCCAGGGGCCGCTGGGCTGGTTGGGCCTTTTCATCGGATGGATGATCCCGGGGGCCGGCTTCCTGATCTGGGGGCGATGGGTCCGCGGTCTGACCTGTTTCTTTTTGATTCACTTGACCTTCGGCCTGGGGCTCGTCCTGCACAGCGGCGTGGCCTGGCCCTCCTGGTCGTTCCGGTCCGAAGAATTCAACCTGATCAACAACTTCACCTTCATCGTCCAGATGGGCACCGGGCTGCCGGCCCTGGCCAGCTTTCTGGCCTCGCAGTGGGTGCAGGAGCCGGGGGCAGGCCTGGCGTGGCTGGCCGGGGCCCCCAAGCACCCTCACTATGAGCTCGGCAGCTACTTCCTGATCGTGGCCGGGGCGCTCAATTACTTCGTCGTCGGCAACTTTTATGACCGGCTCGTCCGGCCTCGCCCCCCCTTCACGGCGCAGGAACGGCCGGAGGGAGCCCCCTCGGCGTGACCTCCCTCGGTCTTCTTCATATCGGGTCCCTGGTCTACCTTTCCGGGGTCATCTGCCTGGTGATCAGCCTGAACGAGAATCGGGACCCCCTGATCATCCTGCGGGAGACCCTCCGCCGGTGGGTCAAGTTCCTGGGCCTGAGCCTCCTGATCGCCGTGGCGGTCCACCTTCTGAGCCGCTGAGCGGGGGGGCGGGGGGTCAAAAAAAAAGAATCCGAAGGGGCTTGACAGGGGCGGGGGGGTCTGATCTAGTAGCCATCAAGCTTTTCATCCAAGCTCCCCTATCCTTACCCGGAAAGGAGGGATTGGTACATGCGCGGCAAGGGTTTCACGCTCATTGAGCTGCTGATCGTGGTGGCGATCATCGCGATCCTGGCGGCCATTGCGGTGCCGAACTTCCTGGAGGCGCAGGTCCGTTCGAAGGTCTCGCGGGTGAAGAACGACCAGCGAGCCTACGCCACGGCGTTGGAGTCGTATTACATCGACAACAACAACTATCCGGCCGTGGACAATTCGACGGCGGCCAACGAAGCGGCCCCCTTTGGCCATGGCGTCAATGCGCTGCCGAACGCCTCGACGTTCCTGCGGAACATGCCGACGTTCCGTCGCAAGCGGAACCAGGCTGACCCGCTCAGCACGTTGACGACGCCGGTGTCCTACCTGAGCTCGATGCTCTCGGACACCTTCGCCAAGACGGCGGGCGCGATCTTCTCTTACTCGACAGCCGACGTCACCTTGGGGCGGGCGGCCGTCAAGGCCGGATGGATCATCTGGTCCTTCGGCCCGGACCTGGACGAGACGACGGCGCAATCGACCGGCGCCCAGTACGGCGGCAACATCGGCGTCAGCAACGCCGGCGCCGAAGGGACGCGGGTTGAGACCGCCTACTACAACCCGCTCGGCCAGGTGCCGTCCCCGACGCTGATCGCGATCACCTATGACGCCACCAACGGCACGACGTCCCGCGGCGATATCTACCGCGTTAAGCAGTAGCCTTCGTCCGCCGGACGCCTGAGGCTGACCCCCAAGCCGATTGACAAGACTGGGCCTGCCCTTCCGGGCAGGCCCTTTTTCTTTCGTCCCGCCTCGCGTTGACGCCGCCGGCCAACCTCCCTTAAGATCGGACGGCAGAGGCCTTCGGGTCGCCAACCGTCGCGCCCCGGCCTGACCGGGGCGACGGGCTTTCCCCCGCATGAGCGTTCCCCGTTTCCGACGCGCCTTGCTCGTCAACCCCCCGACGGGGCTTTTCCGGCGGGACGATCGCTGCCAATGCAAGGTCGAGGACCAGACGGTTCAGATCACGTTTCCGCCGATCGAGCTGGCTTTACTGGCCGCCGTCCTGCGCCGGGCCGGGGCCGAGCCCTTCGTCCGGGACTATCCGGCCCGCGGGGAGGGGTGGGCCCGATACGTCGCCGATCTGAAGGCCCTTGAGCCCGATTTCGTGCTGGTCAACGTGGTGACGGCGACAGCGGCCGGCGATTTCCAGGCCTGCGCCGCCGCCAAAGAGACGCTCGGCCCCAAGGCGATGACCGCCGCCAAGGGCGAATACATGGAGGCTCTGGGGGTGGAGGCGCTCCGAGATCACCCTGAGGTCGACGTGGGCTTTCACGGGGAAGTCGAACGCGTGATCGAGAAGTTCCATCGGGGGGAGGCCCTGGCGACGTTGCCGGGGGTGATCTATCGGGATGGAGCCGCCGCCGACGGGCCGGGGCGGATCCATCGCAACCCCGGCCATCCGGTCGTCGACAATCTGGACGAACTCCCCTACCCGGCGCGCGATCTGCTGGAGAACGAACTTTACCGCAGCCCGGAGAGCGGGCGGCCGTTGACGGTGATCCACGGCAATCGGGGCTGCCCGGCCCATTGCATCTTCTGCCCGGCGGGGGTGATTTCGGGCTTCAGCGTGCGTTATCGCTCGCCGGCGAACGTTCTCGGCGAGATCGAGGAGTGCGTCGAGCGGTTCGGCATCGACGAATTCCTCTTCCACGGGGACACGTTCACGCTCAACAAATCCTGGACGATCGAGCTGTGCGAACGGATCGTCGAGCGGGGCCTCAAGATTCGGTGGGGTTGCAACAGCCGGGTGGACACGTTGGACGACGAACGAGCCGCGGCCATGAAGCGCGCCGGTTGTTGGGTGGTCGCCTTCGGCGTCGAAACCGGCAATCAGGACCTCCTCGACCGAATGAAGAAGGCCGCCACGCTCGCCGACGCCGAGCGCGCCGTCGCCGTCTGCAAGCGCCACGGTCTCCGCACGCACGCCTTCTTCGTCATCGGGCTGCCGTGGGAGACCGAGGCCACGCTGGCGCAAACCCTCGATTTCGCCCGGAAGCTCGACACCGACTTCTTCGACTTCAACATCGCCTACCCGCTGCCCGGCACGGAATTTTACGAGATGGCCGTGGCGGAGAACCTCTTCGAGGCCCCGCCCGAAACCGGCGGTTACGCCCGCGCCGCCGTCGGCTCCTACGAACTCTCCGCCGAACGCCTCACCGAGTGGCGCCGCCAGGCGCTCCTGGCCATGTACCTCCGGCCCGGCTATATCGCCCGCACGCTCCTCAAAAGCCGTTCCCCCCGCGTGACCGCCAACTACGTGCGGGCAGGGGCGCGCCGGCTAAGGCAGCTCCTGACCGCCTCCTGAGGACAACGGCGGCGGCCCCCCGCCGCGCGGGTCAATGGCGATACAGCCTCCACCGGGGGGTTGTTTCGTTCGGTGGCGGGAGGGTGAAGGGGAGGATCATATCGTCGGCCAGTTCGCCGCCGACGCCGTTGCCGTTGGCGTCCAGATAGTTCTCGGCCGGATCACGGAGGCCGAAAAAGCCGCGCAACGTGAGCGTGTAGCCGCCCCCGGGAGCGTTGGCCAGACGAAGCCGGAGGATGCTCCCCTCGGTCACGATGGCCTCGGGTCGGAACCGGATCGGGGCCTGGTCCAGATTGGGGTCGCTCCAGCGCAGGTCGATGGCCGAGGGGAAGTGGGGCAGGGCGATCGGTTCGCTCAACTCGACGGCGATATCCGCTCCGCGGCCGGGCCGGGTGATCTCCAGGCCGACGACTTGAGGGGGCGTCACGTCCGGCATCGAGGGTGGGCCCCCTTCGCTGTCCACCGTCCAGGCCCAACCGAGCGTCAGCATCTCCTGATCCGTGAAGAGTCCCCCCCGGACGTCGTGATTGAAGGGGTTGTCCCATGTTCCGACAACCCGGATGTTGGTTCCGGCGGGAAGCGCGACGGGACGATGGTAAACGTAGAACTCCTGCCAGTCGAAATCCCATCGATCGATCCGGATGAGCGGGATTTGACGACTGTCGGGCAGAATGGCCGTCGCCGAACACGTGCTCCCGATCGTGTGCATGTGCGGGAAAACGGCGATGACGTGTCGGCTCGTCGGTACGGAGACATTCATTGTCAACTGATAGCCCTGGGCGCCGGCCGGCACGGTGAAGTCGATCCGCGTGGGGATCGCCTGGTAAAGCCGCCGGACGCCGGGGTCCTGGCTCACGTTGAGCCCCAAGCGCGTTCGATCCGTCTCGGGGACCCCCGACGGGTGATAATGCATCTGGACGATGATGTTGCTCCCCGCCGGGAGCTCGAAGCCCAGTTCCGACGTGTAGGGCTGGAAACCGCCGCCCGGCGCCCAGCCGCCCATGACGACGCTCCCGGACAAGCCCGGCCCGCCGAAGCAATCCCAGCCGTCGTTCGGGCCCCCCTGTTGAGCGTCCCGCGCCGGGCCGAGGTTATTGGGATCGCTGTAGAGGACGGCGTGGTGCGCGATGCGGAGATTGTCCGGCTGGAATTGCAACCCCACGATCTTCGTCGGCTCGGTGAAGCCGGTCGGGAGGACAAAGCAGCGGTAAACGTCGCCTCCCGTCGCCCACATCTGCCACGTCTCGGCCATCTCCAGTACGAGGTCCGGCTCGCCGAACCGCCAGCCGTCGGGATGTTCGATCGGCGGCGGAGCGTCTTCGGGGTCCCCGGCCGGCCCTCCGGCGTCCACCCAGCCCAAAAGGACGTCGATCTGTTCCTGCGTCAGGGAACGGTCGGGCTTGAAGCCCTGGCCGGGTTCGAAGCCCTGCTCCAGCGCCGCGTTCCAGGGGGGCATCAGGCGATTGGCAACATTGAAACGAATGAGGGCGAGCCGGCTTTCGGCCACCGTCTCCTCGTAGGTCTCCATGCTGAATGGGGCCAGCCCCCCCTCGATGTGACAGAGCGTGCATTTGGCTTGCAGCAGCCGGCCGATCTGGCCGTAATAGGTTGGATCGCCCGGATCGGCCGCGACCCAGCCCGCCAACCCCATCCACGCAAGGCATAATCCACGGCGCATGATCAGCCTCCCATGATCCGGCCCAATCTTAGCCCCGGCGGGCCGAGATTGCCAACCCTTCCGGCCCATGGCCGCCCGACCTCGGGGGGCTGATGCCGAGCCGGCGCTCCGGAGCTATGATTCGGGCGCGGACGCCCGCGCCGGAGCCCGCCGGCCATGAATGCCCGACCCCGATACCTCCTCTGCCCACCGGACTTTTTCCAGGTCCGCTACGTGATCAACCCCTGGATGAGAGGCAACGTCGGGCGGGCCGACCCGGGCCGCGCGCGCCGGCAGTGGGAGGCCTGGCGGGCGGCCCTGGCCGAGTTCGCCGATCTTGAAGCCGTCCCGCCGGCCGAGGAACAGCCGGACATGCCCTTCGCGGCAAACGCCGGGCTGGTCCTTGGGGAAGTCTTCATCCCGGCCCGGATGCGCTTCCCCCAACGGCAGGGAGAAACGCCACGCTTCCGCGACTGGTTCAAGCGGCGCGGCTATCGGGTCGTCGAGCTGGAGGACGCCGGGTCCTTCGAGGGCGAAGGCGACGCGCTGTTCCAGCCGGGGGAGCCGCTCCTCTGGTGCGGCTATGGCGTGCGGAGCTCCCTCCAGGTCTATCGCCAACTGGCGGCGCTCCTTGACGTCGAGATCGCCCTCCTGAGGCTGGTGGACGAACGGTTCTACCATCTGGACACGTGCTTCTGCCCGCTCCCCGACGGCCGGGCGATGTATTACCCCGAGGCCTTCGACCAGGAATCAGTCGAAACGCTCAGGCGCCGGTTCGCGCCGGAGCGGCGGCTGGAGATCGGGGCCGAGGACGCGCTCCGCCTGGCTTGCAACGCCGTCGTCCTCGGCCGGGTGCTCCTCCTGCACGGCGCAGGGCCCGAGTTGCGCCAGAGGCTTTCGGCCTGGGGCTTGCAGACGCGGGTCTGTCCGCTCTCGGAATTCCTCCTGGCCGGCGGTTCGGCCAAGTGTCTGGCGCTTTGTCTGTCCCATGCTCCGGCCCCTGGACGACGAACGCCGAGCGAGGCCGACTTCGGCGTTCGGGACCGCCTGGTCGAGCTGCAGGGGCCGTTGCTGGATTCCGGATTGATGAACGCGGCGCTCGATTGCGTCATCGAAGGAGGCGGCAGTTTCGAAGTCGAGCACTTCTCGGCGGGGCTCCGACGCGACCAGGATTCCTGGGCCCGGTTGCGGGTTTTTGCTCCGTCGGCGGCGCGATTGGAGACGGTCGTGGGCCGTCTTCTGCAACTAGGGGCGCGCGTCGCCGAAGAGGAACGCGACGCCCGGCTGGAGATCGTCACGCAGCCCGGAGTCGCCCCCGAGCACTTTTACTCGACGACGATCTACCCGACGTTGGTCCGGATCGGCGGCCGCTGGGTCCGCGCGCGCCGGCAGCGGATGGACGCCCTTCTCGTGCTGGAGGAGGGCAGCGAGCCCGGGGTGAGGTGCGTCCTCCCGCGGCAGCTTCTGCCGGGCCAGAAGGTCGTCTGCGGCGTCGAAGGGATCCGGGTGCTTTCCGGGGGAACGGCGCCCCGGACGGAGGGCTTCGAGTTCATGGGGTCGGAGGTTTCGAGCGAGCGGCGCGTCGAGGCGGCCATCCGGCGGATCGCCTGGGAGATGCGACGCGTCCGGGCCCGGAAGGGAAGGATCGTGGTGGTCGCGGGGCCCGTCGTGATCCACACCGGGGGCGGGCCCTACCTGGCCCGGCTCGTTCAGCTCGGCTACGTCCAGGCCCTTCTCGGGGGGAACGCCATTGCGGCCCACGACATCGAGCAGGCGCTTTTCGGCACGTCGCTGGGGGTGGATCTGAAGCGCGGCGTCAACGTTCACGGGGGCCATCGGCACCATCTGGAGGCGATCAATCTGGTGCGCCGCTGTGGGGGGATCGTCGAAGCCGTACGGCAGGGCCATCTACGCCGAGGCGTCTTTTACGAATTGGTTCAGCGGGGCATCGCCTTCGCCCTGGCTGGTTCCATCCGAGACGACGGGCCGCTGCCGGAGACCTGGACCGACATGATCGCCGCCCAGGACGAATACGCCCGGCTCATCGAGGGGGCGGAGATGATTCTCCTGTTGGCCTCGATGCTCCACGCGATCGGCGTGGGCAACATGACGCCGGCCGGCGTCCGGCTCATCTGCGTGGACATCAACCCGGCGGTCGTGACCAAGCTGGCCGATCGGGGCTCAATGGAGACCGTCGGCGTCGTTACCGACGTGGGCCTGTTCCTCAACCTGCTGACGCGTGCCCTGGAGGGCGAAGCGGACGAAGAGGCGCCGTCGGAAGCCGAGCCCTGAAGGGGGCGAGCCGGTTACTGCTGACACTACGGGGGGCTTTTGCCGTTTCGTTCGGCGCGGGGGCTTGATAGGATCGATCGGTCCGCCCTTCGGGGCGGCTTGAGGCCTGATTCGCCTCCGGTGAATCGCTTGAACCCATCAGCGCGAACGTCGGCGGAGGCGCCCGCCGGGGGGCGGGTGCTCTCCGGCAACCGCCCCACGGGTCCGCTGCACCTGGGGAACTACCTGGGGGCGCTTGAGAATTGGGTGCGGCTTCAGGACGCCCACGCCTGCTATTTCATGGTCGCCGACTGGCACGCGCTCACGTCCGATTACGCCGACACGAGCGGCCTGCCGCAATACACGCGCCAAATGGTGCTGGACTGGCTGGGGGCGGGGCTGGACCCGCGCCGGTCGGTTCTGTTCATCCAATCCCAGGTCAAGGAACACGCCGAACTGGCGCTCCTGCTGGGGATGTTCACGCCGGTCCCCTGGCTGGAGCGAACCCCGTCCTTCAAGGAAATCCAGCAGCAGCTCCACGAGCGGGACCTGAACACGCACGGCTTCCTCGGCTACCCCGTGCTCCAGGCCGCCGACATCCTGGCCTATAAGGCGACGATCGTCCCCGTGGGGGAGGATCAGGTGGCCCATCTGGAGCTGGCGCGCGAGATCGTGAGGCGGTTTCACCACCTCATCGGGCGGGAGGTTTTTCCAGAGCCTCAGCCCCTGCTCTCGCCGGTTCCCAAGCTCACGGGCACCGACGGGCGCAAGATGAGCAAGTCCTATAATAATTGCATTTACCTCTCGGACGGTTCGGCGCAGGTCTGGGACAAGGTCAAGGAGATGGTCACCGATCCGGCGCGCGTCCGGCGGTCCGACCCGGGGCATCCGGAGGTCTGCTCGGTTTACGCCTATCACGAGGTCTTCACGCGGCCCGAACGGGAGACGATCGCCGCCGATTGCCGCGCGGCCCGGATCGGCTGCGTGGACTGTAAGCGCAAGCTGCACGCCTCGCTGGAAGCCTTGCTGGAGCCCATCCGCGCGCGGCGCGCCCCGCTGGAAGCCCGCCCGGCCCAGGTCGATGAAATCATCGAGGAGGGCAACGCGCGGGCGCGGGCCGTGGCGGAGGAGACGCTCGGAGAAGTGCGCGCGGCCCTTCATCTCCCGTCGGCCGCTCCCCTTTCGGCGCGGGACTGAACCTTTCGGCCATGCCGGACTACAAGATCAAGCTCAACGTCTTCGAGGGGCCGCTGGATTTGTTGCTCCACCTGGTCAAGATCAACGAGATGGACATCTCTGAAATCCCGATTGCCGAGATCACGCGGCAGTATCTGGATTACCTGCGGTTGATGGAGACGCTGGACCTTGAAGTGGCCGGGGATTTTCTTGTCATGGCCGCGACGCTCCTGAACATCAAGCTCCGGGCGCTCCTGCCGGATTCGACTGCGCCCGAGGAGGAAGCCGAGGAGGTGGAAGACATCCTCACGGCCCGGGCGCTGATGGAGAAGCTGATTCAGTATCGCCGATTCAAGGAAGCCGCCGCCGCCCTCCAGGAACGGGAAACCGTCCAGGCCCGCGTCTTCCTGCGCGAGGTCGCCCTGCCCCGGCTGGACCAGGCCGAGCGGGACGACGATATGCGGCTGGAGCTGGCGGCCTTGTTGCAGGCCTTCGGCCGCGTGGCCCGCTACGTCGCTGATCGGCCGGGCTACGTCGTCGCCGAAGAAGCTTACGCGGTCGAGGACCAGATGGCCCAGATTGCGCGGCGCATCGAGGTCGAAAAACGGCTATCGGTCGAGGAGCTGTTCGGCCGTTGCGGCTCCAAACTCGAGATGATCGTCTGCTTGCTGGCCATCCTGGAGCTGTTCCACGAGCGGCGGCTCCGGCTGGAACAGAGCGGCCCTTTCGCCCCGATTTACCTCTTTGAGGCCGACCCGGAGGGGGGAGCCGACCCTTCGGCCCCACCCGAGCCGGGGCCGACGGCCGCCGCGGGTGAGCCATGAAAGCTCAGCGAGGCTTTCTCGGCCGCGGTCGTCCTGGCCGGTCGGCGAGCCCTGGCGAGCCGATCGCCGAGGAGGAGCCCTGGCCGGAGACCGTGGCCGAGGATGAAGGGACCGAGGAAGAGGACCTGGAGCCGGCCGGTCAAGGGGCGTGGCTCACGCTTCTGGCGGTGACGCTCAGCCTGGGGATCATCGGGTGGGGGGTGTGGACGTTACGCGAGGTCGTTCGCCGCGGGTACCTGGATCAGTTGCGCTATGATTTCCGGGACGTGAGTCTGTTGCCCGAGGCGCGCCTCTCGGCGCTGGTGACGGCTCATTCGGTGAGGATTTTCTTTACGCACGACGGCCGAACGCTGACCCCCTCCGTCCGGCGCCTGCGCCGCGAGGTCTCCGGCCCGGAGAAGGCGCGCCTGATCCTGGAAGAACTTTTCGCCCCGCCCCGGTCGGCGGTTTTTCGTTCGGCGTTGCCGCCGGGGACGCGCTCGCGCGGCTTCTATCAGATCGGGCGGATCGCCTACCTCGACCTGAGCGAGGAGTTTCTCAGCCCGCCGGAGCCGACGCCGGAGGGGGAACGGCTGGCCGTCTATGCGCTCGTCAACAGCATCGTGCTGAACGATCCCGGCCTGGACGGTCTGCAACTGATGGTTAACGGCTATCCGATCGAGACGGCCTGGGGATGGTTGGATTGCTCCTCGCCGCTCGCTCCCAATCTCTCGATCGTTCAGTAGCGACGGGCCGGGCGGGGCCGACGCCTGGCGCTCGATGGACGCCTCGCGGGCGGGCGAGATACAATCCCGAGGTCAACGGTGAGCCGCCGATGGAGATGGAGAGCCTGCCGGGCCGCCGAGAAGAGCTGCTGCGCGAACTGGACGCGCGGATGCGGCTGCGGGACGTCCGCCTGTCCCAGCGCCTCAAGGAGAGCCTCGCCCCGCGATGGTGGGAAACCGGGGTGATTCTGCTCCTGTTCGCCTCGGCGCTCGGGCTCCTGGCCTCGCTCTTTCAGCACTATCAATGGCGGGCGGCCCCTCCGGATCGTTGGCTCCTCTTCTGGTTCGCATTGATGATCCTGAGCGCGGTGTTGAGCTTCGAGTTCCTGCTGGTCAAGGTCTATCACTTGCGTCGCTCCAACGATCTCTTGCTGCGGATGATGGAGGAGGCGCGCCGGCGCCAGGACCGCCTGGAGGAACGCCTTAAGAAGCTTTCAGCCGAGCCCCGCCCGCCGGAAACCGATTAAGCCTCGGCCGGGTGCGTGGCCGAGCCCCCCCCCAGCCTTCGGCGACCCTCCAAGGCCAACTTGAGCGTCCCCGGATCGGCGTAACCGAGGGCGGCTCCCAACGGGAGGCCGACGCCGATGCGGGTCACCTGCGTCCGGGAGCCCGCCAGCGCCTGAGCCAGGTAGAGGGCCGTGGCGTCGCCCTCGACGGTCGGCGGCGTGGCGATAATGATTTCGCGGATGTCTTCATCAGCCACGCGGGCGACCACGGCCTCCAGCCGGAGGTCCTCCGGCCCGATCCCTTTCAGCGGGGCGAGCAACCCGCCGAGGACGTGGTAACGGCCGCGAAAAGCCCCCGCTTGCTCGAAGGCGTAAAGATCGGCGGGCGTCTCAACGACGCAGAGGAACCCGGGGTCCCGGCGTTCGTCCGCGCAGACCGCGCATAAGGCCCCCTCAGCCCAGAAACCGCACCGACGGCAGGGCTGGACGCGCTCGCGCAGGCGAGCGATGGCGTCGCCCAAGGCCGTGGCCCGTTCGGGCGGGACGATTAACAGATGCGTCAGGATGCGTTCGGCGCTGCGGCGGCCGATCCCCGGCAGCCGCGTCAGCTCCTCCATCAGGTCTTGGACGGGCGCGGGCAGGAGCGTCATGGATCAGATGAAGGGGAACTGGGGCAATTTATGGCCCGTGAGGCGGCTGAGGGTTTCCTGTTGGAGGGTCTTGGCCTTTTCGATCGCCTGATTGGCCGCGGCCTTGAACAGGTCCTCGAGCATGGCGACGTCGTCCGGGTCGACCGCCTCCGGCGCGATTTTGACCCCGTCAATCCCCAGATTGCCGTTGGCGACGACCTTGAGGGCGCCGCCGCCGGCCACGCCCTCGACCTGCGCCTGGGCCAATTCTTCCTGCGCGCGGGCCATGCCGTCCTGGAGCTCACGGCTCAGACGTTGGTACTTTTTCATGTCCAGCATCGCCGGCCATCCTTTCCTGGGATCTCGCTGCGACCGACCCATCCTAGAAAAGAATCGAGATCAGAGAAAAGAGGTTTCCACGATCGGCCCGTCGCGGGCCTCGGACGAAGGGCGCACCGCCCGGCCCACACGTCGTCTCGCCTCGGCGGTCTCACGGGCCAAGCGAGAACAAGTGAATCGATCCGCCGAAGTCGAGGCCGGCAAGCGCCCGCCAGTTGGAGGGGGGCTGCCGCTCGCCGAAGTAAATTTCGCGCCAGCGGGGTTCGATCTCGCCGTCGGAGGCGGTGGCCGGCGTGAGCAGCAGGTGGGTGGCGCCGGCCCGTTCTCGAAGGGCTTCGACTTCATCAACGCGCAGCGGCAACCAAACGGCGGTTCGATCCCCGAACCAGGCCACGGCCCACGGAACATCGGCGAGGATGACGGCTTCGGCCGGCGTGGATTGCTCAAGCAGGCTCCCCAGCACGCGGCCAAAACTCGGCTCGCGGGGACGCTCCAGTAACTGGGCCAGGCGGAAGACGCCCGGCAGGGTGAGCGCGAGCAGGACGAAGCCCAGGCCCAGGCGGGAGCCGCGCGCCCGCAGCCCGTCCGTCCCGCACATGTCGCAACAGGCGATCAACGTCAAGACAAGGGCGAGCGGAGCCAGCGGCGTGAAGAACCGCGGGCCCTCGAACTCCCCGACCGCGAACAGGCCGATCCAGACCGCGCCGGAAACCGTCAGCAGAATCCACAGAGCCCGGACGGGAGCGGGCATTGACGGCCACCGCGCCGCTCCGTAGAAGAGCGAGGCGCCGGCGGCCAGCGGCGAGGCTCCCATCGCGGCGGCGCTGAGATTCTTCTCCAGGCCGCGCCAAGCCTTCAGCAGGAACTCGTCGAGCCGGCCCTCGAACACCCAGGCCCAAGTCGGCGGAGAGGCCGGCGGCAGAAACATCCGCCGTTCGATCCCGTGCGGCGGCAGGCCGCCCAGCTCATTGAAGACGATCGCGCCGTTGGGCCCCAGGAAACTCAAGTCGCCGACGGCGGAGTGATTCCGCAAGGCGAGCCATCCCAACGGGGGGGCCGCGCCGATCAGAACCGCCAGCAGCCGCCGCCAGCGCACCCCCTCCCCCGCGGGCCAAGCCGCCGCGAGGATCGAAGCGATCAACGTGAATCCGTTCAGACGGATGAGTTGGCTCGAGCCGGCAAGAAACCCCGCCAACATCCATCGGCCGGGGAAAGGGTCGGCCGTCAGCGCCAGCGCGATCACTAAAAGCGCCGCGGTGAAGAGCGGTTCCGAGAGCCCGGCCGTTCCGTAGAGCAAGAGGCCCGGATCAAACAACACGAGGAAGGAAGCGATGAAGGCGACTTGGGGAGCCGACGCCGCTCCGCCGGGAAGGGGAACCCCCGCCCGACCCAGCCGAAGAACCAGAAGGAAGACGAGGCCGCCGCAAAGCCAGAAGAAGAACGCCCCGGCCGCGCGCGCGGCTCGATCCGATGGGCCGAACCCTTTGAAGACCAGCGCCTGGCCCCACGGGAAGCCGGGAGCGCGGCGCACCGCGGGAGCGGGCGCCTCGGCGGAGAACGAAAGCTGATACGGCCAGACCGCGCGGTCCAGCAGCCCGTCGCCGCGCGCCAGGCCCCGCGCCATGTCGGCATATTCCATCGCGTCGGGAAAGATCAGATCGCCCGGCCCCAAAACCACCGGAAGCCCGGCGACGAGCGCCCCCAGGACCGCCAAGGCGACGGCGGCTCGGACGGCCGAGGGGGGCCGGCGATCCGAACCCGGGGGCGGAGCCGTGGGGGCGTTCAATCCAGTTCGGCCTCGCGCGGATCCAGCGCCCGCCGCAATCCCTCGCCGGCGGCCTGGAAGACGAACATCGTCAGGCAAATGGCCGAGGCGGGGAAGGCCAGCACGTGCGGATGAGAGCGCATGGCTTTGAGCCCCTCGGCCGCGAGCGTTCCCCAGGAGGCGTGCGGGAGCGTCACGCCGAGGCCGAGGAAACTGAGGAAGCTCTCGGCGAAGATGGCCTGCGGAACCATGAACGTGGCCGTGACGACGATCACGCCCATGGCGTTCGGCAGGACGTGGCGGAGGAAAACGCCGGCGGTCCCGACGCCGAGGACGCGGGCGGCCGCCACGAACTCCTGCGACCGAAGCTCGGCCACGCGCGCCCGAACCACCCGGGCCATGTTCAGCCAATAGACCAGGCCGAGCGCGATGAAGACGTTGGCGAGCCCTTGGCCCAGAACAACCATGAGGGCAATGACGATCAGGAGCAGGGGGATGCCGTAGAGAAAGTCGATCAGGCGCATGAGGACCGACTCGACGGCGCCCCCGACCAAGCCGGCGAGGCCGCCGACCGTCACGCCGAGGGCGAGGCTCAACAAGGCTCCCATGAGCCCGACGGCCAGCGAGATCCGTCCGCCGTGGAAGACGCGCGTCAAGAGGTCGCGCCCCAGCTCATCCAGCCCGAACCAGTGGCCGGCCGTCGGACGCTCGAAACTGCGAACGAGCCGTTGCGAGGTCTCATCATAGGGGCTGAGCCAGGGCCCCATCACCACGATGAGGCCCAGCAGGACCAGCCCGGCCAGCGCGGTCATGGCGCCGCGGTCCCGACGCAGGCGTTCCATCCATCGGGGGCGGGAGGACGCGGCCACGCCTCAACCTCCCCGCAGGCGAGGATCGAGCGATCGCGCCGCCAGATCGCTCAGCAGATTGAAGACGACGAGGAGGACCACGTAAACAAGCGTCACCCCCATGATCAGCGGATAATCCCGGTTGCCGATGCTCTGGACGTACATCCGGCCCAGACCCGGGATGTTGAAGATGCGCTCGACGACGAAGGAGCCGGTCATGATCGCGGCGGCCTGAGGCCCCAGGTAAGCCAGCACCGGGCCGAGCGTGTGTCGCAGCCCATGAACGACGACCGCCCGGAGTTCCGAAAGCCCCTTGGCGCGCGCCGTCAGCATGAACTCGCTGCGCATGACCTCAAGGAGACCGGCGCGCACCAGGCGAGCCAGATAGGCCGTCGGCAAGGCCGCCAGCGATATCGCGGGCAGCAGATAGTGCGAAGGCCGACCCCAGCCCCCCGCGGGCAGCCACGGGATTCGCCACGAGAACCAATACAGCAACAACGCCCCCAGAATGAAGGAAGGGACCGAGACCCCCGAGGCCGCGACGACGGCGAGCACTCGATCCGGCCATCGGCCGCGGCCCACGGCGGCGGCCGCGCCGAGGGCGAAGGCGGCGCCGACGGAGAGGGCCAGGGCGGCCGCGCCGAGCCGGGCCGAGATCGGCAAGCCCCGGGCGATGATTTCGCCGACGGTCCGGCCGGGGTTGTCCATGGAAAGGCCGAAATCGAGCCGCGCTGCGTCGATCAGGTAATCGACGTACTGGCGCGGCAGCGGATCATTGAGCCGGTATTTGGCCTCCATGGCTTCCCGAACGGCCTCCGGCAGAGCCCGCTCTCGACTGAACGGCCCGCCCGGAATGACGCGCATCAGACAGAAGGTGGCCGTCGCCACGGCCCAAGCCACCAGGGCGATCCCCAGCCCGGCGCGAACGGTCGCGGCCAGCAGTCTCATCGACGGGAGGAGCCGGCTGGAACCCAACGCCGGATCATGCCGCCCCTCAACGCAGGCGATCCGTGAACGGACGGGAGGCGGCCGCGCCGTCGGGCCGCGATTCCAGCCAGGCGCGCGGACGATCGGGGGCAACGCTCTGGGCGCGGTCACCGGGCGCGGAAGCGGGGCCTTCTCCCCAGAACTCCAGCGCGTTCAGAAAGGCCGTGTCGGCCACGATGACCGCCGGGTAGACGAAACACAGGGTGAGCACCCAGAAGGCGAGCGTCTGATGGAACTCGTTGGAACTCACGTCGCGGTTAACTTCATACACGTGACGCGTGAGGGCGAACCGACCGTAACATCCCACGGCTGAAAAACCCACGAGCAAGAGGCTCAGCACCCGCGCGAGCCGCCGCGAGGCCGGGGACCAGAGGCGCGCAAGCCGGGGAGACGATGACATCGCGGGCCTTTAGCTCCAAGCGAAACGGCGAATCGATCGGCCGGCGCCCGACGGCCGGGTCCACCTTGAGCCAAGCGAAACGTCGAATCAAGCACTTCCACCGTCGAGGCCGCTTCACGTGGGATTGGGATTGAAATTGACGTTGGCCAGGCACCGATCGAGCCGCCGCGCCGCAACGCCGAGCTCTCGCGCGCCGACAACGCCGATCGCCTCTCCCTCGCCGGCGATCCATTCGCGAACGGCGCGCCGGCCCGTGGCGAGGAACCGGATCGCTGAAGCGGCGAGACTGGCGTGATAGACCGCATGAAACGGCTCAATCCCTCCGGGGAGGCTCAGACAGACGCCCAGAGGGGAACGTCCTCGCCGGCGGCGCCGCTCCAGCCAGAGCCCCTGGCGGCCGAGCAGGTCCGCGTCGGGCCAGGGCATGTCCGCGGCGAGCAGAAAGCACCAACGTCCGGGATGGGCAAGTAGGGCGGCCGCAAGACCGCGCAGGCTGGAAGGGTCGCCCGGCAACTGCGATCCGACCGGGTCCGGAAGGCATTTGAGGCCCCAGGGCTCGAAGTCCCCGGGGCGATCGGTCATGACGGTTATCCGATCGGCGAAGATCGGCCGCAGACGTTCAAGTTGATGCTCGATGAGGGGTCGGTCGGCCAGGACGATGAGGGACTTATTAAGGCCTCCGGCGCGCCGGGCCCGACCCCCGCACAAGATCACGGCCTGGAGCGACGGCGCCCCCACCGACGCTCCAGGGGGAGCCTGATTGAACGAACTCGCGGGGGGGTTCGGCGGAGACCCGGCGCCCTCGGGCGAGGAAAGGAATAGAGCTTGAGGGGTCCCTTGCCGGCGGTGCAAACTCGGCGGACTCGGGGAGCCCCGGACGTCCATGCGGCTGGTCATCCTGCCTAATTATGACGCAGTGAGCGACTGGGTGGCCGACTACGTGCGGCGGCGCGTTCTGGATTTCGCTCCTTCGGCGAAGCGCCCTTTCGTGCTCGGCCTGCCGACCGGCGGATCGCCGCTGGGGACGTATCGCCGCCTGGCCGAGTTTTACCGGCGCGGCGAGCTTTCCTTCAAGCACGTCGTCACCTTCAACATGGACGAATACGTGGGTTTGCCGCCGGATCATCCGGAGAGCTACCACAGCTACATGGAAAAGCACTTCTTCAGCCGGGTGGATATCGACCGCCGGCGGACGCACGTCCTCGACGGAAACGCCGCCGACCTGAACGAAGAGTGTCGCCGCTATGAGGAGCGGATCGCCGCCGTCGGCGGGATCGAGCTTTTCCTGGGAGGGATCGGCCCCGACGGGCACATCGCCTTCAACGAGCCGGGCTCGTCGCTCGCCTCGCGGACGCGCGTCAAGACGCTGGCCTACGACACGATCGTCGCCAATTCACGGTTTTTCGGCGGCGACGTCGATCAGGTGCCGAAACTGGCCCTCACGATCGGCGTGGGAACGTTCATGGACGCGCGAGAGGTTCTCATTATTATTTCCGGTCTCGCCAAGGCCCACGCCCTCTATAACGCCATCGAATGCGGCGTCAATCACATGTGGACGGTCTCGATGGTGCAGATGCACCCGCACGCCACGATCGTCTGCGACGAGGACGCCACGGCCGAGCTGCGCGTCCGGACGGTCAACTACTTCAAGGGGATCGAGAAAATGCTCGCCCGGCAGCCGACCTACCCCATGGCCCCCAAGAGCTTTCCCCTGGGCCCGGCTGCTCGGGCTGGCCGGATCAATACTCGCCGACGATCGCGATCTGAATGACGTTGATCCCTTTGGCCCGGTGGATCGTTCCCTGGGCCGTGACCTTCTTGCCCACGTAAGGCAGGAGGAGTTCGTTGGCCGTCTGCAGGCCGGAGGCGGGGGCCGGGTTGCGATAGACGGCGACGTAAACCTCGCCCGATTCGTCGTCCAGGAGCCCGATCGGAAAGCCATTCTCGGCCCGGAACTGGCCCTGAGCCCTTCCGGTTTCGCCGCGGGCCCCATCGATCGCGTAGCTGGAAATATCGATGACCTCCCCCACGATCGTCTGACGGGCGGGCCTCCCCCCCTGGCCCAGCGCCACGGCCAGCAGTCCCCCGACGAATGTCGGGAGCGCAAGCATGCCGATGATCCCCATCCTTGACCTGCGATGTTTCACGGGACTCGCTCCTTCCTCAGCTCTGGTTCTGCTCGGTCCTCCAAGGCGACCGGTCGCCGCGCGCCGCGACTTGTTGCAACTAGGACCTCCCCCCCAAGGCCACCAGGATCAATGAAGCAGATGATGTGCCGCTCACGGGTTCGGGGGGAAGGGCTCACGGTCGTCTTGACAAGAGGCGCGAGCCCGAGGTCTCGCCCTGGATACCTCTGTCGTCGTAGATGGCTGAAAAAAGATAACTTAATTGCTCCGGCCAGGCCGAATCCGTCGATCGGCGGGGGCCGGTCGGGCCAACCCATCGTCCAACGGATTGCCTTCCACGATTAGGGCTGGAGCAGCAGGCGCGCTGAAGGGCCTGAAACAACGCAACCTGGCGCGCGACATCCGAAGGTATTGTAAACAGCCCAAGGCGCAACTGGACAGGCAGGATAGGGACCAGAACTTGAACCTGCGGAGGGAGTGTTGAGACGCGGGTCTCTCGCCGTTCAGGGCGAGCTAAGTTATTTCGTCTCAGTCGATCCCATACCGGAGCAGGTGCGAATGGCGACCACTCGTCGGTTGGATCGGGACGGCGTGAACTAAGACTATAACGCGTTTAAGTTTTGTGGAACGAAACCTGCGGAATATGCGCAAAGGAAGGGCAGAAATGCCGCACATGCCCGCGGATCGCAACAGGAGATCAACCATGACCCGAATCCCTTCCCTGATCGTCGGCTTGGCGACTTTCCTCGGCCTGACCGTCCCGGCGGCAGCTCAGGAAGGCGCTCCGACGTTCTACCGGGACATCGTCCCCCTTCTGCAGCGGAATTGTCAGAGTTGTCATCGTCCGCAGGGGGCCAACCTGGGCGGGATGGTCGCCCCGATGGCGCTGGTGACCTACGCCGAAGTCCGGCCATGGGTTCGGTCGATCCTCCGACAGGTGGAGGATAATCAGATGCCCCCCTGGCACGCCTCGCCGGCCTTCAAGGGCGTCTTCGAGAACGAGCGTTCGCTCAGTGAGGAGGAAGTGGCCGTGATCGCCCGCTGGGCGCGGGCTGGAGCCCCCGCCGGACGGGAGGCCGAGGCGCCGCCGCCCATAGCCTTTCCCGAGGCCGGATGGGCCATCGGCGAGCCGGACCTCGTCCTGTCGTTTGACGAGCCCTACGTCGTCGCCGATGAGGTCGAGGACCAGTACGTCAACTTTACGGTCGACGTTCCCGAAGACCTGCACGCCGAGGACCGTTGGATGCAGGCGTTGGAATTCAAGCCGGGCAGCGCCGTGGTTCACCACATCATCGGCTACGCCTATGCGCCTGGGACCGGGGCGATCGGCGCCGACCGGGGGATGGTGGGCGGGATCGCGCCGGGCAATGACCCGGAGAGTTGGCCTGAAGGTTACGGGATGATGCTTCGCAAAGGCTCCAAATTCACCTTCGCCATGCATTACCACAAGGAGAAAGGCCCCGGGACGGCGACGGCGGACCGCTCCAGCGTCGGCATCAAGTTCCATCCCAAGGGCTCGAAGGTTCGGCCCATGACGATCGAAGCGATCGGGAACATGGGTTTTGAGATTCCCCCGTTCCACAAGGAATGGCACGTCGGGGCCGCCAAGACGTTCGACCGTCCGATCGAAGTCCATTACTGGATGCCGCACATGCACCTGCGCGGGAAGTCAGCCACGTATACGGCCTTCTATCCCGACGGAGGGCGCGAGGTCCTGCTCGATGTCCCCCGCTACGACTTCAACTGGCAGACCTCTTATCAGTACCGCGAACCGAAGCTCTTGCCGGCCGGCACGCGCGTCGAGGTCCTGATGACCTATGACAACTCGGTGGAGAACGCCGCCGTCCCGAACCCGACGATCCCCGTCCGCTTCGGCGGCCCCACGACCGATGAAATGGCGCTCGGCTGGCTGGCCTATGCCTACGCCGACGAAACGCCGCAGGACGAGGCCGAGGCGGCGGGCGGATGAAAGCGCTCCCGGCCTGACGGGCCGAACGGCCGGATCGGGCTGGACTCGGCCCCCGGCCAACCCACTGAACTCATCTCCTTCCCTTCCCTTCTCGCCCAACCGGGGCGGCGCCCGAAAGCGCCGCCCCGGCTCGCCTGAAAGCCCGCCCCCGGCGGGAGGTTCGTCGGCGGCGGGGTCCCGGCTGGCCAGGCCGGGCGCGACGTCGGCCGCGCCGTCTCTCCTCAGCGGCGGCTGGAGGCGCTTAAGGCTGGCGGGAGGGAGGGCCGGCGTCGATGGTCTTCATCTTGCGCCAGAGCGTGGCCGGGTTGATGCCCAAGAGCCGAGCCGCGACCGAGCGCTTGCCGGCGGTGTATTCCAGGGTCCGGAGAATGTGAAGGCGTTCAAGCTCACGGATGGTCAACGGTTCCCAACCGGTCGGTCGCAGGGCGTGAGCGGCCGCCGCCGACGGAGCGGAGGGGCCGCTTCGTGGACCGGAGGCTGCCGGGGGACTTTCGCGCTCGCGGGCGCGGCGGCGGTGAGCGATGCCCTGGAGGATCGAGACGACCTGGGTGCCGAGGACGGTCGCCCGTTCGATGACGTTTTCCAGTTCGCGGATGTTGCCGGGCCACTCGTATTCCGTGAGGATCCGCATGTCGTCCTCGCCGACGATCGATTCACGCCGGACGGAGCCCTTGCCGTACTTCTCGACGAAGAAATCGACGAGCAGCGGGATGTCCTCGACGCGTTCGCGCAGGGGCGGGACGTGGATCGGCAGGACGTTCAATCGGAAAAACAGGTCCTGACGAAACAAACCTTCCTCGAGCAGCCTTTCCAGGTCGCGGTTGGTGGCGGCGATGAGGCGAACGTCGACCGAGAGTGTTTCGGTGCCGCCGACGCGCGAGAATTCGCGCTCCTGAATGAACCGCAGAAGCTTGACCTGCATGTTCAGGTCGAGCTCGCCGATCTCGTCCAGGAAGATCGTCCCCTTGTCAGCGGCCTCGAACCGGCCGATCTTGAGCGCCTCGGCCCCCGTGAACGCGCCCCGTTCGTGGCCGAACAGCTCGCTCTCGATGAGCGTCTCCGGAATGGCGGCGCAATTGACGGGCATGAAGACCCGGTCCCGACGGGCTGAGTTATTGTGAATGGCCCGGGCGATGAGTTCCTTGCCCGTGCCGTTCTCGCCGGTGATCAGCACGTTGGCGTCGCTGGCGGCCGCCAGACGGGCCAGCCGAAGGACGCGCTGCATCGGAAGGGCCTTGCCAATGATCGGGCGGTCGCCGTGGACCTCCATCACGGCCCCGGCGTCCCGCTCGGCGGCTCCCCCCTTGGAAAGGGCCGAGAGAGCGGGGGGGTCCTCCGGCCCCTGCCGGCGCGCGGGCGAGAGGCCCTCCAGCGGGGCATAGCGGCCTTCCCGCTCGTAGATCAGATTCATATGGTAGATGGCCCCCGGGTGGCCGGGCCGATCGCGCAGGACGCGGTGGAACTGTTCGATGGCCTGGCTCACGTGACCCAACTCGAGGCGGGCGATGCCGAGATTGCAGCGAACTTCGATCGTGGGCTCCAGCCGGGCGGGGTCATCCCCATGACGCTTCAAGTAGATTTCCAGGTGCTCGACGGCCCGGGCGAAGTCACGCGCCTGAAAGTAGAGGTTAGCCAGGTGGCGGCGGGCGCCGTCGTGAGCCGGGTTGAGCCCCAGGGCGCGATGGAAGTAATGCTCGGCGGCTTCGGTCTCGCCATGGTTCCAGCAGGCGATGGCCAGGTAATAGGAACAGTCCGCCTGAAACTCGGCCCCATCGCCGAAGAACAGACCGAGATAGAAACGATCGGGCGCGATGGCGACGGACGCCTCGGCCAGCCCGCCGAAGAGTTCGCGAGCCTGCTCGATGCGCCCTTGGTTGATCAGAATCTGGCCGAGATTGTATTGAGCCTCGACGTCGGTCCGGTCGTGGTCGAGGAGGGCGCGATAGTGCTTCTGGGCCTCGTCGGTCAGGCCGGCGTGATAGAGCCCGTGGGCGTAGCAACGGGCCACGTCGGGATCGTTCGGCGCGATCTGGCGGGCGCGCTTGAACTCCTTGAGGGCCGCGTCGTAGCGCATCTCGGAGAAGTGACGGATGCCTTCATGGAGCGCCAGAGCCGCCCCCACGACGGCCGCGCCGCAATGGGAGCACTGCCCGGCGCCGAGGGCCAGGCTCCGCCGACACTGGACACAACTCAACATCAGCGTTCAGTGTAGCCGCCCCAGGGCCGCTCAGGCAATTCTTCCGCTCAGCTCAGGAGGGCTTGAACCGGAGCACGAGCGCCGCACCAATGGCGAGAAGGGCGAAGCCGACGAAAAGCGCCGGGTGAGGGGTCTCTTTCGGCGGGTACTTGATCATGCTGAAGAGAACGTTGACCACCGGCGCGCCGCCGAACACCAGCGGCGGCACGAGAAGGGGGGTTCCGCCCGTCCGGAGGGCGTAAATCACGCAGAGCGCCCCGGCGGCCCCGAGCGCCCCCGCCACGGTCGCGATCGCCACGCCCTTGAACCCGAACGCCCCCGCCTCCTGGCCCGCCAGCAGGACACCTCCGGGAACGAGAACGGCCATGAGGAAATAGGCAAACCCGACGCAAAGGAAGGCCCGGATCGGGCTGCCCAGCTCGACCTGGCCCATGTGGATCGTCGGCACGTAGAGCCCCCAGGTCAGGATTGTCCCAAGCACGAAAATCAGCCACGTCATCGTCAAGAGGCCCCTTTCCCAGAATGGCCGGCCAAGGGCCGGGGCCGGCCAGTCTAAGGCTTCCCGAAGGGGCCTTCAATGATCCGGGGCCCGCTTCGATGGGGGTTGAAAACATCGCTCCGGGGCCCTAAGCTCAACCGGGAGGACTGGAAGTCAAGGCTCCTCAGCGCACCCCGTCGGAGCCGCTCGAAAGGCGATGGCCCCACCGGAGCGAAGGCCAGGGGCCGGCGCCGGAGCGAGAGGCTTGATTTTCGGGCGAGAGATTGTGAAAAATTTCTCGAAGTCGGGGCGCTCGGCCTAGACGGCGCTCATCCGCTCCGGACGGGAGCGTTCGACCATGGGTCGCTACAATTTCCCTCCCGAAGAACTTCAGCGCCGCGCGGCGCTCTCCTCCGAGCTTAAGAAGAAGTTCAAGGCCAAGCGGGCCGCCGCGGCCGCCGCCGCCGGGAAAAAAGGACCCGCCAAGGACGAGAAGAAGAAGGCCGCCGAGGAAACGCCGAAAATTGACTACGCGGCTCTCAAGGCCAAAGCCCGCGACCGGCGGAATTTTCTGGCCGGAACGCTCAATTTCACCCTCGGGATGACGATCACCACCCTCGGCGTCCAGCGATTCATGTTTCCGCGGATGCTTTTCGAGCCCCAGAGCGCATTCGTTGCCGGGCGGCCCGACGAGTTCCTGCCGAACAACCCCATCTTCTTCAAGGACTTTCGCACGTGGATCATCCGCCTGGGGAACCGGATCATCGCCCTTTCGGGCCGCTGCACGCACCTGGGCTGCACGCCGGCCTGGCTGACCTCCGACGGCAAATTCAAGTGCCCATGCCACGGCAGCGGCTTCCGCATCACGGGGGTGAACTTCGAGGGCCCGGCCCCCCGCGCGCTGGAACGGTTCAAGATTGAACTGGCCGACGGGAGGCTCCGCGTGGAGACGGCCAAGCTCTTTCTGTTCGAAAACGGCGGCTGGGAGAATCCGGAGTCCTATGTGACCGTCTGAGATCGCGGCGGCGGCGCTCGGCGCGCCGGCCCGCGATAATCGGCGAGGGCGTCGATGCAAGCCTTCCTCAATAAAGTCTACGAAACTCAGCTCTGGAAATCCCTCTTTCGGCACGGCTTGCCGCGGGACCCGCGCAACCGTTCGCTGGCGATCCTGACCAACGTTTTCCTGCACCTTCACCCGGTGCGCGTCCGAAGCGGCGCTCTCCGCGTCCGCTTCACCTGGTGCATGGGCGGCCTCACGTTTTTCATCTTCCTCGTGCTCACGTTCACCGGCGTCCTACTGATGTTTTATTATCATCCCAACGCGCGAGACGCCTATCCGGATATCCAGAAACTCGAATCGGGGGACGTCCCCTTCGGCATGCTGATGCGGAACATGCATCGCTGGGGGGCGCATCTGATGGTGATCTCCATCTGGTTGCACATGTTCCGCGTCTTTCTGACGGGCAGTTACAAGCCGCCGAGGGAATTCAATTGGGTCGTGGGGGTCATCTTGCTGGTCTTGACGCTGTTGCTCAGCTTCACGGGTTATCTTTTGCCGTGGGATCAGTTGGCGATGTGGGCCGTTACCGTCGGGACGAACATGGCGCGGGCGACGCCCTTGGTCGGCCACGAGGGTCCGGGAGCCCAATTCCTGAAGATCGGCGATTTTCAGCTCGTGACGTCTCGCAGCGACGTGCGTTTCGCCCTCCTCGGCGGGCGAATCGTCGGCCCGGGCGCGCTGTTGAGGTTTTACGTCCTGCATTGCATCCTGTTCCCCCTGATCGCCGGCGTCTTCATGGCGATTCATTTCTGGAGAATCCGGAAGGACGGCAATATCTCGGGCCCCGTCTAGACGGGCCCGCCCGCGGACCCAGCCCCCTCAACGGAGCCCAGCCTCGATGATGGACCGCCTCCTGGACCCCCATTGGTGGAACGAGTTCCTGTTCCCCATTCTCTTCCGTCCAATCAACTCCGTCTTCGCGCCCGATCCCCGCTATGTGTTAACGTTCCTCTTTGTCGGCTTCGTTCTGGCCTGCGTTTTCCTCAAGCAATTGACCCACCCGGTGGTGGTCGGCGCCCCGGCCGCGCTGTTCGCCGTCTTGTTCGTGATCGGCCTGGTCAACCCGGACTTTCAGTTGCTCATCTTCAAGGGGGACAACGTCCCGATCGTGATTCTCCTTGTCGTCGTCCCGTTTTATACGTGGTGGGGGCTCCGTCAGGCCGTGCTGAACGACGAGTATAAGCACAAGGCCGGCCGCGACCTGCTCCGCATGTCCAATACGCCCGACAACGATCCAGAGGACAAGGTTCACACTTTTCCTTTTCTTGTCCATCCGGAATTCATTTCGACCGTCGTCTGCTCCGTTCTGCTGATGGTCTGGTCGATCACGATCGACGCTCCCCTGGAGCAGCCCTCCGAGTCGGCCCGCACACCCAATCCCTCCAAGGCTCCCTGGTACTTTCTCGGTTTGCAGGAGATGCTCGTTTATTTTGATCCCTGGCTCGCGGGCGTCGTGATGCCGAGCTACATCATCGTGGGGTTGATGGCCATCCCTTATTTCGACGCCAATCCGAAAGGGAACGGATACTTCACCTGGGAGGAACGAAAGTACGCCATCTCGTTCTTTCTTTTCGGCTTTGTTATCCTCTGGGTCATCCTGATCGTCAACGGGACGCTCCTGCGCGGTCCCGGTTGGAACTTCTTCGGTCCGTTCGAGTACTGGGATCACAACAAGGTGGAAGCCCTGACCAACGTCAATTTCAGCGAGATGCTCGGCTTCGATCCGGCGACCCCCTGGTGGCTCCGTGAGGCCCCGGGATTTCTGGCGTTGCTGATCTATTTTATCGGTCTTCCGATTGTGGGGTGGTTCGTCTTTCGGAAAATCGCCGCGCAGTACGGCGTGCTCCGGTACGGCGTGGCCTCCCACTTTATCCTGGCCATGATGCTCCTGCCGATCAAAATGTATCTCCGGTGGTTGTTCAACCTGAAGTATATCATCGCGATTCATGAGATCGGGGTGAACATCTGAATCTCGGGCGGCGGCGCCGCCGGTAGCCACCGCCGAGGAACTGAGCCCGAACGATGCGACGCAACGGTATCAGCCGACAGGGCATGTTCAACGTCTGGGCGATGCTGCTCACGCTGACGGGCCTGTGGGCCGTGCTCAAGGATTACAATCCGCATTGGTTCCAGCGGGGCAATTGGAAGAAGTTTCAGGTGGCCTTCCGCGAGTTAACCCTTGGGCGCGCGCAGGAGGCCATCGAGAAGGAAAACGCGAAGATCGAGGCGGTCTACCAGGAGCGCCTGGCGGAGCTGGACCGGAAGATCCGGGAGGTCACCGACGCCGCGCGCAGCGTCAATCAGGAGGAGCTGATCCAGGCCAAGCGCCGCGAGATCGACGAGCTGACGCGCCTGGAATACGAGAAGAATCAGGCCCTCTCCTTCGCCAAGAGCCTCATGGGCTCGGCCCGGTCGAAGTACGAATTTCTGAAGAACGATCCCTACAGTAAATCCGTGGAAACGGAGCGGGCTCGCCAGGAGTACGAGCGCTATTTCGAGGATGTTCAACGGCTGACGCCGGCCGCCGAGGCGGCTTACGCTGATCTCAATCGGGCGAAGGAGGAACTGAGCCTCCTGCAAGCGGGTCCGGCGCCGCTGATTCGCGAGAAGAGCGCCATCTTCGCCGAGCGGGACCGATGGCGCAACGAGGTCGAGGCGATCCGGCCGAGCGACGCGGTGAGCTTCCTGGCCAGCGTCGCCCGTGACGTGCCCCTGGCCGACTGGATCGATCCCAAGTACAACCTTCGACAAACGGTGCTTGACGGCCTTCCCGACCTCACCGGCGCCCCGAAGGTGGACCGTTGCACGACCTGTCACGTCGGGATCGACGACCCCGGCTACGACGACCCGAGCCTACCAATGGTCTTCCGCGCCCATCCGAAGCTTGAGCTTTACGTTGGGCCGAAGTCCCCGCATCCACTGGAGCAGTTGGGCTGCACCTCCTGTCACCTGGGCCGCGGCTACGGGACGACGTTCAAACTGGCCGCCCACACGCCGGACACGGAGGAACAGGCCACGGAATGGCGCCGTCGCTATGGATGGAAAGACCTCCATTATTGGGACTACCCGATGCTTCCGAAACGCAACATGGAGGCCATGTGTTTCACCTGTCATAAAACCAATCTGGGATATGAGCTCAGCATGGCCCGCTCGGTGTTCGAGGGGCGGCGCATCTACGAATATCGGGGTTGTCACGGTTGTCATAAAATCGACGGCGTGAGCGACGACATGGCGAAGATCGGCCCGACGTTGGAACACGTCGCCGTCAAACTGAATCCCGACTGGACGCCCCGTTGGATTTCCGGCCCCCGGAAATTCTACCCCACAGCCCGCATGCCCCACGCGTTCGGCCATCGCATCCCGATTCGTGATACCTTCCCGGAATTCTTTGAAACGATGGAGCATGAAACGGAACCGGCCCTCTGGCAGGAGATCGAGCGCCAATTGGAGGAAGATCACGCCCATATGGTCCGTGAAGAGGCGGCGATGATCGAGGGAATCACCGCGCTTCTCTACGCACGGTCTCGGGACCTCCCGCTGGAAGAGCCCCCAGCCGAGGCGGGCGATCCCGCCCTCGGGCGTCAGATCGTCAAAGTTCACAATTGTCTGGGGTGTCACGAGCTCCACGACGGCGAGATCCAATCCCCCGGCCAGGGGTACGCGCCTGACTTGTCGAAAGTCGGCTCAAAAACCAATCGCCCATGGCTTTTCAACTGGCTGCGCGAGCCCAAGCGTTACTGGCCGGAGGCGCGCATGCCCGATCCCCGTCTGACTCCGGAAGAGACCAATCACGTCGTCGCCTATCTGCTGACGCTCCGCGATGACGCCTACATCGAGGCGCCACGCGACCAGAGCTCGGACGACGAAATGCTGGAACTGGCGGTGCGCTATCTACGCTCGCGCCTCAGCGAAGCCGAGGCCCGCCAAACGGCGACGGCGATGTCGCCCGAGGAACGCCGCCTGCTCGTGGGCGAGGAAACGATCTACCGCAACGGCTGCTTCGGATGCCATGACATTCCAGGCTTTGAGGACCGCGGCCGCATCGGGACGGAGCTGACCGGCGAGGGATTTAAGGAAATCGAGCGCTTCGACTTCGGGATGCATCGTTTCGTGCACATTCCCCACTTCCGGCACGAATGGGTCCGATTAAAGGTCAAGCAACCGCAGATCTATTTCCTCGGCAAGGTGATCAGCCCTTATGAACAGACTTTGAGCATGCCCTGGTTCGGCTTCAGCGACGAGGACGCCGATAAGATTACGACCTTCGTGCTCGGTCAGACGGGCAAGCAACCTCCCGAAAAGTATGTATACACGCCGGGAGGGGATCAGCAGGCCATTCTTGAAGGGCGGAAGCTGATCGAGCGCAGAAATTGCATCGGGTGCCACAAAATCGGCATGGGCTGGCAGTGGGTGGACACCGATGAGCACGGCTTTGACGAGGATCTCGTCTGGGTGACGGAGCCGCTGGTGGCCCTGGGGGACGCGAATTTGCCCGAGGGTCGCTATTCGCGGATCGCCCAGGTCGGCGAAGCCAAAGCCCAGGACAAGGTCCTCATCCCCGCCGAAGGGTTCGTCGATACACGCCAACTGGCGCGATTCGGCGAGGATTACCTCTCGATCGGAGAGCTTCTCGGCGAGGCTCCGATCGAAGTCAACGTCGGTTCGCGAGAGGAAATCCGCGTGGCGATGGAGCGGCCGGCGACGCTCAAGGTCGAGGGCGTCCAGGAAGGTTATATCAAACGCTTTTACGAAGATTCGGCGTTGGCCCCGCCGATCCTCCGGCGGGAAGGCGCCAAGGTCCGGCCGCAGTGGTTCTTCAATTTCCTCAAGCACGTGACGGACATCCGCAACCACATCCAGGTGCGGATGCCCCAGTGGGAATGGAACGACGCCGAGGCCAACGCCGTGGTGCGTTTCTTCGCCGCCGCGGCGGGCGAGCCGTTCCCGTTCGAATCGGAGCCCATCTCACCGTTGAGCGAAGAGGTTCACGGAACGACGGCCCGGGAGCTGTTCGGCCTGCCGGGGACGCCCGAATACGAACAGAGCCTCAAATGTTTCAGTTGCCACCCAGCGGGCGAGCTGGTTCCGACCAATCCGCGCGAGAACTGGGGCCCGAACCTTTACCTGGCTCAGGAACGGCTGAAGTTCTCATTCATTCGATCCTGGTTGCGCAACCCCCAGGCGTGGTCGCCCGGCACGCGGATGCCGAACATATTCTACGACTATAGCGATCCGGACGGCGTCGTCGAACTGCGGCCCGATGGCGAGCGCCAGATCGTCGCCTTGGCCGAGATGTTGCATTACCTGCCCAACCTCGAGGAGGTTCGCCTGGCAGCCCAGGCGGAGGCCGAACGGCGCAAAACGGCCGTCGAGACCGGGCCGGGGGAAGTGTTTGAAGAAGATGACGGGGCCGAAGTCTTCGAGGAGGACGAAGAACCCGAGGTTTTCGAAGAAGACGGCGGAGTCTAACTTCGGGGAAGGTCGGTCCCTCGCCGGGACGGTCGGCTGCGGCAATGCTCCGCTAAAACGACGCCCGCGGGAGTCGCCCAGGTGGCTCGACCCGCGGGCGTCATTTCATGAAATCGGTGGGCTGGGGGGATTAACGGAGAACCGCTCCGTTCGATCCCGAGCCACGTTCTCGGCGGAGCGGACTACGTTCCAGCCACCTCGCCGTCCACGGATTGATTCATAGCTGGACCACCTCCTTTCTCGGCGTTGGAAGCACGATGCGCGAGCGGAGCCGCAGCGTCAAGCGCTTTTCCGGTTGGGCCCCGCCGGCTGTTTTCCTTATAATTCGGCCGATGGACCGGGCCGAGGGGCCACGGCCCGTCGGGAGGAGACCCAGCAAGACGATGAATCAGGAATTCGGCGATCCCGCGGCGGGGCATGGCCCAGGCGAGCGCCCGCCGCTCAGGCTTTCGCCCGGCATTCCCACCGGCGGCGGCGAGTTCTCCGACTCAGGGGCCTCGCGGGGGCGGCCTTCGGAGGCGGGTTGGACTCGATCGGGCGAGGGCGGACCCGGCTTTCCGCCGCCGCGCCGGCCTGAACGGCGGAGATCACGGTTCTGGTCCGTCCTCGTGGGCCTGATGATCGTCATCGGCCTGGGGGGGCTCGCGCTGCTGATCCTCGTCGGGACGTTTCTGGCGCCCTTGTTCGGGGGCCGAGGGAGCGGTTTGCTTGGGGATTTCGGCTTGCACGGGAAGGAAATCGCGCTCCTCCGGATCGACGGCACGATCGTCCCCGGCCCGTACTATGACTTCTGGATCAAGACGCTCCGCGCCTTAAGGGAACAACGCAACCTCAGGGGCGTGTTGCTCCGCATCGACTCCCCGGGGGGAACCGTCGGCGCCTCGCAGGAGTTGCACGACGAGGTGCTCAAGCTGCGACGCGAGGCGGGCAAAACGGTTTACGTTTCGATGGGGGACGTGGCGGCGTCCGGCGCCTATTACATCGCGGTCGCGGCGGACCGCATCTTCGCCAATCGGGGGACGCTGACGGGCTCGGTCGGCGTGATCTCGACGACGTATCACGTCGAAGGGCTGGCTGAGAAAGCCGGCGTGGGCTTCGAAGTGATCAAGAAAGGGCGATTCAAGGACGCCGGCTCTCTGTTCCGTCCGATGACCGAGGAGGAACGCCGCGTTTTTGATCTTCTCATCAACAACAGCTATGAGCAATTCGTGGAGGACGTCCTGACGCAGCGTCGGACCCGGCTCGAAGAATCGCTCCAGGACTTCGAGGCGCGAGCGTTATGGGAAGAATTCCTTTTCGAGCGCCCGGAAGCGCCGGACGCCCGGAATTTTCTCCTCCAGATCGCCGACGGGCGGGCCTACACGGGCGAACAGGCCTTGCGGCTGGGGCTGATCGACGAGCTGGGGTCGCTGAGCCACGCCCTCGCCCGCATGACCGATGAACTCGGCATCGTGGGTCGCCCGGCCGTCTATGAGCCCCAGATGAGGGTGACGATCTTCGATCTCCTGACGGCCCGGATCGACAAGGTCCTTCCGCAATCGTTGAGCCATCCGAGCCTCCAATACCGCATGCTGCCTTTCTGAAGGGGGTCGGCCTCCGGGAAAGGGGGGTCGGCTCGCCGACGGACCCCCGAGGGCGGCGGTTGGCGGGCGCGGGTCCGCCCTTGACGCGGCCGGGCGGGGCCGGGCATCATGAGCGTGGGTTTCCAACGGAAACGGACAGACGCAGCGGGACGATTCCAGTCCGATGCCGTCCATTCCATTAGCGCCTCTGCAGCCCGGTCAACAGCGACGTCAGGTGCTGCTGAACCTTAAGTCCCTCTTCTGGTGCCTTCGCCAACTTCGCCACGAATACAACATCAATCTCGTCGTCCACTCCCTGGAACGGCGTTACCTCCATCCCGATATCGCCGATTCGCACCTGGGGGACAACATCGCCTATCTGATGGAGACGCTGGACGAGGCCGATCTGGATCACATCATCGAGGCGCTCGGGCGGCTGGGGGCGAGCCAGCCGGCCGTGGACATGGGGGACAAGCATTTTGAGATCGGTCACTATATTCAGGCCATCGGGGAATTCGGCGCGATCGCCGAGGAGACCTATGGCATCATCACCTGCGTGACCCCCGAGTTGAGAGGCCTCTTCTATCTGGAGGGGCCGCACTTGATGGAGTCAGCCTTCGCGCCGTCCGACGTCCGGGTCATATTCGGCACTTACATCTCCTGAGGCCCCCGCGCCGGCATGGACCCTGCCCGGCAGGCCCTTCTCCGCTACGTCGAGTTTCTAGGCGAGTGCGGGAATCTCTACCTGGAGTCGAGGCCGATCCCAGAAGCCCCGGCGACCTCGACGTTCATCGGACAAACTCAAGCCGCCGCGTCGAAGGCGGAGCTGCCGGCGAAGAGCCCAGGCCGGCCGACGGCGCCGAACCCCGCGCCAAGGCCCTCAAGGACGCCCGCATCGGCGCCCGGGACGCAGACCGATTTTCTCCAGACGCCGGCGGAGGAGCCGGCCCTGGGCGGGAGGGAACTCGACGAGCCGGAACGACGACGGCGCGCCGAGGACGCGATGAAAGCCGTGGCCGATTGCCGGCGCTGCGTCCTCTGCCGCGAACGGACGCAAACGGTCTACGGAGACGGCAGCCTGATGGCGCGGATCGTCTTCGTCGGCGAGGCCCCGGGGGTGGAGGAAGATCGGACGGGGGTGCCCTTCGTCGGGCGCGCCGGACAGCTCCTGACCAGGATGATCGAGGCGATCGGCTTCAAGCGGTCTCAAGTCTACATCTGCAACACCATCAAGTGTCGCCCGCCGGGGAACCGGGACCCGCTGCCCGGGGAAAAGAAAGCCTGCGAGCCTTTTCTGATCGAACAGCTTGAGCTCATTCGTCCCCAGATCATCGTGGCGCTCGGCTCGCACGCCGGCGCCTATCTGACCGGCCTGGAAACGTCGATCGGGAAGCTCCGCCGGCGATGGCATCGTTGGCGAGGCATCCCGGTGATGGTGACCTACCACCCGGCTTTCCTGCTGAGAAGCCCCGGCTTCAAGACGCAAGCCTGGGAGGATTTGCTGATGCTCTCGGCGAAGTACGCTGAATTGAACCCGGATGACAAGCGTTCGGTCTGGGGGCGCGGAGGGCTGGGAAGCTGAGCCGGTCCCGGCGCGGGGTGCTCAACCCTCGGCCAGACGCTTGACCTCCGGCCCGGCGAGCCGCTGGTGAGTCTCGGCCAAAAGCGCCGGAATGCGGTCGGCGTGAGGGCTGGCCGCCAGGCAAGCTCGCAGGTCGAGATCGGCCACCTTGTCGGCCTTCTCCCCAGGGAACCAGTGGCTTCCGTTGCCGAGCAGGTTATAGCGCGCCTTGGCGTAGTCCACCATGCCGTAGGCGAGGACGAGATTGCGCAGCCAGAGGATAACGCCGATGTTGAGGCGGCCGGGGGTTTCGTCGGGCGAGGGCAGGCCCTGACTCCAGGTAGCGAGCCAATCGGCCCCGAGGGCGTCGACCATCGCCGCTTCAAGCCGTTCGATGATCGGGGGCAGGAGGTCGTCGGCGCCGGCCAGGAGATCGAGCGCCTTCAGGTGTTCGTCAAAATCCTCCGGGCGGGCCGCGCCGATGCTGAGCGTGTGAACGTCGGGGCGGCTGAGGCAGAACAGGTCGTTGAAGACGATGGGGCTCAGCGGGGCGCAGAGTTCCGCCAGCCGACGCGAAGGCTGGTAAAGGTGGCCGCCTTTGTCGGAAGGGCTGATGATGAAGACGCCCATGTCCCGACGCCGGGCGGCGTCGATCGCGGGGGCATTGCTCTGAAAAATGTAATACCAATGAAGATTCACGTACTCGAAGGCGTCGGAGGCGATGGCTTCGAGGATGATCTCGAGCGGGGCGTGCGTCGAGAAACCGACGTGGCCGACGCGGCCATCGGCCTTGAGCCGGAGCGCCGCCTCCAGGCATCCGCCGGGCCGGAGCGTCCAGTCGAGCAGGGAACGGTTGTTGACGCCGTGGATCGCCAGCAGGTCCAGACGCTCCAGACCGAGGTAACCCATCGAGGTTTCGAAGGCCTTGAGGAACTGAGCGGCGTCCTCGAAGGGGGGGACTTTCGTCTGGACGATGATCGAGTTGCGCGGCACCGTGGGCAGGATGCGGCCGAGCTGCATTTCCGAGGTGCCGTAGCCGCGGGCGGTCTCGATGTGACGGATGCCGAGTTCGAGGGCGCGCCGGATCGTCGTCTCCAGATTGCGTTGGCTCTCCGGCGGGATCTCCTCCGGCGGCTTATCCTTCCAGGCGTGCTGATAGCGCATCCCACCGCAACTGAAGACGGGCATCGCCAACTCGGTCCTGCCGAAGCGTCGATACTGCATCTTGTCGGCGTCGGCCAGGGGGGCGACGCGGGCCCGACGGACTCTCCGCCGCACCTCCGCCTCAATGGTCGACAAATACGCGGTCCGGGATCGGCCGGGCGGGGGGCGTGAAGGGCTCGTAGAAGAAGTTGCGCTGGCGGAGTACGAAGCCGAGCTCGGCGGCCAGGCGGGCGAGGTGATCCTTCGAATACATGAAGTGCGTCCCGGCGGCGCGGACGACGTTCTCCTCCAACATGAGGGATCCCAGATCGTTCACGCCGAAGAGGAGCGAAAGCTGGGCGATCTTATCCCCCTGCGTCACCCAACTGGCCTGGAGGTTGTCGATATTATCGAGAAAGAGGCGGGCGACGGCGACGGTTTTCAGATATTCGAAGGCGCCGCAGAAACGATCTTTGTAGGGGGTGTTCTTCGGCTGGAAGGTCCAGGCGATGAAGGCCGTGAAGCCGCCGGTTTCGTCCTGCAGATCGCGCAGGCGCCGCAGGTGCTCGACGCGTTCGGCGTAGGATTCGATGATGCCGAACATCATCGTGGCGCTCGTCCGGAGGCCAAGGCGGTGAGCGACGCGCATAACCTCGATCCAGTCGTCGGCCGAGGTCTTCTGGGGGGAGATGCGGCCCCGGACGCGATCGCTCAGAATCTCGGCCCCGCCGCCCGGGATCGAATGAAGCCCCGCCCGCATGAGCCGTCCGATGACCTCATCGAGGGCGAGGCCGAAATGATCGCGGAAGAAGGAAATCTCCGTCGGCGAGAAGCAGTGGAGGTGAATCTGCGGGTAGTTCCGCCGAAACCACCGGAGGAGGTCCTCGTAATACTCGAAGGGGAGCCCGGGGTGCAGGCCCCCCTGCATGAGGACCTGATTGCCGCCCGCCGCCAGCAGTTCGTCGACCTTCCGGCGCAGCTCGGTCTCGGTGATGACATAGGCGTCGGCGGCGCCTTCCTTGCGGTAAAAGGCGCAGAAGCTGCAATCGATCTGGCAGACGTTCGTGTAGTTCAGGTTCCGGTCGATGATGAACGTGACCACGGGCTCGCGGTGCTTGCGCATCCGGACGGCGTGAGCGGCCCGGCCGAGCGCGATCAGGTCGGGAGTTTCAAACAGACGGACGGCCTCGGCGTCGGTCAGGCGTTCGCCCGCGACGGCGCGCTCGAGGATCGGTCGGATCGCCGCGTCCCGCGCCGATCCTGATCTGAGGGGTTCCGCCAGCTCGAGCATCGTCGTCGGTGAGTCAAGCGGCCTCGGGGATTTCGCGGTAAAGCGTGTCGCGCCGGACGGGGATACGCCCGGCTTCGAGGATCAACTTGCGCAATTCCTTGACGGAGAGGCCCTGGGGCGTGGTCGCGCCGGCCATATGGTAGATCGTTTCTTCGACGACGGTGCCGTCGAGGTCGTTGGCGCCGAAATGCTGAGCGATCTGGGCGATCTTCGTGCCGACCATGATCCAGTAGGATTTGATATGGGCGAAGTTATCCAGCATGAGACGGCCAACGGCGATCATGCGCAGGTCGGTGGCGCCGCTCGGTTTCGGCAGCTCGCTCATGGCCGTGTTCTCCGGATGAAACGCCAGGGGGATAAAAACCTGAAATCCGCCGGTCTCGTCCTGAAGATCGCGGAGCTGGATCAGGTGATCCACCCGGTCCTCGATCGTCTCCTTGTGGCCATAAAGCAAGGTGGTATTGGACTTAAGGCCGAGCCGATGGGCGATGCGATGGATGTTGAGCCAGCCCTTGCCGGTGAGCTTCTCGCCGCAGACCTCGCGGCGGCTGCTCGGCGTCAGCACCTCGGCGCCGCCGCCGGGGAGCGAACCCAAGCCCGCCTCGATCAAATCCTCCAGCACGGCGCGGACGTGCTTGCCGGAGATCTTGGAGAGATAGGCGATCTCGACGGCGGTGAAGGCCTTGAGGTGCACGTGCGGCAGGCGCGCCTTCAAACCCCGCAGCATCTCCAGGTAATAGGCATACGGGAGGTCCGGATGCAGACCGCCGACGATGTGAAGCTCATCGCCGCCGGGGGGCATCTCCTCGACGGCCTTGTTGAAGATTTGTTCCAAGGAATAAGTCCAGGCGCCCGGGGAATCCGCCGTGGGACGATAGAAGGCGCAAAACCGGCAGGTGTTGACGCAAACGTTCGAATAATTGATGTGGCGATTGATGTTGTAGTAGGTCTTGTTGCCGTGGCGCGCCTCGCGCACGCGGTTGGCCAGGGCCCCGAGACCCAGGAGGTCCGGCGTCCGGAAAAGCATGAGGCCGTCCTCGGCCGAGAGCCGCCGCCCTTCCTCCACCTTGGCGGCGATCGCCTCCAACTCGGGATCGGCAAATCCCTCCAGGCCGCAGGCGGCTGGCTCCGGGCACGGCTTATCCATGGCGCCTTTCAGCTTACCGGAGGCTTCCCGAACCGTCAAACCCCGGCGGCCGCGAAGGCCCTGTGGGTCAGCCCGGCTGAATTCGGCTGTCAAGGCTCCCACGCGAAACCAATTCAGATCGGCCCCCGCAGAGCCTATGATACAAAGGGGTGAGCTTGCTCCCTGATCCGGGCCGGCGCTCGAGGCGGGACGGGCCGGCGGCTCGACGCAAGGCAGCTCAAGACAAGACGACGAAGACCTCTTATGGAAATTCGAACGATCGGCGTCGTCGGCCTGGGTCAGATGGGGCAAGGGATCGCTCAGGTGGCGGCCCAGAGCGGCTATCAGGTCCTCGCTCACGACGCCAACCCGGAGCTGACGCGGGCGGGCCTCAAGCGACTGGAAAGCTCGCTGGCGCGGCTCGTGCAGCGTGGGGTGCTGGACGAGCCGACGCAGGCGGGGATCGTCGAGCGGGTGCGCGGGGCCGAAAGGCTGGAGGCGCTGGCCGCAAGCGACGTGGTCATCGAAGCCGTCGTCGAGAGCGAGCCGCTCAAGCTCGGCCTTTTCCGTCAGCTTGACGGCGTTTGCCCGCGGGAGACGATCCTCGCCAGCAACACCTCCTCGATCTCGATCACCAAAATCTGCGCGGCCACGCGTCGGCCCGACCGGGTCATGGGGATGCACTTCATGAACCCGGTTCCCCGGATGGAGCTTATCGAGTTGATCCGAGGGCTGCCGACCTCCGACGCCACGTTCGAGACGATCCGAGGCCTGGGGGAGAGTCTCGGGAAGAAAACCGTCACGGTGCGGGATTTCCCCGGCTTTATCGTCAACCGCATCCTCTTGCCGATGATCAACGAGGCGATCTATTGCGTTTATGAGGGGATCGGCTCGATCGAGCACATCGATCAGGCGATGAAGCTCGGGACGAACCAGCCGATGGGACCGCTGGCGCTGGCCGACCTGATCGGCCTCGACACGTGCCTGGCCATCATGGAAGTGCTCCAGCGCGAGACGGGCGACTCCAAATACCGCCCCTGCCCGCTGTTGCGTAAATACGTCGAAGCCGGTTATTTCGGCCGCAAGACCGGCAAGGGCTTTTACGAATACACGGCTTGAAGCGGCGAGGCCGGCGCAGCCATGAGCGGTCAGGCCGTGTCGGCTTCGTCGATGGCCTGGTTGGCGAGCCGATCGGCTTCGACGTTTCGGCTTCGTGGGATGTGTTTGAGCTGGAAGGTCAGGAACCGGTGGCGCAAGGCTTGAGCTTGCTCGGCCAGCCGGGCGAGCCGGCCGTTGCGGATACGGTAAATGCCGTTGAGCTGATTGGCCATCAGCAGGCTATCGGTGAAAAGGACGACGTGGTGGACGCGGCCGCGGACGCAATGATCGAGGGCCAGCAGGAGGGCTCGGTACTCGGCCTCGTTATTGGTGGCTCGGCCCAACGCAATGGAGGCTTCGAAGAGGACGCGGCCGTGGGCGTCCTTGAGGACAAAACCCGCACCGGCGGGGCCGGGGTTCCCCTTGGCGCATCCGTCGGTAAAAATCTGAACAGTGTCGGGATAGCCGGCCATGTCGCCAACGCCCGAGGCCGCCCGCCGGACTGCTGGACCCCTTGGGTACCCGATCATCCCGCCCGCCGCACCCCGACGCTTGCGGTGAGCCCGACAATCAAAAAGCAGGTCAGCATAAATGATCCTCCGGACGAAAGAAAGGGCAAAGGGAGGCCGGCGACCGGCAGGAGCCCCATCGCCATGCCGACGTTGAGAAAAAGGTGAACGCCGAGCACGGTCGCCAGGCCGGTGATCAGCAGCGCCCCATAGAGATCAACGCTCCGGGCGGCCAGTCGCACCATGCGCGCCAACAGGGCCAGATAGGCCAGAAACAACGCCAGACATCCGATCAGGCCGAACTGTTCGCCAAAGGCCGGCAGGATGAAATCGGTGCGATACTCCGGCAGGAAGCGCAGGCTCGTTTGCGTTCCCTGCCCCCATCCCTTGCCCAGAATCTGACCGGAACCGAGGGCGGTCCTGGCCTGGACGACGTTGTAATCGCGACCCTGGAAATCCTCGCCCAGCCGCAAATAGGACCGAATGCGCTCTTTCTGATACTCGGCCAGATGCGGATAGCTCAGGGCGGCGCCCGCGAGCGCGAGCGCGGCGTAGAGAGCGAACACGCGCTTGCGCAAGCCGGCGACCCAGAACATTGCGAAAACGGGGGGGAAATAGACGAGCGCCGTCCCCAGGTCCGGCTGGCGGATGATGAGCGCCGCCGGCAGCGCCGCCAGACCCAACGGCGCGAGCGTGTGGTGGAATCGCCGCAGCGTGAGAGCGCGCCGTTCGAGGTAAACGGCCAGCGCCAGCACGACGACGATCTTGCCAAACTCCGAAGGCTGGCCCTGGAACCGAAACCCGCCGAGCTCAAGGACGTACCATGAGGCGGCCCCATGGATGCGTCGGCCCTGGATGAGGAGACCCATCAGAGCCGCCATCAGAAGCAGATACAGAAGGACCGACCACCGGCGCGTCGCCCGATAATCGAAGGCGATCGCCGTGGCCATCGCGGCGACGCCGAGGCCCATCCAGAGGAGCTGCCTTCGCACCTCGTGGCCGGGAGGCCCGATCCGCCCCTCGACGGCGGCCGTCCCCCACAGCGTAAAGATGCCGACGACGGCCAGGCCGATCGCCGTCAGCATGAGCGGGATATCCAGGTTGAGCCAGAAAGAGGGCGGCGGCCGGAAGCGTAGGTGGGGCATGACTCAAGCCGGCTGAAAGGCCCCGACGACGGCGGGAAAGTCGATTTCGGCATCCTCGGCCTGACGCACAAGGCGCTGATACAGGTCGGCCGCCGCCCGCGGGGCCGAGCGGGCCGCGCGCCACTCGGTGGATTGAAGCAGCAGGGGGACCAATTCCGGATCGAAGGAAGCCCCGGCCTCGGCCGAGAGGATCTCCAGGGCGCGCTCCAGCGATCGGGCGGGCCGATAAGGCCGCGCCGAGAGGATCGCATCCAGGCTGTCAGCCAGCTTGAGCACGCGAGCTCCGAGCGGAATCGTCTGACCCAGCAATCCGTGCGGATAGCCGGGAAAGGGGCCGGTGGTCAGGCCGTCGTAGCGCTCGTGATGATGCCGGATGAGCGGTCGGACCTCCTCCAGGTGAGGAATGTCCTGGAGGAATTCCTCGCCGAGGATGGCGTGACGCTGCACGGCCTTGTACTCGGCCGGATTAAGCGGACCGGGCCGCTGCAGAAGCTCGGCGGGCAGGGAAGCTTTGCCGAGGTCGTGCAGAAGCGCGGCCAGAGCGATGGCTCGCCATTCCGTCGGGCCCAAATTGAGGCTGGAGGCCAGGAACAGCGCCAGATAGGCCACGCGGCGGGCGTGGTCGGGATAAAAGGGCTCCCGCTTATCGAGGTTGGCCAGCAGGTTGGCGATCACGAAATCGACGGCGTCGGAGCGGCTGCCGGGCAGGCCGAGAAGCGCCTCCAGGACCTGGCGTTTGCGCCGTTCGGCTTTGTGACGGTACATGGAACGATCGGCGTCGGGGAGCAGCGTGGCGATCGTCGAGGCGTCAGCCGAGCGGAGCCCCATGCTGATGTCGATGATCATGCGTTCGTCGGTCTGGGCGCGGTTGCGCTCGCGGAAGGCCCGATCGATGCGGTCACGGACGGGACGTGCCTGATCGGAGCTGGTGTTGACCATCAGCACGACGAACTCATCGCCCCCCCAGCGGACGACGATATCCGGCTCGCGGACATGAGAACGGATCAGGCCGGCGGCCTCGCGGAGGATGAGATCGCCGAAGAGATGACCATAGGCGTCGTTGGTCTTCTTGAAATCGCAGAGGTCGATCATGAGGAGGCTGATGGGGCTGTTATATCGCCGGACGCGGGGGATCTCGACTTCCAGGATACGGTCGAGAAAGGCCCGGTTGTAAAGGCCGGTCAGCGAATCGGTCTCGGCCCGCTGTTCGACCTCGGCGCGCTGGCGCAAGTTCTCGATGGCGGCGCCGGCCAGCCGGACGAAGATCTGAAAGGCCTCCGGAAAAACGAACGCGTCTTCCGCTCGCGGACGGTCGGCGTAAATCAACCCCAACGGCCTCAGGCCGACCTTGAGCGGGGCCAGGACCGCCCGCCGGGCCGTGGCTTGCCCTCCCCAGTGGCGCAGGCCGGGCAACGGCGCCGCCTCGCGGCCGGCGTAAAGGATTCGGCCGGCGTCGATCAGGCGATCCAGACCGTCGGAGGCGTCGCCCAAGGGGATTGAAAAGGGCACGAGCGCGCTCTCAAAACCCTGCCGGACTTCGGTCTTGAGAGCGTCCTCGCCCTCCTGCATCAGGCCGACGTAAATCCGACCGAAGCCGAAGATGGCCTCCAGCACCTCCGAGAGGTAATCCATCAGGCGCGGGCGAGAGGAGGCCAGAAGCGCCGGAAGCATCAGCTCATGGACGTACTCGACGAGTTCGTTGCGACGGCGGCCAAGTTCGCACTCCACGAGCGGGGCCGCCTTCCAAGCCAGGCTTTGGGTCAGGTCTTTTATACGGGAAAGCACGGCCTGACCGGGCGGGTGGCTCAACGTCGCCAGCCGAAGGTAAAACCCGAACTCCCCCGCTTCCGGAACGCGGACGCAGGCGGCGATCGCCCCGGCCGAGGGTCCCGTCGGCGGCAACCCCCCCGAAGCTTCAAAATCCAAAAGATGGTGGAGGGGGACCTGAGTAGAGAGGGCCGCGGGGGCGACGTTCACCAGGCGGTCCCAGGCCGGCAGCGTTCCCATGGCCCGGAAGGGTCGTTCAAGGTTCTGCATCGAGCGGTTGTAGACGAGGACATAGCCCCCCTGACTCCCCGTGCCCAGGATCACGTCCAAGGAAGCGATGGGGGCGACGTCCGCCAGCAACCGCTGAAGACCGTCGCGGGCCTCGGCTTCGAGGCCCGCGAAGGAGCGGGGTCGGCCCGGCGGGTTGAAGGCCGGGGAGGATTCAGGCCACGATTGAGGCGGCCACGAGACGGGCTGCGACGCGAAGCCCGGGGCGGCGGTCACGGTCAAACCCTCAAACCTCCCGGCGGGGCCGGGAGGCCGCGGCGAACCAAGGAAACGGCGAAGGACGAACGGCTTTCGATCGTCAAAAAAGACTTGCGCCCCCCGGATCGGCAATCTATAGACATAAACACAGGGAGCTGAGAATCAAGCGTTTTCGACGTGGATGGAGTCCGCCCGGGAGGGTAGTCGGGGCCGCTGAGCGCCGATGATCAAAATCGACATCGTCAAGCAGGTGGCTCAACACCTGAAGATCAAGGACGCCGACGCCTTGGCCGTCGTGGACGCCGTCATCGAAAGCATGAAAGAGGCCATCTGCGAGCACGAGCGGCTGGAGATTCGCGACTTCGGCGTCTTCCAGACCAAGCTCCGCAAACCCCGCGTCGGGCGCAACCCCCGCAACCGGCGCGAGTATCCGATCCCACCTCGCCGCGTCGTCACGTTCAAGCTCGGCAAGGAACTGAAGGACTTCTCGGTTCGGCGCTCAGGACCGTCGAAGATCATCGATGAAGGGCCCGCCGACGCTTCCGAAGCCTGAAAGCGCGGACGCGGCGCTCGGTCGCCTCACGTCGACGTTCCTCAAAACTCACTCGTAATAAGGCGAGGGGATGCGGCGGAAGCTCATGCTGGAATCCAGGATGTAGTCGTCGGCCGTCCCTTCGACCGCGTCCGGACCGTCCGAAGTCAGCAGCCGCGCCGAGACCTGATAGCGATAAGGGCCTCCCCAAGGGTCCGTCAAGTCCTGGTCTCGAAGGAGGCCGGCTTCGACCAACTGAGCGGGATCGCCGACCCGACGGCCGCCGCCGGCTTCGAATTGGATGAGGGCGGCCATGACGTCGCGCATGCGGCTCAGGTTTTGCTGCTGCGTCTGTTCGGCGAGGACCTGCTTGTTTTTATTGGCCCCCGGGTTCAGGAAGGCGAAGACCTCGCGAAGACGGCTGCCGGTGCTGCCGGCCTCCGGTCCGAAAACGGCGTAAGCGAAATACATCCCCCCGGCGAGCACGATGAGCGTCAGCAGCATGAAGCCCAAGAGACGCCCGCTCCGACGCGCCTGGCGCTCGTCGGCCCCGACGTAGCCCCCCCTCATGTGGATTTCGGCGGGCGTCGGGCGCGAGAGGGTCCCGCCGCTGGGCTGGCCGGTGATGCGGCGGAGGTCCTCGTCGTCCGGGGGAGCCGGCTCGCCCCCGGCGGCCCGCCCGCCGCCGTACGGCAGCGACGGGCCCTTGGCCATGAGCGCCAGGCGGGCCTCGCGGACGTCGGCGAGCAGGTCGGCGTAACTCTGATAGCGGGAGGCGGGGTCCTTGGCCATCATGTGCGTAATCATATCACAGATGTCCTCCGGGATGAGGGGATCGATCAGGCGCGGCCGCGGCAGGGGGGCTTGGGCATGCTTGAGCATGAGGGCCGCGGGGGTGCGCGCCTCGAAGGGGGCCTGACCGGCGAAAAGATGATAGAAGGTCGCTCCCAATGAGTAAATGTCGGCTCGGAAATCGGCCCCATGACCCAGAGCGATTTCAGGCGACATATAGCGGGGCGTCCCCAGCGAGGCTCGCTCCTGGGTGATATTCTCATCCTCATGGATCGCCTTTGCCAAGCCAAAATCGACGATCCGGAGATTCCCCTCAAGGTCGATGATGAGATTGCTCGGCTTCAGATCCCGATGAATGATGTGGTGTTTCCAGGCTTCGTCCAGCGCTTCGGCGGCCTGCCCCAGCCACTTCAGGCCCGCCGACCAATCTCGCCAGGGCCGCTCGGCCGCGATGACGGCCTGAAGCGTCCGCCCCGGAACGAGGTCGCATACGATGTAGGGGCGTTCGTCCGCTCCCACCCCGACGTCACGCAGCCGGGCCACGTAGGGGGATCGAATCCGTTCCAGGGCCGCGACCTCGCGACGTATCCGGGCCAGGGCGTCCGGATCGGTCCCGGGGTCGATCTCCAGGAGCTTGAGCGCCACAGGCTCCCCCGACGTGACATCGACCGCTTCAAAGACCACGGAGCAAGCCCCCCGCCCCAGCAGCCCCCCCAGTCGATAGCGACCGCCGACCATTGACCCCCCCATGCGAAGGAGGGCGGGTTCCCCGCTGGGAGGCCGGGTGGGCAGCTCCGGAGGGCTGGAGGCGCCGAGCGTAACATCAAGCCGCGATCCAACCATGGGCGGAGGTCTTCCTTGCCGTCCCTCGACAGGGGGGCGAGGGAGGCTGCCAGCGCGTGATTCGGGTGCCGATCAAGGCCGGCCCCAGACCGGCGGCCGGTCGGCGCCGGCTCCGGACCGCGCTCCAACCTTGCTTCCGGAAAATGCTAACAGCCCCACGCGGGCCGGGGAAGCCCCTCGGACGGGGGGAACCGCCCAGGGGAGCGAACGCCGAGACCGCGGAGAATCAGGGACGGAGGGGAAAAAAGAATCGGGGAAGCGGCCTTTGGGAGGTCCGCTTCCCCGATGGGGGTCCGGTTAGACCCGGGTCAGGATTAGTGACCCGAGGGCAGGTTCAACCGATCCACGACCAGGTTCTCCACGATGGCGTCGTCGGCGCCGCTCGCTCCAACGCCCGGGATTCCATCCGGCCCGGTGGTCGCCGTGCCGATGAAGTCAGCGTTGAAGAAGTCAACCAGCACCCGCAAGGAGTTCGGGTTGGGGAACAACGTCGGATCGCCAACACCGTCGTTGTTCACGTCGCCGATCGAGGCCTTGTGCGTGAAGAAGATCCCGATGAATTCCTGCGTCACGCCGCCGGTGTCGTTGGGGTGACGTGGGGAACTCGCCCGGTCCAGGGCCGAGCCGACGGCCGCTCTCGACACGAAATGCTTGCCACCAACTTCAAACGTCGGATTGGTGATGTTGAAGATGATGACGTCGATCGGGTCGATCGTGCCGCCGGAAGCCGTGCCCGCGACCGAGTTGCGGATCCGCGTCCGGGCCAGATACAACCCGTCGTCCACGTGAACGATCGGGAAGAACTTGGCCGGGTTCGGAAGCGCGCCGCCCAGGATCGTCGCCGGTTCGGAGGCCACGTTGTGCGCCAGCCGGAAGAACTGCACGTCGCCCACGCCCTGCGTCGTCCGCGGTCCCGGCGTGTTCGGCATGTTCACGACGATCGTGCCGCCCTGGAAGGCGCCGCTCTGATTTGTTCCGAACAGAACGTCCGCCACCTCAAAGACGGCCGGATCGAAGACCGCCGTGTAAGCGTTCTCGGCCACGTTGTTCTTCAAGGCGCTCAGCCCGACGCTGTCCACGCGCACCGACGTGATGCACAACGTGCCGGAGTCGTTCCGCGAAACGATCGGGTCTTGCGACCCATTGGGAGCGACATCCAGGTTGGCCACGTCGATGATGCGGAACATCAGCGTGACGAGGTCAAGCCCCGCCGAGCCGGGCGCGAAGACGCTCAGCGCGTTGTCGGGATTGCCGCCCGGCAGATCACCGTTCCACTGAAGCGTCCCCGTGGACGGAGGCGCCAGATAGAGGTGATAGGCCGAGTTGCCGAACCGACCGGGCGCCGAGGCCCCGCCGCCGACGTCGACGAAGAAGAACTCGCCGCCGTAGACGATGCCGAAGCCGCCTGGATCATTGTTGAACCAGTTCAGGAACCAGACGGGGATCGCATTGACTCCGCTTTGATCACTGGTCACCGTGAAGCGCGCCCGATAGATCTGATCCTTCGTCAACTGGAAGAAATCACCCGGACTTCTCCATTCGACGAAGTTGTTGCCGCCGGCGTTCACCGTCAAGCACAGACCGTTGGCGCCGGCCGTAATCGTCGCGCCGCCGGTGAAGTTGGTCAGGATGCCGCCCAGGTTGAACGACGTCCAGCCCGTCACGTTGGCCGAGACCGTCAAATCGGTCAGGCCCTTGACTTCAACGAGCGAGGCCAAGCCGGTCAGCGAGTCCGTGGTGTTGGCGTCGGTGTAAACCGTCAGGCTCGTTTGCGTGAAGGACGTCCCGTCAGAGGCAAACAACAGCACGGTCGTCTGATCCAGCCGCTCACGGTTGACGCCGGGGAACGCTGGATCGATGTTGACCGCGTCCAGGTTCCGGAAAGTCACCGTGTACGCTAACGAGTCGACCGAGTCCACGTCGGTGTCGTTGCTCTGGATCTGCTTGGCGCTCGGGGGCACCGCCGCGCCCAGCGTCCCGCCGAAGGCCTCGGTGAAGGTCAACGGCGTGACCTGGTTGATCCGAATACGATGGCGCGGGCTGGCCGTTCCCGGCGTCAGCACGTTGTCCGTAATGCTGTGATAGTACGACCACTTGACGGTGTTGGAGGACGAATCGTCATCGCTGACGAAAAGCTCCCGCAGGCTGAAGGCGTCGGGGTAGACGAAGTTGTTCGTCGACGTCGCCCCCGCCGTCGCCCCTGCGTCACCGATGATCACGTCAGGCGGCTCCTTGATGACCGGAGCTTCCGCCCATGATTGCCAGACCTGAGTCAAGGCGATTGCAACTGCCCAGAGGGTTACAAGGAACCCTTTGCTCGTTCTCAAGTTGTCTCTTCCCTCCCTTCCTTTTTGAATCGCCGCCCGGCCTTACGGCCCGGACTTACGGCAGTTCATCAAATGGCTCGCCTTGATGGCCTGGCTCGGTGGGTCCTCCTTCTACGGCGGGTCGACGGGGGCCTCCGGGGTGGATCGCGCGGGTCGGGGCTCGCGGCCTCGCTTACCGGACATCCCCCGTTTGAAACCTTCTCCTCTTGCCTTGTGCGCGCCTTTGCCTGGACGTTCCCCCGCCGCCCGAGGGCCGGTCGCGCCAGTGCTTGCGTGCCTCAAACCTATATAGCTCAAGCCTTACGATGTCAACCCCAGAATTTTCCTGGGCGGGAGTTTTCGGGCGCCCCCCACCGGGCGACCGGAAGGGGGGAGGGGAAGACGCCCTCCGCCAAGCCACCGAGGGGGGGTAAAGGGACCAGAGACGCCAATCGGAGCGGGGCTTGCTTTCAAGCGCCGATCGGTCATGATGAGGCTCCACCCACCCGCAGGGTGCGCAGCCGATTCCCCTCCGGGCTGTGGCCTTCATAAGAGGGCCCGCTATTTCCCAGGATATTGATTCCAGAAGACTTATGCACAAGACGCCGGAAAACCTGCCCTTGGTTTACCATCCCGACTACGAGATGGATATTGGAAACCATGTCTTCTCCACGGCCAAATACCGACTCGCGCTGGACCTCCTCCGCCACGACGGCTACGCCCTCGCCGAATCGATCCGCCAACCCCAGCCGGCTTCCCGCGAAGAGTTGCTGACGGTCCTGACGGCCGGGATGCTGGCCGACCTGGACCATTTGCAGTGGACGGCCCGGACGATCTTCTCCGAGCTGCCGCTTTCGGAGGGGATCGTCCGGGGCTTCAAGCTGATGACCGGCGGGACGATTCTGGCCACGCGCCTGGCCCTGGAGCAGGGTTTGGCGGTTCACGTGGGCGGGGGTTTTCATCACGGCTTCGCCGACCACGCCGAGGGGTTCTGCTACATCAACGACATCGCCGTGGCTATCCGGGTGGCGCAACGGGAGGGGTTGATCCGGCGGGCGGCCGTCATCGACGTCGATCTGCACCAGGGAAACGGGACGGCTCACATTTTCCTCCACGACCCGGATGTCCTCACGTTTTCGATTCACCAGGAGATGCTCTACCCGGTCGAGAAACAGCGCAGCGACATTGACATCGGGCTTGAGCGCTTCATCGGCGACGAGGCCTATCTCCGGCAGTTGGGCTCCGTCGTTCCGCGCCGGATCGCCGAGCACCGCCCCGAGCTGGTCGTCTACGTCGCCGGGGCGGATCCGTTTGAGGAGGATCAGCTCGGCGATCTACGGCTGACGATGGAAGGGCTCAGACGACGGGACCGGCTGGTGGCCGAAGCCGCCCGCGCCGAGGGTTGGCCGCTCGTGGCGGTGCTGGCCGGCGGCTACGCGCGTAATCCGCGCGACACGGCCCGAATCCACGCCAACATGGCCATCGAGCTGGCTGGAGCGTTCGGGATCGAGCCCCGGCCATCTTGAGCGCGTCGGGGGGGCTCCCGAGCAGGCCTATCGGCCGACGCAGTAAAGATAATCCGACGTGCGGAGATAGATCCGAGGGCCCACGATCACCGGCGAGGAGAGGGTGTAGCCCCCCTCCAGCTCGTTCGTGGCCAGGACCTTGAAAGTGGGCCCAGCCTCCAGGACCGTCGTCGTGGCCGTCTCGTTGATGGCGTAGATTTTCCCGTCGGCCAGCACGGGTGAAGAGCTATAGGTCCCCGTGGCGAGCCGTTGCGGGGGATAGAGTTCCTTGCCCGTCTGGGCGTCCAGGCAGGAGAAAACCCCGCGGTCGTCCACGACCCAGACGTAACGGCCATCGGTGACGACGGACGGGACGTCGGCGGCGCGTTGAGAGGTCCAGAGCGTCTGGACCTTTGACGGGTCCCCCCCCACGCCGACCTTGACGGCCATCAGCAGATTGCCGCGATCGCCGGGGGCCAGAACCGTGTCCCCGAAGACGACCGAGGAGGCAATGGTCCGGTTGGTCGGGATGCGTTTGGGGTTAAAGCCGCCGACGCGCCAGAGTTCGCGTCCGGTGGCCATGTCGTGGCCCGTCAGATAATCCGCGCCGTTGATGACGACTTGCGTCATGCCGGCGGCCTGGAGCGGCTGGGGGGTCGTATAGGCGTCCGGGGATTCCATGACGGCGTCGGTCGGGCGTTCGACGCGCCAGAGGGGCTTGCCCGTCAATTTATCCAGCGCCGCCAGATACGAGGGATCGTCGGTTTTCATGCCGTGGAGGACCGGGATCACGAGCCGGTCCGCGTAAAGTAGCGCCGAGGAGGCGAAGCCGTGATTGAGGCCGAACCGGCCGAAATCGTCCTGAAGATTCCGCCTCCAGAGCTCCTTGCCGTCGAAGTCGAAGCAGCGGAGGTCGCCGTTGCCGGTGAGCGTCCAGACCCGCTCGCCGTCGGTGATCGGCGACGGGGAGGACATGTTCTGTTTCATCTGGAACCGATTGCCGCCGCCGGTGGGCCGACGCCAGAGCTCCCCGCCGTCGCTGAGCCGCAAGCAGAGCAGGAAAAGTTGATCCCCACCGGGGTCGCGATACTGACCCCGGCGCGGTCCGGCCGCTTGGGCCTGCTCGCCGGTCAACCCGGCGCTTTTTTCCGGCGTGTGGACGAACATCCGGTCGCCCCAGACCGCCGGTGTGGAGCCGCTCCAGGCCGGCATGGCCACTTTCCAGACGACGTTCTCGGTATCGCTCCATTGGACGGGGAGGCCGGCGGCCTCGGCCGTCCCGTCGAGATGGGGGCCGCGCCATTGAGGCCAACTCTCGTTGGCGGGCCCCGTCCGCCCCAATCCCCAAAGCAGGATGCCGATCGCTAACCCACGTCTCATCGCCTCATCTCCCTTGCAAAATATGCGCTCCCCCCGGCGCAAGGGCCCGGAGCGGCGGTCGCGCCCTGGCCCGATGCCTTCCGGCGGGTCCCAGATTAGGCCAAAGGCGGGCGACTGGCGAGCCGAATCGGTCCCGGCTCAATCGAGCGCGAGGGCTTCGGCGACGGCCTCGATGATGGGGCCGACGGTGGCCGAAGAGAAATCGAACCGGGCCCCGGCGGCCTCGAACAACTCCGGCAGCGGGCGGCTGCCGCCGAGGGCGAGGGCTCGGCGATAGTCAGCCACGGCCGCCGTCGGATCGTGACGCCGGCGCAGCCAGAGCTGGAGCGCCCCAAGTTGAGCGATGCCGTACTCGATGTAGTAAAAGGGGACCTCGTAGAGATGGAGCTGACGCTGCCAGGAGGCGCGGTGAAAGTCTTCGAGCCCGCCCCAGTCCACGCCGGGGCTGAAACGCTCCTCCAAGCCGACCCAGGCGGTATCCCGCTCGGCGCGCGTGTGCTCAGGATGGAGATAAAGCCAATGCTGGAAGGCGTCGATCGAGGCGATCCAGGGGAACAATTCGATCAGTTGCTCCAGGTGATGGCGGCGGGAACGGCCGGCTTCCTCCGTCCCATAGAATTCGTCCAGATAGTCGTAGGCGAAAAGCTCCATCGTCATGGAGGCGACTTCGCAGAACTCCATCGGCGCGTGGCGATAGGCCAGGAGCGGCTCCGGGCGCGTGGCGAAGGCGTGAAAGGCGTGGCCGCCTTCGTGGAGGAGGGTGAAAACGTCCCGGTCGACGCCGGCGGCGTTCATGAAAATGAAGGGGTACCGGACCTCTTCGAGGGAGGATTGGTAGCCGCCGGGGGCCTTGCCGACCCGGCTTTCGAGGTCCAGAAGGCCCAGGCCGCGCATGCGCTCGAATTGGCGGCCGAGGTCGGGGTCGATCCGATAAAAAATACGCGAGCAGCCTTCGGCCAACGCTTCGGCGCGGCTGAAGGGCCTGAGCGGGGGGCGTCCGAGGGGATCAACCTTGAGGTCCCAGGGACGCAGGCGATCCAGATTCAGATGACGCCGACGGTCCTCTCGAAGGCGCCTCAGCAGGGGAACGACGAACTCGGCCACGGCCTCGTGAAAGGCCAGGCAATCGCGCGGGGCGTAGTCGAAACGGCCGTAAGCCTGGTGCTGGTAATCCCGGAAGTTTTCGAAGCCGGCGTTGGCGGCGATCTGCGTTCTCAGTCTGATCATCGTGTCGAAGAGGTCGTTGAGGGCGTCCCGGTCGCGCTTCCGGCGGGCGGCCACGAGCTCCCAGGCTTCCTGCCGCGTGGCCCGCTCGGCGGCTTCCAGGAAGGGGTTCATCTGCGCCAGGGTCTTGACCTCCCCGCGGAACGTAACCGTCATGGCGCCGCAGACCTTCTGATATTGCTGGCGCAGCTTGGCGTCCTCGGTCTGGAGCGGAACGTTTTCGTCGCGGTAGAGCTTGACCTCGTTTTCGATGTCCCGGTCGAGGACGGCGTAGCGGGGCGGATCAAGCTCAGGTCGACAGGGGGAAGCCAGGAACTGGCGATGAAGCTTGTCCCAGTGCGGCTTGGCGCGGGGGGTGATGGTCTCGAGGAAATGCAGATAGGCGCCTTCGAGATCGGGATCGGCGGTGTCGCAGGTCATGGCGATGTAGCGGCGCGTCCCTTCCTCGCTCAGAACCGACCCGAGTTCGCTCTGGTCCAGCAGCCAGGCCTCAAGCTCTGGAACGCTGCCGAGGGCCTCACCCCGCCGTTCCAGCTCAAGGAAAAGGGGCTCGATTTCGGCCCACTGGCCGAAGTTCTTCACGCCGGCGGTAAACCGGCGAGGGAACTCTTCCCCCCGAACGGGAGCAATCTGAGGAGCCGTCATCGCTTATCCGGCGGCGGGGGCACGTCGAGTCCGGACGGCGGTTGGCGAGCCGCCCGTCCGGCGGGAGCCCTCTTACCAGTGGAGCACAATCTTGCCGACGGTCTGGCGCGAAGCCAGGCGCTCCATGGCCTCGCCCACGCGCTCCATGGGATATCGCCCGCCGATGACGGGCTTCAAGGGGGCGCGCCGGGCCAGCTCGATCAACTCCTGCCAGGCCTGGTCGATCCTGGCCGGATTCATCTGGCGATAGTAGCCCCAGTGCAGCCCCACCACGCTATAGTTCTTGATCAGGATATGATTGGAGACGAAGTTCGAGAACCGACCGCTCGTGAACCCGACGATGAGCAGCCGGCCCTCGAAGGCGATGCACTTGGTGGATCGCTCGGCAAGCTCGCCGCCGACGGGGTCATAGATGATGTCGGCGCCTCGGCCCTCGGTCTCGCGCTTGACGACTTGAACGAAGTCCTCGGTCTGATAGTTCACGGCCACGTCGGCCCCCTGAGCCCGGACCAGATCGAGCTTGGAGTCCGAACCCACCGTGGCCAGAAGCTTGCCCGCCCCCAGCGCCCTGGCGATCTGAAGGGCGGACAACCCGACGCCGCCGGCGGCTGAGTGAATCAGGACGGTCTCCCCCGCCTTCATCCCGGCGCGGTGAACCAGCCCGAAATACGACGTCTGATAGACGAGCGGGAAGGCTGAGGCTTCCTCGTCGCTCAGGCCGTCCGGGATCGGGCGGACGGCGCCGGCCGGGGCGACGGCGTACTCGGCGAACCCCCCCATAGGCAGGTGCGCCATCACCCGAACCCCCGGCCGGAGGCCGACAACCCCCTCGCCGAGGGCGTGGACCGTCCCGGCGACCTCAAACCCCGGGGAGAAGGGAAACGGCGGCCGGACCTGGTACTTGTGGCCGATAATCAGGAGGTCGGGGAAATTCAGCGCCGCCGCGGCGACCTTGATGAGCACCTCGCCCGGTCCCGGCGAAGGGGTCTCGATCTCCTCCAGCCTCAGATCGGCGGGTTCACAGGGGGCGTGAGCGCGAACGGCCTTCATCGTTCCCGGCGGGCGCCTCGAGGGCAAACCGGGCCCATGGTAGGAGAGGGTCGCCAGGGGGTCAACGCGCATTGCCAGAACGCCCGCCGGCGGCTACGATGCGCGGGCTTTGAGTCCTTGAGAGCGGCCGGCGTCGGCCTCCCGGTCGGGAGCCCCCCGGGCGAGACTTCGGAGATGGACGCTCCAGAGCTGGCCCCTGAGGAAATACGGGATTTGATCGACCGATTTGAGCGTGAGGGTTACATCGTCTTTCGGATCGAGGCCGATCGGGCCCGCTTCTCCGCCCTGGCTGATTACGTCAGCCAGCGGATGGTGCCGATCTGGACCGACGTGGACGCCGAAGCCGGGACGGTGACCTTCGCGCTTCGCCCGCGCGGTTCCATCTGAGCATTCGAGACCCGATGGCCGGCGGCCAGGATGGCCCGGCGCAGAACGAGCACGGGAAGCCCAGGAATCGAGCATGACGTTGAATCCGGCCCGGCGTCGATTTGAAGGCAAGGTAGCGATCGTGACCGGGGCCGGCTATGGCATCGGCCGGGCGATCGCGCTCTCGTTGGGGGAGGAAGGGGCGGCCCTCGCGCTGGCCGCCCGCAGCCGGGCCCGATTGGAAGAAGTCGCCGAGGCGATCCGAGCCGCCGGGGGCCGGGCCGAAGTCATCGTCACCGACGTGGCCGACGAATCGAGCGTCGAGCGGATGACCGCCGGCGTCCTCCAGCGTCTGGGCTGCCCGGACGTCCTGATCAATAACGCCGGGATCGCCGGGCCGACCAAGCTCGCCCGGGATATCACGCGGGAAGAATGGTCGAAGACGCTCGCGACGAACCTGACGGGGGCGTTCTTTTGCGCCAAGCACGTTGTGCGACCGATGATTGAACGGGGTCGCGGCGGCGCGATCGTCAACGTCGCCTCGGTCGCCGGGCGGATCGGCTATCCGATGCGCACGCCCTACGCCGCTTCCAAGTGGGGGATGATCGGGCTCAATCATTCGCTGGCGGCGGAGTTGGGGCCCATGAGCATCCGCGTCAACTGCGTTTGCCCGGGGCCCGTCCAGGGCGAACGGATGGAGAACGTGGTCAGGGCGCGGGCCGAAGCCTCGGGCATCGCGCTGGAGAAGGCGCGACATCAAGCCACGAGCGGCATCCCGCTGGGCCGATGGGTGACGCCCGAAGAAGTCGCCCAGGCCGTCCTGTTTCTGGCCAGCGAGGCCGACGCCTCCGGGATTACCGGTCAGGCCTTCACCGTCTGCGGCGGCCTCCGCATGCAGTAGCGGACGGGTGGGCCTTGCTCTGGAACGGCGCCTGAGTCGGGCCGCTCCGGGGGAGGCGCCGAGGCGATCGGCAGGCCGGGCGGGAACCCTCCGGGGGCCAGGGCTTGAGATCGGTTTGGACTCATCGCTACAGTGGGCGGGGGAGAACGCCGGGCGCAAGTCCTCAGGCGGGCGTTGATGGCCGCCGAATCCAAAACTACCCCGTCCGTGGCCGCCGTCGATCCCCTTGATCTGGAGCCGGAAAGGGAGATGGGAGCCGGGGCACGGGACGATCGGCCGTTGGGGACCGAGGAGATCGAGCCGGAAACGGGACGGCGACGCCTGGAGGAGACGGCGGCGGCGCGTTTGCAGCACGGGCTCACGCTTCTGGCCTTGAGCCTGCTGGTCGTGGCGCTGATCTACGTCATGTTGCGGGAACTGGCGGGGATTCTGAAGCCGTTGGCCATCGCCGTCTTCATGTGCTACCTGATCATACCGGCTCACCGATGGCTGGTGCGGCGGCGCATCCCTTCGCTGGTATCCTACCTCTGCATCGTCGCGATCTTTTCGGGCATCCTCTACGGCCTGGGGACGATGCTTTACTCGGCGCTGGCGGAGATGAACGACCGGATCCCCGATTACCAGGAGAAACTCGACGGGCAGATCGATCGCGTGGAAGGGCTCCTGGCGAGGCTGCCGTTGCCGCGCCTGCCGGGGACGGCCCCGGACCGCCCCTTTCGCCAGATGATCGAGGATTCGATCTCGGTCGAGCGCGTGACGGGGCTGGTGACTTCGACGCTCGGGACGTTCATCGGGTTCTCGACGACGCTCATCATCGTGATGTTTTATCTGATTTTCATGCTGGCCGAGGCCACGCACTTTGAGCAACGCCTGCGGCGGGCCTTCGGGCCTCGACGGGCCGAGCGGATGTTCCAGGTCTTCGTGACGATCAACGGCAGCATCGCCCAGTTCATCGCCGTCAAAACCTTCATCAGCTTCCTGAAGGCCGCTTTCACGATGGCGATCCTGAGCCTTTTCGCCGTCGATTTCTACGTCCTCTGGGGCATTCTCACGTTCTTCGCCAATTTCGTCCCTTACGTCGGCTCGATCGCCGCCGTCACGTTGCCGATCGGCCTGAGCTTCATCCAATATCAGAGCCCCTGGATCGGCCTGACGCTGGCCGTGCTGCTCATCGCGCTCCAAGAAGTGACGGGGAACCTGCTCGAGCCCTGGATGTTCGGCCGGCGGCTGGACCTGAGCCCGGTGATCATCCTGGTCGCGCTGGCCTTCTGGGGCTCGCTCTGGGGCGTCGTCGGGATGGTGCTCTCCGTGCCGTTGCTGGTCAGCCTGCGGATCGTCCTACAGAACATGGAGCAGACGCGGCCGCTGGCCCGCATGATGGCCGACCCGTGGGGAGACCGCGTGGCCGATCCGAACGAGGACTAACCGTGGACCTGGACCGACTGATTGAGGGGGCGGTCAAAGCGCGCGCGACGGATCTCCACCTGATGGAGGGCTTTCCGCCGTACGTCCGGATCGACGACGTGATCCTGCCCGTCGAAGCCGAGCCGGTGACCCACGTCGAGCTGACGGAACTGCTCAAGCGGATCATGCCGGAGCGGCTGCGGGGAGGGCTCGAAACCCGACGAGGCGTCGATTTCGCCTACCAGCACAAGGAATTGGTGAGGACGCGGACGGTGGCGTTTTACGAGCGCCGGCGGCTCGCCCTCGTCTTTCGGCTCATTCCGATGACGCCCCCGACGCTGGCCGAACTGGAGATGCCGCCGGTCCTGGAACGCTTCGAGGAGTTCCATCGCGGGCTGGTGGTGTTGACCGGCCCGACCGGATGCGGCAAGTCGACGACGCTGGCCGCGCTCATCCACGGGATCAATGCCCGCCGGCGCGTCTCCATCATCACGATCGAGGACCCGATCGAATACCTTCATCGGAACCAGCGGGCCGTCGTCGTCCAGCGCGAGGTCGGCGAGGACGTGGCCAGTTTTCAGGCGGGGCTCATCCAGGCGTTGCGTCAGGATCCGGACGTGATCCTCGTCGGCGAGATGCGCGAGCTCGAGACGATGCGGACGGCGATCCAGGCCGCCGAAACCGGGCACCTGGTTCTTTCGACGCTCCACACGGCCAGCGCCATTCAGACGATCGAGCGCGTCCTGGGGACGTTTCCGGAAAACGAACACGGGGTCGTCCTGGAACAACTGGCCGCCAATCTCCGGGCGGTCGTCACGCAGGAGCTCGTTCGCCGCAAGGAGGGCAAGGGCCGGATCGCGGCGGCGGAGATTCTGGTGGCCGACGAGGAAGTCGCCAAATTGATCCGGGAACGACGCTTCGAGGACATTTACACGCTCATGAAGGCCGGACGCGGCGGCATGCAGACGCTCGATCTGGCGCTGGCGAAGCTGATCCAGGCCGGCAAGATCACCGAGGAGGAAGCCCGACGCTTCGCGCGCGACGTTCACACGCTGCACCGCTACGTGACGGGGAAGATGGCCTCCAGCGACGTGGGAGCCGTCCTTCAGGATTAAGCGGGGACGCCCCCCCGCCGCGGGGGACCTCTTTCCCCGGATCAAATTTGATTGACATTGGCCGGCTCCGGCACTAGCCTCGAAGGCGAACTTCGAGGTGAAAATGATTTCGGCGGTCAAGCGACGATTCCGTTCCACGGTCGGGTCGCTGATTGTCCTTGCGGCGGTGGCCGCCGTCGGCTGCGGGAAGTCCGCAGAGGAAGCGGCCGAAGAGGCCGCCGAAGGGGCCATCGAGCGCCAGTCGGGCGGCGAGGTCCAGGCGGACATTTCCGGGGAACGGATGACGATCAAAACGCGCGAGGGGGAGCTGGCCATCGACCCCGACGGAGGGCTGGAGCTGCCGCAGATCGTCCCGCCGGACCTGCCGATTCTCCCCGGGGCGCGGGTGGTCATGTCCGCCCGCCAGGCCGGAAGTCTGATGCTGGAGCTGGAGACGGACGACGCCAAGTCGAGGGTCGTCGAGGCCTATCAATCGGAGATGAAGGCCAAGGGTTGGAACGAAACGGCGAGCGTCCGCACGGCGGAGATCGACTCCCTCCAATATGAAAAGGGGGAAGGACGCGAGGCCTCGGTTTCCGTCCGAACCGAGGCGGGCCGGACGCGCGTCGTCCTTGTCGTCACAACCGAGCCTTGAACCGAGCCGCGCGAGTCATCTCAAGCTGAAAGGAGGCGCCCCCATGTGGGTCCCCAAGTATGAGCGCGACGAGCGCAAGGGGGTGGACACGCCGCTGCCGACGCAGGTGGTCTCCAACGAAGAAATTCTGCCCCGGCCGATCCGCCCGCAGCAGTTGGCGGTCGAGGCCCGGATCCAGGAGTTGGGCGAGGCCAACGCCCGGCGCGTCGGCATGGATCGGCGGCGGTTCATGCGGACGTCGATGGGGATGGCGACGGCGGCCATGGCGATGAACGAGGTCTATGGACCTTACTGGGAGGTCGAGGCCGCCGAGATGTTCGAGCCGGAGGCGACCGAGGAGAAGTATCCCAAGGGGGAGTACTTCATCATCGACGTCCAAGCGCACTTCACCAATTCGTGGGAAATCGCCGCCGAGCGGGGCCTCATTTCGCCGGAGAATCCAGGCGGCGGACGACGCCGTCAGGGCGGCGGCTTCCGCTCCTACGAGTTCCTGCGGAACATGGGCTTCCAACTGAAGGACGATCTGGAGGCCTATAGCTTCTCCAATTTCATCAAGGAGATGTTCTTCGACAGCGAGACGAGCATGGTCGTCATCAGCGGCGTCCCCAACCGGGAGGAACAGCGCGACGACGAGGGTAACGTGCTCGAGGGCCTGCAGCGCAGCCAGGGCGGCCTGCCGAGCTGGCTCATGTCCGAACGCAAGAAGGACATCAACGACGTCGCGCGGTCCCAGCGGGCGCTCTGCCAGGGCAACTGCGCCCCGAATCATTACTGGGACAAGCTGCGCAATCGGCCGGATTACAACGCCCTCTACGAGCAAATGGAGCGCGAGGTCAAGGTCTACGGCATCGATTCCTGGAAGTGGTATTGCCACACCGATCCGGGCCGCAGCGGCGGAGGCTTCCAGTTGGACGACGACATGACGGCGGCCTTCTACGACTACTCGCGCAAGCTCGGGTTGCGCATCTTCAGCGTGCATAAGGGCTTCTCCTACCAGTCTCGGACGCTGGGGCATCTGGCCAACCCCAAGGACGTGGAGAAAGCCGCGCTCGACAACCCCGACCTGACGTTCGTCATCTATCACTCGGCGCTCAAGCACGGCCCGAACGAGCCCGACTACGAGAGCCTGAACAAGTTCGACCCGACGACGGGGGATTTCCTCTGGCACAATGTCCTGATCGACGTGAAGCGGCGGAACCCGCAACTGAGTAACGTTTACTGCGAGATCGGCTCCTCGTTCGGGCTCCTGGCCGTCGAGCACCCGGCCATGTGCCAGCACCTGATGGGGAAGAACATCAAGTATTACGGGATCGATCACGTCGTCTGGGGAACGGATTGCCTCTGGTGGGGCTCGCCGCAGTGGGCGATCGACCTCTGGAAGCGCTTCCAGTTCACCGACGAGATGTGCGAGCGGTTCGGCTACCGCAAGCTTACCAAGGAAGACAAGCAGATGGTCTTCGGGACGAACGCGGCGCGCATCTACGGCGTTGACCTGAACGCCAAGCGGAACGCGCTGCCGGCCGAGGCGCTCTCGAGGTTCAAGGTCCAGTACGAGAAGGCCGGCGGCGAGCCCTCGAACAAATTCCCCGGATGGGTCCGCGCCGACGCCTGAAGAGCCGCGCGAGAGCCCGCCGAAGCTTTCAACGCGCCCAAGGTTCGCGCCCCAAACCGGCCCACGACTGGACGGGACCCGGCCGGGCTGCAACTTTAAAAACGAAGGGGGGACGGCGGAGTCGCTCAAGGGGATCAGGATGAGAAGACCCGGGCCAGATCGGGCCAGAAGCGAAGCCCCGCGACGGCGAGCGCCAGGGCGGCCAGCGCGAGGGCTGCGATCTTGACCCGGCTCCATGGCCGCTCTCCCTGCACTTCGCCCGTCCGGCCGTTGACCAGGAACCGGTAAGACCGGTCGCGGAACCGGTAGGCGCTGATCCAGATGGGGAGAAGGATGTGCTTGAACGTGACGTCCTCGCGCTGAGTCCGGACGTTATGGATGCGCTGATGGTCGCCGCCGATGTCCCTCCGGACGGCGGCCTCGATGGCCCCGTCCATCTTGCGACAGGCCTCGGCGAATCCTTCGGCGAGGTCGATCTGATAACTCTCGCTCTCGAAGCCGCTCAGGTAAGCGTCTGAATACGGCTTCAGCGCCGCGAGGTCCCAAGGATCGAGCCGCTCGGCGCAACGCCGGGGCAACGTCTGGCTGGCCTGGGCGAGCACGTCGTCAAAGTCCAGCCGGACGACGCCGGCGGCGGGGCTCCAGCGCGTCCGGCGAACGCGACGGGTCCGCCGGACGGAACGGCCTCCCTGGCGGGTCCAAAAACTCTCGGTGACCCAATAGTCGTCCCCCCGCTCGCCTCGGTAAGCGCTGATCGTTCGGCAATCGAACGTCCAGTAAGGAATGTACACGCCACGGACCGGGTGATCATCGCGGGCGTAGCGTTTGAGCCCGCCCGGGGCGAGCCAGAGCCGCCGGGTCCAGTCGCGGAAGGCCTGGCGCGCCTGGGGCTCGTCGATCCTGAACGGCAGGAGGGCCGCCGGCCGGATCAGTCGCCGGCTCGCCCCCTGAATCACCAGCGGGGAGCCGCAGAAGGCGCAGGCGCCGGCCGTGACGTGACGGCCGAAAGTCGTCTCCGCGCCGCAGAATTGGCACTTGACCGCGAGGCGCTCCTCGGTCTCGGCCTCCGCGGCCAGACGCGCCAGATGGGCGGCGAAATCCTGCTCGAGGACCTCCCCCTCGATTTCCGGGACGGGATTTTCCCGACCACAGTAAGGACACGTGAGGGTCGCCGTGGCCGGCGCAAAGACGACGTCGGCCCCGCAGTCGCGGCAGGGAAACGTCCGGACGGTCATGACCGAGCCGCGCTAAGCGTTCGGCGGCAACGGGGGGGGGACGGCGGTCCAAAGCGCGGCCAGCTCGCCGACCTCGCCGGCGGCGGTCCATTGGGCCATCCCCTGGGCCCAGACCAGCGTCTGGCGCGTCAGCTCGCCTGCCCGGGCCATCTGGCTGAGCCGGGCAGTGTCGAAGGGTCCGGCCTGGCGGCCGCCCAGGGCGACGTAGTAGCCGGCGGCGGGCAGGGGCGGCGGCGCGGTCGGCGGCCCCGCGCTCATGGATTGGGCCATCTGATGCCCCATGGCGAACCCCATTCCCATGCCCATGCCCCCGGCGGCCAGCCCGCCGGGATTCTCGGCCGCCTTCTCCATGGATTGAGCGGCCTGGAACTGGGTGTAGGCCTGGAGGTTTCCGACGATCCCCAGGCTGGCGCGCTTATCGAGGGCCTGCTCGACTTCCGGCGGGAGCGAGACGTTCTCGACCAGGAACTTCGTGATCTCCAGTCCGTATTCCTCGAACTCGGGGCCGAGTTTCTCCTGAACGTAACGGCCGAGCTCATCGTAATTCGAAGCCAGGTCCAGAATCGGAATCCGGCTTTCGGCGACGAGATCGGTGAAGCGGGTGACGATCAGATTACGGAGTTGCTCCTTGATCTCGCCGGTTGTAAAGCGTCCGTCCGTGCCGACGATCTGGAGGAGACAACGGGCCGGGTCCTTGATCCGCATGGCGTAGGTCCCGAAGGCGCGCAAGCGGACGCCGCCGAACTCCGTATCGCGCAGCATGACGGGGTTCTTCGTCCCCCACTTGAGGTCGGTAAACTGCCTCAAGTTGGCGAAATAGACCTCGGCCTTGAAGGGACTGCGGAAGCCGTATTTCCAGCCCTGGAGCGTGGAGAGAATCGGCAGATTCTCCGTCTCCAGCGTGTGCGTTCCCGGCCCGAAAACGTCGGCCAGTTGGCCCTCGTTGATAAAGACGGCGGCCTGCGCCTCGCGCACGACCAGCTTCGCCCCATACTTGATCTCGTTGCCGTAACGTTCGAACCGCCACACCAACGTGTCGCTGGTCGGGTCCAGCCATTCAATGATGTCAATGAATTCGCCTTTGAGCTTGTCCCAGAGACCCATGAGCGGACTCCTATCGGGGCCTCAGCCCCCGGGCCGGCGTCGAGAATTCAGCCGCCGTCCTCCTCGGGAGGCCAACCAACGGACGCGACGGCGGAGCTGGACGCGGGCGACATCCTATCAGCGCCGCCCCCGCGAGTCCAAAGCCCTGAGCACCCGCGCCACGCCGGCGCCGAGTCCCGCCGATCCGGATCGTTGAGCGATCGTCGCCTGGGCGATCGCCCGACTCACCTTTTGGCGACGGCCGCCCGGAACTCCCTCGAGATGCTCTCCAAACCCCCCTCCCTTGGATGTCAATCCAGCAACCGCCAGCGCCGGTGCGCCCGGTTCGGCGGGGGGAGCGTGATCGCCCGGGCCTTGGGGACGGCGAAGATGTCGGCCACGCCGAAGCCGTCGTCGCGGGCCACGCTGTAGAGCACCCGATACGTCCCCGACCGCGGGCGCCCCGCGCTGTCCTCAAACGTCGTCGCCGGCAGCGTGGCGCTATACCGCCGCGTCGTCCCCTCCCGACTCAGCTCCACCCGCAGATGGTTCGTCACCGGCAGGCCCTCCACGTACACCGTCCCCGACCACGCAACAAACGCCTCGGCCCGCTTGACCGTCACCCCCGGCCCCACCTCGCACCAGAGCTCCACCGCCGCCGGGGCCTCCAACGCCGCGTCGGCCCGCGCCGCCGTGATCTCCGGCGGGATGAACCCGAAGGCCGGCAGGTTCCCGAAAACCGCCCGGCTCGCCACCTCCCCGTCCCGCACAAGGTCCCACCGCCCGTCGCCGTCGTCGTCCAGCCACGGAGCCTGCGGCGCCGCCGACGGCACCCCGAGGGCCTGAACCGCCTCCCGCGCCACCTCAAAACTGTCGTAATGCGTGTTCCCCTGGAGCGCCGAGGCCAGAAAAAAGGCCGTAAACGAAAGGCTGCCGCTCGTCGTGCCGAAATTGGCCAGCCGGGCGTCGGTCGTCGAGGCGTAAACGGCCCGGCGCGTCCCCGGCGGGGCCGTCGATGCCACCTTGATGAAGCCCCCGGCGTAACACATGTCCACCAGGAGGTGGACCTCCGGCAGCGGGTCGGGGCCCGATTGGGCCGCGTCCAGAAGGGCGTTCAGATCGGCGGCCGAGAGAAGCTCCCGCGGGCTGCGCCTCCCGTCGAGCAGGAAGAACCACTCCGTGGGCGTCGCCGGGGGCGAGGGATCGGCCAGGCCGTGGTCGATCAGGAGGAGGGTGAGGCGGGCGGCGTCGGCGGCCCAGTCGGCGATCGCCTCGGCGACGGCGGCCCCGGCGGCCGGCCCATCGACGTTGGGATTCTGCTCCGGCGTCTCGAAGGCCGAGAGATAGAGAATCCGCTCCGGCGTGAACCCCCGGATCGTGGCCGTCACATGGGCCAGATGGGCCAACGCCCGCGTCTGAGCCGCAATCGGGTTCCCCAGATACGGCCCACCCCCGGCGACGAGAAGGAGTTTGTCCTCGGTCCTCGCCGGGCTGAGGCCGCTAGCCCACCTCAGTGTCAGGCCGTCCCAACCACTGGTGAGGACCGAGCGGCCGTCGGGTGAAAAGGCGACGGA